>Ga0179593_1447594_pt1 | contig 10625 bp, 11 predicted proteins | sample CZODoug2_1_08_16_FD_185931 | JGI IMG/M metagenome (GOLD analysis project Ga0179593, IMG submission 185931) | Vadose zone soil fungal communities from Angelo Coast Range Reserve, California, USA - CZODoug2_1_08_16fungal (PacBio error correction) | ecosystem: Environmental > Terrestrial > Soil >... | reverse complement strand
CCTCCATTTGAACCCCAGTTTTTTCGAATGTAGGTATGTTCCCGTTATTCCTTCTTTCTTGTTCCTTTAGGGCCTTTCCCTAGGCGAAAGGCCAGGGCATACAATTGCCTATTTTGTTTGCTGAAGGGGCAGGGGCGGGTCGTGGCCCCAAGGCCTGGAGATTGCAATCCCTTCTCGTTGGGTCCGTTGTTCCATAGAGTGTTTTTCCTTCATTTTAGTAGTTTTGGTAGTATTTTTGGAATCTTTCTTCCTCGCGTTCGCTTTTGTCGCGTTCTTCACAACTTCTCCCTACGTTGTCAAAAGCCTGAAATTGCACACCTTTTTCACCCTGGGTATGCGTGTCCAATGAATTTCTTTCCCCCGTCTCCGCCTTTTCTGTTCTTGCAGGAGGACCTTGTCTGGGGATTTTTTTAAATCACCTTTGACCCCTGGGTTTTTTTTTTTTGTGGCTATTTGTGAGTAATCCTTTTTGCTCGGAATGCTTTTCCCTGTCCCGTTTTTTTTGGTGAATTGAGAGTGTAGGTAAAGTTTACCCCCCTTTCTCCCCCCGTGGGACCCTTTTTGTATTGTCTCTTTCGGAGTGGGTTGGATCTATTTTGCAAACCGGATTTTCATTTTGGCGACCGTGTCCTTTCCTCTTTTTTAACGCTATCCCGAGTTCGAGCTTCCACCGCTTCTTCCGTTTCTCGGTTTTCCCCTCCAGGAGTTTTGGGTTTTTTTGCCTTCCCTTGAGACTCCCTGGACCTTGAATTGGAAAGTCGTTTTTCAGCGTGTATTTTTTTCGTCCTTTCACAGTGCTCTACAGACCCCCCAGCGATCTTCTCCCGCTCCCCCTTTTCGTAGACGAACCCTTAGCCCTTCCCCGTTTGCCGTAATTTCCGGGTCGATGGTCGGTCCTTTTTGCATGGGGTCCTCTCCCCCCCGCCCGCCTCGGCTTTTCGTTGTTTTCCTGGCGCTAGGGACATGAATTTTTAGAACCGGTTTTATCCGAGCGACCTTTTTGGTCTGGCCAGTGCAAGACCTAATAACCCTTTCCTTTCCTTGCGTTGATCTGCCCCCCCTTTTTGAGTCTCCTCGACGGGTAACGCCCTGTTATCATAAAGCGCCAACCCCTCTCCGGAACTTTTTCACAGATCCATTAGCTTTCCTTGCTATCGCAATGTGGCTGACCTTATTTGACTTGTGGTCCAAATAGCACAGCATTTGCTTTTTTGCATACCTTGGGATTTTTCGCTTGCCGACGATTTTTTTTTTTCAGTTTATCATCGAGAAGACCCACGCCACCCACGGATTCCTGCTTCTGACTTGTTGATACCTTTTTTTTTGGAAGTGCGTTGGTTCATAAATCTCGGGCGAGAAAGCTCTTTCACCCCTGGGACCTTTTCCCGCGATATATAAAACCTTTAACGGTTAAGAGGTCCCGGATACTCCTCGTGCGCCGGCTTTGCGTGCCTCCTCAATTTAAGCTTCCCTCCGCCGGCTTTGGCAACCTTTCTCTAATTAGCTTTTTTGTAGGGAAGCATTTCTACTCGCTGTCTTTACTTTAGGTTTGAAAGCTCGTTTTTTCACCCTCTCCTTGAGTTCCTTCACTGGTTGTCCCTCTCTGGCGCTTGCGTAGTGCCCTCCGCCTCCGCATTCCCTTTTTACCAGGTGACTGTCCTTAGGGCAGGGGCGGACTTCTTTGCAACCCTACTCTGTCGCTTTTTTTGTCCTGTCACTCCGACCCGGCCTTTGCTCTCTTTCCCTCCTTTCCTTTCTGGAGATATTTGCCACATTGAGGATTCTGCAAGTTCCCTCCCTTTTTTCGTAGTCCTGCTCGTCGCCCACCGTACACTGTTGATGCCCCTGTTTTCCTCCTGCGCTTATTTGGGAGGTCTCGGGGCCTTTTTTCTAGGCGTTTTCCCTGATTTGTAAATCCTTCTGCCCATTAAGGGTTGAGTGGTAATGGTTCTTTGCCATCCTTAAAAGGTATCGCGATCCCCCCCCCCCCCCCCCCCCCCCCTCCAGTCCCCTCACGGCTTAACTCTTTAATCGTTCTTTCCGGAAATCTTTTCCCTGCCCCGAAGAGATTTGACTCCCTTGTGATTTTTTTCCCCACGGTTTTTAGTAAGGACATTTCAAATGTATTTTCCATCTTGGTCCCCCTGGGTCTGACTGGCCCCACGCTATACTCTTCATGCTTTTCACGACTTTCTTCCTTGTTTCCCCCCCCCTCCATTAGCAACGAAAGATCTCTCTTTTTCTCTTTTTTTCCATCATAAATCTTTTTTGTGAGCTATTCTTTAGTTGTCGCTGGATTGTTGCAGGGGAAGGACTTTTGTTTGACCCAGTCCTGCCTCTCGATAAAGAGTTCCCAACATGGGACTCCGGCTGACATCCCCTCTTGTAAGACAGAGGCAATTTCTGGCATTGTCCCATTTTAATCCAAGACACCCTTCCCCAGCTTCTGTCTTATGCAAAATACTTTTAGAGAGCACATGAAGTCCTGCCTTCTGGCCCTGTTTTGCTACGAGCTCGCGGTCCGGGTTGAACGGACCAATAACGCCAAGTTTCCCCCCCCACGGCCCCCCGAGGACGGTTCAGGATCTGACCCCACCGGCCTTGCTACAAGAAGCCACTATATCCCATCCCCCCGCCGCTAAAAAAAGGTCGACCACCACCCCCTCGCTTTTGAAGGAAACCCTTTCCACCTCCACACCGGAATCCTTTGGGATACGAGTCAATGCTATCTGAACCCCTTTACTCCCTTTTGATCAATCCCCTGTACCCGCACTATCTCCATGTGACTTCCCGGGCCTTTGACTCTGCTCAAACCCGAAGTTCAGATGCAGTTTGAATTCACAACCAATCTCATTCGGTCATGCCGCCCCCCCCCCAAATCGCCCGTTCACACTGGCAATCAGAGGTTCCTTTTTTTTCTTTGTCGGTTCCCCCTCGCCCGCAAGATCCAAACTGTTTGTTTGTAAGCAGCCTGGCTTCCCTCGCCCCCCCTTCTCTGAACTTTTCAGAATTAAAACGAAAACCTTCAGCGCTTTTCCCACCTTGATCCCAAACCCAATCCTGCACGCTTAGAATTTCCCGCACTCATCTTCGTATTTTTCAGCTAACGTGAAGGCTGTCTGACCTTTCAAGTCCGCTGAGACGCGACGCGATCCTCTTCCCCCTTCCGCGTGAAATTTGTAGAATCTTTCCTCTGCCCATTCTTGAAGAGATTCCTCCACCCTCGCTTCTCTACCGACCTCACTCAAACTACTAGCACAAACACCCTCACTAATATTGTTTCAGTAGTCGGGCGTCTCTGATTTGTCTCTACCCAGCGACCCCCCCCAAAGCTATCTTGGGGCGTGTCACACCTCGCACAAAAGTGTGACAACCCCGAATTCTGGGCGGCTTTTCCTCCCCTTACCGTCTCCAGTTTCCTTATCAAGTCCCCTCCGTTCGAACGGATTTGACCCCGATCGACCTTTTGCGCGTTGTCGACGAGCTTCGATTCCCCCTTCTCAGGACTGCATCATTTTGTTCCATGTGTCAGTCAAGGCGGCAGTGGACCTCCTTTTGAGGAATCAAGTAGGGTCGCACTTCCTCCCCCCTGGCTCTTCCGTACCAGGGACACATTACCGCCCTGGTCAATCGAGCTCAAGGCCCAAACACGTCAAAGCCGCTTTCTTCCGTTGTTGCTCGGTTCCCAGTCAAGCATGAATTTTCCCTGACCTGAGGAATCTTACTTGATATTGTTTCGAGTGTCGGTGGGCCTTTCTTGGGCGCTCGTTCAAAGTTTCCTTCCCCGACCTGAAGTTAAGATTTTTCTGAAAGCTGAGTCAAAACTTCCCGTCACCCCCCCCCAAGAACTGTAAGTTCCCCAAGGCACTTTTTCCCACTTTTTGAGCCCCCAGTTGGTCGTTGCCCATCCTACACTTCCCCCCCCCCACCCCTTGATTGTACCGCGAAACGGACTTCTTCTCCTTGAACTTCTCATTTTTTTGCAATAGCTGACGCAGATTCCAACAATGCTTAGAGTCGCCACTCTTCTCTTTCAAAGGTAAGCTGTTTTCGCAAACCCCCCCCCCCAAGACAGCCTCCCCCTCCAGACAACAGTGGCCCCGTTTGTCTTTGGACCCCCCCTCTAAAAGTCCGGTCCACAAACACACACGACATCCCCGGGATTCTCTGTCCTGCCCCCTCTAAAAAAGAGTCATGGCAACTGGCTTTTCCCCACCCGGGACCCCCCCCCCCCCCAATGGCTAATCCTTTCAAAGTAAAAGTGCTCCCTTTAGTCCCGAGCGGGCCTCCTTGACACCGCGTTTGACAAATGGGGCTCCTTGGTTCCTCCACCTTGGACCTCGATCCGAGTTCCCCAGGAACTGAGGCGAGCTCTCGTCCTATCAGCCCGCTTGCGGACCCCCCCCCACATAAAGACTAACCCCCCTGTGAAACTAAGCGGATGCACACCACCCTTTTGCAAAAATACCCCCAAAACAGCGTCCGATTGCACCAACTCCTCCCGCCCGACCTCAAACCTTACTCATCAGAACCCCAAGTATTCCCCGAAGTTGTTTTCCCAAGGCCCTTTTCCCAGGGACAGACCCTTCTCTAAATCCCTTTTTTCCTTTGTCATGCGTGAATATATGAGCCCACTTTGGATCCCCCGTTTTTCCACAACTTTAGCTCGCTGGGGAATCCTCCTCAGTTGTTTTTGTTGCGCTAAAGCTCCCCCCCCTGCCAAGAGTTTTCTAATTTTGTTAGGGCTCATGCTGATTCCACCGGTTCTCAGTGATTTCTGGGCTATGTCGGTTGTCAATCGGGACCTTTGCTTGACAGGCCCAAATTTTTCCCTATTAGCTCTTTAGTGGCCTTTTTCGTTGGGATGAATTTTTAATCTTTCGATTTTTGAATATATCTTTTGGGGGTCGAATATTTTTATACGGCCGTTTGGTGGAGTATTTTTCATATTTCTCCCCGTGAAGAGGCTCTTTCTCCCCGTTAGGCAACCCCCAGTCGGACCGTTCACAATCGAGAGGCCACAAAATTTTAAAAGCTTTCCTGCTTTTTCAAACCCGGATCTGAGCTTGCAGTCTTTTTGAATCCTTATCCGGGGCGTTCGTTTTGTTTTTCTGCGTTGTTGCGATATTTTGAGAGATGTTTCGGACCAGTCTCCGCCCAAGTTTGCAAGTTTCGGTGGTTTTTGGCAGGCTTGAGCCTTGTTCTTTCCCTTTAGTTCAGTCCCCCCTTCAAGTTTGCTTGTAGAGTATAGGATTGGTTTTGTTGAAAGTTGAACCTGGTCGATCCCTGCGGCCGGGGACCTGGACTGCCTTGGTGTCTCCTGCGTTCTTTTCTTTCATCTTCCCAGTCTTCCATAGCTGATCTTTCTTTTCTAGGGGACAACTTCCCGAGTTGGTGGGGTCATTGTCCCTTTGACTTTTCAGAAAGACCTTACCTTTTGACCTTTAGCCTCTTTAGCCCCCTCCTGTTGTAGACGTTTGCCCCTTTTTATCCTCCCTGACGGAAGCTTTCTGAATCAGCTGAACTTTCCTGACGTAATGGCCCATTCCTGCCAGCCCTTTTTTAACTGTAGCACTAAGTTCTGGACGGGTGGCCTTTTTCCTTCTTTTCGAGCAACACCGCCTTTTATCTTCCTTTTTCGTTGGGACATGCTTTTGCTACGCTTCACATGAGGGCCATTGGTTCGCCGTTGACTGCGCCGTCGCGGAGTTTTTTTCCGCCTTCACGATCACTAGGAAACGATATAAGGTCATGTATCATTTTCTCTGAAACAATTGTTTCGGACATTCGCCGTTGTACTCTCCCGCGAGCGAACTGAAGCCACCGTGGATCTCCTCACTAGCTTCCCCTTAGCGTGCAGATTTGTCTTCGCAATTTTTGAGAGTCGTTTTTCAGGTGAAAAATGCCCCGCATCTTTTGCTACGGTGGCGGGTCCCGGACAGAGCGTTTCGCTGTTTGTAGACACCCCTGGCGCCAGCCGCGACAACGAAACAGGAAGCTGCTGCATGTTTTTTATAACTTTGAGGAAGGGAGTTGTGAGTTCGAACCTCCTTGTGATCACCCTTGAAGAGAAAATTGCTGGATGGAACTTGGATATCAACTTTCCCAAGAGGGTTCGAGTCCTCTCTATAGAGGGCAGTTGAGTTATCCAATTCAAGCTTCACCTCCGCACTTGACGAAATTTTTTTCCGGAATTCGCTTTTTTGTTGGGAGAAGATGAAGCCTCTGTTGATTTTTTTCCCCTTTTTTGTTTCCGCTCGTTTTCTCCCTTTTGCGCTTCGCCCAGCTGTTTACCACTCTGTGATCTGTGCGTCCTATAATTTTTTCATCTTTTTTATTCCCCTGTCATATATTTTACAGTGTTCCTTTTCTCTTTTGTCTTTTTCGAGCTTCTGAACCTCTAGTCCGATTGTTGTCTCCCGTAAAGGCTCTGGTTTGTTCCGCCTTTTCCCCCCCCCAAAATTAGTTCTTGCCCTTTCTAGTGCCCCCCTTGAATTTTTCTCTGTTCCCCCCTGGACTAACTTTTCGGTCATGCCGCGTTTTTCCCAATCTGCCCCGGTTTGCTCTTTTTTTACCTTCAGCGATTAGCCGGCTTCCCTTCTGTCTTTCCGCTCGTCTTCGCTGCCGTTTTGTCATCCCTGGCCTGTCCTTTTTCTGGGAAGGGTCTTGACATTTCCGTGTCAACCGACTTTTTTGAGAGCGCCCAAGTGCCCGAATTCCCTTGCCCTCTTTTCCTGCCCGTTCTCCGGAAAGGTTTCCGATCTCGACGACAAACCGGTTTTGGTGTTTGGGGGGTGAACCTTGGTTCCCTCTTGAGTTCACACGGTTTTATATCATGCCCTGGAGTTCCCACTGATGGTCACCTTCTCATGTCGCAGATCCCCCGCTCGGACGTCAAGAAGGATTCTTTGTTTGATCCATCGCGTTGAATTTTGCTATCTCCTATTTTTAGATCTTTGTTGTGTGCGTCTCATCTTTCGTTGACAGCGGGGCTCCCACTTCATACGTCTTGACAGTCCCTCGATCCTCTGGTTTCCATTAGCACGTGCACATCCTGGATCCCCGCTCCACTTCTTTTACTGACACTTTGTTGCTCAAGTCACCAAGGATTCCCCCCGCTCGTCCCCCGATGTTATTCATGGCCACTCCTTTTCGGATTCTCCCTTTGACCTTCCAGATTTCAATCCTTCGGTAAGGTTTTTTACGTATTTCGCCTTTCCGTTTCCGGCCAATTCAAGACCGCACTCCCCCCCCCCCTGCAAATGTCCAGGGGGAGGAGTATCCCAAGTCCTGAGAAAAGACTGCCATGTGCCCCCCAGCCTCCCCCTCTACCTAAATTGATGACTCTCTGTAATCCCCCCGGGCAGAACACCGTAATTTCCCGCTGCCTTATCGCCCCCTGTTCGTTTCCAAGTCAGGCCTTTTGGAACTATGGCCCCCCCTGGCAATGCAAGGGTCCTTGAATTTTTCCCCCCGCAACCATCCCATTTTCCCTCAGTTGCCTGGACAACAATCCTCATTCGGTTCTCACTCCTCCATTCAAAAATCGACCCGTTCACCCTTTCCTTGAATCGCACTGTTGGTCTTCTGGGAAAACTCTCCTCCTCTCCAAAGTTGCTGTGCCCAGAAAGCATGGACTGGAGGACAAAATAGCAACGGCGCTTGAAAGAGCTAACCCCCTCATGGAATACCCAGGCACTTAATCCTTTTCTCCCCGTGAACAACACTCGAGTACGCGAATTTCCCCCCTAAGACCTTCTTGCTTGGTTTAAGATTAAATTGAACTGAGACAGACCCTCCTATGTCGAAGCACTCATATTAGATTCCCCCCTCTCTAACCTCTTGCCATGTCCTATATACTAGTCCCACACTACTGGGCGCTCAAGTTCCCCACCTGATTATTCTACACGCCACAGCACATTACTTTCACAAAATGATAGACAAACAAGTATATGATAATCGTGGTCGTTTTCCTGCGCGCGACTCTACCAGCAACCAATACAAATCGAATTGGACAGATCCAATAACACAGATTGCTGGTCTTTTTTCCTTCCCCCCCGCCTTATCCCCCCTTTTCTTCCCGCAGCCCCCTCCCCTCCTTTCTAGTGAAAAGGTATGTTCATGTGAGTTCCTGAGACCGGGCGCGACCCGCTTATCCCCTTTACTGAGGGTTCCTCCTCCATTACAGTTCAGGTGAGAATGCGGGCCTTCGTCTTTCACCCCTTGTCCTCGTCGCCTGACGGCGTACCCCCTTTCCGCCTGGTCCTCGACCTCAAGGACCACACCGCAACCTTTAACTGAGTTCTTGCATCATCCTTTACCCCCCAGTTTTTACAGTTTCCCCCCCCCCTCCCCACGGGACCTTTCCTTGAGGATTTGGCTGGCCCGTGTGGCGCTATTCCAATTGCCGCTTCAGTTTAAATTGTCTCCTCATTCTATCCGCTGCAACGTTACCCCTCCAATGCATATGAGTTGGCCACACAAGGCCTTTTCAAGGCGAAAAGTTACTGTTCCTGTCGTCACTCCACTTTCCCCAACACTCCCTGGAAGTTGTCGAGTTCACACCCTTTGCATGGCCCGAGTGCGTCAATCATGTGGAATATGAAAAGCCATTCCTTGCCTCTCTCTTTTTCAACCTCAAGTCCCCACCCGTTGAGATCCCAAGTAAACGACTTGTCTCACCCCCCCCCCAAATCCGAGAAATCTCCGCCCACCTTTTACAGGTGGGAACTTTTTGATACCACTTTACCCTCCACGCTCCCCCAACAGAGTCCCCAAAAACCACCCAAGACACTTTTTTCCCTTCTTCCCTTCTCCGATGATCGCCCAAAAATCTCATTTCACGATGAAACCCCGAGGACCACTCAACTGTTCATCCTTCTTTCAAGGAAAACCCATGCTCCTCTCCTAATGCAGTTGACAGCAGGAAAACGCGTTTGACACCATGGTTTTACATCTCGCGTTGGCCTTCCGCCTATCGACTGTTGTCCCCTCCCGACCGAAGCTCCAGCGCTCCTCAAGAGGAACCAAAGAAGCCGCCCAAAGCTGGTCGGCCCCGTCGGAAACTCATTTTTCCTTTCCAACCACCAGTCGTTGCCGCACTCAAAAAGCGAAGCTAAGTCCAAAAAGATACTCATAGACACCCTCCAAAGGACACTTAAGAACGAATCAAGTAGGACCTGACGGTTTGCCAGAAAGTTTCCCTAGGCAAAACCCCCTGACAATCGCCCCACCCAAGAAGGACCTCCTGACGAAGGTGGGAATCCAATGCCCTCCTTATACACCGTTTCCTGTCCAGAGTTTAATGGGAGCCTTTCTTTTCCTCCTAATCCTGGTTGTTTTTTTTATAAAATGTGGTAAACCTTTTGAATGGTTCTCCTGGGATCAAAGGCAGTAAGTCGCTTTCGGGGTATTGTAGGTTTTCCAGAGGATCAAGGGAAGTGAAAGCCCCCGGATGGAATACTTGGAGAGGGTTAGGGTGGTTTTGGTCGGGCTTGCCACTTTTGGTTGCCTTTTTTTTCTTTTTTTTAGGGGGCAGGGGCTGGGTGGGGTGGGGTTTTTTTTGGTTTGTGGTGGTGGTTGTTTGTTTTTCGTTCCCTCTGACGTCGGGGTGAAGAGTTCGATTGGGCGGGATGTTAACCGCACGGGTTCTCCCCGGATGGCGTTTACGTTGTTTTAGTGGGGGCCTCTTTCGCTAGTCGCATATTTCGCTTTCTGCATAATCCGGACAAGGTAACTTCTGAACACTCCCGGGGTCCACCCCCCTTTTTTTTCCACAGCGCCTGGCTCCCCCCCCCCCACCCCCTATTGTGTTTGTGTAGATTTTAGATATTTTTCTTTTGCATACTTCTAAAGTTTCTATTGTTCATTATGTTTCTCTTGCCCAGGTGTGAGTACTTTTGCGCGTTCTGGCCTCGAAGAGACGGCCCGGGTTAAAATTTGAGTGTTTTTTTGTATACTAGCGTTTCCCGTCAAGTTATCAATGTCTTCCACCGTGTCCAGGTGGGTTTTGAGTTCTTCTCCTGTTTGGTTTTTGCGGACATCTTTCAAGTTGTAGCTCCGGGTTTTGTCTCCTCTGGACGTTTTGTGGACCGATTTCATGGGCTTGGAGGCCAGCTCCCACCTTCCTCCCTATTTTTTTCTTCGGGTCCACTCCCGAGTTGTGTTTTCTTTGGGAAAGTTCCTTTCTACCGGCTTTTAGAACGATTCCCTGTTGAGCCACTTTGTTTCTCCCGTTGCCAGCGGATCCTACCATGCCCGGTCGATTTCCTGCCCTGATTAATTTGCCCCGTATGCGCCCGTGCCAGCCTCCTCTCCCCATGTCCGCCTCACTTTTCTTACGAGTCGGTGGTAAGTGTTTTTTTTTCGGGGTAGCCCACAACTCCATCTTGGTCCTTTGCTTTAGGTACCATGCGGGCCTTGGTCGCGTCATGCGACTCGCCCCGCACGTGTGGGGCGCTTCTCCAAGGTTTCTCACTAGTCCCCTGCTTTCATTCCGCTTCTCAGTTTTTGTAACCCGCTTTTGTCCGTCTACCTTTGTTGGGAATGCGCTCGTTTGCGATAATACGCAGACCCCCCGTCTCTTCATCCCACAGTTCTGACTCCCCCCCGCGCCCCCCCCTCCT
>Ga0179593_1384871_pt1 | contig 10625 bp, 9 predicted proteins | sample CZODoug2_1_08_16_FD_185931 | JGI IMG/M metagenome (GOLD analysis project Ga0179593, IMG submission 185931) | Vadose zone soil fungal communities from Angelo Coast Range Reserve, California, USA - CZODoug2_1_08_16fungal (PacBio error correction) | ecosystem: Environmental > Terrestrial > Soil >... | reverse complement strand
AACAGCGTTTGACAAACACTTGTGAGGCCTTCCTCCTTTACCCACTTCTTTTCTTCTCTTTCTCCCCCGGTGAAAAACGTACGAGGAGCACGACTGTCATATTTTATTTTTTGGTTCTTTAGGCGAAACCTAAGCTTTTTAAACGCATGCCTTTAGACCTACCTCTTCAAAACTTTTTTTTCCTCCTCCCATCAAGCGCCATTCTCAAAAAAAGAACAACTATATCCCCCGCGGCGCATCAGTCTCTCCCCCCCCGAAACAGGGTATCAACTTTCCCCGTGCATATTTTCCCTTTTTTCTAGGAATCCCCCCTACGATTCCCGTAATGTCTTTGCGAAGCAAACCTCCTTCCCGGCGTCTCGAACGAAACACACCTTTTTTCAAGGCCTTTTACCCGTCCCGGCCTGGGGAAATTTGGCCCCCCGGCTCGTTCTTTCCCGCGTTTCCTCGTAGTGGGATTGTTTATCGGAACTTCTGGTCATGGAGCATTTTCCCCAGCTACTGGACCTTTTCACCCATCCGCAGTATTCCCCCCAGGAGACCGCTCCTCTTCGGGCTAGCTGCAATTCGTCAATATCTCCATTTTCCTTTCCAACGGCCCACGGCACGCTTCCCCCTTTCCCCTCTCCCTCCTTCCCTTAAAGGATGGTACCCAACCCCCACTCCTTGCCAAAGGACGTGGTCAAGCGGTTTAATTAGCGAAAACTCTGTGTCTCCTTCTGATACCAACACCCCCTTTCTGCCCAGGGATAGATTGCTGTGCTTCCTTAACCCAGCCAGGTACTTACGATGTGATTGGCGGCATTGTTCAAGAAACCCTTCCCCCATAGAAAAGGCCAACCTTCCTTTCATTTCGAAGGGAAAATCTTTATTCTCTGTTTTCACCACTCAAGAACCTAACAGATTTTCTTTGTGGAAAAACCAGTCCCCTTCACTCTTTCCCCCTAGTAGACCACCCTTTTCCGAAGAGACCGGTACTAAACTTTTTGCGGGCAATAAAAGACGTGGGTACGACGTGGTTATTGCAGTTCTCGACGCCCCCCTCTGGAGAGGGCAGCTCGGCTTGGGTCGGGAAGTTTTCCTCTTTCTCCCTTGCTTGGATTCACCCTCGCGCTTGGAGAATTGATAACCTCCTTTAGGACCCGAATGGACGGGTGCCTACATAAGAGATTCCATCCATGATTCTGACGACCAATGGCATGTCTTGACTGACCCTGACCCTTTTTACCTCATTTTTCCTTTTCAGGCTGGTTTACCCTTCTTCGTGTGGATTCTGAAAACCCAACCACCCCCCTTGGTCTTAATGAAACCTACGGAACATCTTTTACACTTTGATTCCTTTGCGTAGGACTGCAGCCCTCAGTCACCCTTAGTGCTTCCCCCTCTTCTTCCCGCAAGTTTTTTCTGCAAGAAGGCCCCCCTCCATCGCAGGACGGCCCCTGACAAGAAACGTCACTCTCCATTAGCTGTTTCCCCTCGCTATCAAAACCAAACGGCCAACCTCCCCTTTCTTCCAGTGCTGCCTTGTAATACGCCCCATTTGAGGCCTCACGAAAAGATGACATTCCAAGGTCTGCACCCCTTTCGGTATGGGTAACTTGTTTCAGAAGTTTCCCCCTTGATGAAGTCTGGGCCCCACCTCTCCTCTATGCGTTCCAACCTTTAGTTCCCCATAAAAATGGCCATTTTCAGCCTTTTTATTCCGCCCGATTGTTTGGGGGTTTTTTTTGGTTGTTCTTCTTCGGTTTGTTTTTGTTTGTTCGTCAGGTTGAATCATCCCCCTTCCGGGCAGCTCCCTTATCCATCTAATAACGCCCGTCCAGAATTCCCCTCCCCCCCCTTCGGACCCTTTGACGGCAACTTCGCGAGCCCATGATCCCTTTGCCCTAGCGCGCTTGCCCCCGAACTTTCTTCATAACAAAATTCTTGGCCGGGCTCCCTTTCCATCCTCCACAATTTTCCCTCCTCGTCACTTCCCGTTTTGTCTGTCACCATTCATTACCCCCATTCCCTTGAAAAAAGTCCCGCCCACCCCCGTAACTCCGGCCCGTCCCCCCACAGTAAAGTCACTTCCGAATCCTCTTCCGCTTTACTTATGAGTGTCCGAAAAGCGTAAGCTAACCTCCCCCCAATCACTTGTGTTCTTTGTGGTCACCGACACGTGCCAAGCCCTTCTTAACGGTTTCCCCCTCTCGATCGCTCTTCCCCCACCAACCGACAACCGGGCCACAAGGTCAACTGCTACATGTTACTTGCCGCCCCTTTCCCTTCGTTGAATGACACCGCCTGTCTCAAGGTCCAATAATTTTGTTGCTGCCTTTGCCTTCACCACAGCGGAGCACTCGACCTAAAGGGGAAATAGTTTGTAAATCTTGTCCCATGTGCACCTTCACCCGAAGCAGCGCTTATACTGGACCTACCCAGTTCACTGTGGTCATCCCCCCTCACCATGCCCCTTTTTTTTACAGCCGACGGCCTGCTGTTCAGAATCTCACTTAAAGTCCTGTCGCTACAACTGGCCCAACTTAAACGGCCCCACTTCACTTGACGTTGATTCCCGACGGCGGACGTCGGCATTGGTAGTTTTTTCCCTTTTCCCCAGCCTGGAAGGCCCTTCTTCTCTACCCGGCTTTTTTCCCCCTCTTTCACGAATCCATATGTTGGTACGTTCGCTCCGGGCAGCGCAGAACCTGGAACCCCCAACTGTCCCGTTGTCAGAAATCTCTTTTTCCTTCCCCCCTCTAATTTTTTTTTCTCCTCTTGCCCAGTTTGACAGTGTAGGTCAGGCCCCCCCTTCCTTCCTTGAACGGTTCTGAAAGTCAAAGTCCCCTCTTCTGGAGTCTTTCCTTCGTGAATTTTTTTTTGCCCTTGGATGATGAGTTGTAAATGTCCTCACCCTATTATCTTCCTAGCCGCCCCGTATTTTCATCCGTCACCTGGTGATGCGTGTAGTTCTTTGTCGATTCTTTCCCTTCAGGACTCTTCCCTTCTTGCTCTCGGTCAGTTGTTGCACACGTGGTTTTGTAAAGGCGACAGTCGAGTTTTCGTTTTCAGGTGCCCCCGCCCCCACTACTTCCTCGTGCAAATCGAACCGGTCCTCTTTCTACGCAAACTTTGTTACGGGCCACATTCATTTCCCCGTGAACCCCCCATATCAGGTTTCCAGTCTACTCCCTCCCCTTGTCTTCCTTCCCAGTTTGATCTAGGTCCCATTGTAGCGTTGGTGATCTGCTAATTTCTCTCTCTTGCAGCATACCCCTGCGGGAAGTTGAGATTTTGACCACACGCACTCGGTGAAGGTATCGGGACCTTGGTCGCCTCACCTACCGGACTTCCTCTTTGACCGGGCTTCCTCCATCCGGCTACCTTGACTTGGTTAAAACGTCCGGGAATGGGTCCACATTGATTTGTTCCTCGGTGAAATAAGTTGTTTCGTGAAGAGTGGAATGGGGTGTCTCTTGGACCCCGTTCTGCGTCCTTCCCCACCTCGTGGTTGTGAATTTCTTCGGCCGCTAGTGCGTGCCCGGACCCCCCCGTTCCCTTCTGCGTTCTACCGTTGCGTTCAATGTCACCTCTGAAGCTGCATTCTTGGCTTGCTGATCTGGTTACTGTTGGAGTGCCGAGCCTTAGTGAACGAATTTCACAATCTTTCCACTACCCAGGTTCACTGGATCTGATAAAGTTGCAGGTTTTCTTGTAGACGGTTTTTGTATTGAGGTTCCCCTCTATCAATCTTCACGACGGCCTCCGTGTCAGTTACACTCGTAAACCTACTTCATCCCAAGGGGATCTCCTTTCTTCAGAAGGACAAGGTTTTTAGTCCGCCGACCCAGACCTTCCCTTTTTCATCTCTTTGCCGGTTAGGAAGTCAGACATGCGGATGCGCTTCCTTGAGGTTTCTTCGACTAGTATTCTATTTCAGTAGCTTGAACGACAATTTGTGTGGACATTAGCTTCGTCTCCGACCCCCCCTAAATTTTTCCCGGCGGTATTATCCCCGAAAGCCCTCCTCCCCTCTGAATTGTTTCCATTCTTCAAGGCCCTCCCTAAAATCCTAGTTCCACGGACCCTGGCACCCCTCCTTGCGTAGGGATGACCATGAACGCCAGTGGCTACGTTTTCTTTGGCTGAAGTTCACGACAGCACCCGGCATTTTCGTGCCTGACAAGTCGGATCCCCTTCCGTCCTCCTTGGTTCCTTCCCGCGCTGGCCGCGACAATCGTTTTGACAGTTTTTTTTCCCGAATCGAGGAGCACAGACCTATTTGGGCCCGTCGGCTTCTTCGCCCCTGCTACACCAAGTCGTTTTTAGTTCCGACAAATTTCTCCCCAAGGTTCTCTTGAGACTGTGCCTGAATGATCTTGTTCCAGGTTTCGTGACGTCCTTCTACCTCACCACCGAGACTCTTTTTCGACTGGTGGCCTTGTTTTAAAGGAAAGCTCTTTGAAACGCTCCTGACGTTGCCCTCCCAGTTCCTGGGTCGATGAGGTGATTGATGAGTTTGTATGGACGATGCCGCCCCGGACCAGCTTTATTCAAGTTGTTGCCTTTTCCGTTGTTTAGAGCGCGGCGAAGATGCCCACTGCAGTCTTTTGGTGGTCCTTTTCCCTGTATACGAGATCTTGCCTTGCTTGCAGTTTACGGATGACGAAAGTTGAGACAGCGTTGTAGGTTTTTTTTACCAGATGACGCCGACTCTTCCTTTCGTCTTTTTCCGGAAGTTGAAGAGGTTCATGGTGATCTTCTTTTTCGACCCCACGTATTTTTCCTCTCCTTTTGCCCGCAGCGCTTCTTTTCCCAGACTGCGCTAAGGAACTTTCATTACCCCAAATAGGCTTGTTGGACCTTTCTCTGAACCCCCCCCCCCCCCCACCCCCCAAAAACCCCCCCCCCCCCCCCCCCACCCCCCCCCCCCCCCCCCCCCCCCCCCCCCCCCCCCCCCCCCCCCCCCCCCCCCCCCCACCCTGACGGATGATACGCAATGCCACGGACCGACCGCGGGAATTCGCGCGTTACCAGGACATTTCCTTCCTTGGCCTCACAAACCTTCTGAAGGTCTCGACGCCGGCCTTCTTTTCCCCACCCCCATTCACATTCTTCCCTTCTTTGTTTTGAATATGGCGCGAGAAAATTAGGGCGATCAGATCCTTGCCCTGGTAGTGCGAAACCCCGCTATTCTTCCCCTACATCTTTGGCTGGTTTGTGTAGCATGAGGACAGGGATGTCTAGGGTATGAGGGGAGGCGCTTTTTGACTTTTGCTTAGGGGGCGACACCGCCTTGATCCCCCTCTTTTTCGGTTGGATTCTCTCCCCCAACCTAATTCTACCTCGTTCTGCTTTTTTCTCCCCCAGCCATTGGGAACCAAGTGACTGAAAAAATTTTCTTATGTCTTACACTTTAGGTCAACTCCTTATTTATATCTCTCATATCTCTTTCCTACTCCTTGTTTCTTCCTTTCTGAGCTTGATCTACCAATAACAGCCTTTGTCAAACTTTTCGCGTTCTTGAGGACATTTCATGAGCACTTTTTTCCTACCCCTATTTCCCCCCCCCATCACTTTTCTCTCCTCGAGAAAAGCCGTTTATTTATATTGGCTCGGCGCCCTAAGTTTTGACGTACTGCTTGGAGCAACCCTAGCTCCCCTCCTATCCTCCCAATAAAGTGTCCGTCCCAGATATACCACCCCCCGCATCATCCCAGAGACGACCTTCTAGGGGATCCCCAACGGGAGCCACCTTCCTCAAAATGATCGCCCCGATTCTTTTCCTTCCCCCTTTCTCCCCCCCCCCCCCCCTCGCACGTCATGTTTGTGATGAGCCCATTGCAGGCGGCCGTCGTTGCCCTAAGAAACACCCCGGCACTTGCCGGTCCAGTGTGCAGTTTTGATGGACACTGGCGGCGATCTTTTTCCCTCGCTCTATGGCCGTTTGCCCTTTTAGTTGCTATAGGCATTTTCCCCGGATGCCCCCCCCGCTACTATCATGTTCAAGTCCTTTTCCCAACCACAGTGCGGACGACAAGATACTCTACGTTTGCACGTCTCTGCCAAACTCCCTTTTACGTCCCCTATAGCCCTTCGTCCTTCAATCCAACAAAGCTGACGACATGAGCTTCTTCCGGTCAATGGACTGGTTCCCCCCACAGACATCGTCCGGATCAAACTACTTTTCTCTTAAGCCTAGCCCTGGCAAATTCGACGGATCGCTCTGTTAAGGATACCCACTTTGCCGCGGGCATTCGTCTTACCCGTTCTGCGCTACCCAAACGTGAAACCCCTTCGATTAGTTTATTGGCTGTCATCGTCACACCCCTTTCTTCTTTTCCTGCAAGTCCCAGGCCAAGGCGTATTCCGAGGTACGGCCAGCTCTTCTCCCCCCCCCCTGGTTTAACACCTTGAAAACGCCCCAATCACTCACTTTCTTCTTTGTTTGAGACCAACTGGACTCTGGAGAGTTATTCGCACCTTCGTCCTCCGATTTTTTCCTTTCACCTGAATTGCATCTCCACCGGACTTTTGTTAAGACGTGTGTATTTGAGAGCGAATTCACAGTTCGTGTGCGCAGATCTTAGGCGGCGGCCCTGTCGACTCAACTTTACTTCCCAATGAGGCACACCAGCTCGGCGACTTGACTCCCTCCTTTCGTACAAACTGGCACGTGTCTTCCGTTGACCCTACCCGAAGCTTTTACTCCAGCTATCTCGCCACTTTCATTTTCTAGTAGCCAGATCAACGATGCCCTCTTTCCCTGTTGGTCTTGGACCGGTCATATCTTTTTCCTCGTCATGGTCCGACTCTACACAAACTTCACACTTGGAACAGGTCCTGGAGTTATCCTTCCTCGACGTCACCAATTCTTTGCCTCGCCCGTCTCCTCTGATCTTACGTGGTAGTCAAATGTCTGACTTGCACCAGCCCCAGCTCATCGCCCTGTTACTTCCCTCTAACCATCACTGCTATCCTGACGCCCTTGCCTCGTTACCCCCCCACGTACCTTCGTTCCGTTTCGGCCTTTCGGCTGGTTTCCCGGAACTTTGCCGCTTTCCCCTCCCTCATTCGCTCCAAGGAATTTTCTTTCCCATTCTTGATGGCCCAATTGTTTTGAGCCGGCACCCCGTGGATTTGGACCCACAGATTTATTTTTATCGGTAACCTCTACATCACCGTCCTGCAATCCCCCTGCCCCCCCCCTCTGCCATATCATTGACTTATTTTTCCAGATCGTGCTAAATGTGTTAAGGAGGCCCGACTAATATAAATAGCACCTCCCAGAATGATATATTCAATGTCCTCGGCCCTTCAAAGGTTCTCAGTTATTCGAGTCCCTTGCGTTTGCACGCGCTCGAGACCCAGTCCTTTCCCCTAAGAACCAACACCTCTTTTCCGGCTGCGTCGTTTCAATCCCCCCAAAAATTTTCTCCCTCTTCCTTTGACACCGGCGGGCAGCCCCTCCCCCCCCCCTCCCCTGGCCCACCGTCCCGGCCCCAGGTCAACGCCGGCGGCCAAACGTAAAAGTACCCCATACTAAGAATGGCCAGCTTACTTCCCCGTGTGAGCGACCCCGCGTCCCCGATCCAATCACCTCCTTTGCTTTTTCCGCATCCAACTTCAATCCTGTCCCGGACGGCGCGAGCCCGGCTTACACCATCCTCATCCTGTCACCTTTAGTTACTTACTGGACCAATGCGGTGTAGGCACGTCCCCCCTACTTTTTCATGGCACCTAATGTACGGCCTACGGCCATTGTTTTTCCCGAAGTTTTAACGAGGGCACCGACTTCAACTTATTGCCTGCCCTCACAGGAAACGTCAAGAGACCGACAATTTTTTTGAACTAAACCTTTTCCCTTCGAAACCACCCCCCCAACAAAAAAACCCCCAACCAAGCCCCATGGCCATAAGTACGGCAGACCGGCCTAAATTAAGATTCACTCAGATCACAATTCCCCCTTCCACACTAACAGTGACTTTGATTAGAGGTTTTCCGGCCGCTCATCGGGTGTGTTAAAACCTAACACCAAGAAGCCGCCTTTCTCTGACCTTGCCGGGAGGGGCGAATTCGGATACTGTTCATTTCTCTAACTCTTTTTCGCGTTCACCTATGTTCCCCCGCCTCACCCCCACTTTCCCCCCACTGTAACTTTTTCAGAAATACTTCCTCCCTCCTCCTTGTGGCCGACTGATACAACGTTCCAGTGAGTTCCTGTTCGGAGATGCCCCCCGGATCGTTTGGACGTACGAAGATGATTTGGCGGCCGGTTGACTATGATCGACTGATGGCCGTCGGCTCTTTTGTTCCGGTTACCCCTTTTTACCGAGGTCTCTGCGCTTCCATCCCAGTCAAGGTGTCCTTTTTTCAGGTCCGTTTTGGCGTTTTCGAGTTCGTGACTTGCTGAGTGTTTAACGCTTGCCCTTCGGTCTTCCCCGTTGCCTGTTTTTCACCCACGTTGCCAGTGTATTTTAAGGGCGCTGTCTTGGGGCCCCGGTGAATGTGAAGCGCACTGAATGAAGAGGTGCCCCTTGCACTGTCTGGCTCTTTTCTCGACGCCCCGCATTTTTCGTTGAGCAAAATATTGAACTTTGGAGATTTTTTACGCGGTGTCCTTGCCTCCTCACCCCATTGTCGTCCGACACGGTCAGTGAACAGTGCTGGTACCACTGTCGTTTGATGTGACTCTTGCTTCTTTAGTCAATGGCTTGGCCGTGATCCACCCTGCCAGTCCTGACCGTCACGTCCCCCTGGTGATCCCCTCCTTCTTCCTCTGGTCCCGGAATTTTCCCTTCAGACTTGTACGGTTTTCACTCTGGTCCCTTTCTTGGGATTTGGTAATTTAGGGGTTGGGAATTCTGTTTTTTTGACGCGTTGTATTGACTCGGAGGGAAAGGGGGTGGAGTGCCCGTCCCACTCTTCTTGCAATGGGGGTTATCCCTCACTAGACGCGGCTTTCCCAGCTGCCTCGCCTTTTTTTCAGTCCAATTCTCCGTTGGGGCCTTTCACTTCCAATCGATTCTGTCTGGGAGGGCTGATCTGTCTCGGTGTCTTTAGAGTAGCGATCCCCCCCTGCTCGTCAACCCTACAATCAGTTCCTCCCGTCGATGCCTTTGCGCTCGACGGTGAATGTGGGCCAGAGCGACCAAATTCTGCAGGAATCCGGTTGCCTTCTCCCCCCTTTCCATCTCCTGTCTACAATGAGTGGACCCTCACCTATGAAGTCCTCCCAAAGTCTTCGATACTTTCTTTACGTGACGACCGTGTTTGTTTTGTTGGGGTTTTCGCGCCAGGTTCTCATTGGAGGTCGGATGTTCGTAGTTTCCTCTGCGATGACTGTCTTCCGCTTGCCACTACCACGGCTTGGTTCAAGCTATAGACGCGAATTGGTGACTTAGCTGAATCAGTACAATCCTTTTTTCGTTTTTCAGTCCGTGCCCCTTTCCCAGCCAAACGGTCCACGACCAGACCTTCCTTGTCCTGGAGAACCAAAGACCCTCCCTTTTAGCTGCTTTGCGGTTCATGTCCGTTCCCGGAACCATCATTCGTGCCGAATTTCTTCTTTTCCAAGGCGCCCGCGTCCTGTGAAGAGCGATACCTCCGCCCCATTATCGTGCCGCCCGCATCGATTCGCTGACGACGATTTTAAGTCCGATCCAACCAAGGAGTAACACAACCCTGTATTTTTCCTGCCGCCAACGTCTCCCCGGATTTTTCCCCCTTGTGATTGAAGCTTCGTTCATACCCTCCGAAATCTTGCCCCGACACCAAAGCTACTTTGTGCCGTTTTCAGTGGTGACACCAGTGACTCCTCCCTATCTTGCCCGTTCTCTGACTGACGCCGTTGGCCTTTTTTAGAGTCCTGATAAGTTGGTCTCATGACTACAACTCCGAAAGATCGTATCAAGGTTCCCTTTTTTTGGTAGTGTAGATTACGAAAGGAAAAACAATCGAGATCCCCCCGCACGTTTTTCTTCTCCTTCTACGACTTATCTGTCATTTGTAAGTGCGACTTTGACATACGTCGGTGGCGCCCTCTCGTTTTTACCTCCATTGTTCAAGAAGCCAGATAACTAGCGTTCCTTTGCCGTCCCCCTTCCCCGGTCGATATTGTCTCCAATTTTTGAAAGTGCAGGACGCTCCAGGCAGATTGACGTCCGCCTGTTTTACTACCTTGATTTACTCTTCCCCTTACTTTTTTTGAAATAGACTGACATGCCTCCTTTTCCCAGACCTTTCAGCGCGCGGCAAGTTTTGAGTTTTAACGCATTCCCAAGGGGACGGACCGGGCCTTACCTTTCTGTGGTCTATTGTTTCTCATCCTGCTTGGCTAACCCAGCCCTCTTCCCTCTCTTTTGGGGAGTGGGGACCACTTTCCTAGGGGATCCGATTTGATGGTCCTTTGTAAGGGTTGGCGATTCAGACTTCGAGTCAGTCGGACTCGTGGCTTTCGAGCTTTCTATGAGTTGTAGCTTCGTCTTTGCCGTGGCGCCCAATCAATGGGCTTTTCCCCGATTCTGTTGGGAGAAGCACACTTCATCCAGAGACCTTTGTTAGGCTTCCCCGTTGCCACGGGCTTGCACCCACGTGGTCTTTCTTTAAGTCTCACTCCCGACAAAACTGTGCGGAACCAGGTT
>Ga0179593_1316269_pt1 | contig 10625 bp, 10 predicted proteins | sample CZODoug2_1_08_16_FD_185931 | JGI IMG/M metagenome (GOLD analysis project Ga0179593, IMG submission 185931) | Vadose zone soil fungal communities from Angelo Coast Range Reserve, California, USA - CZODoug2_1_08_16fungal (PacBio error correction) | ecosystem: Environmental > Terrestrial > Soil >... | reverse complement strand
CGTCACCGCTTTTTTTCTCCGAGAGACCCCCCATCGCAGCCCACGTAGACCCCCCTCTCCCCACTGGTGGTTCCGTTCCTTTTAGCCGAGAAGATACTCGGCTCACACTTGAGTTTTTCTGACGCAGTTTTCCCTGCCCGTCCCCCCTAATGGCTTCGTGGGCGATATCAGTGCCCCCACAGGGACCTCTTCAGGCCCGCAACCGCACCCGTGGTCTATCTTTTTTCTTTCAATGCTGTTATTTTTCCCACGTCTCATTAGCCGGGATCTCTTTTGTTCCCCCCCATTGGGCCTTGTTACTTCCTAGGCTTTCGGCAACTGTAGGGGTCGTTCTATGCCTTCCCCAGTTGAAGCGTGCTTTGACTTGTATGTTTAGTGGATGCCCACCCTTTTACTCTTTGGATCTTTGTGGCCTTTTTGTTAACCACCCTCCCTCGTCGCGCCATTTTTTTTCTCGGGCTGAGTCAGCCCTATTGGTTTTTTCCCCTCTCTGTGCTACATGCCTTACAACCCCACAATGGGTCTACGCCTTAGCCGACACGTTAGACCGAAGTTAGTCGTACACGTTGTTCCTCACGTTTACTGACAATCCCCATTTGCCACGATGTCCCCCTGTTTCTCCGGCTCCTGGCGGGGGAATGGCGTGGAATTTCGCTTTCGCGTTGTCGCCTGTTTTCGGGCGGACATCTATTGCCATCCATTATGGTAGTCTCCGACCATTCCAGTTCAAGTTCAGCAGTCTGGAGTCGCGTCTTTTTCTCCTATGTTTTGTGTTACTCGACCCAGTCTTCTCCCGGCCCATATTTTCTGTATTTTTGCCCCCGGTATGGGTTATCCTCTCACATTGATTCCCCCCCACCCTATAGCGGTCTTCGCCCCCTTGATAGCCTCGGCATTCGGCAAGAATAATCCCATTGGAGAATTTACCCCGCTCGACCGCTTTTTTTCTTTCCCAACAATCTTATTCCACCAGAGAATGGCTATCATGCCATTTGCTAGCTGGAATTGATCCCTTTCCAGAGAATGTTGCTGCGATCGTCTCTACATTTCTCCCCCCGCCCTCTGATTCGTTGCTTTAGAACCCTGTCCACATCCACTGGATAGCCCCCCTGGTCTTTTAGGGTTACCTACGTTCTTTTCAGCCACGGTCGTAACCTTACGTGGAGGATTTCCCCGTTTCCCCCCCGCTTGCTTGTGGTGCTTTGTGGCTTGTTCATAATCTTGGGACTTTAGCAAGAAGCCTCGGGTTTGTTGTTTCCGGTCTCTCGCGGACTGAAATCCCCCCCCCTTTTTCCCAAGAGCCGCTGATCGTCTCTCTCCCAGTTTTTCCCTTGCTCGATTCTTCCTTGCTGCTCCCCGCCCCCCCCCCCTCTTTGGGCTCGTCTGTCAAAGCGCAGCGATCTCAAGGAAACTTTTGAGATTGATCTTTAGTACGTTCAAAGGATTTCCCGTCCTTTTTTAGGTCTGGACTCTTGGGCATGGGGGACAGTCCCACCCGGGTGTTATCTCTGCGTGGGTTTTTTTTTCCAACAGAGCTCCTCATGACTTACCCTCACTTTCCCCGTGCGCTCCCGGGCTGACAGCGGTAACTTCTTTCCTGAATAGACGTCTTTGCCCGTAACGCAGCTCCCCCCGAAGAATTGGCCGTTCTCGCCCCTTAGATTCGAGCTAACCAACCAGTAGTGGAATCGACGGCGACTATGTTCCTGTTCGTCGGGTGAATTTTTTCACGGTCTTCCCCCTCAACTTTAGGTGAAATTTGGACCAAGCGTTACCCCGACTTCTCCCCTTTGACACCCGCGTCTCCTGAAGAGTTTTTTGGTATGTTCAGGGCCGATTTCAATTGTAGATTTGGTTCGTGGGTCGCTCCACTCCTATCTTTGGAGACACAAGTGCCTCGGTCGCCTCAGGGACCCCCTTCCTTTTGGTCTTGCACAACCTCTTTCTTAACATTTAATCCCCTATCTTCGGTTCCCTCTCCCCCGCAATGTTTTTTCACACGCGCCCGCTCGCGCCTGTGCAAAATCCAGAACGCTCTCCGTCCTCCCAACCCCCGGATCCGGCCCGACTCCATCATATCCCCCCCCCTTTTTTCGTAGAAGACCCCCGCCGCTTCTCTCCTGCCTCCGGCGACCCCGTAGACCTTCTCCCCTCCCCCTTCCTCTCGTAATCCTGACCTACCAAAGAGATCCCATGGACCCCCCTCTTCCCCGGTCTCACTTTTTCGCCCCCCCCCTTCCCCTCGTGATGCTACGTGCCTCCTCAAACGTCCCCCCCTCAAGCATTCAAACGCAGACGAAGTTCCGAACGATTTGGACCTCGTGTAGGAGTTGACTACTTGACCTCCCTCCCCCAAAGAGTCGCATCTCCGGCTTTTCTGCTTTTCAAATGACCGCGTCGCTTGAGTGCCGTCCCCCCTCTCGCGTATCGGCGCCCAGTGCGCGATCTGCTCCCAAAGGCCCTGATCAATCTACAAGTCAGTGTTGCTCAACAGTTCTCTTCATTTTTCGTTGTCGCGGAACTCGTAGCCCTCTTTTTTTCCGTCGACGATGCCCGTTTCGGTCCCGTTATCGCGACCTTTTAATCGAAAGTATCCTTTGACTTGCTGGGCGTCGGCGATCTCCCCCCTGATCCCCTCCTTGTGAAGGTGACCTCTCTCGCCCCAATTTTTTAAAGGTCACTCCCCTCCTGCACAGTTTCAAGTACCTACTGGTAGCTTCTTTTCAGTTTCAAGAAAGGATCTTCGGTCGCCCCCCCTTTTGGAAGAAACGGCCTGTCCCCAACCCCCCTAAACGCTGCCGAATGCGGCAGCCTGTTTCCTAGTACGGCGCCGAGCGGCAGGGCGGTGGTGGCTGTAGTTGACCAAGGAAATTCTGCCCCGTATGTTTGATTGTCCGGCATTTCGTCTGTGGATCCCTGACGCAACAGCCCGCTTTCTTCTCCTTCTCCCCTGATTTTAAATTTCCTCAGCACGGCCCGCGCATTTGCCCTGATCCGCACTCTTTTTTTTTTCATCACTTTGTTGGTGATCCGTAATTATGGTCTCCTGTCCTCTTGCTTCCCGGCGAGATTAGGGTTCCCCTTTAGGGCTTTCCCCCTCTCAGTTTCGACGTTTGACGTCCTCCCTTATGTTCAAAGCAAGACCCTCCGACGTTTGTCCGAATCCCCCCGTCCCCCACCGAAGCGCGCTTTGACTCCCTCTTTCGGAACATTGGACGGTTTCTGTATTTGGATCAGCCTATACAACCTTTTCTCCTTTCCTTCCAACTTGAGAGGTGTCGGCCAATGGCACTGGTTTTTTAACGTCGCTTTTTTCCGACGACTTTGACCTTCGGCAGCTTTCCCCCTTTCGAGTCTTTAGGATTCGCCCGCCTCGCCCGTTATTTTCCCTTCCACGCCCTCTTGTCCTCGATTGAATCCCCCCTCTGTTCCCTTTCCCTCGAAGGCATAGTTTACCACGAAATCATGTGTCCGGTAGACAAAAAATTTCGTTGTGCTTTCCAACCTTCTTTGGTCCATTTTTTTGCCCTTTTCGCTCCCCTGTTCTGCCTATAGCGCCGCTTTTTTGTAAGAGCATTCCAATTGGACTCCCCTCCCCGTTCGGCTCTGAGGGTTCTTGAGGATGCTCTCCTCTTCCCTTTGCCCTTCGCTTATACGCCATGTTATTCCTACTCCTGTTCGGTTGAATTCTTCGTTGTCTTCTTCCGTAGCGCTGTCGAAGGTTGCACGCAGCGCCCCTTCCCAGAGGCTCCGATTGGCTTTCCTCTTCCGTCTGCACGGGCAGGGCTGTTTCTCACTTAGGCGCGTGCTCGTGGATCTTCCGGGGAACCGGTTAAGGTTTTCTCCATTTAGCCTTCATTCTTTTTCTTTCGGGTTTTTTTTTCTTTTTGTGTTCGTCTCCCACAAAGGTGAGCTTCTTTTTTTCTCTTTGCACATCTGATCCGTGTTCCCTTTGCCTCCCCTCGGGACCTAGGACAGGTGACGATGCTTCGCCTGCCAGATTGGGAGTTCCCCTTTCTACCCCACCCCCCCCTTGTTCTTACTGCATTCATCCTTTTGCGACACGTCTTCCCTTCACACTCCTCCCTGAACAGCCGCCACGGCGATGTGTATTTCCGAAAACACATCCGGGAATGCGCTTTTTCCCTTTCTTCCGCTGGTTCTTTTTTAGAGTAAGATTGCTTAGCCCTTCTCGTCAACCACTGTCGCGACCCTCCATTTGACAGCTTTCCTTCAGTCGCCCTTATGATTTTTTGCCGGTAACGCGGACGACGCACTTCTTTGCGGGCGTTTGGTCATTTTCTTATTCTCCTCATTTTCCCCCTACTTATTCCGGCGGAGCGTCCTTTCTCTCTCGGCGTGCGTAACGGTTCAAGGCCAAGGTTTGCTCCTTATTTTTTTCCTCCACCTGTGTTGTACCTGCATTATGATCATCCGACCCCAGACGCACCTCGAATCTCCCCCTTTTTCCTCCCGTTTCCCTGAGATTCTGCCTGTCCTTTTTCCGTCTCCCCTCCCCAATCTCTATGGGCGGCTCATGCAGGCCCCCTTCCCCTCGTCCGAATTGATGCGGTAAGCGGACGATGTATGCTGAGGCTTTTTTTTCCTTCCTCTACCCGACGTTCGTGATTTTTGTCTGTGTCGGCTGAAGCCAGCAGCACCCGATCCTATCGCCCTCGAGGTCTCCCTGCATCCCCAAACAGGCCTTAGACGTACCGCGTTTCGGCTTCTCGTCAAGAGTATCCCCAGACGACGCCTTTTTTCCCCAGGAGGTCCTCGCGACTCTCGATCTGGTTTTCCACCTTGATTACTCTCATCTGCTCCCAGTCTTATCCAACCTTTTCCTTCCTCACCTCTCCCCCTTATGTGAATGAGGTGTAGGCGATCATTCCATGGCGAGACCAGGCCGACCGAGGGAAACAGTTCCTCTTCCCCGATGAAGTTCGACGACCATCCCTAGTCTTGATGTGGAACATCTGCTGCAATGGCTTGCGCGTCAGAGTGATGTTTCCCCAACACAGTTTTAACAAACAGATGAACGGATTTTATTGACGACGCGCGTCACACCTCCCCGCTCTCCTCCTCTGACATCGTCGCTCCTGTCCCCTGGCTTGTCCTGTCTAGATAACTCCGAAAATGGGTTGGTTCCGAAGATGATGTCCTCCTTGTGAGATGTCCTCCCATTAGATGCCGCGCCCCCTCCCCCATAGGGGGGAATTGTCTGGCGCCTCTCTGTCTGACCAGTGGACAGGCCGGTTCTAACACCGACCGTCTAGACAGTGGTGATTCGGTTACCCCTTTTTCCTTCCCCCCCCCCCCCCCAGTAACCCAGCACTTTTCCCGCAAGAGGGGAAGCTTTCCAGTTTGACGAGAGAGGGACTGACAAAAGGCCTACAACGCCCATCACTTGACTTTTTTTTCTTTTCCCCAAGGACTTCACACTCTGCCCTATCCCTCCCCCTTTATTTTTTTCCCCAGACATCAACTCCCCCCAGAGGGCGGAAAACTTGTCCTTTATTGCCCCTTTTGGTAACACCCATGTGTTTTTTTTTCCCCCTCCCTTAGTCACGGCGAATGCGTTGTTGAAAAATCCCTTCTCCATAACCATTATCTCGGGCTGCCTTTGCCTCTCTTGTTCCCCTGTTCGAAACTCAATCTCTTTGGGAAGAAATCTCACCAGTTGGTACCGCTAGCCGCCAAGCCGGTTCACCTCCACTTGTCTCTGTTCTGACCTTGTTAGCGTCTTAGTCAGAGCCTCTTTCTGCCTCCCCTTATATTTTACTCCTTCCTGGTGTTGTTAGAGGAGTGACCGGAACCTCGATTTTAGAAATCCTTCTGACTGCTCCTGGCCCTCCGTCCCCTTTTCTTTGACGGCGGTATTCCTAAGCCATTGTTAGCAGAGACGATACTCCCTAGCCGCCATTATTTATTGTGCTTTCTCCAGTTTAGATCAATAACCGCTCTTGATACCCTGACGGCAAGCGAGCCCCGGTTACATTCACCTCCCCCACCTGGGCTTGGATGTTTCTGATGTGTGAGGTTGCCCAGACACCTGACCCTTTCCTCGACTGGTACTGTGCCCTTTTGACACGATTTCCTTCTTCGGTTGTCTTGAGTGTGCCTATAAACAAGTGAGATTAGGAAGTGGATGTCTGAGCACTTCGAAGAAAGCGCCTCGTTTTTGGGCTTTTTTGGCAAGGCAGACATAGTGTCAATTTTGGTTCTTATTCGGTTCTGGAGTTTCAGTATTTCTATGTTTTCCCTGGTTGACCCTTCGAAAATTCTTGAGAAAAACAACGACAGTTCCTCCTCCCCATTTTTGTGTTCTGTTTCGCATCCTTTTTCCCCATGCCGCTTCCCGAGAACAATAAAGGCACATGGACATCGTTTTGTTCGAGGATGGGACTGGGGGACTTCTTTCCCGCGTCGCACGGGGGAGGAACTTACCTTCCCCCCCCCCCCCCCCCCCTTGGTGTTTTCCAGTCGTTTTTCTCGCCATAACGGTGGACATTCCAATGATTTGACTCCTTTTTCTCCTCTTCTGGTTTCGGTTGGGACGCGGCCCCCCTTTAACCGGTTTTGTCGGAACGCGTGTTTGTGAAGGCATTCGTTCATCCTACTTTCCGATGTTGCCAAAATCAGAGGCTTTACCTTTTCTCAAACCGGTCCGCTGTAATTCTCCCCGGGTTTCTCTTCGTGCCCCTACCACAGAGACACTTCCACTTTTCGGTCCGCGTTGGATACATTTAAGTCCCTCCTGTTCGAGCCGTCGCTCCCTCTCCTCTCTCGCTCGTATCTCAACATGGCCCCCCTCTAGTTCTCTAAACTCTCTTAGTTCCAACCCTCCTGGCGGTTCCGCCACTACCCCGGCGCTGATCTCCCTTTGACACGCTGGTCCCGATGTGCTTTGCTGGTGTGATGATCCTTTATTTCTTGCAACCGCTCCTTTGACTCGGGATTGTCACTTTTCTCTCCGAAAACCCGCTAGGTGAAACACACGCGTTCATCCTCAAGGCTTCCGCTGCTTCTCTTCCTTCCTTCGAACTCCCTGCTGGAACATTTTTCTCCCCTGCTGCCTCGCTTGAAAACAGTGCGCGGCGCCGTTTTACGATTTGGATTTACCGTTTTGCTTCATGCCAGGTCATGGGGTCTCAACTCCCTCCCCCCTTGTTTTCCTACCCTTGTTTCTGTGAAAAGCGTAGCCCTCCCCTCAGTCCCCCCAGTGGTTGTGATTGCCCCGTTGGACCGGTTCCCACCTAATGTAAGACGTCCCCTCCGTGCTGGGCCAAGCCCTCTACCGCAAACTTCCCTGCGCGAGACGTCATCCCCTTCTGAATTCAGGCGGAGCAGCTCGTCCTTGTTTTTATTTTTTCGTTGTTTTTTCTCTGAAGTGCTCACGCCTCCTTTCCAGCGGGACCAAAGTTCCCTCCTGCGCCGCCCCAGTTCCCTCCTCTGCGGCTTACTGTCGTTGTTTTCTTCCACCTCCCTTTGAACCGTCCCGGTCGCGCTCTCCCTGCTATGTTTTGCTAGGCCACCCTGCCCAAGTGCTATGAACTGACCTGGTTTAAACGTCTCTTTGGCTTTCTTTCCAGACAAAATATGCTTCTAAAACCTGGCTAGCCCCGGCCCCAGGGTTCCCCCCCGAAGGTTCACCTGCTCCTGTTCTCCGATGTGCAAACTCCCCCAAGCTCTCCCCGGTGGTCGGTTCAACTTTTTCCAAAACCCAGGCCGGGCCTCCCTTAGCCCATGTAGCCGACCCCCCGCGCCCGTACTATACCCCCCCCCTCGGGGAATTCTTGCACCACGCGACTCATTTTATTCTCCCCCACTAGCACTTGCACGTCCCTTTCTGTTCCCCCTGCCAAGCCCGTCCCCCCGCCGTTCGGCCTGACGATGCTTTTTTTAAGAAATCCCCCCCTCGAGCGAGCTACCTTTCCCTCACGCTCCAGCAACAGAAGCATTCAGTTCCCTCAACTCCCTCTACAGTGTCGAGACGTACGTGGATTTCCCGCTCAATGGAGAGTGACCAGCATAGACCTCCCTCCCACGACACCACCCGCAGGCTGGTGGCCCCCCTCCTTCCTTCCTTCTATCCCGCTGTTTCGGGACACCGCGGCGTTCTTTCGTCCCTCTCTGTCTCGGGATTTCCGAATGCTTAGTCAAGAATGACCCTCGACACTGCACTTGTTTGCTCACCGTCATTTGGATGCTTCCCCCTGAGTTCGCGGGACAAGTTTCCCCCGTTCTTTCCGTTGTCCGTTTCTTTCATGATGGGCTTGCGAGGAGGGCCTTCCAGATCCGCTGATGCCTTTACAAACTTCTGGGCCCTTTTCCATCCCCGTTCCAAGCTGAAGGTTATTGACCAGGAAGATCATTGGGCCTTTCGCAACTGGCTGGAAGATAAATGATCCAACACCGACCCTGTCGGAATCGCGGCCCCTTAACCTTTCTTCCTGCCCGAGGATTTGGTCCCGGTCTTCTCCCTTCTTCTTAAGTTTCCTTGGTGCGGGAGGGTCCTCGCATGCCTCCTTCTCTCGCCGACCCTGATCCGGCCCGACTCTCGAAGGCCCCTACCCTTCTAGCCTCGGCTCCTTCCCCTTCCATAAGCTGACCTATCTATAGTTATACTATAACCATCCTCATCCGTATTAGAGGATTTCCCCTTTCCCACCAGATGAGAGGCCTAACCCTCGCTCTCTTCACCTCCCGCTTAGGGAAGCCCGCTCCGCTCCTTTGCCGTCCCTCTCAGAGTACTGCAGCTTTTTTTGTTTCTTTTGGCAACCTTTACCCGCCGGAAAGCCTCGGCCCGTGCCGTCAGGCCTCTTCCGGTCCGGGCGGTTCGTTTTAGAATCCTTTATTACCTTCTTCCTCACGACGGCTGGTCGGCCGTACACGTCCTTTTCTGACCTTCCTAAGGATGTCGTTTTTCTGCTCCTTCCCCGTTTTCACCGCGCGGATCAGCTCTCGCCTCCTCTTTCGCTGGCACAGGAGCGGTTTCTTGCGCAATACCGACGCCCTCGGCTTCCTTCAACGAGGAAAGTTAGGTGACGGTTTTGCCACAAACCCTTTCTTTTTTTTTTTTTTTTTTTTTTTTTTTCTTTTCGTACAGTCTTCATTGGGTTCGTGCCTGCAGATGCGTCCGGCTTCCTACTCAGCCGGGTTTCCTTTCCACCTCTGCTTCCCGCCTCCCCTTGGAGGCAGCGGCTGTTTTTTTGTTTTCCCTCCTGGCGGTTCTATGATTTATGTTGCTAAGTTGAGGGGTTATGCTTCCCTTGTCCTTTTTCTTTTTGGCGTTTGAGACCCCCCCCCCCCCCCCCCCCCCCCCCCCCCCCCCCCCCCCCCCCCCCCCCCATAGTTCGTTCTTGGGAGTCCCACATTTTGGGGATGTTGGTTATTTTCCTGGGCCGTTGACCGTTTTTCCTGGTCGTCCTGGACTATCCTCCTTACCTTTGGCTTGTGCCAGGCTCGGTTTTTTTCATCCGTGGACGGTTTGTCCTGTTTTGCCCCTGGCCTGTAGGACGGGGCGTTTTAGGGGGACTTTGGTGGTGTCCCGAATCCCGGCTGCTTCGTTTTCACCTTCCTTCCCTTCCGCTCGCGGTTTCGCCTTTCCCTGGCGCGTTTCCCCTCTGGCTCGTACAGCTGTGCCTTCGCGAGGGGGACGAACCATCCGTACCCACCCTGCTATCCCCGGCAGGTACTCTGGCGCGTGTCCTCTCCCTTGCCTTCAATTGCCAGCTTCACAGCGCCCCCTCTCCTTTTTGCCTCCTCTTCCTAACACAACTTTTCTCTTGCGCGGGGTTTTCACTTTTGTCATTCCCGCTCTTCTTTTTTTCGGAAACTCTTTGACTGGAGCCTCTCTGATCCCCACCTTCTGACTGACCTCGATTTTTAAGTCGCGAGACTGCCCCCGTGGGCTGGAAGGTTAGTCTCCCCCCTTGGTCTGCGCTTTCGTTCTCTCCACATCACCCGGTCTTCTTGCATCGTCCAGCAACTTTTTGCACGCCGTTGTTATACTCTATGGCGAGGTCGCGGACGGGTCCCTGGTTTCTCCGACCATCACTCGCTTTTTTTTTGAAGCACCTTTTGATTACCCTGTCTCATTCTCCCAGTACCCCTACCGTCGCTCCTTCCCGTCAGATACTGAATTTGATCTCTCCTGTCTCCTGGTTCTTGGGGTTTCCTGAAGACCATCCTCTCTTCTTTTTTCTGCCGTTACGTTCCTTCTCTCGCGCAGCCTTCTTTTTTTCCCAGATGCTGCTCTTTGGTTTTTCATGATACTACCGTCCAGGCTCCGTCATGAGCGTGCATTTAGTTTCCCCTTCTCCCCCAGTACAGACCCCTTTTGTCTTGATATCCGCGCGGCCAGACAGTTGTTTTGATCTGGATTCCCCTCCCCCGCCCTCGGTTAGTGCTCTTTTTTTGTCCCTTTGACATTCGATCCCCGATCTTTCTCGTTGACACGGACGCGCTGTTCCAGTTTCACAACTTATCCCCAACCTTCTCACCTCTGCCATTTGTGAGATCTTGTTGTTATTCTATTATCTAGGTTTCTGTCCCCGCGACCTGTCGATTGCGGCTAGCCTTGAAAGTGCCTCGCTTCTTGTCCTTCCGTCCCCTCACCCCTC
>Ga0179593_1600204_pt1 | contig 10626 bp, 10 predicted proteins | sample CZODoug2_1_08_16_FD_185931 | JGI IMG/M metagenome (GOLD analysis project Ga0179593, IMG submission 185931) | Vadose zone soil fungal communities from Angelo Coast Range Reserve, California, USA - CZODoug2_1_08_16fungal (PacBio error correction) | ecosystem: Environmental > Terrestrial > Soil >... | reverse complement strand
TCTATCGGCCAGTCCCTTCCTTTTTTTCTTTACTCGCAGGAAGCTCGACCTCGTTGGAACCAGGAAACGAAACCCCCCCCCCCCCCTTTGCAAAAAGAGTAAAGCCTCTACTTCTCCGTGTCGTACGGACTCGCTTTTCGAACGGGCTCTCTTGTCGCTGTATCTCCTCTTCCTTTGTCAATCGAGAAACGGAGGAGTGGCTCTTTGAGCTCGTTTTTCCTCCTCCCCCCTTTTCGCGGCATGGATTCTTCAGAGCCTGATGGTCAACGCCTGAGTTGTCGGCACTCTCAGAGCTCTATCTAAGCGATTTCTCCAGGACTCCTGCGTCGGGCTTATTCCTTTCCCCATGGATACGTCGCATCACGGAAGGCCCTGGACTGCCTTTTATTCTCTCTTTTTGCCAGTCGCTTTACTACCTTCGCGATACCCCGGCACCGATAAGGCGCGTGCCCCCTTGGGGTAATCATATGTTTCCTCTCTGGCGGCGAGCCCTCCCCTCTGCGGCGCTCCTACCGGGATTGGTTCTGGCGCATCCTTCGCGTAACTCCCCTATGTCTGCCACTTTGTTCGGATCCTTTCTCGCCCCTTTCCTTTCCGGAGAACCCGACTTTAATGGACAGTTCTTGCCAGGGAGGATCGAGGAGCAAGACACGAAAGCCTCCTTCCCCCTTCTCCCCGAAGGCGACCCCATCTTAGTGATCCCCCCCTTTAGTTCCTAAAACTTTTCCATCCCAGCTCGGACGTGTTTCTGGTTCCCGTTCGAGGAAGGGGTGGCTTCTGACCACCTTTGCCCGGTAACGATCGAAACCCCTCCCGATATACATCATTTGGCAGCCCTGAAAGTGTGTTCAATCTCAGCCCCTGAAGGACCTTCATGGCGCGCTTGACTCCCATCCATATAAAAGGAACGAAAATCTTGCTCTATGTACCATCAGCTTCCCCCTTCCCGAACAAGACCCCTTTTCTGCGTTACGGGGTAGCGTCCGGTTTCTGCCCCTTTTCTTTTTTTCGATGCCACAGCCTTGCCTCCCCAAACTTCCCCACCCACTCTGACCAGTGAGAGTGGCCAGATTGTCAGTCTGTGGAAGTGAATGCCTCCGATTTACTTTGCCATCTCTCGAGCCCTTTCAACCTAAGTCCCTTCTTTCCTCAAACCCGACGTAATCCCGCCACGTTACCTGGGCGTGCAAACTGCTACGCTCTTATCGAAATTTTTGACCACCCCATTCCATTCCGAGATATTTCTCCTCTTCCCTTTTTCTGAGCGGCCCGGGGAGTGTCTAGGGTGCTTCCGTTTTCCTTTTTTTAAAGACGAGCCCCCCCGCCGACAATCGACAGGCCTTTATATCGGACGGCGTGCCCCCACCCGGTAGCGGGATGATCCCCTCCTTCGTCCCCCGGCAAAATCTTTCCCCCTCCGAGACCCACGGAATGTTGAAATCCCTTGGCCGAACTCTTCTCCGTTTCCCCTGAGCTCACTTCCCCCCGACAGGGTAGGCGAATTATAAGGCGAAGATGATGTCCGCTGACATAGAGATACGATCTCGCCTCTAACGAATGGTTCCCCCCCCTTTTTTTCTTGACCATAAGAATGCTTTCCTGGACTCCTAACTTTTTCGCGGAAACTCCGCACCCCCCCACGGCTGGCTGACCAAGGCGGCAACCATACCCATCCGGGAAAGCACCACCCGCAAACTTCCGATCCAAAGCCTTCTCTTTTGCCTCCCAGACCGTTGATTGCCAGTGCTCAATCTTTCTCCTCCCCAGCATTGCCTATCCCCATCGAATATGCCCGCGTATGGTTGCGAAGCATGACAAAGTTCCTCATGTCGTGCGCATTAGAAATTCAGGAAAGGTCCTGTCCCCAAAATTCCGAATGACCCCCACGCTCTCCTTTTAGTGAGGCCACTGGAGCGGAGCAGGCCCTTCTTAAAAAGATGGAAGTTTCCGCAGATTTGGAAGCCCCGCGTCTGCGTGCTAGACGGCTCTGGTGCATGCTACTCCTTTACTCTGTCTCTTGCTCCCCCCCTCCCCCCCTCGCGAAGGCAACGCTTTCTTCGTTCGAGAAAGAATACAGGCTGGTCATTTGCCCCATCCTGGCTGGGTCACTTCTTCCGACACGTCGAGTGAGTTCTTATTTTTATTGCTGTCATCGGACTTTCTTTCCCCACCTGACACATTCATGGTAAACTGCGTTCGCGTGTGCCCCTTTAAACCCGCGCATGCCGCTTTCCAGTCCAGGGCACACCTCCATCGATTTGTTTATTGCGTTCCTGGGATAGACCCTGCAGCAACGTTTTTTCCACCGTCTCCCCCAACCACCTTGGTCCCACCAATTTTTTCAGCGTACCCAGACGTCGAACCAACCCGGCTTTCGGCGCGCGTGACGGCGACTGTTTTCTCATAGATTATGTGTCCCTTTGAGGCTTGACACGCCCCTATTTTCCAGGTAGTCCGATTTCTCTCTTCGGCAGAGATATGCGCGCATCGCCTTTTTTTGATTCGCTCAGCCCGTTGGGACCATTCCTCTTGCATATTGATTACCCTTTTTTCTTTCCCCGACACACGCGCCTGACAAATTCGCTCATCACCTTCCTTCCTTTTTTTTTCGTTCCCTCGGCCTTCTTCTGAAACATCTTCATAGATCTCATTTTTGAGGAGAGATGGTTCACCCCCATTCCGCCTTACCGAGCCTCTTTTTCCCCCCTCGGTCGTTGGCCGCGATATTGTAGCCGAGGTTTCGGTTTCTATCCCCTTTTTCAGAGCGATTTTTCCAACTCCTGAGACGAAGTCACCCCCCTTTTGAACCTGCTGTCTACGTCGCTCCTCCCTCAGAGGTTTCCTTCCGGATAACTTTGCCCTAACAAGATTGAATCTTCCGGGCACACTCTTTAATAGAGTCTGTCGAGAATTAAGTCTCCCTCCACGCGAGCCGATCCTCCCCTTTTGGGTTACGATTTTCACCGCTGCCCTCGGGTTGTTGGAACCCCTTTTTCGTAGTGTTCCTGGAGACTTCAGAGCAGTACTTGCTGCAGCCGTTGCTATCCCCCCCCTACAAAAAAGATGATTTTGCAGCGTTGCCCTTTGATTTTTCCCCATGACCCCTTCATATGCGCGTTGTTTCCAATGGAACCCCGCCCCGCGCCAGTTACCAGGTTTTTCCCCCTGCTCATTTTTTTCCCTTTTCCTCCCCCCCTTAAAAATTCAGATCATCCCCCCGTCCCTTCTTCCCCTTTCCCAGCCACGGATGGGGTCCCTTTCCATGGCCCCGCTGCGTCGTTTCTCTGAAGACCGAGTTCGACGTTTTTTTCCTTTTCTTCTGAGAATTTCGAGCCCCTTCTACCTTTTCTATTCAAGGTATAGTCTTTTTCAACCATTAATAGAGCAACCCTTGTAGACCTGAGCGTCCACTCTGCGGGAGAACGTCCCGTTCCTCTGGTCATGGATCCCTCCCCACGTCTTTTGCCTCCTTCCCCCCTAGTAGTTCTTCCCCCTTTTTGTGTTACAAAGCACTTTTTTGACCTAGGATGCACTCCTTTGGCTGGCAGGCTAGCTTCATAAGCAGGGAATATTATTTGGATGTCTCCATGCCCTTCCTTTGAATTATTTTACTCTTTTTCCGAGAATGAACCCTTCTTTCTTCGCGCACCTAGGATGGTTTCTCCCTTTTTTCTGTCCTTTTCCATTTTTTTTTGGATGGTATTGGTGCCCGCCCCCCCCCCGTTTTAAGAAAGCCGTGTCTGTCGCTCGTCGTAGACTCCCTCCCCTTCATTCTTATGGGTCTCCGATTTTCCCTTCCCTTCTCTTCTCTCGGATCTCTTTTCGGATGCGTAAATTTTCGTCGGCATTAAGTATGTTCCTGCTTCCGCTACCGGTCGGCGTTCCTTTTACTTGCGTAAGTCCAGGTTTGCTCTTTCGCTCTCGGGAATCATTGCGTGTGTTCCGTTGCCGTTGCCCCGTCCCGTCATCCACGCGACCCCCGCGTCCGATATCCCTCTCTTCTGATTTGTCGGCTGGGTGCCTTCGTTTACTTATCCCCTTTCCTCACCACTCTATCCGGCATTTTTGTCAGAAAGGTCACCCTTTTCTGCCTATCTCGGATAATGGGACTTTCTTGTGGTCACCCCCTTTGCCTGCGCTGACTTTCCCCACCTCAAGTTTAAGTGCCGTGCGTTCGTTTTTTTCCTCCCACGTGATTGTCCCCTTTTGCAGGGCTGATAAAGGCAGATGCCCGTCACATTCGAACTTCCCCCGACTGGGTTCCCTCGCACGAGGTAATTCTCTTGTTTCCTTTTTCTTCGGGGGCCTCCTCCCCTCTTGGGCCAAAACGCATCCGCCGACGTAAAACGATCTCTGATGTGCCTTGGTAGTTCTGGCTTTGGGCCGGTGACTGTCTCTCACGATGAGGCCTGTGGAGTATCTTTCTAGTCCTTCTCTGATTGATTAGTCAGCCTCCCGGTTTGCAAGTTCTTTAGCAAACGTTCCCGGTTTTGCCAGTCTAACCGGCTTTTTTTCTTTTTCTCCGTTACCTCCCCCCCCCTTTGTGGTCAGAGACACACAAGTCCGCGCCTCGTTTGTGGCTCCAGAAAACCCGTCAGCATTTACGCTTCGGTACAGTCCCCTTCCCCACGACATCCTCCCGGATTTTGGCTCATCTATGCGCCTTCCTCTCCGGGGTGGGCTTTCTCTCTCTTTTGTCCTGCTTCCCCTGAATTTTCTGACCCCCCTTTTTTTTGGTAACGCGTGATCACTGAGGTAAGACCCCTTTGCAGAGTTCAGTTAGGGGCCCTTTTCTACATAATCCCCCTCCCCTGCCAAGTCGTCTCGCCGCCTATCGGTTAGTTCTTCTCCTCCCCTTTTAACCCCCCCCTATGTCTTCATTGGTGTCAAGCGCCGCCGGATTTGTTCGAGAGATTCATCGTCCCCGCGAATGGCACTTCCTCTCCACTACCCGGCTCTTCCCCCCTTCCCCCCGTTATGCCTCCGTATCATGCTTTAATTTGGCCTCTCCCAAATCTCTTCCTTTCGGGATCTGCTAGCGTCTTTTTCCTATCTCGGGAGTTCTCAACTCTAGGATTTGACAAAGATTCCTCTGACGGGGGTTGGGGGGGGGAAGAGTCCTTCCGCTACACAAGACCTTTCTCTTCCCTCTTTCCCTTCAGCCCAGAGCAATAATCCCCCTTTCCTATTTAGACTGGCTTCTACCTTCTGACGTCTGACCTTTTCCTAGTTCAAGGAGTTCCTACTCAGTAAGCCGCTCTTTCCTTTTCGTGTGTGAATTGGGTCCGCGGCCCTTTCCTCTTCAGAAGCTTCAGCGAGTCTATTGCCCTCCTCACGACGAGGCACGCCATATCTCCTTCTTCCTCCTCTGGTGTGGTGTTTCTATAGATGCGTTTTCTCCCTTCCATAGACCGCGGAAGCTCCTCGTCCTTTCCTTCGTCCCCTCCCTCCTTTTTCTCAAAACGAGTCTGCTCCCCCTTACTTCTTCCTGTAGGTTCTCGACGCAGGATGCGAACGGTCGCCTCTTTCTGTATTCTCCAGTCACGTTTTTTGCCTTTTTTCTGAGTGGCTCTGGTTCTTTTCCTTTTGCCACCTTCGCCATGTCTTGTTTTCGCTGCTGGACTCTCGCAAAGCCGGAGATTTTTCCCGCCCGAGAGATCGAGGCTGAGCAGATCAAGACCTGCTATGATTGTCCCCCTTGCCCTTAAACTTCTTCTTTTTTCATTTTTCACGAAGCGTCAGGGATAGCCTTGATTGTATCCTCCAGTCGCGGGACGCCCTTCATTCGCGCGACAAAATCTGTCGGCGAGTGCAAAAAAGCTTTGTATCATATTTGGTTTCCTCTTTCGGCTATCGAAGAGTTCCTCCCTCTCGACGGACTTGCTTGCGTGTTCACCAGGTCCTCCTCCTTTTTCCCATGACGCTGCCCCCCTTTTTTCTAAGTGAGCGTGTGCATCGTTCCCGCCACACGCTTATTCAATAGGCCTTCTTTTCCCAGGGAGGATCGCAAGGACCTCCCGCTCCCGAAACTCCCCTTCTCCTGCGACCCCATGCGCATCTTTGATCCCCACTGTCTTCCGGTCTCCGCTTTCCCTCATTCCCTCAAGTTGTGTTTGGTTTATGGAGCCCTTCTCTTCTCGGAATGGGGGCTCTCCCCCCTTCCCTCCTTCTCGAACTCCAGAATCCAACGCTGTTTTTTCAAAAAAACTTGTCTCCCCGCCAGTAACTTGCAACCCTCCCCGGAAGCGCCGCCTGCGCGCTTGACTCCCAGAACCTGATCTCCATGTCCCGCAATCAGTTCCGTCGTCAGGCCCAGGCCATGAATAAGACTCCCTCGTTGTAGCGCGTTCCTGTTCTCGTGCCAAAGATGGGCGCGGGCTGAGCGCCATGAAATGACCCCCCGATCATTGCCCAGTGCGAGTTTCCTTTGACCAGTCGGTGAAGTCCCCTCTCGGGCATCACTGATGTATCTCCGCACTTCCCACTGTCCCCGAGTAAGAAACCCCCCTCCTCCAAACGCAGCGCCTTCTTGTAGGTGGTGAAAATTTTCCTCTGAGATGCAGAAGATTCCCCCCCACACTCACGTCACATTCTTTCTTCTTCCTTCCGCTCTAGGCCATTTCTGAGCCTTCCCGATTCCGCTTACTTTTAGTCCGTTTAATGGGTTAAAAAGAAGAGCACCCCAGACAATCGACCTTGATGACTGTATAGCGGACCTTTTTTCTGCTTGTTCCTGGTTATGGATAACTTCCTCCCCCAAGAGTTCAGAAGAGACCCCAGGCTTTTGTAATCTTTTTTTTGCCCTCGAGTCCCTTACGAATGCGCCCGGCACCAAGACCGTTTAGGCGCGCTCGTGAGATAATGCAGCCGATGATTCCAGCCGTCTCCATAGCTCTTCTCTTAAAGACGGCAGGACCCCCGGGCATACTCCTGCTTTTTGACGAAAGAGTTCTACTCGTCGGAAACTCCGCCCCACAACGTGATGAAAACTTCACCCATACCACCATCCGGGAATCCCCCCCTCCCAATTCAAGCTGAGAAACCTCCTTGCGGTTCCAGGCTCTGGGCGCTTTGGCACCGTTTTTCCGAAGCAGGAATGCTTGCCACCGAATATGCCCTGCGTATGGTGTCTTAAGCCTGCCCAGGTAAGGCCTTCTCTAGAACTCTTTTCCACCAAAATGCCGAATAGACCCCCGATGCATACTCGTTTTTTTCTTTATTGACAAAGAAGTGTTTCGCGTCTGCCATATGCAACGATGGGCAGTCCCCCGAAGATTGGAAGCTTTCCTGCTGCTAGAAGTTGCTCTTGCCCATTTTCATACCCTTTACTTCTCTTTCTCTGGCCTCTAAATTGCTCCAACCCTCGATGCCGTTTTTTTCTGGGAGACCCGGCCTCAGGTTTGCAAAATTGACATCCGCTGGCAATGATGAAGACCCCATGTCGCGGAGATCTGATTCCCCTTCCTTTTGCTTCCTTGATGCAGTTTCACAATTCCTTTTTGTAATTTTCTCTTGGGCCCCACGTTAGTGGCCTTTTGCATTGCCGTCTGTTCACAGTAAAAGCGCCCCCCTGCGGCACACCCTCTATTTGTATCATGGATCGAAGGCCAGCACCGGGGTCTCCTTTTTTCAAACAAAACCTCGTGAGTGTTCACACACAAACAGCTTCAAAGAAGTAGTACTACCACCAGGAGTATCCCCGTGCGCGCGGGCAGGAGCCTTCTTGCTTTCGCCCTATTTTCCTTTCACCAAGCTACTCCCCCCCCTAAGTTTGCACAGGTAGTCTAAGTTAAGTTACGTCAGAGATCTTGCGCGCCGTTCTCCTTTCCTTTTTTACCTCGATCATCCTCCCCCTCCTGGCGAATTATGTATAGCGTTTTTATTTGCCCGACCCACTCTTATCTGCCGGACCGTCGGACTTTCTTTTTGGGCATGACAATGTTATTTCACCATCTATATTCTTTATCCTCCGTTGTTGGTGTTCTGCTATGGTTCATACCATTGTAATGCCGCCTTTTTCCCCCCCCCTTTCGCTGGGTAATGGGCCGCCCCTGAATTGTCTGGCGGTTTGCTTTTTCCCTTGAGAAATCACTCTGCCCCATCAGCTACGTGGCCTGAGTCTTTCAACAAAATGAAAGGTGTGACGGTCTCCCCTCGCTGACGCCTTCCTTACAAATTACGGCTACTGGGTTTCTTTCGGCCAGGGGCAGCTCTGGGCAAGCTAAGAATGGCACCGGCGAATAGAGTCGGAAGTTATCCCTTTCGCCGTTAACCTAACGCCCTGGTTTTCCGTTCCTTCGGTTACGCTGTTGGTTTACCCTTATCGTCGTTTGTTTTTGGAATTGCCGGCGCTCCCGTTTGCCCTTTTTCTATCCATCTCCCACCCATCGTTGGCCGTTTGCCCTGAAAATTGACCCAGCCCTTCGCGCGGGTTGCCACGAAATGGCCACCCCCCAACGAGACCAGTTAACCAGGGAAATTGTGCTTTTTTACTTCATCCGTCCCTTTTCCCTTGACCAAATCATTCCCCTCGTGATTTTCGTAGGTAATCCCAGACAGGCTGTGTCCCCCCCCCCAATTTTGCGCATGGCCCGGTCGGTCTATAAATAGAAGTATTCCTTTGCCTGTTGCTTTCCTTTCTAGCCCAGAGACCTCTGCTGTAAATTTCTTAGTGGCAAAACATCTCTCAACATGGTCTATCCAGAGCAGGAGAGTCCGGGCGAACTTTCCATCGTTTACTCTGTGCCTCTCAGAGCCAACTCCCCCTTCCCCCCCCTAGTCTGAGCGGGTTCCAGTTCATTGGTTGCCTTCTTAGAGGAGGCCACCTTCTTACTGGGGCAGGCTTTACAACCATAAGCAGGGAATAGTATTTGTGCTCTTCATGAGTCCTGGAAGTATTTACGCTGTTGCCCGCCGCTACTGGCATACGCCGGTCTTGAGCCCCCTCTTTATGGTTTCCTTGTATCTTAATTTTTTTTTCTGGGTTGGTGCTTACCGTATGGTCCGCCGGTTCAGCCCCCCCTTGGTCGTGGGCGGAGTTACGACTTCCTTTTTTTTAGTCCTCTTATTCATTTCTTGGCCGGTTGTCCTGCCACGCCGGCTAATCGATCTTATTTCCCTTTGGTAAATAATCGGCGGAATTATCTTCCTCGCCTAACCGGTCGCGTGCCTTCTCTTCCCCTTCCCGGTGTTTTCTCCCCGCCCTGCCTATGTCTTCAAGATTTTGGTGTCCTTTTTTCTTTTCGATTTGCCGTGCCATCGATGTTTCAATCCCGATACCACTCCCTTCCGATATACAGTTAATTCCCGATGTCGTCTTCTGGTGCTATTCGGTACCCCCATCCCTTAAAACGTAATCACCAAGACGTCCCCTTCCCCCCTCTTGGCACGCTCAGTCCAGTTCATATGTCTCTCTATGGACGTTCTTTTTTTCCCAATCTTCTGCTTCCCCGAGGAAGAACCCACCTCAAGGGAAGTGCCCCCCCCTCTGGCGTTTGTCTTGTTTGGTTTTCAGTTGCCCTTGCTCCAGGTCATTCTGCCCCCCTCGCTTCATTCACTTCACGCTCATCGGCACTCGCATGTGTCATTTTGTTTGGCAAGTTTCATGGCGCTCGGTGGACACTTTGGGAAACGCAATAAAGTACGCTCTCCCCCTGAGCGCATGAGGATTTCGTTTTTCTTTCAGTTGGAAGGGGGTCTCCCTTTTTCTTCGATCTCCCGATTCGGGACTGGTGTTTTAGATTCCTGGAGTCAAGTCCTCGATCGATTCCTCCGCGAGGTTGTTAGCTGGCTAGCGCCACACTTTCAGTTGTTTCCCCCTCTCCCTCTTTGTTATCTTTCCCCCGTCCAAGTTGTCAGAAGCACGTACTGCTCTTTTTGTTTTTGTTCTCCCCCAAACAACGTAGCATTCGATGGTCCCTTCGGTTTTTCACACGACCTCCCATGACGGTGTTCTAAGCTATGCGCCCAGCCTTTCGCTCCCCGGCTGTCCTTTTTCGCGTTTTCCTCCTCACGGCAAGAAATGGGATTCATCCCAAGCGGGTGGCTCCGTCACGCTCTCTCCACTGCAGTCTCAGGGGCAGAGTCCATTTATGGACTTCTTCTTCTCCTTACTGTACCCCTTTCCTGCTCTCCCGCGTGCGCCGCTGCTTCCTGGGAAACAAATCTGATATCGCTTTGGGGCACGCGCCCTATAGGGAAGGACTTTCGCGCGAATCAAACATTAGTCCCCGCGATTCCCTCTCTACCCCCGGCTAGTTACCTTCCGTTCTGTCCCTATGGCTTTGACAGTGTCCTCTCCCCCCGACGACGCAGGAAGGTCTGTAATTCGTTATCTCGAATCTCCGGCTTCTCCCCCTTCTACGGCTTTTTCTTTTTCCGGGGAGCGTCCCTCCACCAGACCTGCGAATGAGCCGATGCCCTTTTTTCTCCTCTCCTCCCACCGTCCGATTTTTGTGTCCCTTTTTTTGGATACAGCGACCAGCGCTCTTATCCTGCGTCATCCGTTGACCTTACAGGAAAGCCTTACCCCTCCGGCGGTAAGCTTTCTTTTTTGTTCATGGTTTCCGCCGGATTTTCCCCCCTGCGCCAGCTTCCGCGGTCCGCGGAACTGACTGCTTCCCCTTC
>Ga0179593_1447535_pt1 | contig 10626 bp, 8 predicted proteins | sample CZODoug2_1_08_16_FD_185931 | JGI IMG/M metagenome (GOLD analysis project Ga0179593, IMG submission 185931) | Vadose zone soil fungal communities from Angelo Coast Range Reserve, California, USA - CZODoug2_1_08_16fungal (PacBio error correction) | ecosystem: Environmental > Terrestrial > Soil >... | reverse complement strand
CACCCCTCCCTTTTCTGGGGAAAGAGGTTAATTGGCGGATTCGCTTCTTCCCTTTTCCTTCTTCCTCCTCTTTCCCCCTTGTGGTCGGCGGTTCGGTGAGATCGGCCTCCTTCGGTTCTCCGGAGACTTACAGTCATGACCGTTTGCTCGTTTTTTTCGGACGAGAAGGCGATCCTCGTTCGGCTGGTCTGCCTTTTCCGCTACTTCTCCCCTCCTGTCGGTCGGTGGTTCTTTTTAAGAATTGTGTGGCATTAGAGACATTTCCGTTTCCAACAGGCAGTACACCCGGCGGTGAGGTTTTGACCCCTTTTCCCTCCGCGCCCTTAGACGTATGGCCGGGACAGCGTCTCCGCGACAAATCTTCGTTATGACTCATAATTTTCGGGGATCCGACTCCTGCCGCCTGTCATTTCTGTTCTGCCCCAACAGTTTTCTCCTCGGGTCTCACGTCCTTAGAGCAGGTAGTACGGTCCCAGTCCCGAGATCTTTTTGCAGCCTTTGTTTCCTTGGCGAAAATGACTTTTTTCCCCGCCGGAAATTCGACGCAGGCCTCCTCTGCGTCCGCTATTTTCAGAGAGTGTGCGTTTCTCAGGATCTCTTTCTTACGCTGTTCAACTAGTAAGCCGGGGCCCCTTTGGCGTTTCGTTTCCTTCCCCTAGCGCTGGCTTCCGCGTTTTTCGACACGATGATGCGAAGAGAGTGCTTCTCTCTGAGTTCCATGGCAGGCTTCTTTTGTTTCCCTTTAGTTGAGATGGTGCTGCCGATTCCAATAAGTGTGACTTTCGTCGATCGCGGCGATCGCCGCTTTTACGTGCGGTTTCGTCTGCTCCGAAAGGGGAAGTCCAGTTCTTCCGCTTGATTCCTTCGGCGTTTTTTAGAGCAGGATTGCGATCGTGTGTACTTGCCCTGAAGTCTTCGCTCGTGGTCCCTCTTGTGTGCGCTCATCCCAGCGTGGGACCGAGATCGCCTGGTTCTTTTCAAAGTTTCCTATAGCTGATACCCCCGACTACCTAGTCTCTGATCTGCTGTTCTTTTTTTTGCGGTCGTTTTTGAGGGCTGCGCGCACGGAGTTCTTTTCCCCACCCGCTTTTTACTTGTAGAAGGCTTGCAACTCCCCTCAGTCCCCTCTTTCATCTCCCCCGATCTATTCTTCTCAGCTCGTGTGTGTTGAGATCCGGACCCCCTTTCGGCTGAGCTGGGGATGGTGGGCAAAGACTCTGAGACTCTTAGTTACAGGAGTACGCGTTTTCTTTCTCTCCCTTTGCAGCCTCCCCCGCTCAATCCAGCGAAGGATAAACATCGTTCTTTTTTTTTTTGCGTGGCGTGTGCTCTCCCGATGGCGAGTTTGTCCCAAGATCAGCCCCCTTGATTAGTACCGTCCCTTTTGTCGGAGAGACCACTTTTCTGTAGTTCTCCGCTCGGGAGTAGAAAAGATAACGCTGGTTTCTTTCCCTTGCTCCTGAGCATTCATAGCGTGAGATTGCCTTGCGTTTGCCTTTTTCTTCTTTCTTTTTATAGCCGCAGTGTGAGCCTTCTTCGATGCTCATTTCCCAATGGCTGCTGTATGTTCGGGGCATCATTCTAAAGGATTTATTGACCTTTGGCCATTTTCTCCTCATCCCCATTTCTAGAAGGAATGTTTCTCACCTCGGTTTTTTGGCCTCTGTGTTCACAATCTCTTTCTCCGCCGTTCCCCTTCCTCGTAGCGCGCCCTTTTCACTGCTGAGTAAAAATCTTTTTAGAGTTGGGTTTCTGAGCACCCCCCCCTTTAGAGAACGGCCCTCTTTTTCCCTTTTCTCCTTCTGTATCTTTTCCCCCTCTTTCCTGCTTGGTCGATACCTTGCTACCAGTTTCGACACAGTACTTTGCTCATCTTCTTGCGTTTGAAGCCGACGACAGTCCCTTTCTTGCTGACCTCAGAGCGCTGAGCGTTTGGTTCAGCAGTTAAGATCAGTCAGGCAGAGTAGGCCCGCACTCGGAATCATTTGCTCTTTCTCGTCAAAAAGGGCGCTTTATTGTCCTGTTCGGATTTTGCGGGCGAGCCGTGAAGACACGGTTGTCCTGGTCATGCCCTGTTTTTCCCTTTCTAAGTCCCCGCCACAAGGATGTTATGATGCGAGGGCCCTTTCTTCTCCTTACCAGCTAGATGCAATTTTTCTGAATCTTCGGCCCCCAGCAACCTCCTTTGGTGCCCATCTCAGCTCTCTGATCTCGACCGATTTCAGGTTTAATCGCGGACCGGACAGCCCTTCCCGCTGGAAATATAGAGGGAAGGTATCCTTACGCCCTCTTTTTTTTGAATTCCTCGGACCTCTAGCCTCGCTTCCCGGCGTTCCTTTGGCAACTTTTCGTGTTTTCGCGTTCTTTTTTCTTCTGACTCGACACTTCACGAATTTGTACCATGCTCTCACAATGGTGGAGTCTTTTTTACGCCGGCCCATGAAGAGCTTTCCCCCTTTCCCCCCGGTTGTTATGTGCATCTTTGAATTCCCCCCTTGATGTATTCCTCTCTGTCTCCCCTCCCCAAGAGGTCATGCCTCCTCATTGTAAGTCCAATTCCGGCCTTTTCGACAGTTGTTGGGCTATTTTCCTGTTTACAATCAGGTTATTCCGCCATTTTTTTCTGGCTTCTTTCCCCTGGAGGGCGGCGCTTCTGTTGAATCCGTCCCTTCCCTAGATCGCCCACGGAAGGTCGTCTTCTTTTTTCCTGCATCCCTTGATCAGGCATCTTGGCCCCTTTTTTCGCCGCACCGGCGCTCTCAGAGAAAAGTTCTCTACGTTTTGACGAACATTCTCTTGGAGAACGGACGTCGACCCTCCCGGCTATCCCTTCCCCCCTTGGACAGTTTCCCGGATTTGCTAACCCATAGACTTGTCCTAGTCGCGGCAGTCCTGTGCGTTTCTGCAAAAGGATGAGAATGACTATGACCCCCGTTTCTCTCTGCTCGATCCTTCCCCATCCCTCCCCCTGCCTCCAGGTTCCGTGACCATGATCCTGTTCTTGCCTCAGAGCGTTAATACCCCCCCCATTTTTTCGTTTAGGCGCTAAGGTTTCTCCTTAGACATTTTTTAATTCCTCGTGTTGTGCATTAGCTCTATGCCACTCAAATTGTGAGAGCAGGGCAGCCCCTGCCCCTTCTGGGGGGTTCCTTCTAGTTGACGCTTGCAGTCTTTCCGCTGACTTCTTTAACGCGCATTTGATATAGTCTTCCCTGGGTTCGGTTAAAGAAGAGCCTTCCGCGTCTCCTGGCGAGGGAGATTCGATGTCTCTCCCTGACTCCATTTCCGTTCTTATGCGGCTTTATGTGTCGATGCGAAGTGCTCAGTCACTCTTTAACCTTTGAAGCCGTTTCCTATTTCATCTGGACGGAGCAAGGGAGTCTTTCCGTTCGATCGGCATGTATTTATCCGTTCCTTTTTTTCTCTTTCCATTGCCTGCTTGATCAAGTCGCTTTGAACTTATCCCGCGTCCTCCTCAGCCCCTAATAATAGTTCTTCTTTCCCCCGCAGGAACCGTCGTCCCTTCAAATCGACACATGCAACTGTCTATTCACTTGTTCGGTTTTCTTGCCGATCCGTTTGTAGATAAGTCGCGAGTGAAGATTTAGGCCCCCCCCGGCACCTCTGTACCTTATCGTTTCTTTCCCAGGTCTCTCCTGAGATGGCAGCCATGTTCCCGAACCTTTTTCTTTGTACATAGCCTTACCTTGTTTTCGGCTTCTAGTTCAGGCAGCCAATGGTCCCGTTCCACGGCCCTTTCACCCCGAGAAGGGAAGTTAAGTCTACCCTCTCGTTCGATTTGCAATAGTAGCTTTTCCCCCCATGACTTCCGAGGCACTCGAGTTCAGGGTTTTTTTTTCAGATCCGGCGATGTTCGCAGTGACGAGCAGGGAAGCCCAATGCTCCAGCTGTTTTGCCCTTCCCTTTCAGGTTCTCTTCTGGCCTCTTACGCGGCGATGGTCATGTCTCGTGACTTCTTCTCTTCTTCGTGGTCCCTTCAAGATGGTGGCTTGCCTTAGAGAAATGTCGGAACTTGCTTCTCGAAATAGACCACGTTCCGGCGCGCCGACATCAGACAGATGCCGGCCTTTCACCCAAGCGCTACCGCGACAAGCTCCTCCTGGAGAGAGCCGGTGGCGAATGATCTCGGGAGTTACGGACCGGCCCGCTGATCCTTAAATTTTCCCCCCACCTCCTGCAGGTTTACGCGAGGTCGCCTTTATCGATCCCTTAGTTCCCCCCGCCGATATTCTTTCTTCTGGTCTGAGGTGTCGTTAGTGGCCCCCCCCCCGCGAAAGATCGCGCGCAGGTCCCTCCTTCTTCCCCTGGGGCGTTGCAGTTTTTAGGAAGGTGGTGCTATCGTCTACCTGATGCCCCAACTTTTGGGACCCACCTCCCGTGGCGATGTCCCGTTCCCTCGATTGAAGCGTATGGGGTTTTTCGACACCTGATGCCCGCCATAGAGGTGAGGTCCATCCTGATTGTCTTTTTGTTCACCTTTCCGGGATTCTTCACAGGTTTTCCGCAGTGTTCCTTTTCTCCCCGCCATTCCTTCCGCCTTTGTTTCCTTTTCCCTGAGAGGCTATCGATGCGACTTGGGTTTCGCGATGAGAAGCTGGTTCAGTACATGTAAATGGCCCTCGATCGCTCCTCCAGCCGAGGATTCCTACTGGTGAACGGACTGGCACCAGCTTTTCTTTTTTCAGGATCCTCTGGACCTCGCCTTCCAGTTTTCCCGCCCAACGGGTGCCCCTTTTGTGGTCTTAGATTTGGGGATCTCCCGCCCATAGAAAGAGGTCTACCACTTCCCCCTGATCTTGCCGATTTGGTCTGTCTGATTGTGGGTGGGGGATGGGTTTGATTCCCGCACTTCTGGTTCGACAGAACCCCGGTCGTTCACTTCTCCTTTTGCGCCTAATTTAGGAGTTCCACCCTTCCTTTTGCGCTGGATACTTCCCCTCCGTTTTGTTTTCTCTCTATCGCTTATCCGCGCGGACGTTGCGGGGTGGTGGGCAATCCCCTGCATAGGATCGCAGCTCGTTCCAGGTTTCTTTCTTTGGTTCTCGAGATCATGCGAGCAGACTTCACCCGACGTCCTTTTCCCCCCGTCCTCTTCTGCTGGACGCGAGTCCGGCTTTTTCTTTTACTCTATTGCGAGTCGACTTCGATTCGGTCCTGAAACTTTTCCGCAGTCCCGGCCAATGGTGATAGTCGTGCAGGCTGTCTCCAGTCACTTATAGAAGTTTCCCAGTTTTGCGGCGTGGAGTTCGGCTCTTTTGCTACTGGTAATGGCCCCGTGTTCCATCGCGCTTGCTTTTCGCGAGCAGTCTACTTCGCTTCCAAGCTTCCTTCCTGTCGGGTTAGGTGCAGAAACATCTCCGGATGCTTCTCCTTTTTTGCGGCCGGTTACTGAAGCGCTCTTGCCCTCTTTGTTTTCAGAGTTGACAAGCGTCAGCCCTTTTTCCCTTCTATTTTTTCAGTCTCTCCTCCCCCCGTGTTCGGTCGGACCATCAGAGAGGAAGACGTCGCTGTCCCCCCCGTTAGCTCGAAGCCCTCTCGCTACGGGATGCCTTGTTCCTTTCTTGCCCTCCTGATCCCCCTGCTCGGACCATTTTTTCCTCGACCTTTGTGTTCCGATAGTCAGGGCGTCCCCTCTAGTCCCTGCGCGAGGCGGGGGGGCAGAAAGTACTCCAGGAGGCCGTTTTTTCGGCTCCCGGTTCAGGTTCCACCTGAGAGGCGACGCTTGTCTTTTTTGCGATCCGGAGCAGCTTCTGATTTCGGCTTTTTCCTGAACCGGTGTCTTCCGCTTCGCCCATTTTCCCTGGCCGCCACCATGCTTCTGGACGGATTCCGTCGCCTGACGCGGCTCGCCTTTCGGCATGCCTCGTCTGTCAGATTAGCAACCCGCTCAATTTCTGCTCTCCGCTTTTTTTGATGGCGGATCTTCGACCACGTCCATGATTCCCACCTCGAGTGCCTGTTCTTCTTTGCGAAAGGAGAGACCTATGTATTTTCCCTGAGAACGGTGTCGGGGACGGTGAACCCTTGGTTCTGCGTGAGACTTTTTTCCCCTTTTTCTTGCCTGGTCTCCCCCCTTCGCGACCCCCCTCTTGCCTGTTACTTTGAACAATGGTGGATTTTTACTTTCTTTCTTTTCGTTTCCCTGAGACTACCTTCCATAGTGCCGTTTCCCAGACGTACTTCATCCTTATGTCCTCCCCAAGCTTTTGTCCCTTCTTCCTTACGAACGCCGTCTCCTTGACAGTTTTTTTTCTCGGTTCTGTGCCTTTGTTGCCAGTCTCCCAATGATGCCGATGGTCCCGGAGGAGGGTTGCTGTCGTTTCTTTTCTGGGAAGGTCTCGAATCGATCTCTTTGGGTAGCGCCTCACTCCTTGAACGCTCCTCGTGCCTCCTCTTGCTTGAAAGTCTCCCGACTCCTTGCCCTGCTCTAGAGACGTGCTTCTGTCTAGAGCGGTCTTAAAGGGAGCACATTCTCCCCGTTCCACTTCCCTCAGATAACCTCGGGCCCTTCGGGACTCTTCCTGTCTTCAATTTGAATATCACGGAACCCCCGAGGATCGCGGTCATTTCAGGTGTGTCTGCTCCCAAAAAGAGGCGATCCCGATCGTCCTTCTTGTTGTTCCCAGCTCTCAGAGCTGTTTTTCCTTACTTTCTCCTTTGCCCCCCATCTTTCGCTTCTCGCCCCCCCAAGTCCAGGAGGTTTTAATTGATCCCGGCTGGTAGAATTTCTTGTTGTTGTTTTCTTGATTCCCCCCCCTGAAGGCCCCCCTTTTGGAGGCCCTTCCACCGGTCCTTTTTCCGGGAGAGAGAGACCGCTCTTGTCGCACCGCTCCGGTTTTGCGGACTCCCTTCTCCCGAGTCTTAGGGCAGGAGATCGTACCCTATTTTTTCCAGGCTTTTCTTGCGAGCCCCTCCCGTCCTCATACCGGCACCCAGGCGAGGGAGCTTTCCGATCACGGTGATCGCGAGGGTTTTGCTTTTTTTGTTCTCTTCCACTTCTTTATTTCAAAGGCCGATCAGTTTGCGTGGCGCGGCTTTCTCCTGGAGGAGGAGATCCCCGGTCTTCTCCTCTCCTTGCCTTTTACGACCTTTCTTAGGGTTTTTTCTCTTCGGGATAAATTTTCCCCTAGCCGTTCGACTCGGACCCGTGTTCGTTAAGGCCACTGCAGTAACTCCCACCGTTCACCCTATCAAAGAAATTTTTCTTTTTCCCCAAACCCCGGCCGGCCGGTTTCTTTACAACTTTTTCAGATTTGCTCTTCCGATTTTTTTCCCTTTTACCCTGTTCGGCACGAGGTAACAGGCTCTCCCTCTGGAAGGCAAGTTGCTCCCGAAGAGGAGGAGGGCAGCGCCCTCATCCCACCAGTGGTTCGAGCGGTATCAAGAAGGCCGAGGAAGTGTTTTCGTGGCGAGTTCCCTTTCGAGCCCCTTCTCACGCCCCTCCCCGGCAGGTTCCCCGTAAAGAAATCGAGGCGCCACGAGGGTCATCGGTCTGTCTCGCCCAATTTCGTTTAGTCCATGTTTGCTCGACTAGTCCCTAGTCTTTCCCAGGAAGTTGCCCTTTTTGTTCCTAGATTACTGCGATCGTTTCCCCGCTGTTCTTTTCGAGCTTTTCGCCACTTTAGGTCTTCATTTCGGCAGGCGCTCCCCTTCCGGGTAGTTTCCGGCGATCGACTCGTATAGGGGTCAAGGACCAGCCTTTTTCGGCCTCTTCCTCCCTATGGAATGGAACCAGCCCGTTTTTGGCTGATCCATGCCGCCATCGAAACGCTCCGGGACATGCTCCCCCCCCTTCCAGCTAGGACTTTGGAGAGAGCTCTTTTGCCTTTACCTTTTTTTTGAAACAGCTTTCTCACTGTCTGCCCGCCTCTCGGGCGCATTTAAGTCCCTGACGCTTCGAGCTGTCTCTATTCCTCGTCTCGTTTCTTTCGTCGGCTCGGTGGCGCAGTGTTCGGGACACCCTTCTCCTTTCGCGAATCCGAGTCCTGATTTTTCCCCCGATGTCTGTGTCCCTAGAAGGGGTTTCTCGTTCTCCTTTTTGATGTCCTGCGTTCTTGGCCTGGATTGGCGCTGCGCCCGCGCTACGCGGACGCGCTGGGCTGCATCCTGTTTCGACACTCTGACGCTTTTTGACCTGCCCTCTTTTTTTTTTTCCCTGATGGGTCTTAGGAGGAGGTTTCCCCTTGTGCCGCAGAGTTTGAGTCTTTGGTGCTGTCTCCCCTCCCCTAAGAAGATTGTTTCCCGCGTGATCTCTCCGAGCTCTTTCAGCGCTGATAGACCCTTTGGCCTGCCATCTTCCCTTCGCGGATCGCCTCAAACCCGAGGAAGGACTGTGAGAGCCTTCTTTTGGCACCATTGTGATCTTCCTAGCTGAAGAGAAGTATTCCCTGTCTTCCTCCCGGGCTTCTGTCAGCATTTTCGTGGGACTATTTGCGTTCTGGGACTCTTTCTTCCCTCCCTCGCTTCGATCCCACATGTATCCTAGCAAGATCTATTTTAGGCCTTGCCCTTGGACGCGGGAGGCGCGGCTGAGCGCACTTGGTTCTTGACCCCAGAAAACAGCGAGACTCTCACTTAAACGAAGTTTTCGCTCCTAGGCTTCTTGCCCACCATTCCCCCCCCAGCTTCAGCCGTACGGCGCTGATACTCTCTTTTTCTTCCTCTTTTTTTGTGATCCTATCCTCTCCTGACTTTTGTTAGCTTTGGATTTTTTTTTTTTTTCAACTACTCAGGAGCCTTTGACGTTCTCATCTTTTTTGCAGAGATCCAGTGCGCTCTGCCGCGCCAAGTTTCCGTTCCCAACCGATCTGATCCTTCTTCTCGTCTTTAAGTTCCCCCGTGGTCGTCCGCTCATCTGGCGGTCGTCCTCCTCGCTTCTCGCTTAACATTCCCTTTTACCCCTCCCGATCGTTTTTCCCCATTTTTTGGACCTCTTCTTTCGTACCTCCTTCAGATCTGGTGCCGTTTCTTGCTCCGAGGGGGGGTGTTGGGGTTGGCATGGTGCGCTTCCCTGGTCAGGTTTTGTTGCACACCATTCCCTCGGTGCGGGAGGATCTCCTTGCCTTACGGCCCCCTTGTTCTCCATTTCTTCACTCCCGGTTAAGCGCTTTTCCGTCCCCTAAGGACTCGACTTTCTTCATGGTTGGTCCACAATCGACCTGCCTGTCTAACAGTGCTTCCGTACCTGGCAGGTGCATCTTCCTGAAGGTAGCACCCGTTTTTTTTTTGAGGACATCCTTTTTTTTGCTGCCGATGTCTCCTGTCCCCTTTTCCCCTCGTCGGTGGTCGCAATTTGAGACTTCTGAGGTTTTAGCCCTCCCTTTTGTCATAATAGAGGTTCCCTTTCGTCCCCCAGTAGAGGGCCGGACAGTCGCGTCCTTTACCGCTGATTTCCCCTGCGTCTCATATCTTGTTTGGATAACGTCCTTGAGCCAACGTTCTCCTTCGGGACACAGGAAGGCCGGCCTCCGATTCGGTTTTTGAAGAAGAAGGCTCGTAGCGTAGGGAGACTTGCGCCCTGTCTGAGATAGGGCGGGTCCTTTCCTGCGGACGCTTGTTTTTTACAAAGGCGGTCAGGAACGCCAAACCTTGGATTTATTGTGTCGGTTTTCCGATTGCCCGGCGCCGTTTTTCTGCGCTTCATTTTTTTTATCAGCCACTTTTTCTGAGAATGCATGTTTCTCTAAGGCCTCCCGTCCTTTTGGCCACCTGTCGAGGTCTGGAGTCGCGGACCCTTCCCCCCCTCCTGTCCTGTCCTGGCTACCTGAATCTTCGGAACTTTTTCTTGTGCTGACTGATTCTTTTGCTTGTTCTTTCTCCCCTTAGGATTCGAGTAATCTGGCCACCGGTTTGCTCGTCGTCTTTAATTTATTCGAGATTTTTAAGGACGCGACCTCTTTTCTCCCCCTATGTCCCGGCCCTTATTCCCTTTTAAATTGCCGTTTGCGTTCTCCCGTTTGTCGTGCCCCCGGCGCTCCTCGCCGCGACCCTTCCTTGACTTTCACCCTTTTGGTTTCTCGTACGCGGCCCTTCTCTCTTAGCGAGAATTGAACTTTCTTACCTGATCCTTTTTGACCCAACCGGAGTACTCAATCGCTCTGTCTTTCTCAAACACTCTTTCCTGCTTTCTCCCTTTTTATTTACTAACCTGGCCGTGACTATTTCCCCTTCTGCTGGGACGGACCTAAGGTCTTCTGCAAGTCCCCTCCATTCTCCTCTTGTAGGTGATGAGGGGCGCTAAGTTCTCCGTCCCGATATCGATGCCCCCTTTCACTCAATTTCTGTCGTAGCCTGTCGTCATCCTTTTTCAGTATGTCCTCCTTTTTTTCCCTTTGCGATCCGACCGCCTTATCGACGGATTCTTGCTCCTCGAGGGCTCCCGTTTGCCTAACAAGCCATCCGCACTCTCGTTCCTACGCGCCTGACTCGATGAGAACTCGCATCGGTTCTTTCTTCCAGACCTCCCCCCCACGTTTTTTTCGTCTAGCCATCCTAGCTTCTCCCGTACTTAGATGACTCGGTCTGCCCTCATCGGCTGACCTCCCTTTTTTGCATGCCCGAGTCATCAGCTCCCCTCCCAGCGCGTGTTCCTTTCTGGCCTGAGTT
>Ga0179593_1315983_pt1 | contig 10626 bp, 11 predicted proteins | sample CZODoug2_1_08_16_FD_185931 | JGI IMG/M metagenome (GOLD analysis project Ga0179593, IMG submission 185931) | Vadose zone soil fungal communities from Angelo Coast Range Reserve, California, USA - CZODoug2_1_08_16fungal (PacBio error correction) | ecosystem: Environmental > Terrestrial > Soil >... | reverse complement strand
GTGAGGGGGCTCGTGAACAACTACTTCGGACCAAACACAGAACAAACTTCCTCGTAGCCCCCGTCAGCCCCCACCGAAGTCCCCCATCAATTTCTCCCTTTTTTTCTTTCCCCCCTCCTCTGCTCAGAAGTCCCCTCCTCCCCTGAAGCATTGTCTCGTTCTTTGGGAATCGTGTGCCATCCCTAGAACGTTTCCTCCCTACTTCCCCTTCCCCCCCCCCGTTTTACGCTTCCCTTTGTTCCGTCCTTGTTGATTGACTTCCTCCCAAATCAAAATCCTGATTGATTGAATAGACTCTATACAGCATGTCCCAACCTCTGGTCAAGCGACCGCGAATAATGACACTCTATAGTCTTTCCCCCCCACCATCTACCGCTTACTCGAACCATGCGCAAACCAATCCTGACCGCTCAGTTCTCTTGTCTCGGCAGGCCCATGACTGTTTATCCTTCTGTTGAACCCTATTTCTCTTGCTGGCCTGTGAAAGGTCTCCCTCCGACGCCTTGTCCCAACCGGGAGTTGCGATTTGGCTTTTCTCCTTTCCTCCAAACTGTCTTCCCCCGCCTATCGATCGACAACCCGAGGATTTCCCGTCGATATCCTTGTATGGCCTCCATTTCGATGAGGTTTTTCCTCCAAGACATGGTTGCTCCACTTCTTTTTCTTTTTTTCCTTTCCGCTCTTCGCGGCCATTGCCCCCCTGGAAAACCCCACCCCCGCGAAGCTGACATCCGGCCTTATTCCCAATAGATTTTAATCCCTCCCCCCCCCCAACCTGTTTTCCCCTCTCGTTTGGTTTCCGAGCTTTTTCCTCTTTCAAGTCCAACCTGGCCGAACAACTTTCTATCATCTTTAAGCCAGGCTTTCACCCCTTTATCTCCCCTCCTAATATGGCCATTGAACGCTTCTGCTTTCTCCCTTTCCCTCCTGGACCCCCCCTATCTTCTTTGCCCTTTTTTTTTCGCTTTGGTGAATTATGACCCCTGGTGAGGGACCCCGGTCTCCTTGATTCCGCGTTTCAAGACCCTCATCCTGAGAGTCAGTTCCCATGGGACGAAAAGTAGGTCGCCTTCCATTCCCCCCATCGCTTTGTCTTCCGTGGACCGGTCCGATCTAGAAAGAGGTGTCGCTCCTTCCTCATGCGAACTAGTCGTCCGGTTCCTTTAAAGTGTTTCATCAATCCGTCCTGCCTGTAGACGATTTCTCCCCCCCGAATGTCGCCAATTCACCCCCCGTTCCGTAATCCCCCCTTCGCCGAGGGGACAGTCCCGTTATTCCTTCACAGAGAAATTTTTTTTTCCCCCTCCCCTTTCTTTTACCCACTGCCCCCGGCGGAAAAATAATCCCTCTTTTCTGAGAGATTTATCCCTTTCATATTCTGGCGTTTTTTTTTACCTGAAGTTGATTTGGGCCTTTCCTGCCGGTAAAATTGGGATCCTACCCCTTTCCCTCTCCCACGTTGCTTCCCCCCCTTAAACACTCTTTTCTTTTTGTATTTGCGTCTTTCTCCCTTTCACGTGCTGAGTTTTGATGCATAACGAGCCGGTAGGTTGATTCATATCCCCCCCCAGAATGAGGAACGCTTTTCCTATTGGGAGCGTTGAACTCCCCCCATTCCTTTTTTTTCCCCTCTTTCCTCCTCCGTGTGTTGTCTATCATCTTCCGGGTATAGATGGCTAAAGCACCGCCCATCCTTGCTTCCTAGGCAGTCCCCTCATGAGATTTTCCTTTTCCCAACACCCTTCTCCTTTTTTGCCTTTCTTCTCCTCCTTTTTTTCCCATCCAGAAATTCCCCCCTTCGGTGTTGACTGCTATACGACCGTTCTTTCCCCTTAGGTTAGGCGTTGACCCCGTGCACACGAAGATGTCAACGACACCCACGGCAGCAGGTATGGAACACTACTGAGGATGTAAGAGCAGATCCCCTTGAGGTCGGCTTGCGGCAGTTTCCGTTGTTCACCCCACTCAAGCCCCCCCTCGACCCTGTTTGCGCGTCTGCAATCCGGCCTCATTGTCTTGCTTTTCCTTTTTCACGGTAGATAGAGTCAGGTGCCGTCGGGGAAAGAGTTTAAGTCCCCCCTTTTTTTTGTTTTAACCCCCCTTTTTTCCCTCACCCGGCGATTTTTCTGTCCTTCGCGAACTCGCTGGTCGGTCGGAATACAATGGCCTACGATGTCCACTCAACCTTTCTTTAACGCGCTGGTGGGTGCTTGTCTCTTCGTGCCACCATTACACAGGGCCCAAGTCGTCTTTTCCCCTCCTTTTTCCTGACCTGCCGCCTCCCTTCTGTTCCGTAATGCACCTACAATTTAGTTCCCTGACATTCACCCCAGCTTGAAATGTTTGGCATCTCTTTTGTCCGGCCTTTCAGGTTGATAAAGCGTTCCCCTTTATTAATGCAATGATGCCTGTTGTGCTCTTTCCCCTTCCTTTTTACCTCAATCTTTCTTTCCACATCCTTTTGCTTAGCCTGTTTTTCTTCCTGATGGCTTTTCCCCAATCGACCTTTTTCCCCACGATTAGTTCGCTGGTTCGCCGATATTTTCGGATGGGATTTGTTCTTTGGGGGGTTTCTTTTTTTGGCACTTTTTTTCTTCTTTCAACTCCCTCGCCGTTTGAACTACACCCAAATCCTGTCTCCGGCCAGCTTTGTTTCGCCCAAGAGGCTTTCAAATTTCCCAGCCCTTCTGGATCCCCCATGGTGTCGCCATTCTCCGTTGCAGTTCTCTCTCTCCGAAGGCAGTGTCGGGCTTTAACAGCTACTGGCCACCGCCCGGGTCGTCCTCATGGCAATTGAATTTTTTTCTTAGTCTTACCCTCCTCACAGTCGCATCTTTTCCCTCACAGGCGATCCAGGAATGATGCATTCCCCTTTAATTGCCCTCCTTTCCCCTTCCTTTAATTGGCTTTTTGTGAGTGTCCGGCGTAGGGTTGGAAGACTATAGTATTTTGCTTGTCAGGAGAGAATGGGGGATCGTCGGATAGTGACGTTTTTCTCACCTTCTTTGTATAGAGTTCTTCCCTCCCGAGTTTTTCGTTCTTGTGTGCATTTGATCCTCCCCTTACTACCTAACTTGGCCCACTCCGCGTAGTTTCGGGATTATGCGGGATTCCTGACTTTCTGCTTAAAGATTTCCACCCGTTCCTATTCCGCGACTTTGCTTACTTCCTCTGAGTTGTGATATTTTCTTCGTCTATTTTTTCACGCGGATCCTGCTTGCCGTTCCTTGGGTGTTACGGGTTGGTCTCTCTTTTGAGGGTTTTTTGCAACAAGTTCCGCTTCCCCCACTCATATCTTCCCTCTCTTTGGGGTCTAGAGCTCTTTGCTTTTGGTAAGCTGGAAATTCAATCTCTTCTCTTTTTCACAAACCCCCCCCCCCGCCCCCACGAAAAATATCAGTGCGCTCCCCTCCCCTCCCCCTCCCCCAACCCCCCCCCTCCTCTTCACCTTACGGGAAGACCTCCGTTGAACACGCGACAGAATATTTTCCGACAAAGATCGAGTCCTGGACCCCTTTTGGCCGAATCTGTATTCTATCTTTAATGAAAGAAGTTTCGCCGCTCCGGGGAACTCCCCCGTCCCAACGTTGCTCAGTTCTTTTCACTTTTCATGTTGACTTTTCTTATTGCTTCTCCCACGCCCCCCCCCCTTCAATCTTGTTGAGTTTGTCCACTCCTACTATACGACTGAACGTTGCCCAGTCGGCCTCTCCGCAGGATTAAGTAAGGATCCTCGATAGATTCCCACCAGCCTCCCTCCCTTCTTCTACACACCCCTTCTCCACCAATAATTTGTTCCAGAAGAAGGACTCTTTCTCTCCTTCCCGCTGCATCCGTCGGAGATGTTTTTCCTTGATGCCGTTTGCTGAGGACCTTTCGAACGCTTCAAATCCTGCCTCCTTCCGCGGATGTGCGATTTGGAGTCCCGCCTTCTGTTCTTCTCTCCGTTTGCCACCTGACACCCCCCCCCCCCTGTTACCCCCTCAGTATCTCATTCATGAAACAAGCGCTTACTGTGGACTCGGTGATTTACCTACTGCTGGCTGATGCGCGGGCTAACCCCCCAAAGATCAGAAGGGACCCGCGTCAATCGTCTTTGTCGTCCCCTAGCGCTTTATCCTCGCCGCACTTGCCCTAACCACCCCACAGCTTTCTAAATCCTTGCCCCCTTCTTCCCGTCATGTATCCTGATAAAAATTCTCTTTCCTCCCTTCACTGAGCGTGTGTCGTCCGTTCGAGCCTTTTTCCCGTCAAGCCGATGGGCGAACACAGGCTATCCCATTCTTTTCGCAATTGGCCTTTTCCCGGGGAGGAGAAAGAATGCATCCCCTCTGTCCCTTTTCATCCCCCTTTTCAGGACTTCTAGCCCCTCACGAACTGAGTCCCTGCCACGCTTTAATCCGCCCTTTCTTTTTTTCCTACTTGGTGGATTAACTATCACCTTGTAGGGTCACGCGTATCTCTTCTACCTTACAATAATTTAGATTCCCCCCCCCCTCGTAGAAGTTGTCTTTACGTCCGCTTCTTTCCTTTTCGATAGACTTTCCTTCTTTTCGTATGAGAAAGGGGTACAGGCCCCGTGTGTTTTCCCACCCCGAGAAAACGCGGAAGTGGAAGTTTGTAGGTCTGGTGTGGACGAGACGTTGGAACCCTAGCAGTGACATGGATCTCGCCAGGCAGCTATAAGGTGGGTTTTCCCCCTGCTCTTTTCCTGACTCATGGAGTCTGTATCGGTTTTTCCAGTCTTTTTCCTTACCCTAATACGATCGGATCCCTCCCCTGTCCCGCGACGTATTTCTCCCTCTTTCTCCCCCTCAGGTTAGGACTACTCGTCACGGATACGAGGGCGACAGGAAGAGTTCCCTTCTTTCAGCGCTTCTACTCCCGGACTCTCCCTCCCAGATTTAAGTCGTGTTTGGGAGTGAGTTCAGTTGGTCGAAAAACCTCCGGCCGGTCACTCCCTTCCCTTTCAGTTTTTTCTCTCCCGTTTTGACTGACTCGCGGTTGAAAGAATTGCACCCTTTTCTTGGTCTCTTGTTGGTACACCCAGACTAGCCCCGATGCCCAAAGGGATTACCTCACTCGAAGATTTGTCTTGCCTGCCTTGTCTCTGCGGCGGGCTCCTTTTTTTTCCGTTTTGATACCCTAAGAGAGTAGAGTATTGGCTCGTCTCGATTGATTTCCCCTCTGAAAATCTTGCTTTTCTTTCCCAACCATCGGGTTCCCTTACCTCCACTTTTTAATACCCTATTTTTTTTTTTTTCTCTGATCGACCGTCTTCCGGTGAAGGTGTGGTAAATGGCAAAACTTTTCAGGCAGTTGCACTCGATGTTTCCTATCCGGCTTCCTTCGTACGTCAACAAAAATTTTAAGGATGCCCGTCGACCCCACCCAATGAGTCCCCACACCCAGTTTTCAAGCCGTGTTGCTTATCTCCCGGGATGGTGCCCCCCCCTCCTTTCTAGGCGATTGTTTGGACCTCTTACCCCCCTCAGGTCCCCCACCGGTCAGCGTGTATGGAACAAATCTTTCTCATTCAAGGCTTCTCTCTTGACGGATTTCTTTTTTTCTTCCGTGGCCTTTTTCCTCCCCCCCTTTCTGACCCCCTTTTGAGTAGATAGTTCCCCCTATGAATCCTTTTTGATTGCTCCGGTAAGCCGGCGGCGGTCTATAGGAGACTTTCGGTCCCTTTTTCCCGATTTGAAGGAACCCCCCTTTTTTCCTCCCTTTTTTCCTGCGACTGTCTGTTCTGACTTCGCCCCGCGTGGGGATCAGTCAGCCGAGATTTACCCTTCCCACAGCCCCCCACCCGGAATTCGCTGGTGGTCCTTTCTGCTTTCCTTTTAGTCAATTGAAAGGAACACCCTCCCAGTCAGATTTTTTTGCAGGAGACCAAGTTTCTTTCCTCATTACCCTACCGGATTTCATCCATTTCCCCCCCCCAGCAGCGTAAACCTGCATATCTTTGAATACGAATTCCAAGAGTCTTTTTGTGAAAGATGTGGCTGGTGCTCTCACCTGGTTTTTCCGATCGGTGCCTCCCCCCCCCCCCCCCCCCCCGGGTGTCCCGACTTAGCACTGGACCATTATTCTGGATTGAAATTTTTCCTTTTTCCCCCTCCCCCTCTATCATGGCTTTTCCTCCCTACTTTTGAATGCAGTAGGGAATCCTTTAATTTGGTGGGTCGGGCACTTGTTTTTCATCAGTCTGATATTCCCCTCCAAATATTCTAGCCCTTCTTTTTAGTTAGCCCCTCCTCTCTTTTCTTCCGAAAATTTCCCCAGCAACCTTTAAAGGTGGATCGCTCCGACTCGCCCTTCTGTTTGACTTTTCGTGTTCTTTTTTCCCTCTCCTTTTTCTCACATCCCCCCCTCTGACTAATTGGCACGGAGGGACGGCGTCATCCTTTCACTCCAAGCATTTTCAATCTTACGCCCCATCTTTCCCCCCTTTCCCCTGCTTCGTCCGGAATTTTCTCCAATTGCCGGCTCCTTTCCTCTTTTGCGTATTGTTCCTCTTTTCCCCAGGTTGTCTCTGGTTGTCGCGATCTCGTTCCTTGCGCTTTTTCTCTGACGCGGTGCTCCATTTTTTTTAGAAAGGAGATCCCAACCCTCTTGATAGGGTCTGTTTTCTTTTTCATTCCTTCCCTCCCTACGGACGACTCGCTGCGTCTTCCTTCTCCCATTTCGCCTCCTCGTTATCATAGATGCATTAAGCTCACTATTGTTCGTGTGGCCTCTTTCTCCCGAACAATCGGCTTGCTGCTCTACACCTTCAGGTGCATCTGCCGCGATTTCTGTTCAATTTTTGGTGAATTAGCGTTCGCGTGTCGTCACGTCTTTCTTCCCCTTGATTTTCCTTCTTGTTTTTTGCTGTACCTTGGCTGTCGTAGTCTTTTTTTTTTTCGCAAAAATATCTCCCCCTTTACAACCTTCTCTTCTCTTTTCCTCCTCCTTTTTTTTTTTTTCCTCTCGATACTTTCTTTTTGTGTTCGTTCACTATTGCGTTCGGGCGAGAGTCCGGATACCTCCTAGTCTTGTGTCCCCACATGAAAAGTGACTTTTTCTCAATTGTCTCCCCTTCCCAGCCCTTCTCCCCGCCCCACCCTTCTCTCCGTTCCATAGTTGTCCCTCGGGTCTCCCGTCCATTGTTTCCTTGTAAGCACGCGAGGAGTTTCCACCTGCGTCCTTATAAGGTTCTAATCGAGCATGTTGACTGTAGGCACCGTTGATTTCGAGTATAGAACATTTCTTCTTTTTGGATCAATTAGATTTGTTAGGATCATCTCCCCTTCGTTTCCCCCGAGATCTTCCATTATCACCGAGTAACTGGACCTCCTCCTTCGACTTGATGTCTTGACGGCGTTGGGTTTCGTGACTGAGTAATCCGTTACCTAAGCAATCGGTAGGAAGTTTAGTTCTTTGACATGTACGGAATCTCTCCCCCTGCGTCCCACCCCTCCTCCGTCTATGCTTTCCCCATTCTCTCCTTGCCACGACGGCTTTTCCCGGCCCCATACCAGCGCCACCGGAGCTGGGAGTCCGCTACTGCCTGAACCCACGGACACAACATAACTTGTACTCGTAACGTGCGGGCACGGATGACCTGTTCCACTTTCGGACCCTCGGGCATTCCCGGCGCGTGACCTATGTCTAAGCCTATTTCTCTTTCTCTGTGTTACCTTTTTCGCCGGCTTCCATCTTGCCCCCCTCTGCCTTTTTCTTTGGCGGACCCCCGGCGCGTGATTGGCAATGCCTTAACCAATAGCCAGATTCCCCCCCTTGCCCCAACTGGAGAATCCCGCTTCTGGTCCCTTTTCTCTTCGCGTTTGTTCTACTCAAGAAGCCATTCGTAGAGCAGGTACTTTGGTGAGGTTCAGCGACTACGCTTCCCGACGACAGACACACCGACCTTCTTCTTCCTGGGCGACAAGTTATCAGCGGCCCACACTCTCCTCCTCCCTTTAGACAGCATTAGCCCCTTTTTCGTTCCTCTATATCCCCTAGGTGGAGAAGTGTAGCATTGTGTGCACTGGGTCTATACGAGCACTCAGTGAACATTTGGCTGCAGATAGACACCCGATTATCACCCATTAAGACCAAGGATTCTTCCACTCCTTTTTTAGCTCCACAGACCTCTTCCTCAGGTCGCAATTGACACTTCTCCTCTTCTACATTCATGTGGATGCCCCGTACGTTGATTTACTTGCATAGCTTTTTGGGAGAGATAAAGGGATGCCCCCCTTCTGGGCTTTTCCTCTACCTTTTTTTCTCCCCCTTTCTTTTCTCCGGTTCCCCCGAATTTTGCAACCGATTTTCTCCCGTTGTAGATAGGTTTGTAATTCACTTGCAAGAATCTGACGTCCATAGTCACCCCCTCCGCATTTCGTCCCTTTTTCCCGTTTTCCGATTTTCCCTCTTCTTCCTTGATCCTCCTCCCTCCTCGTTCGCTCGAGTCAGCCGAACTCGTGCACTGGTCTGTTGGGGAAGAGAAGGAAAATCGAAAGTTCCTACTCTTTCTCCTGAATCTCGACCTGGTACTCTCTTCCTCCCTCCACTCTTCCATCAGTCGTCCATAAGGATTAATTAGTTGCCACCGTGCCCCCAGGGTTTTGCAGTGTTTCGACATCCTGCGCCCTTCTTCACTCCTCCTTAGAAGGGAATTGTCCCTCTTGCAATTTTTACTGCTTCCTTTTCTTTTTTTTCTCCTTTGTTTTCCTTCGGTTCCACCAGTAGACTCTCCTGCCCCTCGATGCATATATTTCTATACATCCACAGAAGACGAGTTTGGATTTTGCTTTGGCGAACTTCTTCACCTGTTTTGTTTGGTCGTTTTACCCCTTACGCCTGTCTCTTCTTTTCTCCCATTCTTTCACCTTTTTCCCCTCTGTTGCCTTTGAAATGTACCACCCGCCTCACTTTTCTCTTGACCCCCAGGGATCTTTGACTCACTCCTTCCCTTTGGTTAGCTAGAGATCGAAGTAGAGTCGGTTCCGCGGCTGCAGTTTGTTTTTAAATTTAACCGACACACACTATTTGTCTCTCTTTTTTTTCATCATTCGACCCCTTGAACGGTGAGTTATCACCTGTTACCCCCTTTCTCACGCCTGCCGTCCCGAAGCTTCCCCCTTTCCCCCCCCCCCCCCTCGTTTCCCTTCTGTGTTGTTTTCTCGATTTCTCCCTCCCTTTTGGTCCTTCCCCCCCCGATTGCGCTGCACATACAAGAGAGACCTGCAGAACCCCTTGCTCGAGCCTTATGAACGGCGCGGCTGACTTGATCTTCTTCCCCCCTCTTTCGTCTTTTCCTTTGCCGGGGCTGGCATTTTGATCCCCTGATGCCCCCCCCCTCGTTTCTTGAAATATCTTCTTTATACTTTCCGTCCTGTCGGGTTAGCAGACGGCGAAAGCAAGGGACTCTCGAAAGGAAATTTGCACGGTGTTCTCTTTTTTCCTTCCCCCCCTTGCCGCTCCCACCCTTCTCGCTCTTTTGTCGTGATCTTGCGAATCTCCAAGGTCTTCGGTCGAATGTGATTGGTCACCACTACCCCAGACCTAAACTTTGAATTCGCTCGGGGGCAATTCCTTGCTTTGTCGTGAATGTGCACTCTCGACCTATCCTCTCTTTTCACAGTTTTTTTGGACCTTTGGGCCTCCCTTTTTGACCTTACCCCTCCCGGAGTACATCAATTCCTCAGAAAATCTACTCTTTGTGCGCAATTTTGCGTAAAGCCGTCCCTTCTTTTGCAAGGGGCATGGATTTTCCGGCGTGTTTCTCCTCCCCGGCGGTGCCGCCCTCGTGGCTTCCCTAAGGATCTCGTGGAGGTCCCATGATCTTTTATTTCACATCAAATTTGTGATCCCATTTGGTTAATGATATGCGTCGATCTGGATTTAAATTCTCGATTTTTTCCCCCTATTTACTTTGTTTTTTCCGGTCAGTGTATTCGCAGACTCCTGATCGTGAAACACTTGTTTTCGGACGTTGGTGTTGAGTCCCCCTCCGAGATTAACCTTGCAAGGAAACGCATTATTCCCTCAGATCGCGCCTTGTTCCGATCGTCTTCCCCTGGAGTATTCCCCGGTTCGTGTTTTATTCCGTGCTCCAGAGCAAGGTCTGCTACTCCTTCAAGAGGGACAGTTCTTCGAGGAGACCCTATTCTTTAGCCCCCTCTCCCTCTTTTCTTCCCTCCTCCTCCCCCCTCTCGCATGGAAGGTCCCTCGAAATCTGACGGCTCCCCCGGGTTATTGGTGGTTTGGAGTTCAGTCTTTTCTGTTGCCGATAGGTCGAGTCACTGTGCGGATGAAGCCCCAATTCGCAAACACACCCCCCTCCCCCCCCCCCTCGGCTTTTTGTACTCGTCCTCAATCTGATTGATTTGGTGAGTCTCTCCCTTCTCCTTTCACAATGCCTTACCACCTGAAGAAGAGTCCTTGTTCCTGGATTTTATTTTTGAGTGCTTTGGACGTTTTCCTCTCCCCTCTCCCCCCGTGACGCTATCCGAGACTTGATGATTCCGTATGAATGTGCCTTCTGGTCTCTTTTCGAATGCCCTTGGGTCTGTGGTTGTGCCTTGGATGCTGGACGGTTTTTTAAACAAGATTCTTTTCCCGCTTCCCCCCCTTCAA
>Ga0179593_1732570_pt1 | contig 10627 bp, 14 predicted proteins | sample CZODoug2_1_08_16_FD_185931 | JGI IMG/M metagenome (GOLD analysis project Ga0179593, IMG submission 185931) | Vadose zone soil fungal communities from Angelo Coast Range Reserve, California, USA - CZODoug2_1_08_16fungal (PacBio error correction) | ecosystem: Environmental > Terrestrial > Soil >... | reverse complement strand
ACGCTGCGATCTCACTGCCTTCTTCCACCCCCCCCCCCAGCATCCTCTTTTCCTGATGACCTGGCGAAGGGGCCTGATGCGCTGAGGCTCTTTTTTGCGCGGTCGCCATGCACAAATCCTTTCCTCTCCTTCTCCTTGTGAGATCTTTTTTCTTTGCCGGCGAGACGCCCCGCATCTCCCCAATTCTTTTTCTCTTTTCTTGCGCCGAACACTTTAGTGTGTCCCCAATATAGGCCTGACCCGGGCGAAAACACTCCTTCTTGGGTCGCCACTTTTTCGCTCTTTTATCTTCCTCGGACATAATTTTTTTTCCCGTGGAAAGACGAGGACCCCCTTCCACCCCCTTTTATTGCTGCTTTTCCAGTCTTTTCAACCTCCTTTTCAAATAATGATGATGTCGATTGGTCCTTTCTTTTTTACTTTTGGCCGCAAAAGATGTGCAGCGATATTTTCTCTCTTACCCGTTCCTTCGAAGTTGTTCCACTCTTCCCCTCTGGTTCCCTTCCTTCCCCCCCTAAAGAGATGATACGAAAAAGTTTTTCCTTAATGGCAGACCCCTTGCGCTGGTTCATGCTCACCTGACTTCCCCCAAGCTCCCGGTGCAAGAGATCCTTACGCGCCGGGTTATTTTACGGGTCAAGACACCCCCTTCCATAGGACTTCTCCCCCACCACGCCTCGACAGCCGCGGCCTTCTTTCTAAGCTACTCCGAGAGAGCGCGGTCAGTTCTAGATAGCCGCCGATACAACTCAAAATTATGTAGCACCCTTTCCGGAGGTAATTTTTTTTCCTCTCGTGAGGATCGGATTCATTTTCTCGACTGTGATACACCATTTTTCCCCGGAAGTGAGCCCCTTCCCTAAATACCTCACGGATACCCCCTCGCGATGGCTGATGCATGGGCCCTTTGCCGGACTTCAGAGCAGCGTGACCTACAATGGCTCTCCCCCTTCTCTCTCAGGTATTCCTTCCCTTCTTTTCTTTGCTCATTTTCCCCTTGCCCCCCTCAAGGATTGACGCCCGGGTACCCGAATTCGATCTCGACGGGGACAAGAATTTTTTTCTACTGGCGGACCCTCTTTCGCGCACAATCCCCGACCCCCGTCCCCCTCTTTTCTTCCCCGTGATCTTTTCCCCCCATCAGAAGCACTTTTCCGAGTAAGAGACTTGCCGCTTGATTTTGCCTAACCCACATGTTAGATAGATTATGTCCTCCCCCTTTCCTTTTCTGTCGTTCCTCTTCCAACCAAGGGTCCCCCGCTTCTCCAGTCCAAAGGTTTGTTGCACTGGTTTGCGAGAGGGATTCCAAAAGATAATCCACATCGTCAACCGACCTCTCCCCCTTTTCCCCTGACTTTTGTATGGACAAACCCTTCTTGTGAGGACGTCACGTTCCCGAGATCCTGATACGCGCTTGGTATTTCTCCTAGTCAACCCCTTTTGGTTTCGAATGACTCCTTTGGTTCCTATGCGCCCTTTTGGAAGGCGTTCCAACCTTCGCCGGTCGAGCGCGACGGTCTTCTCCCCGCTCAGGATCGCTTTTCGTTGGGCCGTCTTTCCCAACAAACTTGCATTAAAGCCGATGATACAACAGGACTTTTCTTCTTTTCTATTATTAAGCCACTTTCGCAGGACAGTTGATGCACGTTAGTTCCAACCTCCCTTTTAATTTCCCTATCTTCCCCCCCTCTACTCCGTGTTGTTTTTTGAGAGTTCTTCCAGTCGTTCTGATCGATTTTTTCTTATCCTTTCCTCAACTTTCTCTTATCTGAGGCTTTCCTTTTTATCCCTATACCCAGCCGTGATAATCGGCTTTTCGGAGTTTGCCTTTTTTAGAAAAGTAAGGCCCCCCTCCTGCCACAAGCCCCCCATTACCGTCTTGTCCTACCTTCCCCTTCTCCTTTTGGAACTCCTTCGGCGAATTATTGTCGTCTCCCCAAGCGTCATTAGAAACCCCCTTTGAATTGTGAATATGAAGCCTTCCTCAGGGCTCTTGGTGTGACGTTCTCCCCCATCCCGACATTTCCCTTTCCACCCCCGACGATTTTTCACTCCGAGCGTACGTACGCTTTTATCACCCGAAAACTATATGGTTCTTCCCCCCCCAGTGACTCCCCCAACTTTGTGAAATGACACTTCTTCCCCCTGTGGTCCACTCCTCTCCTTTCGTGAAAATCATTTATCGCTTTCAGCGCTTTGATCTCCATTTGGTGTTAGTGCCCTGTTTCGCGGCAAGGACGTTCTTAGGGGCAACGCAGTCAATTCCCCCCCCTTCGGACTTTCTCAGATTGCTTTTTTTTTTTTATACCAATGATCAGCCCCCTTCCCCCCCCCAAAAGATTTTTTCACACTTCAGATCGACCTAACCGTCTTTTCCTTTCATTTTACTTTTCTTCCAAGCAATATTCGCTGGGAATACTGATCGAAGCCTGGCGCTTGCCACGTTATTGATTGCCTTCCCTCTTCCCTTGCTTTCTCCTCGACTCTCTCCCTTCCATCGCGAGGGGAAGTATCGTTTGTAGTTTCTGTTCGATGGGCTCACTCCCCTTCTAATCTACTCCCCTTGGGGGACCCTGGGCGAGCACATGAATCCATCCTTCTTCCCCTTTTTCTTGTCTGCTGGGCTTTCCTCCTTCTCTACATAATTTGTCAATTTATCGTGCCTATCTTTTCATCCCTCCTCGATTCTCAGGTAGCTTTACGCCCCCCGTCCTTTTGTCAGAAGGACGTTTCGGTCTTTTGTGGGCGGAATTTTATGATCTCCTTTTTCACGTTCCTCCCCCTGCCTTACACGTGGAAGCGTTCCGGAACACTTGTGGCTCTTTATGTTTTTAATCTCCCTTTCCGGTATTTTTTTTCCCGTGGGGTCTGCCAATTTCCCGCTCCTTGTTCTTCCTTCTTTTGACGTTCCCCTTTCGATGATCGAGCGGTTAAAAATGCTTTATTCGGACGGGGAGGAATGCTATCCCCCCATATCGCTGCATCTTTTCGTAAAAGCTCTTTCCCCTAGAAATCATCATATTGGACCTTTCCGTGCGGTTTCGAATCTTTTTCCTTTCGCTCGCGCCGACCAGGCAATCCCCCGTTCTTTGTCGTATTTTTCTCCCAGGATAAATGGGACTCCCCACCTATTCTTTCCAAAATCTCTTTCTTGGCTGACCCCCCCCCCCACCCTCTTCGGTGAGTCGACGGGTCAGGCCCTTCTTTTGGCAACCCTAAAGTGTTCGGCTCCTCCGCTTCTTCGCCTGCGTTGAAAAGATTCTCTCCGGCGTTTCCCTCCGCTGGCGCCCCCTCCCAAGATCTTCTGGATGAACCGCCTTTACTTTTTGCTCCACTCGGAAGAAGGACCCCCCTTTCGCATCAGGCCCCTCGCCTATCCCCCAACCCCCCTCCCCGCGAATGTTTTCCTCCCTGTTCTTTTTAAACCTTTTCGCCCCCCGCTTTCCTTTTCCTCCTCTCCTCGTTCCTTTTTTCCAAAGTATGAATGCCGTTTTTCCTTTAAGCCTGGCCTTTCAAACTGGTTGAATCCCCATCGCGGCTCTTGCGAAAGTTTAGGATATTTTCTGCTTCTTTCTTCCCCTTTTGGGGTATTCGCCTTTCCATTCCCGCGTCAGCATCCTTCCTGGTGTCTAGTCTTTCTTCCCATGCGGAGTCTCTTCCCTCCCTCAAACCTTTTTTGCCTCCTAAGAAGCGCTGCGCCGCCCTTAGGTTTCCCCACCATACGGCTCCTTTTTGCCCCTCCCACCGCCTTCGCTCTTTGATAGATTTACTGTTAAATCTTTTCTCCTGGAACTTTTCCCCCCCCGATCCCCCCCCCACCCCCACATTTTCTTGCCGGTCGGTCTCGCGAATGTGCCAGGTTCTAACGGCCCTGCTCCCGTTCCATTCTTTCTTGGTCCTGCATGTATTTTCCTTTTAGTCCGCACCCCCCTTTCCTCGCTGGCCTAGGGATCTGCAGCAGATTCCCCGTCCTTCCCTTTTTTATCTACGCCGCCTCTTTTCCTTGCCGAGGGCTTTCCCTATATGATCGAAAATCGCTGGAATTCCCCCAGTGCTTCTTGCTATCCGTCCTTCCCCTTTTAAAACCTCCCAGATCCCTTTTCCCTTCCCAGAGCCCTTTCTTGGGTTATTCACGCTGTTCACGGAACCTTTCTTCCTTTTTTGATATCATCCCCCTCTTTCCAAACGCAGGATGAAACGGAAATTTTCTTCAAGCTACGGAGGATGCGTCCTGAACTTCGATGAGAGCGCGGATAGGATGCCCTCTCCTCCCCCTCCCGATAAATTTTTTCTCTTCTCCGCCGAGGGCATTTCCTCCCCTCCTCCCCCCCCTCATTCTTGACGCTTTTTTTCCCCCAGGGAGTAGACTGAGTCTGAGCACATCGCCAGACCGACTACCTCTACGGATAAATCCCCCCCCCCTGCTATTCCTTATGCAGTTTTTTCTGCTCAGTGGAGAGCCTTTTTTTCCCCTCCCCCTTTTTCCGCCAAGTTCCCGGCCCCAGTGCTCCTCCTCTTGCGTCATCGTTTTACCGAAGTAACGCCTGCACGCCCGGGTCTAAGGCTTTTTTTTTTCTGCCGTTTTTTGATCCAGAATCTTCTCAGTTGGTAAGCCTTTTCCCCCCACTGAACGTCCTTTTAACGCGGGCGCTTTGCCCTCCGAACTGTCTCGTACGGCCTTGCCGCGCTTTTCCATTTTCCTAAACCTCTTCTCGGCGCATGAATCGATCCTTCTTTCTTTCCTCGTCGTTCTTTCTGACAACAACCCCATGTTTTCCTTCCAAGTGGCTAAGTCCAAAGTTTTTCTTGCACTTGGTTTGCGCGCGGGGGCACCCACATAGAAGTTTCTTTCTTTTCCCGACCCGCTCGAGCCTTCCAGGGTTTTTTCCCCCCACTTTCTTGGATGTTCTTCTCTCCCTTTCTTTCCCCCCGCGCTCGGCTTTCATATTCACCGTCCCCAAAATGGTTTTTTGCCTCCTTTTCTCCTTTGTGCGTCTCCCTTCATGCGCTTCCGTATTTTGAAGGACCCTAGTACTGTCCTCTGCTTTTCCGGGAGATTTGTCCGACAGATCTTCCGCTTGTCCCTTTCTCAAAGGCAAATAATTCTTATTCCTCCCCCCCTTTCCCCTTGAGGCCTCTTTAATATAGTTGCCTCTCTCTTGCAGAGGAAGTCACCCCCCCATCTATCAGACCCCCTTTTTCCGTATCTCTCTCTTTTTTTTTGTGTGTTGAATGTCCCCCTGTTTTTTGGACTTACACATCACGCCTCGCCCTTTTCCTTATAGGGAAGGCGTGGGAGGTCTCCCTTCTCCCTGCCCTTCTTGGCTCTCTTCTCTTTTCCTTTTTTCCCAACGTCAACCCCTGAGATGGAGTCACCTAACCTTTTTCCGCGATCGACAGTAACTATGCGATTTTTCCACTCCCTTCCCCCACCAGTCTTTTTTCCCCTCTTTTGTCTGACTCCAAGGGTCCCATTCCCCATTTGTCTTCTTTTGAAGAATCATCTCTTTGATTCAGGAGCTTTTTCCCGTGAAGTCCTCCCCCCCCCCATCCCGACATTCCCCCCCTGATTGTACTCAGTCGTCTCGTCTTCCCCTATGTTTGGATCACCTCCCCGCGCTTTCCCCAAGTGCCCGGGGGACACCCTTTCTTCAGCCATTTTTTTTTTTGATTCACCCTGAAATCTTTAGGCCTTTGTCCCCGGGAACTTCTCGCTTTCATCTTCGCTCTCCCTTTTGTAGGCCCTTCGGCAATTCTTACGTTCATTATGTTCTCCTCACTTTCCCTTATACTCCCCCACTTTCTTGTGGGATTGTGCGTGCTGCTTGTACCAACTGATCCCCCCTTCGGACACCCTCAGAACTTATCACAATCTCTTCCCCCTCAAGTCTTAGCTTTCTTTTCACTTCTTTCTTTTCTGATGAAGCAATTTCCCCTTGCGGATCACTGTCACCCCGATCTCCGTCCTGATTTTCTATCGACCTTATCTCCCATGACAAGACACGCCCCAGGGGTATCCCGTAGATTAGTGTAGGTCTGGCTTTTTTCATGCCGGTGGTTATAATCTTTCCCAAGGCCGTCCCTCCATCCGTCTGTCATCTGTTCGGCTGGTTCCCCCTCCCTCTCTCTACTTATACTCCCAATTTATATCGGTCCCCTTTTATATCGGTGTTTCCCCTTTCCCCCTCTCTTCTAATCGGATCTCTCCCTACGGTAGTCCCACGCCTACCTCATCGTCCGTGGTCGTCTTTTGAGGCGGTGGATATCCTTCCTTCAGGGGGTGTCTTTTTCTTTTATCATAACCCTTCTTTGTTCTGTTGCCGGAACATGGCCCTTTTTTCCCGAGTCCCTGTATTTCTCATGCCCTTGTCGAGAAATTTGGGGTTTCCCCCCCAGCGAACGTTTTTGTCTCCATCTCTTCTTTTACTTGCTGCCGCCCCATTCCTTTCGGAGTTCCCCGGACGGGGAATTTTTCGCCAACTCATCCCCCTCCCCCAACCTCTTTTTTTGCGGCAAATTTTTTTTTCAACATCCCTTCCCCAATTCGACTCATCAGTATTGGAAAGGGCGCCTTCGGTTCGCCTCTTCCACATTTTCCCTGACAAGAACATTTTTTTTTTTTTCCCCCCTTCGGTTCCTTCTTTTTCCCCGGCGACCCGGCCAATCCTTGAAACTATAAAACTTGATCTTCCTGACAACTGCCTTTCTGTGAGTTTTCTATGGGGTTTGGGGGCCCTAACGTGCTTTCCTTTTTTTTTTTCTTCGCATGCTTTATATTTCCTCCGAGGACGGCAGTATCGCCGTTGCTTTTCTCTCTCCTTCTCAAGATCTTCGACCCCATTATCATTTAACTCCTTTTTTACTTGTGAATGGCTCCTTCTCCTACGTGAATCAGGCCCTCGCCTTATCCCCCCTTCTCCCCTCTGACGCTTCTCGTTCTTTTCAAAAATTTTCCCTTTTTTCATTAAAACAGTTTAACCTCGATTCCCGTCATTCAGCGTTTATCTCTCCTTCCCTCTCCTCGTTTGGGGTTCCTCTTTCCTTCCCTCTAGGCAAGTTAAGTTTTTAAGCTTTCATGCCATCAAAGCATTGGCTATTGCGAAAGTCGGATAGGCGAAGGGGCTCTTCTGCTCCGTGGGGTCTTCCTCCCAAAGTAAAGGCGTCAGGCCTTCCTTCTCTTCTTTCTTCTCCTCCGGTTCCTCGTAAGCTTCCAAATATTTTTCACGTTGAGAGAAGCGATGCTCTTCCCTTCGTTGGTTTCCCCCCTTCCCTTCCCCGGGCGAAATCCAAGTTTCACTGAACTTTCCCCTTGTCCTTCCCCTTTTTGTTTTCCCAGTGATCCTTTACTCCCTCGGAAATCACAGTCCTCCCCCCCTTCAACCCTTATAGACGTTAGTTTTTTTCTTCCCCGACCCCGACTTTTTTTCCTTATGATGTCCTCCATTTTGTTCCCCCTGGTTACTTTTGTGCCCCGCAAAAGCTATTTGGGGTCCTTGTTTCGCGCAATTTTCCCCTCCTAAGCCTTTTTTCCCCTCCCCTCGAAGAATAGCCGCGGGCCCCCCCGCCGTAAAAATATCTCCCCTCGTCTTCCCTCCAAACGTCTTCAGACCCCAATGGCATGTCATTCCCCGGTCCCCCCAAGAAAATAATTTTTTGTTCAGGACAAGGACCGTTAAAAGTGGTAAGATCTTTCCGAGCGGTATTAAACACAACCTTAGGAAGGAGCTTTACATTTCCCACCTGATGCCCCGGATTTCTCCGTCCACGAGGGACTGTCCTGAGAACGGACCCGATGAGACTTCTTCTCTTATGACCCTATAACTTGCCCAACAGCCGCGCGCTTCAATTTTCCCATACGCCAGAGTGAAGAGATCGTTTTCTTATTTCATTTGCGCGCGGACACCATGGAACAGGTTGAGGCATGATTATTTTAGACAACCGACACCTGCAAAGGGAGAACCCCAATCAGCTTGTAAAACACGAAACTTATGAACCATACAATGCGCGAACATTCATGTTTATTCTCCAGACGGAGATGCGACTTCTCTCTTGAATGGCCGGAGGCAATCTTCCAGGTGGCCCCATCCATTTCTATCAGGTATTTCCTGCAAGTTCCCCAGATTGCTCATTACCCTTCACGTACCTTTCCAACTTCTTCAGCGGGTTCCCTCTATCTCGCCGGTTGTGATCCCTTCTTTTTTTGTCCGTATGTCCTTTGGTACCCCCCACCCCAACCCCACGTCCGTCCTAATTTTGATACTTTTCTAACGCTTTCCGTCCTCCCCCAGCAAAGAGTCCGCCTTGCGCTTTGTGACAGGGCCCCCAAAAATGGTTCTCCCTTTCATGAACCAAGGATATTCTTTCCACTGGTGCTTCGCATTTTTTTTTTTTGGTTGACCACAGGGTTCCCCCTCTAGACCAGTCCAATTGTATTTTCGTTCTGGTTCCCCCCTTAACAATTAAGTTCTTGATCCCACATTTTCTGTTTTTTCCCCCTCCCCTTCCGGGGAGACTTTTTTGCGACCCACACTGTGGTTTGGAGGAAGTACCTGCCCTTCATGAATAAAGCCGCTCTGATTATTTTTCCTTTATTCACTTAGCCCACTTGTTGATGTCCGCTTCCCCAAACTTTTCCCTTGTGGAAGGATTTCCCCCCTTATAGTTACTGTGAGCAGACGTCCGCTCTTTTACTCACAGCTTAATTTTTTTTTTTTCGACGTTGTCAGTCCTCCCCCCCCAGGCAACTTCCGTTCTCAACTGCCTGAGAAAAAGGAATGCTGCTCTATTTCTCAGCACACGCCTCCCTTAGTTCCCCAGGCAGTTGATGCATGCCTCCCACATAAGCCCAACGACCCCTCTCCTCTATTTAATTTTCCTCCTAATTTGTTTTGGGAAAAGTCGTTTCTTTTCGACTTTCCCTTGCCCCCTCCCAAGCCCCTTCTTATGCCTATTTAGGAGAATAAAAGCTCTTTGTGATCATCCTCTTCCCCTTCGGAGTTTGCCTTCCGGCCAATTTGCCTCCTCCATGAGCCGCTCTCGCCTCCCGAGTTGGAACGAATTCCCCCCCCGTAAGGGACGGTCTTTTTTTTTTCTAAGCCAAATTCTTTTGGCGAAGGTGAATAACGATCCTGAAGTCTTCTGGCAGTTTTTCTCTCCCCCAAAAAAAATACCCAGGGTTTTTCCATATCAACGCTCTTTTTCCCTCGGATCGAGCGTTTGACTATGTTTATCACAATCCCCCCTTTTACTCCCGTCCCTTTTTCCCTTCCCGGCGGGCCCAACATGAGCCCCATGGCTTTCCTCCCCTGGGTGTTCAACCCTTTCCCTCCCCCCTTCCTCGAGAAGGCCCCCCCCTTTTCTCGCTTTCATTCCTTCCTATCCCCTTGGTGTTTCCTCGTCCTCCCTTTTTTCGCTTTACTTGGAACCTTAATAAGGAAAGTTTCACACGAGGACTTCCTTTTATTTTTTTCGCGAACCCCCCACTGATACCCCGTCCGGACCCCCCCCACTTTCCCATTCTGTCTTCCCCCGAATTATTCTGCCCTTGCAAGAATTTGAATTTACCCTTGTAAACGATGAAGCAATCTTTTCTCCTCTTCCCCTTGCCGGGAATCCTTTCCCTGCCACGTCTTTTTCCTTTCTCCTATTCCCCCCTTCCTAGAATATTTCTCTTCCCCTCCAAATAGATCTTTGACGGTCTTGTCCTTTTCTCTTTTTTGTTCTAACTGCTTTCTTTTCCCCTTGGGGGCCCTTGAGCATGAAGTCTCTTTCTCCCGGATGGTACCTTCTTATCCTCCTATTTCCCCTTTTTCAATTATCGGAGGATATCCCCATACTATACCGCGCTTCTACCCCTTCTCCCCTTCTCGCGACATCTCCTTCACAATTCAGGGGTCCTTTCGTTGGAGTTTTTTTAATTATGATTTCTCCCTTTCTGTCTGACCCGATTCTAATAACCCCATTACCACGTGGACGTTCCCCTTTGCCGGAAAACTTTTTCCCCTTCTTTCTTTTTGACCTTCCCTTATTAGTTGAACCTCTCGCTTTGCCCAGTTCCATTTCTTGCTTCTTTCTGTCTTGGCCTGCCAGCGGAGATGAGTCGCCCTTCGGAGATTTACAAATGCTTAGACTCTTCCCTTTTAATTCTTGCCCTCCTCCCCCCCCAAATATCGCTGCATCTTGCGGCCCCCCCCTCTCATGAAGGTTCACCCCCCCTGGAACCTTTCCTTTTCGGTTCGACTCTGCACATTTTTTTTCTCGCGCCGTCACGGCAATCCCCTTTTTGTCTTTTTGGGCGCGCGTTCTTTAAGGTCCTGTGACCCTGCCCCCGTATTTTCCCTCAAACGTTCTCAAAGAAGGCGGTTTTCGTTCCCCCCCCGGGTTAGGCAGATATTGGTGGTGAGTCTCTCCCCCCTTCTTTTTCCTCGTTGAAAAATTTCGGTCTCCCTTATTTTCTCCGTCATGGTCCTCCCCTCTATCAGGGGCTTGAAAAGCTTAATTTGTTGCCTTAAACGCGGCGAAACAAACGGAGTTCCTCCTTCCCCCCTTTCTCCCTATCCCTCTCCGGGCGAATGTGTCTTCCATTGATTTCTTTTTTAAACCTTTCCCCTTTATCCTCCTGCGTTTT
>Ga0179593_1522058_pt1 | contig 10627 bp, 13 predicted proteins | sample CZODoug2_1_08_16_FD_185931 | JGI IMG/M metagenome (GOLD analysis project Ga0179593, IMG submission 185931) | Vadose zone soil fungal communities from Angelo Coast Range Reserve, California, USA - CZODoug2_1_08_16fungal (PacBio error correction) | ecosystem: Environmental > Terrestrial > Soil >... | reverse complement strand
TATCGATTTCTTTTCCCAAGCCCACCCCCCCCCCCACCCTGTAGTGCCCTCAACTCACTTGTATCATTCACAACCGCCGTGTTGATTTTTTAGTCCCCTCTTTGTTTTCCTTCAGGACCTGTTCAGAACCCGAAGCGTCAGTTAGACCCTTCAGCTCAAACTTTTACTCCCTTTTTCTATATTGAACCCGTGCAAGTTATGGCCCCCCCCGCAATTTCTGATTATTCTTGGGTCTTTCTCTTTCCCAGATTAGTCTTTTGCGGTATTAGTATCTTTATCCAGGACATGGTTTACTTTTGGGTGAAAACATCTTCGTCCCGTTCCCTCCTTTCCTGTGCTTTTTTTGACGATTTTTTCTTTTGCCCATTTTTCTAATCCTTTCAGGTTTATATAGGAATCCAACTCTTGTACCTAACGCGATTTTCAATTTACTGTCACTTGGCGTGACATTGACCGATCAGTTGTGTCCACCTTTTTTGGTTGATCCATCTTTTTTTTCGTCTTTTGATTCATGACCTTCCATTACCCTTTTTTTGACATTTGGATCCTTCCCCACTAAAGAGTCTTCTATCCCCACGATTTTCGCTCTGAGGTTTTTGCAAAAAATCTTGGAGTTCGAAACCACATGTGACCGAGTTGATTTTTCCTTTGCCCTTGCTTATTGCGCACCCCCCCCAAACTCCCTTTCTGTGACAAGACTTCCCCATTGGATTGTGCCGCTTTTTTCACGTCGGGCATCTTCCTTTTTTCGTAATGCTATGGGCCCGTCCCGAGGTTTCACCTCGAAGTTCCCATGGTCACAACTGGTATCCCCGTGATGGGCCTTCAAAGTTCCCGTTCCCTCTGATGCTCCCCCAGAATGATTTGCTCTTCAAGGAAGGTTTTCTTTCATTTTTGTAACCAACTGTGTCGTCCCAACCCCCTTTGTACGCGCAAAGTAAATTCGCCACGTCCTATCTCCCTCCTCGTTTGTGCACATCTATCGTTTTGTCTTTCCCCAATAACAGGGAAGCTCCTTTTTTTGCGAACCTCCACGTTTCTGTAATTATTTCATGTGAAGTTCCGTTCATGACGCTTTACTCCTAGTTTTTTTTCCCAGCTAACAGGCCTTTGAGCGGTTGACACGCTGCTCTTAACGGATCGGCAAATAATAGTTTTTTTTCCCCCCTTGTGGATTCTTTTTTGCCCACTCCTCCCTTCTCTTTGCTATCCCCTTTCTTCCAACATAAGTAGAATTCAGCTCCCCCTAACCCCCTCGTAGTACGTAGAGTGTTGCTTTTCTGTCCCTCAAATCGAATCCCTTTTGCTCTATTTTCGCGCCTGAAAAGAGAACCGCAGCCCAAGTTTACGGTTTCTTGAAATTGTCTTCTCATCTTTCAATTTTCATTTTTTTTTCAGCTTTTGTTTAGACGGTTTGCTTATCAGTTGCTGGAACCCCTCTTCTTCAGGCCTTTCCTGGATTGGATTTTTTTTTCGCCGCTCCCTAATTGGACTAAGCTATTTCTTGATCCGGGCCCGTCTTTCATTTTTCCAAAAGCTGCTCTAAATCTTAAACCCAGGCGCGTTTCCAAGGCCGCCTCCTTTACAAGGATTTCAAGTTTTTTGTTCCCACTTTTTGCCTCCTTCGCTGCGGAAGTTCTCTTGCCAGCTTGTTAGGCACCACCCTCTTATGGAGTTTTTGATTTTTCCACTGTCCCCCCCGCTCTTTTTTTCTTCGGGTCCTTTCCAATGCCCTTGCATCCATTTTGACTAACATTCTTACTTAATCTTCCTTCTTTTCTTTTTTTTGGCCAACCCATTTCCCTCCACTCCTGTAAGTGTAGTGTTCACTCCACAGTCTGTCCCTCCAAACCACTACTTCCCCACTCTCCTTGTTTTTTTTCCTCAGAAAAATTTTTTTTGGTTCTCCTTTGTCGTCCACCAGAATCAGACCCTACGTTCTTTGCATTTCTTTGAGGTAGAGTTTTTTCCTCCTTCTAGTGTTGCCCCCCCTTTCATTTTCGGTAGCAACCCCCTTTTATCGCCGAAATTTGCTCCACGTTCTACCTGACGCGGATCAATTTTTCAATTTTTTCCCCCCCCTTGTCTTTTCCTTTGTCTTTCTGTTCTTCTCGCTTGTTCTATTGATATTACATCATCACGTGATGATCTTTTCCCCCCCCTTACTTGAAAGAACTTACCCTATCTTTCTTTTCCTTTTCTTGGGTTTTCCTTTCTTTTTTATTTGGTGGCTATCTTTTTGATCGGTTTGAATTTTTAAGGTGTCCCACCTGGTGTTCCTTCCCCTTGTACCAGAAGGGTAGTTGGTATACCGACCCCCCCCCTGCCTTCAGCTTTTGCTTTCAATGAAACACCCCCCCCTTTGCTGCGTCGACCACGGATCCCGATGTCCAACCGTCGATACGAGGTTGACGTCTTCCCTGGTCTCATTGGAGTCACTTTTTTTTTTTTTTTTTTCAAGTTAATTGGTGTCCCTGGTTGGTCGTTTCATGGTTTGAATACACCCTCCCCACATTTAACCTTTTCGACACCGAAATCTATGGCCGTACCCCCTGCCTAAAGGAAGCATTTCCCTGTCTTTTGTTGTACACATTTGCTCCCCTTTGAGTTTTTCCGGCCAACCTCGGCAAGCACCCCCCTCCCCTTTGAGATGTTGCGCTTTCTTTTCTTTCTCATGAGCCAAGACTTGCGTGTCCGGCGTCCCTTTTTTTGCCTGGAAGCTTGCACAACTCTACCCCCAAAGACGTATTTTGTCCCACCCCGTCCTCCCCTCAAGCCTGCCACAACCCCCCCCATCTCCCCCCTTTATAGTTTTTTTTTCCATTTCATGTAAGGAATTTCTTTCTACCTGGTTTTTCAGGTTCTGAAACGTGTCTCTTTTTATGCCATTAGTTCTGCCGCTTCCAAAAAATCCTTGCGACTTTTTACGGTCGTTTTACCCTCCTCTTGAGTTTTTGTTCAATGGTGCCGCTCTCTCCCCCCTCCGTAATGTTTTCTTCTTTTTCTTTCTGTCTTTTCTTAACTATCCACCTTTTGTGTCTTTGGTTTGGTGTCTCTTCGTGGTTTAAATCATTGTTCCCTCTTTTTTTCCCCCGGTAACCGCTCTGTTTCGCAGCCCGTTTTGGGCCCCAATGCCCGTGTTTGGGTCCCTTTCATGAGGTTGGTAATTCCAGGTTCCCCATGAAACAATTCTCCGTCTTTTTTGAATGCCAACTTCGGGGAGTGCAAGTCAGATCGGCCGAACCTGTTCACCATCCCCACTTTTCTTCTGCCTGCTCCATTGCCTCCCCAACGCACCCGTTTGGCTTTTGTGAGTGGACCCCCCCTATTTTTCGATGTTACCCCTCGCCTTGCGACTTTGACTTTCCCGGAAACTTTTCCCCTCCCAACCGGCTGTCTTTCACTTGACACGGGTTTTTTTTTTTTCTTTTGTTTTTTGGTGTGTGGAGCGTCTTCGGATCGCAAACCTTCATTTTTTTTGTTTTCCTTCCCTCCAAGGTTGTTTTTGCATCTTTGAGATAGTTTGGTCGATTTTTTGTTCGCAGACCAGTAAATGGTTTTTGAAACTACCCTCTTTTTTTTCTTTCTTGCGTCGCCCCACCCCCCCCCACCCGTCGCAATTGGAAGTTTTCTGGCATTATTTGGTGACCTCGGCCCTTCCGCAGATGACTTCTGCCTGTCGCCTTTCACTTCCCACTTTTGGAGTCTGAGGGTTTTTTCAACATGACTTGACAACTCCTTTTTTTTCCTGTTCCCCGGGTCATTTTTTTTTCATGATTTTTAGCCCTTATGGTTTTCAACACCATATTGGCCCGCGGGGGTGCTTTTTGTTCTCCACCTAATGAGCAATCTTCGGTTTGGGCACCTCGGATCCCCCCCCCCCCTATTGCATCCCGTCGTAAGTTTGGCCTGCTAGGCCGCGGTGCTTTTCGCCTCCCCTATCACCTTTCAAACTTTCTTTCCTGCCTACTAGTTTCGTCCAAGAGGAACTACTCTTTCTTCCTTCTGTTTGACCTCCCCACTCCTTTGTCTTAAATTGTTTTTTTAAACATGACTTGGAGATGTTGTTGTTTTTGTCGGTTTGAGTTGCTTTTTTTTCTGTGTAAAGCTGGTGCTTTTTTCGATTTTGTGCCGAACATTTTTGATGTCCAACGTTTTCCTACGAGTAGTTGACCGTCTCTTGCTTTCGGCAGAACCACTCTCTTTGCACCTTGCCCCCTTCTTTTTTTGGATGCGCTTTCATTTTCTCTTTGTACTCCTTTTTTCCCCCACTCTGTTTTTTGTAGATAAGTGGACATTTCTGGTATCCCCTTTTCTTTCTGCAGTCAGTCTTTTTCGATATTTTTTTGGAGTTGGTTATCCCGAAACCACAATTTTTTTTTTTTTTTTCCCCCCCCCAATGTCCTTTGAACCAAATGACCCGGCCCCCAGCAGTTTTTCTCTTTTTTTGGACCCCCTTGTTCATCGGGTAGCTCACTGGTTTTTTATAATACAGGACTGATTCGTCTTTCCCCTTCGTCCTTTTAGGATTTTTTTTTGCTGACTTTTTCTTTTACCAATTCATTTTTTTTCGATTTTGCTTTTTCCCTCTCCCCCTTGGTTTTTAAACAATATCCTACACCCCCATCCTCCCTTTTCCCCTCCCCCCATCAGGCTGGACGTCTATTCCAAGTTTGGAGTACTTTCACGGCTTTTTCCTTGGCCTTTCTTACTCATCATCGTAAGCCCCAAGGAAGCACTTACTCTTGTCCCACCTTTTCTACCTTTTCTTTCCTTCTCTTTTCAGGGGTTGTCATACCCTGTCTTTTTGAATTAGACTCCCCCTTCCCTTTACCCTTCCCCCTTTCCCACTGCTAGCTTGTTTAGGATATTTCTCCCCCCGCCTAGTTTTTCCCTCTGTGTTCCGACTCTCTTTTATGTTTGTTGAGTCTTCGACACCCCCTTTCGTCCTTTTTTAGGTTTGGCTTTCGACTATCGGAGTCTCCTATTTTCTTCCCCCTCTTTCTTTCTTTGCAGACCTTTTTGACCACCTCCTTTTCCATTTCTTCCCCCCCTCTTCCTCCCCCCCCTAGGTTGGCCCCCTCCCTTTGTACACGTTTCCTAACGGAGCCCCTTCTTTTCCCCCCCCTTTTGATCATTATTTCTTTGGAAGGTAGAGCGAAGATGCGGTTTTTTCATTCCTTTTTTCCTCCCCAGCTGGTGAAAATCTCCCTTTTTACAGCCTGTTTTTTGCAATTTTCCGCCTCAACGATCCGGACTTTTGTCCTTCCCGCCCTGGCAGCTTTCTTCAACTAATCACTTCTGCAGCGCGTCCCACTTTATTAAACTTGAGTCTTTGGGTGTTTTTCATCTTCTTCTTAGAATCTCTTGGAGCAATTCGATATAGTCTCTATCGATGTCTCCTTCCTTCTTCCCTATCCGTGCCACCCCCCCTACTTCGATATTCAGTTCCCCCCATTTCTTGCGCTCTCCTCCTCCTCCTCAACGGGCGGATCCTTTCTGCTTTTTCTTTCAACGCTTCCGCAAAAAATGCTTTTTTCCCGATACCCCCCTTCTATACAGCGTTCCTTTTTCCCCGCTCCATTTGGCTGTGGCTCTGTCCCTCAAATGAGGTGGTGCTTTCTTTACCTCTTCAATGAATCTTTTCTGCCACGGAAGGGTTTTCCCACATTTTTCCCATTTCACAAGATACTTCAAGCCAGTAGTCTTCTTTCTGTGTCTTACTCGATGCCCCGTCCAAAGTGTCATATGTTCCAAATCTCTTGTCGGAACTGCCCCCTTTCTCTCCAGTTTCGCGATTTCCCTTTTAAAGACTTTGTGAAACTTCTTACCGGTTTCTTTCCCTAGTTTTTATTGTGTTACCATTTTCTTTTTCGAGGGACCAAAATTTCACCCCCTTATTCCTGCATCCTATTTTTTAATGGGTTGGAATTTCTTCCCCCCCCCCTATTTCTCTACTATGTAAGCCCCCGGGTCTTGGGTATTCTTTTTTTTTTTTCTGCCTAATGACTTTTTAAACGGCTACAGTCTTTTTTTGTCTAAGCTTTTGCTCGCTCTAAAACTTTTTTTTAGAATGCCTCCCCCTTCTTCTTTCAGTCTTCCCTGGGATTCCCTTGTCTTATATGCTTTTACCCGTTGAATGGTTCTTCCCCCACGTTTTCTTTTGCGAGTTCCTCCTCGCCTTTGGCTTTCCTACCTTCGTCTTTCCGATCGGCTTGTTTCCTCCCCTCGTATGATACCCTGAGCGTCCCCCTTTTTCCCAATCTCGGGTCAACCGCTTCCCGGATGGCCTCCCGTTTTCTGTTCCCCTATTTGTCATTCAAGAAGAAGGTCTTCTGGAGTTCCATACCGGCCCCCCCGTGACGTACAAGTCCTGTGCTTCCCCTCATACAAATAGACGTTGGCGATCCCCTTCGTTGTTGTAACGAAAAAACTCCGCGTTGTTAGAGGATGCATCTAACGGTTCTTGGTGGCTCGCGGTTGTCGCTCCTTTGATCTTACAGTTTGTCCCTTTTCGTCCCTTCATCGTTCCCCCCGATTGAGCGGCGACCAGTTATGGTGCAATTTTTTTCCGTGCTTCCCTTTTTTTTTGACCGTCAAAGCTATTTTCTTTTTCCTCACCTCGTGTTTTTTTTCTAGGTTGAAAAGCCTGTTTATGACCTTTTTTTCTGTTACCCCCCTTATTCTGATATTCATTTTCCTTCTAATTTAATTTTTTTTTGATGTCTTGCTTGAATGGCTTAGTCCCCTCAGGTTTTTCCTCAAAAGCTTTTTTCTTTGTTTTAATTTTCCCCCCATCTCATTTGTGTTTTTCCTCCTCCAAACTCTTCCTTGTGTCTATCTTCTTCACCCCTCATGGTTTCGTTCCACCACCCCCTTTTTGGTTTTTTTTGCCTTCTTGTATTTTTTTCCTTTTTGTGTGGCCTGTCCTTAGTATATTTGTTGTCTTTCTCCCGCCAGTTCCTCTTTCGTTTTTTTAAAGGTTTTTCCCTCCCCGGGAGGCAACCTTTTTTTTACGAGTTCCCGCTTTAGGATGGCTTGTCCTCCCTTCTTTCCCATAAATTTCTTTCTCCTCAAGATTCGATCTATCCCCTCCTTTGCATCTTTTTTTGAACCGATTTTTTTTTTACACCGTTCCTTTTCAGGAGATCTTTTAGGACATTTGGAAGTTTAGGTGCAATTTTCTTGATTGCTCACCCCAGTGTTTATCTTTAGGTGATTAAAGTCCTCTTTTTTATTTTTGGTGAAGACCCGGGTGCTTCTTCCGCTTTTCAGGTCAGTCATAGTGATTTGGCAACTTTCGATTGAACCATTCCCCACGAGTTTGAGTCTTCTCCCCTCCTGATTTGATCCTAACCACGACTTTTCCACTAGATTATTTTCTGTTGGTGTGCTTTTTTTCCCTTGGAATTGGGACTTGCTTTCGGCATTTCCTAGGACCCATATTGTTTTCCTTGCTAACACAAGCCTTTCTTTCCAGGCCAAACTCTTTTTTTTTTTTCTTCTCACTTCTTTTGTGACTTGCAATTCTTTTTTTTTCCCTAACTGATTTTTGGATTTTTTCAAGGACTATTCTCTTTTTTTCTTCCGTTATCACCACCTCCGGATAAATTCAATTCTCATTCACATGTCTACCTTTAGCTTTTGCTTTTCCCTCAGTGTGGTAGCGATATTTTTTCGCTGACAGTTCCTTAATTTGAAGCGCTTCCCTCCTGAAAAAAAGCGTTTGTACTCGCTGAACACAGTCGAATTCCCCTGTGTTTGTGCCCCCGTGATATTTTCTCCCACCTGGACTCATTACCCAATTTATTTTCCTTTTGTTCGCGGGTTCCTGATTGCAAGCGTCTATTTTTATTTCCACTTCTGTGTGCAATGTGGATGGACACGTGTCCGGATGTTATTACACCCTCATATCTCGTAGTCTTCCTTGGCTTCCTCGTAAAATAGACCTGGATTCTTTTCTTGGCGCTTTTCCGCCAGCAAAAGTTTTCTTTCCTGATGTTGCCCATTCATCCCCAAACATCAATCGGGGTTGATCCCGGTTTTTTGCCGATTTCTTTAGTACCGATTTCCCAAGAGTCTCCTTAAGGATCGTTGCACTCCCTCATGGTCCCTCCTCGCAAGTTTTGTTGAGTTTATTCGATTGTTACCAGGGGTGATCCATTGTCCTTCCAGAAGGGCCCGATCTTTCTCCTAATCCTTCCCGAGGGACTTTCATTGGTTTGCGTCAATTTCATTTGGCTCGCGGGGCTCGTCTTTTTGTTCAGTTATGAAGCGAACTCTTTCCCCCACGTCTTGGCTTGATTTTTTTATGCCGAAAGGCAGGTTTTTATTTTGGGGCAATCGTAAAGTTTTGACCCCCCCATGGACTGCTTCCGCTTGATGAGGTTCCCCCTCACGTCGAGAATTTGACGGCGTGTGGTTGTCACTCCGCCCCCACTACTGCAGCGATTTTTCTCTTCAACCCCCCCCTTTATTGAGTTCTTTCTTTGATTTTTTCCGAGGCCAGACTTTTTTTGGATGGTTAAGAGGGTCTTTGGACTCCTTCCCATAAATAGGCCTGGTAGCAAACCTTCCCCGAGTCAAAGTTATAATCCCCTCAAGCTCTTAGGTCTTCCTTGGGGCGTATTATCTTCTTTGCTTTTCTACTCCTTCGAGTGTTTCCTGTTTTTCTGCTCCCCGTTCCTGAACTAGCGGCACACGCCTCTCTTTCTTTAGGGGCCTCTTGTTTGTCCTCTAGTGGATATTTTGCATCCCTGTGTCTTCCCAGACCCCCTACCCCCTTCTCAATTGCGAACCCAAGAAGAGTTTTTTTGGTGTTTCCCCCCCCCTACATTAAGAACAGTTTGCCCTCACTAACTTCTCCTCCACCTCTCTTTTCCCCTCACCAAATTGCCACTACCTATAACAACCGCACGCCCCTCTTTGGTCCCCTCCTTACTTGTTTTCTTCCACAAATCGAGGTTCCCTGCTGTCGTTTCGGTCAAGTCTTAATGGTTTTTTTTCTTTGGGTCTTCAGAGTTCCCCCCTCCCAATACGGGTCCCGCTTTCCTTTTGTCTCACGGGTTAGTTCTCGCACAAACGTCGGGAACTCGACGGTCCCCCCTGAAACACATTTCGTTCTTCTCTTTTCCTGGTTGCAAGACCCAGGGACGTAGTATCGGGTCGCTGTCCCCCCTCCCCCTGGTCTTTCCCAGGATGTTTCGCTCTGTTCTGCCACGGACGTTTTGGGTTTGGGCGTCCTGACAACTACCTTCCTGGACCCCCTTTTTCGTCAGGGCTTTCGGCACCCCCACACATCCAACCAAGGACTTGTCTGCCAATCAATCCTCCCTGCGACCAAACACCACCCCCCTCTCCCCTTCTCCCCTTTTCGTATTGGCTTGTTTTCCGTAAGCAAGATACCTCCAAGAGCCGATCCTTTCTTCCACGGTGTGAGGTGGGCTTCAAATGGGCCCGTCGAAACACTCCTCGATTGGCTTTTATTCTTCATTTTTTTCTTCTTAATATCCTTCCCGGATCTTTTCTTCCTAGCTTCTAACTTGAACTGGCCTGTCAGCCGCGTTCTTTTGACTGTCGACCAAAAACCTTCCTTCCGTCCGCTAGTGTCTTCTTCATTTGACCTGGCTCTTTTCCGGACCCCAGTGGCTCCCTCGGTACATCATATTTTTTGGTCATTCTTTTTCGATCACATTTTACAAAACTGCCGTGTGACTCCCCCCTCGGATGTTGCAATCAGTTTTCCTTCCGACCCCCTTCCCTTTCCCATCCATGCAGGGAGACCCTCACATTTTTTGCAGCAACCGGCGTTAATTTTCTCCTTTCCAGGTGGCACCCAACATTTCCCTCGTTTTTTTTTTTCACTTTTGACCTTTTTTCTCCCCCGAAAACCTGTTTTTCCTCCAGAGACTTCGGGATTCTCCCTTCCTATTTCGGTCTTTTTCCCCAAAAACTAGATAATATCTTTTTACCTCCTTGTGAGATCTTTTCCCTCGGCGATAATTCTTTTTCTCCCAAACGTTATACACTTTTATTGACCATGAAGCGGTTTTTTGTGAGGGCGTCGTCACACAAATAGAAACCTCCCTTTGTTTTGCAAATTCTTTTTTCTTCCCCATGCTCCCCCGTCTTATCCACGCTGCTGGTTTTTCTTCCAGTTCCGTCCCTTTTTGGTAGTGAGTTTCGTCGTTTTCTTCCTGACCTTCCCTGTCGTGTTTGTTTCACCCCCGGTCTTTTTTTTCTAGAACAATGCTCCCTCTCCCATTTTTGGGGTTGAAAAATGTTTTGTCCCCTTACTGTTGAGGCAAATCGTTCTTTTTTCACCATTCTTTGCTAACAGACGCCCACCTTCTCCCAGGCCTTCGTTTGCTGCCGTATGCCTCCAGCCTGGGAAGGAGGCCCCCCGCATTTAGACATTTCCTCAGAGTCATTCACTCAACGTCCTTCGTAGTGTTTTTTCCTTGCCGCGGCCTCTTTTCTTTACCCGTTTTCTCACTGCCGAACCGCCCCCCATTTTCTTTCACTTTCCCCGCTTCCCTGATGGTTTTCGTGTTGTGTTTGTCGTGTAGTTGAAGTGCCACTTTGTAAGTCGCTTTGTTTCGCCGAACCCCCCTTTTGTCAGAAACTG
>Ga0179593_1503700_pt1 | contig 10627 bp, 8 predicted proteins | sample CZODoug2_1_08_16_FD_185931 | JGI IMG/M metagenome (GOLD analysis project Ga0179593, IMG submission 185931) | Vadose zone soil fungal communities from Angelo Coast Range Reserve, California, USA - CZODoug2_1_08_16fungal (PacBio error correction) | ecosystem: Environmental > Terrestrial > Soil >... | reverse complement strand
GTCCGTAGAGTGTGCAAGAGCTTTCCGAGTTAAAGTCTTTCCCCGTTCTCTTCCGAGAACTCCAGCCTTCTACTACTCGAAACGGGACTCTTTTTCCCTTTCTCTCCTGCGTCCGCACACTAGAGTCGACTCGCAGTACCTCGACTCTCGTCTCTTCTTCGATGCTGGAGCTTTTTTCGAGCAGATCGAGACCCAGTCGGGTTTGCTCTGCACTTCTTTGCTCTTCTTTCCGTCTTTGACCTCGACGAAGGGCAGTCAAGAATGTGTTCTCCCTTCCTCTGATTCCCCTATGTCAGTCCGGGTGCAGTCCCCTTTTTCCCCGCGTGTTTCGTGTCGCACGGATCCTCACTCCTTATCCCTCGTCCTTTTTTTAGGATCCCGTAGGTCCATTACGCAATTTGTTCCCCCCTCCCTTTCGTGGAGTAATCCTTCTCGATGGCTCCTCTCGGCGTACTCTTCTTGGTTGCGCGAGCCTCAACGGCCATCGTGTCTGCCGTTCACCTCTTCCCGCTGCTTCTTAAGACACACCGCGAGCGCTTTTTTTCCCGTGACTAGTTCCTCTCCGTTCTGTTCGTCCGTCCATCGCTCCGAGTCCTCGCCCATGACGAGAGTTCGCTTAATTCTTTCGATGGGGGTCGTGTGAGTACCCAGAGGCTCCCCAGAAATTACAGCGGTCCGGTCGCCTTTTTGTTTTCCTCCCCTTTTTTCCTGTCTTTAAGAGGGTTTTTTTCCCCCTCCTTGCGACTAGTTTCCGCTTGAGGCCCAGCCCTTCGCCTTGAGTCAGCAAGTTCTTTAGCTGGGCGCGCGAACTCGTTCCTCTTTCGGTCGTTTTGCCAGAAACAGTATCCTCCTCTCGATGCTCGGGTCGGGAATCCGCTGCTTCCGTCCTTTTTCAGCGTAGGGTCAATCCTCTAGCTCCTTTTTCGCGGCCGAACTCTTCCAGGCAGATTAACCCTTCCCTTTTTTTGCACAAGCGATTCAAGCTTTTCCGTGTGTCAAGGAATTGTCACCTTTTGGATTCCTTCTCACAACGTCTGCCAATCCCGCGACTCCCCTCAAGTAAGGCATCTTCCTTCTTCTCCATCCTTTTTTTTCTCTTTCTCTTTCATTCCTTGCCCTAGGTCTTTTGTTGTATCCGATCCAACAAGTGGCACCTTCCGTCCCTGTTCCCACTCCCCACGTAAAGATGGTAAGTGCATAGAGTTAGACCCTCTCATTATTGTTACCGGTTTTCTTTTTTCGGAAATAGCCCCGCTTTTCTTTTACGACGAGCGAAAGGCCGTACCGTGCGGCGTTATAATCGACCTGTTTCCTTCTAGACTTTCTGGGCCGTATTTCCCACCTGTATCCGCCAGCCCAAAGAGTTCCCGCTCGAACAATCTGCCGATTCAAAGTCTCCGATAGCACGACCAAGTCGGGAGTCTTTTTCCTCCCAAGAAGCTCGTTCATCTGTTCTTTTCGAAACGGGGCCAGCTTTATTACAGAGCACCCCCCTATGTTCAGACCGCGATGGTGAGTTCTTGCTTTACTTTACCTCCTGTGCACTTACGTTCAATCGTTACTTTCCTCTACTGAGCTTAATTTTTCGCCTTCCACCTTTTTTCTGCTTCTCTCTTCAACCAGCTCCCTTCCAGGCTTCGCGGACTCTCTTCTAGTCTATCCCACGCTTGCGTTCGGGGTTGCTCCGCGTATCGGTTGAAAGAGTTTTTTCTTCCCTATTTTCCGGCTTTCCGAGCATTTACCACTTCTTTTCCTCTTTGCGACGCCCCAGCCCTGATTGAGCCCCCCCCCGAGGTGAGTTTTCGGGCCACAAATGCGAGATGTGCTCCCTCCCCTCGCTTCTCCCTTACGCAAGGGTTCTTCCCCCCGGTTCATCTCTTTGATTTCTTTGCCTTTCGAAGACCATTCTTCCTGAGACGGCGATACCTTTAGCTTTTGAATTTCTCCTCTATGAGCACACCTAGCGTCTGGCCACTGTTAGTTTTTTTCCAGCTCGGGTACGTTCTCTCCCTTCTGTTTAGCCCCGTTCCTCTTCTTTCGATGTTTCCCGGATAAACATCGCCCTCAGCTCCTCTGAGTCCCTCCCTCCTCGGTCAGTTTAAAGGAACCCCCCATTTCTCGCCGTGCTAGCGGGTTTCTTCTGACGCTAGCGATCCCGGTCCTAGTCGCAGCCGTACCCGTTTCTTTCTTCTGGGGTCTCTTCCTCTTTTTTTTTCTTTCTTCTGACGTTCGCCCGTTCCCTGAAAGGGGCAAACACCTCGGTGCGGAAGTGTCCCCTCTCTTTCTGGTTAGTTAGCTTCCTCCGATCAGGCCTCCCCCCTGGTCTCTCTGCCTCTCCCCTGTCGACTTCCTCTTTTAATCTGAATTGGATGTTTGTCCCCTTTCCTTCTTTCTTTTTCTCGATATCGCGCTCTGTCCTTTTTTCTTGATCCTTCTTCCCGTGGCCGTTTGTTTGATTCTCTTTTTTCCGCGCCTTAGGAAGGTAGACGGTTTTCAGATATTTGAGATTCTCCATTTCTTCCTTCTATGGCTCCTTTGGAGACTTATTTTCTCCTTTCGATGTAGCTCCTTAGGAGACTTTTTGTTTCCCTTTTGGTTTGCGTGCGCTTTAGTTGATGCCTTTTCGTAGTCCTTGCGTCTCTTTAAGACCTTCATTTGTCTACTGCGCGACGAACCCTCGGACTGGGTAGCTCCTCCTTCCCTTCCTAACGCGATCTCCGTTTTCTTTCCTGACTCGTAGTCCCTCCTCCGACCTCGGCCTTGAGAGGCGTTCCTTTCTCGCAGAGATAATAGAGATCGAGTGGCCGAGTTGGGGTTTCTTCTCCTCTTGATTCGCGCGCACCTTCGGTCCGGCCTCTCGCAGACACATCGCCTCTAACTTCGCGAAGACTCGTAGGTGCAGAATTGATAGCCGCCCGTCCCCCCTTCTTGAACGATTTGTGACACCTCCTACTCCAGGTGACTGCTTTCTGACCCGGGTGGTGGTCTTTCTGCTCAGTGCATCTCTCTCTTTGCTCCTCGTTTTTTTTTTCGGTTCTCTGCTCCCGCCTACTCTCCGATCCAACTTCTTTTTCTGGACTTTTTTTTCGTCCTAGTGTTCAAACATCTCCCTTGGTGCTGCAGACCCTTCTCCTTCCCCTTTCCCCCTTCCCCGCTCCCCGGGGAGAGTTCTGGACCTAAGTTTTCTCGTCGAGCGCTCTATAACGAACCGTGCCTGACATATTAATTGCGACGCCTCTCTCCGCAGAGGTCGAGGTTTTTTTTCGAGCTTGTAAGGCTCTATTAGTTTTTTCTTCCCTTCGCGGTTCGAGCCGGCTCACGGCTTTCCTTAACGTCCCTGTTTTCGTGGACTGAAGATCCACTCAAGTGCTGCTTTCGTCCTGACGGCGTCTTCTTCTCGCCCTTTCCTTTACCTGCAATACATAACGGCACAGCTGCTCTACAGCGATCTTGACTCCCGCGCCCGCTTTCATTTTTTCCCTGACCGGCTACACTTCTTTTGAGAACGCCTGAAGCGAGCGTTACCCACAGCTTTTAGGCCCATGAAGAATGCCCTTCCTCGCCCTTGATTCTGAGATCTCTCTTCGCGCAGCGAAACGGCCCGGTCCCACATCCCAAAATGACCGCATCTCCTTCCCCCTCCTTTTTCGCCCGCTATACCTGTCTTCAGCGCCTACTCATCCCCAATAATCGAGGTTCACGCCCCCCTGTTTTTTCCCCTTAGATTTAAAGTTTTCCCCTCTTCTGCTTCCCGAAGATCGACCTCATAATTCCCCAATTCCTTAAGATCTTCCCTTATCGGCTAGCTGAATCCTTAATTTTTTTCCTTTCTGAGAATAGTGGGTCCGGTCTTTTTGACGTTTGCGAGAGGAGCTGAGGAGATTTTCTCGTCATCTCTCTCCGGCCCTGCTCGTTTTCTCTTCCTCTTTCCTTTGAGCATAAAGAGATGGAACGTCCTCTTCGCTTTCGATCCCTTCGATGTGCTCCGAGCGTCGAGGTTTTTCAGAAGGCCAGGTTTTCGCGACGTCCTTTCGGTAAGAGGGTATCGAGTTCACTCAGCGCTCTGACCCTCTTTCCCCTAGCCCGTGGTCATCAGCTGTCTGGGCGGTTTCGAACTTTCGCGGGTCCTCCATCAACGTGGGTGGTTTACCTCCTTTTTGCTTTCTCTTGTGGTCTCCCTTCGTACGGAGTACGTGGTATGTCCTTCCCCTGAATCCTTTTGTGTCTCCCTTCACCCTTACGGGTTCACGCCGAAAATTCTAGTTTCCTTTTTTTCGCGGAGATAAGAACGAAGTCCCTACCGCCTTGCGGCGAAGCGACTTCGCGTACCCCCCCCTTCTACAACTTCCCCTTAGTTAGCGGATGGCAAGCTATGGTCCGCCGTCCCCGTCGTCCTTAAAAAAGCGCGTCATTTTTCTTTTAATTCCAATTTTTTTCTTTTTTTTTTTTTTTTTTTTTTTTGTTCTTGTTGTAGTCCAGACTATCCCACATCGCTCGCGATATCTTTTGTGGTCCCTCCCCGCGCTTCCCCTCCTCCGGGGCTCTAAGCATTTATAGAACTTGCCGAATAGCTACGGTCGAGGCCAGTTGCAAAGTCGATCCCCTCTAGTTCTTAGTCCTCCTCCCCTTCTCTAGCTGGAGAGCGGCTTCGGGACGCTCTCTGTGTCTTTCTTAGGTGAGGTAGTTCCACTCTTTACCTTCCGTATCCAGAGTTCCTCTTTTTCAATCGCTTCAGGTGCAGGTCCGTGCCGACTTTTTCCCCTCGTTCTACGTCCCCCCCCTTCATACGCGGCCAAGAAGGCCCTAATACTTGTTGGTTGGAGAGAGATGCATTCTTGCCGTTGTGCTGTTTGAGGCGGTGTTTCTGTATTCATCTCCCCAAAACAGTCTTTTCCCCGTTTACGGTTCCCTGCAACGAACTTTTTCCTTTTCCTCGATGTAAGTATTTAGACTAATTCTCCGCATCTCCTCGGACCGCTCCCCCAGTTACCTCCTCTTTGGCAAGTTCGTACGTACGCATCTTATTCCAGACGGGCGATCAAGTTTTTTTTTCTGCCCCTGGCCCGTCCCCGCAAATCGTAGCAGAGTTTTTAACCCCCTTTTCTAGGCATGTATGGACTTCCGGCTAATTTCCTTGGCGACGTTGTTTGGGACCCCCCTCTCCGATTATTATTAGCGATGATGTTGACTTTCTTCCTGAAGACACGGGCCAAGGTTCTGGACTCCTCTTCCTTTCCTGTAGCCTCTTTTTTCTTTTCTGTGGCGAATCGGACGCTCGGCACTTCTTCTCCAGTCCACCTCTAATTCCCCCTCTCCTCGCGTCCTTTAGCGCTGCGCCGGCGCTTCAAGTCGGTCGAGGACTGCGCCGGCTCCGAAAACAACGATCGGGTTTTTCCGTTCCGCGTAGAACTCGTGAACTCTCGTTTTAGAGATAAACTGCGTGAAGAGTACTTACTTTCTAAAAAACCCTGAGTCCTCCTGAGGCGACTCCATCCTCGGGGAATTACAACAAAAACAGTTTTTCCCCCCAAGGGAGATTCCATACGGCTTCTTCGGCACAACGGGTATAGTCTCATCGTGCGTCATCGGATCTTCCCCTTTCCTAACGCGGACGGCTTCAGGCAGAACTTTGCTTCCTCTTTTCTTCCCTGGACTCGAGATCTCGCCCCTGTTTACGTAATCTCTCCTTTTTTCTGTTCCCGGGACGTCTTCCGTCGCTTTCATCGACCCGCCTGCATCCTTGGCGAACTGCCCCTCCAGCTCGCGCGAGCAGCGTCTTGACCTACACGCATGAGCGTATGATTTTCTTCTCTTTATGTAGTCCGCGGGCCGCTTTCCTTTCCTCTCTTCCTCTTTCCTCACCTTAGTACCCGTCGGATCCTTGGAAGTCTTTGAATGATGATGCTCGCCCCCCCAGGTTTGAAGATATGGCACACCCTGTGAGATTTTTAAAACTTTGTCCTCCCTGATCGAGAGTTCCCCTCTCTCGCCTCCGTAACCTTTTTCGTCTCTCTCCTCCCTGTGTCCGTACTCGAGGTTTTCCCTTTCTTTCCTGTCTTGGGAGTCTTTTAGCGCTCTTTTCGGCAGACCCCATACGCGCTCGATGAGTTTTCGAGCATTCTTCAAGTGCCTGGCTTGGAGGCTTGTTTCCCTTCTGCTAGGAGGTAAGCCGGTGCCGGCTCCCTTCCGTTTTTCTTTCAGATAGGTTTAGAGTTCTGAGCACGGGCCCTCTTTCTCTGCGTAGGTTGCTGTATTTTTGCTTGCATTTTTCTTTCCTCCCTCGGCGTGGAGAACGTTTATTCTGGTCTCCTCAGAGCCGAAATTTCCTTATTTTTTCCGGCCTCCTAAAAGTTCCTTTACGTTTTCGAGTAATCGAGAGGATCGCGACAATCTTATTTCTTTTGTCTCTCTCCTCCCTTTTTCCTCCGACCGAGAAAATTACTTCTTTCCTCTGACGCGCTTTTTCGGCAGTCGATTGTCGTCCCTAGGCGGTTATCTTACCTTTTCTCTGTACGAGGGTCCCTTTTTTCTTCCCTTTAAAGCGCTCTCTAGTCTGAGCAAGTAACCTGGTATTATTCAAGCAGTTTCATGAAGTGTGTCCCCACTTCCCTGCCGTCGAACAGGAGGGATTTCTCCGTTTTTTCTTCTTAAGCTTTTTCCCCCTCTCATCCCCATCAGTTGTTTTGTTGTTCTCATCAGAAGACCACTAGTCGCATAATATTTGCGTCTCAGTCTTTTTCGAAGATGAGGGCGCGATTCTTGTCTCCCTACGCGTTCGCGACGTGTTTAGATCTTTGCCCTGCTCTCGCCTCTTTCCTTTTGCGTCAAGATGGACGCCTCTCGCACTTTTTTCCCTTCCTCTGTCGTTTTATTATGACTACGCCGCGTCTCCTTATAGTCTAGGTCTTCTTCCTGCTCTTTGTTAGCTTAGAAGAGTATCCACCAGTTGTTCGAGTTCCCTTTCTCTTACTTCGCATCCAAAGTCACTTCCGTGTCGTCCTTATCCTAAGAACTTAGTGCTGGCTCGTGTGCTCCAGAGAATCCCGCCGACCGCCGCCACCCAAAGGCCCCTCCCCCATCACTCACCCTCTCTCCCTTTGTTCTATCAATGCGATACGCTTCCCAGTCCAGAACGCTCTTTCAATGAACGGCTACCGTCTCGCGCGTCTCTCACCGTTTGACGCACTTGAAGACTTCTCTCCGCCGAGAGAGGATTTAGTCCTTGCCTCTCTGAGCATTTTCCCTCCCCTCCCTCTTCAACCCGACAGTAGTCATTCCCCCCTTTGCGTCTATAATGGCGTTCCCCCGAATCGTGAGTTCATTGAAGGCGAAAGGGCTGCTAGTCTCTGTGCTTTTTCTTTCCATATACTTGAAGCTTCCAAGCCCCCACTCCTAATCCATTACTCCCTTCCCTCCCCGAGGAGTCCTAGGGAAGGTGACTCCTCCCAGAGAGTCCTCTCGATTTACTTTTTCTACCCCGTTTTACTTCCTTTCTCTCTCTGTGGGCGGATTTTCACGCTACTCCCTTGTAAACTTTAAGTGGACCTTGGGCGATCGGAGACCGTCCACTCTGCGTTCGACTCTTTTCCAGTGAGATTATTAGTTTCCTTCCTCTCCCCTCGGCAGTCTTTCAGTGTTAGTCGCCGCCTTGTACCGAACTTCTCGACCCTGCGCTGACCTGATTTTCCGACCAGTTTTCCCTCTCCTCCGGGTGAGGTGAGCCATTTTGCTCAAAAAATTAGTGGGGGAGTTCCCCTTCTATTTTCTGTTGAAATCTTTTCGGAGTTTAAGGGGTTGTATTCCATAACTAATCTTCAAGATTTTTACTTCCTCTTTTCACTGGGGAAGCGTCTTACGACACTCGCGTTGTTTAAGCGGAACTACTCGTTTATCCGCCTTGCGGCAGTCCCTTTCGTCAGTCGACACTGACTGCGTCTCCGGAAGGTGGCAAGTCGATGTGGCCGTTACCTCTTCTCGAGTTCTCCGTACCCCTCCTCCTTCCGCGTCGGGTTTTTTGGCGTCCCCCCTCCCCCCCCTGAAAGTGTCTTTTTTTAAGGACCCTCTTCCCCTCAGCTCGCGCCGAGATGTGATTTTCCCAAGCACTTTCTCAGATTGCTTGTCAGAAGGCACTATTCGACGTGTCCTCCTAAGTGGGTGCTCGCATCTCCCTTTTGGATGGTTTCCCGGGGCCAAGTCCGCCGCACTCGCATGCTCCTGGACCCTTTCTTCCTCCCCTGTGATCGGCTCCTTTCAGACTTATTTTTTTTCCCCCTTTCGATCTCCCTTTCTAATCCGTTCCTCCTGACTCCGGGTGGAGCGATTCAGGTGTCTTTACCGTTGAACCAGTTCCTCTCCCCACGGTTGGGATCTTACACCATCCTCACCCTGACCCGAAGGCATCCCTCCGTTTTTTTTTTGCTGAGAGATGAATTCTGGGCTTGATCGAGTTCTTTTCGGCGGTGAGCTCTCCCCCCAAACGTTTGACTCCCTTTTTCCACGGTCCTCCCCTTCTCTGGTAGCTTCCTGCGGAAGTATTTACCTATTTCTGTTCCCCCTTCCGCTCCCTTCAATAGCGCTTCGCTTCCCGACGCTCTAGAAAGTTTTCATAGAGAGCCTTACTTTGCGCATGCTAGCGGGATGGGCGACTTCCAAATTTGACTATCTTCCCCCCCCCCCCCGAGTTGGCCGGTATCCCCGCTCCCAAAGATGGCCGTCGAGTCCGATTCTGGGCGAAAGTTTCTGTTCGCTTTCTTGAAGACCTCCTCCCTCCGTTATCTCTTTGGAAGCCGTCGTCCTTGGCAATCATTGCCAATGGTGATGCTTTCCTCCCGCGAGACTAGAAGAAAGACCTTATGGTTGCAGTTTAGTTGACTACTTTCCTCTTCCGGCCTCTCGCACGTATGAGTGTGGCACACTACGCTCGCTCTTCCTTGTCGATCTCCTTAGCGTGAGCAGGTCTGCCAGTCGGTTTTTTTACAGGTTAGAGTATCCGGTTTTTATTAAACCACGCAATCGCCTTTTCGTCAGCTAAGGCCCTCTTTCCCCCTTTTGTCGCGATCAATTGCTTCCTTTTATAGCGCCCCCCCTCTTCTGAAGATAATGGGACTCCCCCTCCGCGGCGTCCTCCACCCACGCTGGTTCTTTTTTTTTGTGCCCCAACCATGCTGAGATGGCCCTTCCCCCCCCGGACACCTTGCTCTTCACGCATCGTCGCTCTTCTTTCCTTGCGCAGAAACGAGCCGGCCCCCCCCCTGGTTCTCCGTCGCGACCCTTTTCCCCCTCCTTCTTTGGCGCTCTGATGAGCACTGTTTTTCGTCGTTCCTTTCTTCTTCCTGTCAGAGGATTTTCCGTACTATTCTTCGCCGCTTTTCCGGCGCGATTGTCTCCATCCCTCCCTCCCTCTAAAGAAGAAGTCGTTTCCTTCGCCGTCCCCTACTGAATCAAGGGGTTGTGCGCTTAATTCCGTCCGCGTTAGCCCGATCCTTCCTATTTTTCGCTATGATTCTTCCAGTATTAATTTCCTAGTAGTTGATCGAGGAAGACTGGATGATTGACCTCACTTTAGGCCAAGATCGTTCACCCTTTTCCGGAGCAGGCAAGTGTCCCCTCCTGGTCTGATGCCGGCAGTTTGGTCGGCGTCAGGTAGAGCGATCTCACCCCCTTCGCTTTACTCCGAGTCCCTCGTTCATTGAATTGGATGTGCCTTTCTTTTTATCTCGTGCGCGGCGATTCTCTCGTCTGGGCGAGGAGCCGATTCTTTCCCGTTTCTCTGCGAGGGGAGTTAGATTCTTCCTATCCTCCGATTCTTTTCTTTCGCCGTGTCGCTCTCGGAAGATTTCCCTTTTTCCGTTCAGGGTCGCTTCGCGTCTCGCAGGTGAGTGAGCCCCTATTAGTTTCTTGCGCTCCGTCGTTATTGTCCTTTCGATGTGCGCGTAAAGTTATTCCTTACTTTAGTAATGCTCCCGCCGCTGCCCTTGAGTTTCTTCCTCCTGCGGTGACCCCGGAAGTGACGTGGATGCTTAACTTCCTCTCCGGCTATCCCTCAACGAGCCTCGACCGCCTCCCCCTCTGCTAGCGGTAATCCCTTTTTGCGGCGCGTTTCATTTTCGCTTCTCTAACGAGTCATCTTTTCGCACGAGGGGTTTTTCGATCATCTTTGATCCTCCTTCCTTTTTTTTCGGTCCTGGCTCGTCCAGCAGAGCTCGACCTTTACGCGTCCTAACGACTCTTTCTTCAGGATCGCGGCATAGTTCCCATTGTTTTCACCCCTCTTCGACTCCCAGAACGTGGATGATCGAAAGTTTTTCCTTATTTCTCTGTCATCTGATTCTTCCTCTTTTTTTTTTTTTTCCTCCTCTGCTTCGATCCTCGCACAACAAGGCATCCACTTCTGTAGACGTGTTGTATCATCTTTTTTCCGTAGCCTGTACTTTTTCAATCCCTTACGAGTGTTCTTTTCGTGGTCGAGCGAGGTGTGCGCCTTTTTTCCTGATCCCTACGTAATTTCTTGTCTCTACCCTTCCGCTCTCCGCACCTAGCTAATATAAGCTGTATTTATCTCTTCCGCCGCGCTTGAGGCGTCTTCGGTCGATGGCCTCTCGCGTTCGACGAGGCGGCTAAACTCTTT
>Ga0179593_1478579_pt1 | contig 10627 bp, 10 predicted proteins | sample CZODoug2_1_08_16_FD_185931 | JGI IMG/M metagenome (GOLD analysis project Ga0179593, IMG submission 185931) | Vadose zone soil fungal communities from Angelo Coast Range Reserve, California, USA - CZODoug2_1_08_16fungal (PacBio error correction) | ecosystem: Environmental > Terrestrial > Soil >... | reverse complement strand
GGATTGGTTTCTTAGAAGTCCTTTTTCTTCCATTTTGGGTGGCGCTTTCCTTTTTTCTAGTCAAAGAAGTTCAGTCCTTTTTGATAGTTCAGTATAGTGGTGAAAGTATCCGTTCTCTTCAACACATTATGACCTGTTCCCGTTTCTCTCTTCCACGTGATAAACCCTTTTGGCACGATTACGCAATTTCTATTTACTCTCCGTTTTGGGTTCCTACGTACCTCTGTGATGATTGAGCTTGTCGTCGGTGCGTTTTTATAGTGGTTTGAAAAGGTTTGACCTACTTATTATTCCCCCCATACATCATCTTTCCCATTCTTTCTCCTCCCAGAATGTTTGGGGCGTGTCGGAATTGACTTTCCGTCCACCCTTCCTGCGCTTCCCCCCATGGGATCGGAGAGGTTCCCACCGGCCTAGCGCGGTTGGATTTATTCTTTGTGTCGCTTGTAAATTTTTCCCTTTCGAGTATGATGTGGTAGCTAAGATGCATGTTCCCTTTCCGTGTGTTAACGGGCAGGAGTGACGTATACTGTCAGTAATTGGTGATGTTTTTTCTAGGTCTTGAGTACCGAGTTCTCTCCCTTCTTCCTCCGAAGGAGACTTGTCTTTCTTGTTAACCTTCCCAGCCCCTCTCTCCCTTGATGGAAGAGCCAGCCGTTTTTGCAGTTACTGGATCAAATGTAAATGTTCTCTCCCCACCGCGCACCAATTCTTTTCTTTCTTTCCCTGAGAAAGCCCCCGTAAATTATCCCTTAGTCCCTAAGGTTTACTAGGCTCGCAAGAAGCGGTTTTGCTCACACGTCTAGAGAGGTGAGGAACCGTAGACCGTCGTATATTGATTCCTTCTTTGATGTGTCTCCCTCCCTTGTAGAGTTATTACTTCTCCCTCCGCGTCCTCTTATCCTACACTTCCTCTCCTAGGGCATTTAGAATGAATGTGATGTTAGCTCATCATCTGGGTGAAGAGGAGGGTCGTCGATCTACACCGTTTCCCTCCTCTTTCCCCTCTGTACCGTCTCCTTGTAGAGTGCAGCAGTTTTCTTCTTATCATACCATCCCAGGATCTAACTTCGCAAGGGACTGTAGAAGGTCACCCCTGTGTTCTGACTTTTTTACCGTCTTCTTTTCCGGTTGGCCTTTCTTGAGTGTACTGATGGTATTTCTCATTCCCCCTTTCCCCCCCCCCCCCTTCTGTTTCCAGTTTGAGAAGTTATGTTCTTTTGGCCGCGTCAAAAATATTGATAGAGAACCTACGACTCCATTAGTATTCTGTTTTTTTTTTCCGGTGAATTCTTTGATTCACTCCAGGACAGCTTCCCCCTTGTTCGACTTTGGTCCGTCTTTTTTTCGAGGTTTAGAAGAAGAGAGTTTTTCAGGATATGGATTTTGAGAGTGGATGCTGTTTTGTAGACTTATTGACCTGCTTTTTCCTTTTGCGATCTAAGGCTCCTCTTAATTTTCATCTTGATTTCCCCTTAACCGTCGATCGCACCCCTTATCAAGGTTCGAGGACGATTACTTTGAGAGGCCACTGTTTCCTTTTGTTCCTGTCTTTCTCCCCCGTTCTTTATGATATTTCCCCTAGTTCCTCGCGAAATCCCTTCTCACTTGTTCGATTAGTGATGGGTTTTTCACACGGGTGGTCCGTTGAGATTGACGTTCACGTTTGTTTTTTGTTTCCCTCCAGGGGCCATGCCCCGTAATCCCGTTGATCTTTTCCTTATTTGCTGCTCGTAGTTGCGCGTTCTGAGCCTTTTAGGGTCCTTCCCAAGTTTACCCTTTACGCACGCGTAAGTCTCAGATGTAGGGTTTGCGTTCTCGGTGATCATTCCCTCTCTTTGGCTTCATCTGGGGTTCCCCTGTCTGTCCTCCCTATTACCGGCTACTTTTTATTTTACTCTTTTTTTGAAGTCTAGATTCCAAATCGTGATCGTCTCCAAAAGAATCATTCTGTGTAGCCCATTCTTGTGGTAGACCCCTTCTCTTTTTACTACGGACACTTTCTCTCCAGAACACTCCCCTTTAGTTTCTTCAGTTCCCCCTTATAAGAAACGTGAATCCCACGTGGTCTAAACCCTTGTTCCCATTTATATACTTGAGCTTTATTGACCGAGCACTATACCCTAGGCAGAGTCTGTGACCTCCCCTCTCTTTTATCCTTTTTTGTTGCTTTAGTCAAAGGGTGACGGCATAAACACTTTACTACGGCATGTGATGGAGTCTCAGTGACTGCTCCCTGACCCCCTCCGTGTACCAGTGATAATAACGTAGTCACTTTCCCTCTCTTACGGCCCCGCGCTACTTGTGTGATATGATTCTCGATGTCCGGCATTCCCCTGAAATTAACTAGGTATTGATCGTTATGTTTCTTTGGATCGTGATACCTCCCCCCTTATCTTTTTGAACTTTTTCCCCTTCCTCGGTTTTTTTCGGCACCTTTGGGTAGAGGAGATAGTACGAAATGCTTTTAACAAGAACTGTCAAGGTAGTTCGTGTCCGTTTTTTTTTATTGTTTCTCGCCCCAATTGACCCTCTTCTCTATTTGTCCCCCCCCCCCCTCCCAACCCCCTAACCCTCCGGTTGTAACCAGACGAATTAGTTCTCAAATTTTGCTCAAACTTAGAACGTATCTCTGCTTCCTACTACTACTTCCAGATCGTATTCTCTAACTCCCCCCTCCTTGGTTTTTGTTCTCTCCTGTTAACTCTTCGGAGTGTTAATTTCGGATTCTTGCGGTTAGGAATGAGGTCCGCAGTTCGTCCCGTTTCCCTTTGAACCTCGGGGGTTTCCCCTTCCTCTTGTTTCTTTCCCATAACCCTCCCCTCTTTTCCCCTAGCTTAGCTGCGGCTTCTTTGCATCTTTTTTGAAGTGGCCGGCCTTCTCTGCGCCTTTCCCAACTGTTCCCCCTTACAACCCCGCTGCTTCAGACTTTGACCATTCTTCCCCGGGACGATTCTGTAACGATTCCAAAGAAAATTTACACTTCCCTAAGTATATTTGCTCTTTAACAATGGTTCCCTCTTGACTTTTCCCGTGACCCTCTTTCACACGTTATCTTCTTCCTTTTCTCCGATACGTTTTTACCGTATGTATTCCAACTGTTACGCTTTGGCAGTGATCTGCTTTCACGACATGCGCCACCTGCATGGGCTTACGGGTTCCGTACTTTTTTCCCACTCACTCTCTACATTTACGGGATATTGTAGAGTCCGCTCGTATTGGATAGGGCTCATGTACGTAGCGTATCTATTCCACCTTTTTTCTCCCTCCAAGTGCTTTCCGTTCTTTTTATTATTATCCCTCCTCTTTTTTTTCCTTCCGACTGAGTGCAACGTGACACAAGGGGTGCGCCCACAAGAAGGGGGTGAAGAGACTTAGTCTTTTTCTTCCCAGCTCTTTTTTCCCCGTACGGTAATTCAACTTCCAGTTTTTTTTTCCCCCACGGATCGATTTTTCTTACTATGGAGGCCTCCGGCCTACCGAGGGAGAACCCTTATGTTCTTTCAGTGACCGAGCGCCAACTCCCCCCATGCTCACCCCCCTATCTCTCTTCCTGCTTCTCTTTCTTTTTTTAATGCTCCTTTCCCTCCGAGGCATTTCGCCTAGTTAGCAACTTTTGGCGACCGACATCAATCTTTCTTGATCCCTTCATGCCCCTCTGTACATGAACCCCCCCCCCCCCTCTACGGCCCACGCTGAACACAGTAAACGCCTGTGTTGAACTTGAAAAGAAGAAATAAGCCTGACCTCGTCTTTTGGCTCGCCCCCCCTCGAGGCGCAGTCCCTTCCGACGCGGTTTCTCTCCCTAGTACATTTCCCACCCCACAGCCCGTTAAATTCTCTCGTCCGCGCCCGGGCTCTTCCCCTTCCTTTTCCCCCCGGTTCTTGTGGATATCTTCTGCCTGTTATGAGCGGAGCCCTTACGCCAAGAGAAGACGAAAACCCAACCTCCCTAGTGATACCTTCTTTCCCCCTCTAGCCGACCTGATTACTTTCCTTCCACATCTACCCTTCTTTTCTCTCCCTCATGAGAAAACCCCGAGTATTTTTCTCATCTTATGAACTTCAGTTAAATAAATACCTTACCGTGGGCACACAGCAAATCCGACCTATTTTTCCTTTCTTCTCGTCTCCCTATTTCGCTCCACCTTTTCCCTTCCCCCCTTGCCATCATGCTCTAGACATTTGGTAAAGGTTTTTTATCCCCCATAAGTCTTCGCGTGGACAATTAACACATCCCTTTGTACCCCTTCCCCCTTTTTGAATTCTCTCATTTTCCACTTCCTGACTTTCTCTTTTCCTTGGGGTTAAGAACTCCAAATGACGGCCCCCCAATACTTTTTTCCGAAGTCAGCGGCTTACTCTTTTTTTCTTTCTCCTCAGAACATCCCCTCCTCCTTACATCCCCGGGAAAAGAACCCGGTCTAGTTCCATGATGGCCGAGATTTGTCTTACGCTGTTCTCCTTTTCTTTTCTCAACTCCCCTCTCACTTTACTTCGAAAATTTCTCCTTCTAGAACTAGAAGTTCTACCCGAGTCCTTCCCCCACAGGTGCTCGGAGGAACTCCCACTTTGATTTCGCGTAACCGTCGCCGCCCTCACCGCTTAAGTTCTGGTCTCATTTTCTCCTTTCCTCTCACCCATTCCTTCTTGGTCTGGACCGAAAATTGGCTTTTCCCCAAGTTTGGAATAGTTAGTTTTATTTCAAGGGTCTGAAATTGCGTCCCCCCGCTGCACCAAAACTCTACTTTTCTTTTTTTCCCTTTTACCTACAACCTTATGCTGGAGATTGTCACTTTCAGGGCCCCGACTATAGTTAGCCTAATATCCCTCGGCTATAGGATCGGGCTGTCGGGCATTCACTCCTCGGATTTCCTTTTCCCCACACGATTTCGCCGCCCATTTAATCTTTCGGCTTGCAAAAATCTCTATTTTGCAGGACCAGTGCATAGTCCCCCCGAGACTAACTCCCCCACGCTGATCTAGCTCCCCACCCTAGTTGCTCTTTTTCCTGAACCGTTGGGGGTTTCTTTTTATGCTCGACTTTACGCGAAACTACGAGAGAGCGACGACATCTACTGCATTTTTGGGCCTTTTCTCATAGGAGTAAGCCCTGTCCCTAACATCGATTTTTTTCCCATGCCTCCTTCCCCCTCCATCAGCACCTAACCTTTTAACTCTTTTTCGATTACACTACTCCCTGCTTACCTCTTTCCTCTAACTGATCAAGAGAGGGTTCGACTCGGGTAATTGTTTGGGACGGACCCAGGAGTCGGTCACCCAATCTTCTCTGACGATTCACAGCTATACCTTCTTCCTTTCTTTTTCTGCTCTTCCGATTTATGTCAGCCCCCTTGGAAATTCCGTACTGATCCCCCTTCTCCCCCTTCTTTCTCTTTTTCAATGTTTTCGCGAGACGGTTATGGTTTTTCTGTTCAAGAAGTGTTTGTGGCCCAGGGGCTTCCGAGAACAGTTTTATAGGGACACGGCCCGGTAGTCAGGAGATTGGTGGTGTTTTCATCTCTTGTTTTCCCGTATACTTTCTCCCCCATACCCGAACGGTTTTGGTCAATGTGCCTGATTTTTGAACGTGCAACATTTTTTGGGAAAGAGGTCCTTATGAGGTGAAGCGCGAGTTAGAAGTACACGTCTTGCTGATGAGCTTTGTCGTCGGTTTCGGTTCTTCCCCCTCCGATGTAGTTTCCAGTTCTGACCCTGTACCCCTTCTTTTTCCCTCCTCTCTTTTTATGTTAGTAGTTTTCGGAGTGGAGAACGTTTTAAGCTTTGCTGAGACCCAGGACGCGATGTTTCCATGGTCGCGATTCTCTGAACCTAGTTTTGATTTCTCTCTATCTAGGGGTTTTTTCCCTGTTCCTTTCTTTTTACAGGAGCGTTCGAGTTTTGAGTTCCGCCCGATGACCTTTTCCCTCTTTTTTTTTCCCTTTGATCGGTTTCTTTTTGAGAAGGAAGGCCCCGTCATGGCCGCTGGATTTATAAGCGATCTCCATGACCTTTTCAGCCGTCAGACGTTTTCTTCAATCTCCTCCGTTCTTCCTCTCCCTCATTCCCCTCCCGTTCCCCCTACTACGGGAGCCCCTTCCTAAACAACTTTTCTTCCACAAAGGAATTTGTTACTGAATCATGTATCGTAATAGAAGTAGTTAGATGGTCCAGGTCAGGGAAAGCCTTGTTTTTCTTCCATCCAGTTTTTCTCCGGTTGAAAACTTTCTTTCTCTATGCTCAATCTTTTTTCGACCTTGAGTTCGGATTTAGGAAGACCGACAGACGGGGCATTCTGACCCCTCCATGACTTTCCATACCTTCCTGGCTGGATCGTCGTGATGACCAGGCGTTCCTTTTTTTCTTGGCTTCAAGAGACTCTTATTCTCTGACAGCTCCCCACGGGCTCCTTCTCTCTTTCTTTCTATACCCTCTATAAGTTCAGTCTGTCCATGTAAAGTCTTGGACTTTGTCACCGGGATGTGGTTCGTTTTGCCATCGACGAATGATGATGTCTTTCTCTTCCTTCCCCCCCGGGCGGCTTTTCTTCGATTCCAGGTTGCGTCACCTTTTTCCCTCCATAGTGTCGCTTCCGAGTTCCTAGTAAGTTGATTTGGGTGTCTTACTTTGGATTTACAGGCTAGGCTAGATAGCTCCTCCGTCTTTCTCAGGGTGTTCCCGATGGTCTCCTGACTCCCTCTGATTGTTCTATGAGCTATGGGACTTTTGAGAGGGGATTACACGGCCCCAATCTGCCGGAGTTATTATTAGTGGGTTGCGTATCAAGGCGCGTCTAAGTCAACCTCTCTCTCCCAAAGAACCTGCCTAGCGCCTTCTCCCTTTAAGTTCCTAATTTAAGTTTGTTGTTTTTTTGCCCTTTCGCTCAAACAATCGTCCTAAGTTCCTCGAGGTTCCCGAGCAGCCCGGCCCCCGCTCTTCTTCTTTTCTAGTCTTGCTTCTTTTTTTTCAACCTGGGTTTTTCTTTCTGTTTTTTTTTACATTGTAGTAGTCAATTGAGATGTAATGGTCTTTGTCGTCCGCTTGGTGTTTTTTAGTGCGTGCTGTTTCCTTTCTTTTGACCCAGTACACGTCCGTCCTGAATTCTTTCTCTGAGATTTTTTTGTTTTTCCTTGTTTCCCCCCTTTCCCCTGAAATGCTGACTTCTGATACCTAGGGACTCTGTGTGTTTCGGGAGTACTTTCCGATATGGGAGTCCGACCGGTTCTGTTTCTTTTGCACATAGCTTTGTTTTTCCCCTCTTTCCCAACTTGCCGGAGTCACCCCCCCTTTTTTCTCCCCTTTGGCGTTTTCCTCTACTGTACCATCCAGGAGGATATAGTCCATGCGAAAAACGACGCAGGTTTTTCTCACAGTGGAATATAAAAGGTCTAGTTACCGGATCCTCTCCTCATTTATGCTGATGCGGATCTTCCCCCTTTTTGTGAAGATTTTTGCTCCTTTTTAGTTGTCCCACGAGGGTACCCTTCCCCCCCTGTCCTCCTCTCCCATTGTTGTTTTCAGCTAATGAAATCTGTTACGTGGAGACTAAATTTTTAGGTGTTGGGAAGCAACTTTCCCGTGTTCTCCTTCGTCTTACTTTTCCAAGTTAGCCTTCCCCTGACCTTCCCATCGGTCTTGGCCCCAGTTACCGTTTTTCATTCTCTTTCTCATCCTTTTTTTGCAAACTCTGATGAAGCGGTAGTTTAAGCGAAAGTGGGACGCGGCTATTGGAAGAAAGAAACCAACTAATTTTTTAACGCGCGCGGCCACTTTATATTGTCTCGCTATTTGGTTTCTTTAATTCGTCCAAAACTCCGATGACCAAAGTCCCTAGAAGCTTGATAATCCCCCGAGTTGCACATTATTTTCATAAGATGTAATCTCCGTAATTGCGAACTCGCCCGGGCCCCTATTTAATCTTCCCCTAAATATTTTTTAAGACCTTCTCGGTTCCTCCCTCTTTTTTTGTTCTCCTTTTTTTCTTGTGTGGAGTGTTCTCTACTCAGGATCGCGGTCTTCGAATTAGTCCGAAGTTACATCTTGAAGTGTTGCACCTCTTTTTTTTTTGCACGCTGCTCTTCCTTGTCACAGTTTGGTTGCCCTTCTCCCCCTCATCCACCATTCGTAACCCCTCCCCCTTTTCAATTTGAATTAGGGTGGCCTTCTTCATTGCTTAGTTACCCCTGTTACGTGTACCCCCCCCTCTGCTGTTCGATTTTCACTCACACTTTTCGCGTTGTTATCCAACGCCCCTTTTGCACCTTTCCCCCCGACCCTTCTCTGGGTCACAGTTGTTTTTTCCTTGCCTTCTGATTATTAAAAAGGAGGATGTTGCCGTGACTCCTCCTTCGAAGTGGTCCCGCCTCTTTTTTGAGATGTATCCTTCTTTCCCTCCTTCTCATCACACAGCCTTCTGCTTGCCGGTTTTCCTTACCATTTTGGCCGAAAATTTTCAAAATAGGAAAATGTTTAGCTGTGGTTTGGAGAGCGCCTCTGGTTCTAGTGCTCTGGTTCTCCCCGATAGTTCGTCTATAGTCCACTTTTGAGCCTACCCCCCTGTTGTCGTCCCGTTTTTTCCTTCGGGATGATTCCATCTTGGTTTTCTTCGTCCCCATGTTCTTTGATCAACTATCCAAAACTTGGTGATAACCCCCTTTTTGTCTGTCTAAGAAGGAGGTTTTATTTTTCCCTTAAAATGATTTGGAAAGGAAGAGGACCCTTGCAACTTACCGTCGGATCCCCCCTTTCCGCTCCCCCCATCCTAGTCCTATCTTCCCTACTCTTTCAATACCGATTTTATCACCGGATTGTTATTTTAGCTGTAGCTATCCCAAAAGCACCTTTTCCCATAATAGAGTATAATTGTGACCCTCTTCTGGTCCTTTTTGTCTCCCCTAGAGTCTTCTCTTGAGCTCCCCTCGCCTTCACGAAATCCACCCCCCGCCCTTTTGCTAATTTTCTCGCATGACACAAACTTACGGCAATCTTCTGCGAACCTTTTTCTTACCGACCAACTTTCGAGTACGGACGCCCGTCGGCCGTTACTTTTTTCTTTCCTTTCTGACCCCGATTCTCACTCTCGGGTTGGTTTTAGTACCCATCTTCCCAAGGAACTCTCTTTACTCCCCCGTTTGCCGCTCTTCTACGATGGAGATATGTTCGCTGGGCACTTGGTTTTTTTCCCCTTTGTTGGCTTTATTCTCTGTTCTCTGATAGTCCCCGTATCAGTTCACGTAACATCGATTTGCATTGTCTCGTCCCCCTAGAGACGAGAAGAGCTATGTTTCGTTACCAACCCTCTGCATTCTTTCCTGCCCCCTTGTGCCCCCCCATGCTCTGTTCCCGTTCTTTTATGTCTATCGTTTACCAGCCCCTGACCCCCCCAAAAGAACGTAGTTAGTATTTCGATAAAGATGTTTAAACTGGCGTCCTTCCATCCACTTCCTCCACCCCTTCACTTTTTTGCTTCAGGTCCTCTTACCCATTCATTTTATCTTTTCCCGTGGTATCCCCACGCCCCGGTAAAATTCCCCCCTTGGGAAGTGCTCTTGTCCAATCCTGACCTGATCCGGATTCTTTCTTGCTCCAACCCTCGCCGCTCTCACTTTCTACTTTCAGCTGCCATTATTCCCGAGGATGATGAGACCTCTTATCTCCCTAGCAAGGACGCTCCTCCAATTGTGAAGTATCCTTTCCTTGCGTCTATTTATGTGTTTCTCGTGTGGGCTCTTGTGTTCTCCATTTCGCTCTAAATCCATCTCACACGTCTCATGCCTTCCCCTCCTTACTTTTTTCGCCCATAAGAGAGACCTATTGGCAACCCCCCCTTTATCTCCGCTGCCCGCTTTTTACCTTCCCTTCTTCCTTTCTTTTTTCCATTTCATGATCTACCAATTCTTCTTTTTTCTCAGGGTGTTGAGCTGGACCCCCCTGTGGATTGAGTATGGGAGGGCTTTGGCGGCGCGGCTAATTCAAACTCGACGTTTTTTGCCGTGACCGTAAACCCGTGTCTTCCTTACGTCATATGTCCTATCTGCGTTATCCTTTTTCTAAATCTTTGCCATTTCCCTTTGCGAGGGAATTTACTCTGCCCCCGTTAAAACGCTCTGGTGAACCACGGTAATATCGGCTACCCACTACTCTCCTTTCTTCCAATTGTCCCCTATGTGTCCGTCCCTGAAGCCCCGCTCTCATGTTCGTCACTACTGCTCGTTCCTCCAGTCCAGAAAGTCGTGTTTCAGCGAGTTTTTGTTCTCCCCTTTTGTCAGTCCCGCCATCTCTCCTGAGCAGTCATTCCGACATCGCTCACCTGTGTCCTCTACTCTTATGCCTCCCCACTTGATTACGTTCAACATGGTCCCCTACCTCGTTTTGAAATAAGCCGGAATCCTCTTATACCAAGAACCTTATATTTACAATCGTTCGCCCTTAAAATAAGAAATTTTTCCCTTCTGTGCCACCATCCTGGTTATCCCCTTTCGCAAGAGCGGGATCTCTCCTTTCTGTTTGGGTACTTCCAAGGAGGTTTCTCACCACTCTGCGCGACCGCACCGTAGATTTACTTGACCCTATACTACTTCGATGTAGAGAGAACAGGGGCCGTAAAAAGTACACTGCTCCCACTCCC
>Ga0179593_1411693_pt1 | contig 10627 bp, 18 predicted proteins | sample CZODoug2_1_08_16_FD_185931 | JGI IMG/M metagenome (GOLD analysis project Ga0179593, IMG submission 185931) | Vadose zone soil fungal communities from Angelo Coast Range Reserve, California, USA - CZODoug2_1_08_16fungal (PacBio error correction) | ecosystem: Environmental > Terrestrial > Soil >... | reverse complement strand
TTCTGATTTTTTATGGCTTTTTTTGTTCACGCCTTCTCAATCCCCAGTTCTCACCCACCAAAATGGAGTGTCCCCCCTGCGGTCCATTGCTTTCTTGGGGTTTCTTTTCCGTTTTGAGGTCTTACACGGTGCTCCCCGAGCGCCCCCCCATCCGTCTCAGCTACAGCCTTCTCCCGAAAACACACGTTTGTAGAGTGCGCCTTTTTTGGGTATTCGAGGTTTCCATTTTCTGCTGCCCTTTTTTGCGCAGATCCCCTTTCAATTTTTCCACCACTGTCGCTGTTTTCCCGTTTCAGGAAGTTGTGCCTGAGTTTCCCTCCCACGTTCAATTTAATTCGCGGTCCCGTTGTAATGTTGACTAAGCACCCCGTAGATTCGTTTTTTCGCCGTTGTTCCCTGTTGTCCACATACATTCCCGCTGTCAGAGCACCTTTCCCCACCACTTTCCCACGCGGGCCTTGATTTTCTGTTCTGATACGTCACCTGCATTGTTGCTCGTACTACCCTCCCCTGTAGTCCTCCACTTTTTTTTTGTTTTGCAAGTTAATTGGCCGTCGTCTGTCTGCACTCTTCTTTCTTTTGTGGACCTTCGTTTAGACGGGTACTCCTTACATGCCGTCTCATTGAATCACCCCACCCCTGCGAATTTTGTGGCTGCCTTTTTTTGGCCCTCTCCTTGAGGACCTTCGCCGTTTTTGCCCTTTCTTGTTGGACCCTATTAGTTTGTACGGGAATCCTTGGTCCCCCGTTTTCCCCCCCTGCTCTTTTGAACTCCCCCCCCTACCCAGGTTTGCTTTCTTCCCCTCCACCCACATCCCCCCCCTCCTTCTCAACCGGACCCCCCGACCCTTTCGCGGTGCCTCCCCTACAAAGGCGACCATGCCCTTTTTTTTCTTCCCCCTCCCCCCCCAGTAGTCGCCTTCTGTCCTCCTAAGTGCCATCCTCCCAGTCTCCTTGGCCCCCCTCAAAAGCCCACACCGGCATCCGCTCTGGAGTGCCTGTGAACGACAAACCCCCTCCCCCGCGTTTTATTATTGTGTCTTACTTGAACCGTACTAGGGACCTACCTTTTTTTTGATTCCTTGGGTGGCACCTTTCCTCGGCAAACTTGCCTTGTTTTTTTGACAACACATTGTCATCGTATTCTTCTTTCATACAGTCGTGCTGGTTCCGAGGACATCCTTAATCTTAGCGGTTCTTTCGGCTTTTTATCGCGGATCTAACTCGGCTTGTCTTTTTATGAACTCCCTTTTAGGTAATACTCCTTTCTTGTTTTTTTCTCCTTGGAGTTTGGGCTTGTTGTTTTTTTGTGGGTTGCTTTTTTTGTTTTTTTTCTTTTTTGCAAGTAACTTTCCCTGAACCCCCCCAACTCTGGGCTTGCGTTCGGCTTTTTTTTTCCTTTTCGTACCTACAAAGTGGCCCTTTTTACCTACCCATTCGCGCCTTATTCTTTCCCCCAACGGCCGCACACCCCATCAAAACAACAGGAAGACCTTCCCCGTTTTCTCTCTTACCCCCCTTTTTTCGTGTTTAGCTTTTACCCCACCATTTGCCCTGGCCCGCTTTCTCAAGAGATTGTTCCGAACGGGTTTCACGCCCTCACTTTCCTTTCTGCCACCCCCAAACCCACCTCCCCCCCCCCCCGACTTTGGAACAAGAACACCAGGCTTCCTTTCGCCCTCGGATAACCCACAGCCACTCTTCCCACCGAGCTCTCAAACATTTGTCCTGAATTTGTTTCGGTAAGGATTTTTTTCCATTCCAGCGATTCGCAAGTTACCCCTTTCCTTCCATTTGTTTTTGACGTTTTGCGGAAGGTTGACAAGCCAGGTTTTTCCAAACACGTTTCGACTATTAGAGTGTCTTCTTTCGCGCTTTTTTTTTACGCCTTTGTTCTCCGTGGTTAACATTTTTTTTGCAGTCCATGATTCGAAGAGATCACATCCTTTTTCAGGATGTGTCTTTTTTAGCACCAACCGGTTCTACCCTTTCCCGTTGCCCAGTGTGCGCTTATCATTTTTTGCGGCTAATGCAAAGTAAAGCACGCTCCAACAGCCTCTTTTTCGTGTTCAAGGGCGCCTTACCAGATACGTCGCCCAACCGGCCCCATGACGACCATTTCACCTATACATGTTCTTTTGTTCCCCTGGTTTTGCAAGACGTGAAAGATTACTTGGAAGTGTTCATTCGGGCGTTAATCCTTTGGTCAATACTTTAGCATACACCCACTGGTGGCCCTGGACCATAACACCCGCCCCTTTTGTCTTTTGTTCCCTGCTTCTGAATTTTTGTTCAAGACAGGGTTATCTCTCTCTTTACTTTCGCCTTTCCCCGGGTTTGTTTTTTTTTCTTTCCTTTTCTACCCATTTCCTATTCTCCTCCACCAAGGACGGGTCCAGTCCACGTCCACAAACAAAGGGTCCTTTTGTTGTTCCCCTCTGTCCCAGTCCAGGATGCTTCAGGTCTCGTATTTGGCAGTGACCAGTACCGCCCCTCTTTTCACTTTTTCCCCCCCTGACTTTCCCTTTTTTTTCTTTACGCCACAGCATCAGGTTCTTTTTTTTTTTTCTGTTTTTTTATTTGTCCCTTTTTGTTTTTTTCTACTTATCCTGCGTCCTTTTCTTCAACCCAGTGCAATCGTTTCTCTTTGCTGCTTATTCTCCGCCTATAATACGCCCCACTTTTCCACCTTTCCACTTTGGCTTTTTGTCTACCTTGGTTTTTCTTTCCCACAAAATCTTGACCCCCACACTTTTTCCGTCCCTGAGTCGCCTTTATCTCCTCGGGGCGCTCCTTTTCACTCCGTCAACCCCACAAAAGTTTTTTTCCTGCCCAACGCCTCTCTGCCTACTTCTACATAGAAAACCCATAGAATCAATTGCGAAAACCACCCCCCCCCAAGTTCGTAGCAGACCGTGCCTTGTTCCAAGCGTCAAAAGGTTTTGGGGCTCCGCAAACTGTGAAGGGCCTGACGTTCCCACCACTCTATGGTCCAGTAGTTCCTTAACTTGTTCTACCGTTTTGCCTCCGTTTTCTTGTCTGCCACTCTTCGGCAAGGGTCATGCTTCTCGTATGTAATCTTGCTTTTTTGTTTTGTGTTGTTAGTCCGTTCGTGCTCATTGAAGCCTTTCTAGTAGGGGTCTGGTGCTGTGGCTCTTTTGCGAAAGGTTTTCACCGCAGCATCCTTTTTCGTCTTGAGCCCCCTTTCCCACCCTCTCCCCGAAGGTTGCTGGGCGCTCTAATTTTGTCTTTTCTTTTTTCCCCCCAACGCCACTCGGTACTTTTTCGAGAACTTCTATGACCTTTTTGGTGTTAGTGCCCTTCTCCCGCCCCCTCTGCTCCTTTTCCCAACATGGCACTTTAGGAACCACGTGTTGGTTTTGAACCTTTTCCCTGAACCCGTCCAAATGAACGCTTTTTGTTTCGCAGGGAGAACTCAACCGCCCCCCCCTCCTGGCCCCCCCCCCACCCAACAACGAAGGGTTCTATTCCTCACGAGAGTTGTCAACAAAATTTTCCAAACTGCGGGCTTATCTGTCATGACTCCCAGCCCTTTCAAGTGCTGCCCGCCGAGGATGCGGAGGGGGTCCGGACTCATCCGTCGGTCCCCCCTTGTTTCCGCAACCGTTGGCAGCGTTTTGCACCAACGGGCCCTCCCCCCAGGGTCTGTTACGGCGTCCGGTTCATTACATCCCCCCTCCGCAGTCCCACCAGGGATGTTCTGTTTGGTGTCCTCCACCCTGCGGTCCTGTGTTTTGATATCCTCAGTTGTCTTCTCCCTGGCTGGGCTGCCTTATGGTTTCCGGTGACATCCTTTTCCCCCCGCACCCCCTCAATTGCTTTTGTGATGGCCGCCACTCCCTGTTTTTCTGTTTTGAGTGGAGTTTCGGATTTCCCGAGTTTACCTGAGGCTTTTTTTCCTCCCCCTGACCTGTACAATCCCTGTTTGCCCATGGTTTCAAGCACCCAAGCGCGAGTCCCGACTTTTTGCCCCCCCTTCCCTTCCGCTCGCTGCTACTTTCTTTCCGGCCCCCCGACGGACCCGTCCCAATTCCCTTCCCCTCCAGTTCACAAATACCCTCGTCTCCTCTACGCCGGGACATTCCACGTTCTCCTATCCCTCCTTCTTCCCCAAACAACTTTTTCTCCCCCCCTGAGGCCTCCCTTCTTCAGCGGTTTTTTTTTTTTTCCTTTCTTCACTTCTCATAGGACTTTTTCGTGTTTCTACCAAAGTCCGGCTAACCTCACCTTCGATTGCGATCTTCCCTGGACCCCCCCCGGCCCTCCCGCTGACACTTTCATTTTTTTTTTTCTGACTCACCCGTGGCCAAACCCGTCTCCTCTCGTTCCAACTGCGCTCCCTTTCCCCCCACCAGGAGACGACTTCTGAGACCTTCTTTGCAGAACCGTTTTTACCCTCTACCCCTTGAGTGCCTCCCCTTGACCAGAGTTCCTGTTTGGTTTTTTTTCGGTCCTTGGATCTTTTCTTCCGTTTTATTTTTTTTTCGCGCGCCTTTCCGATTTACTTTTCCCCTTTCTACCCAAATTCTTAGATGGTTGAGCTGCCCCCCCCATTTTTTTTTTCTCCCGGGGATTTTCAATTCCCTCCACCCCATCCCTTTTTCCACTCCGACTTTTTGTTGTTGAGTTCTTTGATGATGGTGGTACTAAAGTAGCAACCATCCCCCATGTCTGAAACCCAAAATTCTTTTCCCCTTCGGTTCTCGCACTGGTAGCGAGTCCAGGTGACTCTTGAGTTTCCCTACCCGTAAGACGGGCTCTTCCCCCCTCGCCGACACCCCCCTGTCTTTCTTTCGAGGTTATGGATTTTTCTTAAAGGTTCATTCGGGACGTCAATTCTCCCTTTTTCCGTTATTTTTTTCCTTTTTCCACCCCTCGTTTTCCCAAAGATTTTAGGCCCTGGGCCGTTGAGAATAAATTTCACTTTTTTTTTTTCAGGTCCCTCCGGCGTTTCGTGATCCTCCAACGTCCGATGGTGGTTGGTTTTCCTTCCTGTTGGTTTTCACCCCTCCCATTCTGGCGACCGTGGAGGCCCTTTCCACTGACCCCCGCTTGACGCGGGGCTCGTCCTGAAGGGTTTTCGGCGTGGAATTTTCCCTCATTCCTTCCACCCGGCCATTTACCTGTCCATTTCCCGTTTCTTCTTTCTCGTATTTTTGAAACTGTTGTTTTTTCTCCGTTTCCCCTGTCCCGCCGTCTGAATCGCCTCGCCTCTTGGATTCCGGGCCGGTTTCCCGAGGGGAATTCTCCTCTTGTGGTCCCCGTGGACCCCTCTGCCCTTTGCTTTTGGAACATTTCCCCCTTGTACAAAATTTTTCCCCCCTGCTCTTTTTTTCCCCTACCCCCCATTTTTTGGTCTTTTGCTTTCCAAACACAAGTGATGACTGTGTTTTTTTGAAGAACAGGATGGTGCTTCTAAGTGGGATGTTCTTTTGTTTTTCCTTTTTTTTTTTGACCACAGGAACCCCCAGGGCACCGCGGCGTTTTACCCCTTCGTTCCTAACCACCACGGCCGGCAGTGTCTGTTTTACACGAACTCTCCATGGGTCATCAGCATTCCCGGGTTTTTGATTCCTGTGGTGAATCGAGCCCCCCCCCCCGATGTTTTTGGTGGAAACCTGTACCGGTCCGACCTGCGCAAACCGCGCTTTTTTTTGCGACTCCTTCAACCCCCTTCGGCGGGCTTGTGTCTCCCTTTGGGGGGTCCGTGGAGACTCCCGCGTGATGTGGAGTCAACTCTCTTTTCCTGACCTTTCTATCGTTTCTGGTTCTTTTTTTTGAATTGTTCATGGGTTTTGTTTTGTTTCCAGTACCACAGTGCGAATACCCCCCAAACCTTTTTTTCCTGGCTTCTTGTTTAATGCTCGCTTTTCTTTTTTTTTTTAAAGCCCACATGTGATGTTGGGATCAATTTCGTTTGGGGTTTAGGGAGTGTTTTTGCCCTTCCAACAACAACGTCCGTCCAAAGAATTTTTTCTCGGGCGTTTTTGAGGCAAACCCCATTTTTTGCGCTCGTTCATCTCGGCCGGGACTAACTTTTTTTTCCGTATATTTTCCCAAGTCAACCACACCTTCCCCCCCCCCTCGAGCGAACCACAGTTTCTTCCCTCTCCCCTAATGACGCTACATTTTATTTTTTTTTTTCCAGATAATTATGATCACCAGTTTGTCTTTCTGATTTTTTTCAATTCAGTCGACACACATACATTTCACTCCATGTGTTTTCTCCCCCTTTTTGTTCGGCCTTTGCAGGGGGCTCACTGGTCCCTTGTTGAAACCCTTTGAGACGATTTTTCGTATTTCTCCCTTTTCAGTGTTTTCTTTTTCCCATTTTCCTTTCCTTCCAGTTGTTTCAAATCTCATGAGAGACGATTTTTTGCCTTGCTATGTGTTTGTTCTCACACCATCTTTTCCAACTGACATTGGGGGCCCACAACCCCCTTTTGCCGCTTTATCGTTTTTCCCAGAACTTACACGCTACACCGTCTTCTCCTCTGTTCTTGACCTCCCTTCCACGATCCTAACACCCCCGGCCACTCCCTTTTTCCCATTTGGAACCATTTCCTTGGTTTCCCTACCCTTGGACGTGTTTAAAAGTCTTTCGGGGACCGGCATCTGCTTCCTTTATTTTTCCATTCACTTCTCCTGACACCTAGGACGTTTTGGTCATTTACCACCGTGGCCAGTTGTCTTTTTTTCCCTCGTTTTCGTGTCCGTTATGTCCCCCTCTTCAATCGTTCTTTTTTTTTTTTCCCTCTCCCCCGTTTTTGTTTGGTTTTGCGATTTCACAAACGCTTTTACTTTTGCTTTCCCCACCTTCCCGTGTTAAGTGTCTACCAAATCCCAAAAGGTGCGGTTGGTGTTGTTGTTTGAGGCCCCATGGTCTTCTCAGGGATATCATTTGCTCTGTCGACGATGAACACGGCCCCGATCCAGTTCGTTTTTCCCCCTCCCCCGGACACAACCTTTTTTGATTGCCCTTCTTCCTTTTCCATGGTTGGAGTTGTTTTGGAAGTCGGATTCCCACCGATCTCAGATATTTTGCGTTGTTTCTTTTCCCCCGCTTGCCCGAGAATTCAACCCTTTTTTTTTCCACAGTCCCCCGGCTTGGTTGCTCCCTGGGTTCACCCCTACCCAACCACATCCGGAACCTGGATGTGCGGTGAGGGGCCTGGTGTTTGGCCAAGGTGATAACCCCCGGCATGGCCACTGGCAACTTCTTTTAAAGGTACCCCCCCCCCATCCCTGTCCCCAAATCATCCCTAACCCCCCTCAACCACAAACCCAACCCACCCCACCAAATCGAATAAACCAATCCTCCAAATTCCCATGACACTAAATAAATAATCGCCCATACACAAAACCCAAAACGGCACCAAAATATTGGAACCCAAAAATAACCATCCCTCGAACCCTAACGTGGCCAACACTACAACAAACACCCCCACCCCCAACACACCAACATCTACCGCGCCAAATTGAGTTCCCCGGTGTTTTTTCCCCAAAGCCCCGTGTGCCTGCCAGGAGACTTCCCTTTTTCCCCCCCACCTGGATTTCTGTAACGCCTATTAGTGATTTCCCCCGGTGACCGTCCTTGCTCCACTGGTTTTACTGACTTCCTCTGTTTTCCGCGTGGGTGGAGCCGTACGGTTAATTAATCCCTTTTCTTTGTGAGGGTTTGGTTCTTTTTGGGTCCGGTGTCCCCTTTTTCTGAAGTTTTTCGCGTAGCCCCTTCAAAACTTTTCCGAATGCTGTGGTTCCGCATCGACTTTTGTTTTTTTTTTCTAAACAACCCCCGAGCTATATTCACCCTATTTTTTTATGCAGTTTTTTCGTTTCACCCCTTCTTTCCTGAAAATCCCACGGAGCAATGTCTTCTTCCACCCGGGCCCCTTGGATGGAACCATTGACCCACTCTGTCTCTCTTTCCCATCCCCCGTCATTTTGTTTCGCGTTTCCCCCCGCCCCCCCCCCCCTCCTGGCGGACCAACAACCCCATGGTTATTTCCCCAGATTCTTTGTCCCCCTTCCAACGTCCCCGGTATTTCTTTAAGATCCCTTCCTAGGCTCTCTCCTCTCCCCATTGCGTGCAGTTTTTCAGCCCTTCCGTTGCTATTCTTCCTCACATCGCCCCAACCTTTCCCATTCCATTTTTCCCCCCCCCGGATCCAATTAGGTCCCTTCTTCTTTTTTTCGTAAGGACACCATTTTACTGAGTCTGGGACTACTGATTGTGGCTTTTTTTTCCCCCTCCACCCTTTGTCGTGCCGGGTTTTTTCAATTGAGGTTCGTTCTTCGTCCCCCTTTTCTGAAGTAGGTAACGCCCGTTCCTCATCCTTTTGATTTTTCCGCCGCCCCCATGGTTAGTTGGGGTTTTCGTTCCAGAGAAGTGGGGTTTTTGGGCATTTGTTTTTATACACCCTCCCAGGATTTTTCCCACCTGTCAACAAGACGTCTCCTTCCTCGTTTGGCTTCCCCTCCCTCTTTCGCTTTTTTTTTTTTTTTTCCTTCGAGGCATTCCGCTTCCGTGTGAATCCCCCCCCAGTTCACCATACCTTCGGGTCGCTCTACCCTGGCAAATCAATTCCCGTTGGACTATCCGCGTCCCCCCATCGTCGTCTTTTTTTGCCCACCTGCGGCGATTTCCCCCGTTCTTAGAGGGTCTGCCACTTCCTCTAGGATTTTTCACCGCCCACCGTCGCCATCGGTTTCTGACTTTTTCCCACTCTTCCCCCTTCCGGGCGCTTTTTCCCCTTTGAAACGTTTGCTGTACTCACGGCAACGCCTACGGCTTCCCCCTTTCCCCCTTTATCTTTCTTCTTCCCCCGTTTTTCAAGGAGTGTTTTACCCACGTTCCCTCATGAGCAAGGAGTCCTTCTTTTTTCCTTTTAGAATCGCCTATCCTTCTATGACCCCCCGTTGGTTTTTTTTCGGTCGTATTTTGTTTTCTTTCTTGGCGCGAGCCTCTCCCCTTTTTGCCAGCGTTTTCGCCCAAGGTCTCTTACTTGTTTCCCCTCCCGGTTAGCTGGTTCGTGAATTGGCTGTACAAACCCCTCTGCTTTACACCTCTCACTTTTTTGTGGTTGGTGTAGGTGACTTCTCTTTTGTAACCCCAGGCCTCCCCAGTGTAGCCCCCCCCCCACTTTCGAAACCAAACTGGCCCCCCAACCCAACCAAAAATTCCTTGCAGCGTCCATCGGACTGGGTCCGCTTTGCCAGGGTTCTCTTTTCCGAGCCTTGCCCCTGCCGTCGGTCGGACTTTTGTGCTTCCCCCCGTTGTCCCGGGGGGCCCAACCCCCCCCTGTCCCTTCGTTGAGTGAATGTTCTTCACGGGGACTCGTGTTGAGGCTTTAATGTGCGGCATGCTATGGCAGTATAAACTGGCGCGCGTGCACGATTCTGTCTTTTTTTCTCCAGTTTTTGGATTCGTAAGGGTCCCACCCTTTCAATTTCCTCTGCTCGGGTTCCAATGTACCTTGATCCTGAACGTCGATTGGGCGTTCTTTCGGGCGGTTTCAAACATTCGAGGTCTAACTGCCGCCCATTTGTCCACAAATTTTTGCACGCGCGTTGCCCGTCACCTGCCTGTCGGGTCAGATCCTGCTTTCCCTGTTGATAGTCCCCGGTAAAGTGTTCCCCCTGTCATTGCAGTTTTCTCCCGGCGCTTTTATTGTCACTTGGTGGAAGCTACTTCTTGCCTTCCCGTGACCTGCTGAAAATCCTGCCGAGAAATTTGCGTTTTCCCTCCGGGCCGTCTCGATGACCCTTGTGTTTGGTGCTTGGCCCCCGTTTTGGCTCTTTTTAGATCGTTTACCCAAGTCTTCCCAACTCCCCTGCTCGTTGCCTCCCCTTCCCACCCCCGGGGAGGTTCGCCCCTTTTCTTTTCAAAGTTTGGTTTTTTTCTGTTTGAATTGAACTTATGGGGCTCCATGCATTTCCCCCCCTCCCCATGAAAAAAGGCACGACCCTCCAATGGCTTACACCCCCGGCACGGCCTCGTGTTCAAGGTCTTGGTAATCAAAAAACGGCCGCCGGAATTTGTGGATGGTGTTCTAAATTTCAAAGACAACTTGACGTCCCAGGGCCCCTGGGTGATTCATGTTTTTTGGTTTCCTGATGCCCCAGTGACCTTTCCGGCCAATTTAGTTTTCGGATTTTTCCCCACCCCACTTGTCTCTGGTCGACGAATCACCTGAAGACTAGCCGGTTGGAATTTTCCTGCGCGTTTGAAGGCCTTGATTTGCGCAATCTTTTCGGATATACATTTCTTTTTCCCATGCTGAGGTGTTTGGTTGTTAAAAGTAACGTTTTTAAAACACTTCCTTTGACGTTTTTTCCTTTCCTTTTTCCCCCTCCCGTGGCCTTTTGGAACAATCATTCATCCCCTATTGGCTTGGCCCCGGCCGCACCTTTCCCCCCTCCAACCGGCAAGCAAGAACCCGTCAAGACCGTTTTCCGGTTCTCATAAATCTTTGCTCTGGTTTGAGTGACCCAAAAACCCCCCGGGCTATTCGTCCCATCTTTTCCGAAGACTTGGCCCAGTTTTCCCCCTCATTCCACTTTATCGGACATCCCCAACACCCAAATCACCCCCTCCCCTAGTGAT
>Ga0179593_1364088_pt1 | contig 10627 bp, 14 predicted proteins | sample CZODoug2_1_08_16_FD_185931 | JGI IMG/M metagenome (GOLD analysis project Ga0179593, IMG submission 185931) | Vadose zone soil fungal communities from Angelo Coast Range Reserve, California, USA - CZODoug2_1_08_16fungal (PacBio error correction) | ecosystem: Environmental > Terrestrial > Soil >... | reverse complement strand
CTTGGAGAATGACCTGATCAGCTCCTGCTCAAATCAATAAACCCTTCCCCTTTCTTATTTGGTGGACGTGCTTTCCTTCCCCCCTCTCATCCTTCTTTTTCCGCGTGCACTCAAACTGGCAGCAACGTGTTCACCACTATTCGATCGATGTGAAAACAAAGTCAAAACCGTCCCCCTACGTTCGCCTCCTCTGTTGTCGTAACGTTCTCCCCCTCCTGTCGATCGCTGCGCCTGGAGAACCAGCTCTCAAAAAGTGATGCCTGCTGCGGCAAGTCTGTCCGCGAATTTTTCCGCCCCTTGTTTTTTGCTGAGGAAGTTTTTCTGCCCCGATTTGTGAACATTATGCTCGCCATTCCCCTTACACTTTTTCTTAAGGTTTCGCGAGGATTGACTCCACAAGTAGCCCACTCCCGCCTCCCTCATAACACGGCCGACCCAACTCGATGCTTTTCAAACCGACCGGCCACATGCGGAAGACTCTCCGCCTCTATTCATCCTCCCCTGCGGATCTTTGATACGTTTTTTCGACCCCTCCCGCTTCCTTATCATTTTTGTTATTGCGTGTCGTGTCCCACCAAGACCCACAGCGAGGCCACTAACTTAAAACCTGTTGCTTCTGCGCTCCATCCCCCAGGTTTTCGCGACCGACGCCCTTTCCTCCCTACGCAGTTGTTGAACCAATTGGGGCAATGCCGGACTACGGCTCGACACCCCCGATAGTCTGGACCCAACCTTCCCTTTCCCCCCACAGCCCCCGCGAATTTGTTCAATTATATGGCACGCAGCGTATCTGTCCCCGCTAACAGCCATCCCCCATCCTTTCCTTCGTTCCCTAAACTACCTTTATTTTTGACACCTCAGCGTTGCTTCATCATGAGTAACAGTTTCTTGACGCGGCCCTGTTACCTCTCTTGGTGATCTTGGGTACGTCGCCGTCACATTACTTTTGAATTTCAGAATTCCTCCCAGTTTTTTTGTTTCCCGCCACTTTGACTCCTGACCTATAACATAGTGAGCCGGTTCTGTGTTTTTTCTTCCGTTTCATTCATATTTTTTACTATGAGCCACCTTCCGCCTCCCCTTTTTTTTCTAGACTTTATCTCCGTTGTGTAAAAATGCTGTCGTGGACCCTTTTTCCAATTCCCCACCCCCCAGATTCCTTTCTAATCGTCGACTTTTCCCTGTTCTTTTGGTTCTGCCAGAAAGTTTGTACGTTATTTTCCTCCCACCCGTTCCCCCACAGTCTTCACAAAGCGTGTAGTCAGTTCCCCAAAAAACCCTCCTCTGGTTCTCTCCCCCGGTAGATAGAGCTGTTCGCGAACCCCCCCCCCCCGCCCAAATCCCGGGTGTTGCCCCCCAGAGCCAACACCCCGTCCCGTCATCTTTGACTTTCCTTTCTTTTTTCCCCACCTTCCCGAATTCCTCCCAGATCTATTTTTTTCGATTGGGTTACTGCTTGAGGCCACGTTCATTTTTCTTCCATACTTGCACTACCCGTCCTCTTGCGGCCCTGCACCCTCGACGGTTTTCTCCCCCCTGCGATCAGAAGTAGGTTTCATCGTCCGTCAATTTCTGGTATTTTGAACGTATAAACTCCAATTATTTTTTGCCCGACTCTTCTTTTAGGTCTTTTCTTCCCCTCCAGACTTGGCTACTCCTTTTGAACCTACAGGGCACCGCTGCCGAGGCATCACAGGAGCAGATTTCCTGTGTCACCTTTTTTCATTTTCCCCCATTCAACGCATGTTTTCCCCCCTCCCCATTAGTTCTTTCTTTCTGACGCAAGTCGCAGCCCTAACGTCCCCCAAAATCGTTGGCGTTGAGCTTTCTGTGCGGTCATATGCCATTTTTTCCCCGCTTGAGCATCACGTTTTCAATTGCGTCGCCCTTAGCTCGGAAGAAAAGCCAGTCACTCAACACAAACGCGGTTCTCAACCTGGTTGCACCAAATCCCTTTTACTCCAGGTTCCCATCCCCTAGTCAGGCCTTCTGTCAATGCGTATCATCTTTTGCAACGCGCCCTTTGCGCCACAGTCCCGTTTCTTCCCCCCCCCCCGCGCCCCCCAAGACCCCCCCTGCGTCACCTCCACTTGCAGACATATTACTCCCGACTGGCCCTAGGCATCCAGTCTTCTTTCCAAATGGACCAGGTGAACTGAATGATTTCCTTGACATCTACTGCGTGTGCTCTGTGGTTCGTTTCCCCACCAGCTGGGTTTCCCCACCCTTGAATCACCTAGAGCCCTAAAGCCGCGAGGAAAAGCTGAGCCCAGTTAACCCCCACCAGAGGGGCTTCACACAAACAACCCCCCTCCCTTTTTCCGTACTTCCGTATCTCACGCAAATCGCACCCTTTTGTTGCAAACTGACTCCTTTCCCTTTTTCTCTTCCTTGTAGATCTCTGCCATCTTTTGTAACTTCCGCATCTCCTCTCTGTTGCTCCCGCACCGAGTGGATCGAGCACAGCGCTTAACATGTCCTTCCATTCTTACTCTGAACACCGAAACGTTAACCCGTTTCAATTTTTCCACTCTTTACTGCCGCGATTAGATGATGAGCAGTAAAACCGCCATTTTTAACCGAGCGGTGGCGTCTCCCAAAGGTTCCTTCCTCCCCTCCATTTTTACGGCGTGTTTTTTGGGTTTCCCCTTCGTGATCCCTCTTTCCCCCCTACTGTTTTGCCCCTTGCCAGCACTGTACACATAAGTAGCAAAAAACCCAGCCCGACGGACCGTGTCTCAAGCAAGTTTACTCTCCCTTATGGCAGGCCGACCAATTGAGTTTTTTTGAAACCACCCCTCCTCCTCTCAAATCCGAGTTCCAGGAGCATCCACGTGGAGTAGCACTTGCCAAACTCAGTGCTTCGCCTGCGTCCTGATTTCTCTTTTTTACTTTTTTTTTTGTCCTTCGATGAATCGAGCGTGTCTTTACACCTCTCCGTTTTCCCTTTCCCTCCGTCAGCTTCCGTGGAAATATGGTTCAATCAGTGTTATTAATCTTCGTTGCAATTGTAGTTGTTTACTGCATACTTCTCTTACCCGCTTCGCCCACTTGTCGTTCCCCCTGGGGTCTGCGTTTTTATGGATCTCTCCTTCCTTTTTCCTTATGGTCCTCCTGCCCCCCATCCCGCCCGACTGCAAAACCGCCTCCTGGGAAACAATCATGATCAGAGTCAGCCTTTTTGAGAAAAACCCACGTGGACTGTGTGGCGTCTTGATGTTCTTCCTCTTCCTTTCTCCCCCTCCCTCGTCTCGAGCTTTAGAATTTCTTGCGCGATGAACCTTGTCGGAGTTGTCCGCGTAGATGCCCCTCTGACCAGACAAACTGGTGACCCCCCCCCTGTCTCGATCCAAAGGCGCGGTCCGGCGGGAAGCGAGCCTCATATCGGTGCGTGAAGTGCACATCCGGATTGGTTCCCTGGAGATAGACCCCTGCCCCTTCTGACTGTAGTCCCACAACTTTCTCCTCCCCTCTCGACTCTTTTTTTCTTGCAGCCCATAATTAGTTCAATGAAAGCGATTGTTTTTTGCTTTTCAGCCGATGGCTGTTTTTACTGGGCCCTTTTTCCCCCTTTTCCTCTTTGTCTTTTTTAACCGTTTCTTCCGGGATTCTTCACTCCTTTCTTAGTACCTTATCCCTGACACGACACCCGCTCTTATTCCAATTGCAGTAATTCAGTTCTTTCCAAATCAGGACTGACTTCGCGCCATATGTTCTGTACAAGCGTCAGGGCTGGCATCCAGTTAGTTTTTTTTAGCTTTTTGCCTGTCTTTTTTTCTTCATTCCCTCTTTATCCTCTTTTGTCACTGATCGTCAAACGAGGTAGCTCTGCGTTCTACCCATCGGCGTCCTTTTTAAAACTGTAAGCTTCCATGGTTTTTCCTACTGGTTTGTTCCCGGCACCATTTTTGAAACGATCGGTTTTGCTCCTTTCCGGAGCGGAATCTGGTGGCTCCCCCTTCTTTCCCCCCCCGGTTTCCGCAGGGATTTTTACTATTTGCCATGGTTCCCCCTTTCATTTGCCCTGACGAAAAAAACATTTACGTCAACTCAACCCCCTTCTACCTTTTTGATTTTTATTTGAATGTGCGCGATCAGCGATCGAATTTCGTTTCTCTAACCCTTTCTTTTCTCTGGACCTGTCTCCTTGACTGTTCCGCTATGGAGTATCGTTCCTACGTTTCAAGGCGGTGGCAACTTCATTTCCTTTCCCTGCCATTTGCAGATTCTTCCGCGCGTTTTGTCCCTAACTGGGTTAATTTTTCGGGTCCTGTACGACTTCTTTTTCCACTGGTTTCCGCCCGACGAAAATTCGCGCGTCGTCACTGAAAAATTTTATATGCTGTGGTCTTGATATTGTTCGATGATTTAGTTCTGTATTCTCTCTTCCTCCCATTTATGGCTGCCTCTTTTTGCAGTCCATCGGCAACTCGACGCCAAGTAACCAATAGATTTTGGAGGTTTGTCACTCTGTCGTCCCTCGCTACAGCCTTTTTACGAGTCTTTTTTGTTCCCCTTGGGTTGCCAACACAGGCTCCTCCCGATTTCCCCTCCCTCCGTACACGATTGGGATTGTAGAGAAACATCTGTTTTCTGTCACTGACTGCTTTCAATCCCTTCCTTTTTGGAGGGGGTTATTTGTACAGCTCCCTGGCCAACCAAGCACAAAGACAAACTTAGACGCTCTTTTAACGGCATAAATCTTTTTGTTGGCCCTTTCGATATGGCCAACAACACCCCCCCCCCCCCCTGTTTTTCTCCCCTTTCCCCCTCCATATTTCTGTTCTTTCTCATTGCCTCCCGAGTCTTGCCCTCCTAAAAGATTTGGATGACCTTTTATTGAACCCCAAGCCCCCACACCCCAAACTTTACTGCACCCTCCCCTTCCAATTTCTCACCTTTTTTCTAGCGGCTCCAATATTACCGACTCCCCCTTTCGTACCTGGGTCCCCATGGGGAAAGCCAATTGAAGGTAGATTTCTTATTGTTGCTTTCCCTTCCCCCCCCCTTTAATACCCTTCTGAAAGCCTCGCTTATTCTTTTCCTTCGCTTTCCCCCCCTGGTTGCACCCGACCCTGTTATTGATTTGACTGAGTCGAATTGCCTCTCCTACGCTGCGTTGAATTATGATATTATTCAAAATTTTAGCGTGGCTGATCCCCCCCCCCCCCCCAAAACAAAAACCCCCCCCCCCCCCCCCCCCCCCCCCCCAACAACCCCCCCCACCCCCCCCCCCCCAAACCAAAAACCCCCCACCCCCCCCACAAACTTCGATTTCGAGTCATTTTTCCTCTCTTTAGTTCCCCTCACACTTTTTTACACTTCCCTATTCCGAACGAATCTCCCTCCCGTTCTGTCTCAATGAGTCGCCTTACCCCCCCCCCCCCCCCCCCCCCACCCCAAAAAAAAAAACAAACAAAAAAAAAAACCCCCCCACCCCCAAAAAACAAACAAAAAACCCCCAAAAAAACCCAACCCCCCCCCCCCAAACAAAAACATAAACCCCCCCCCAAAAACAACCCAACACCAATACCCAACACCAACCCCCCCCACCATCCCTCATACAAAACCCCAGACCAAACCCCCCCCACCCACGCTGACACCCAACCCAACCCCCCCCCCCCCCAACCCCACACAACACCCCAAAAACAAAACCCTCCAACAAATAAAAAAACAACAACTCCAACATCCAACCATTCAAAATACCCCAAAACCCCCCTCATAACCCCCCAATCACCCCCCCCCCCCCCCCCCCAAACCCAAAAACCAAAGAAACCACAACACCCAATAAAAAAATTAAAAAAACCAAACCCCCCCCCCCCCCCCCCCACAATCAACAAAACAAAAATTTCCCTTCCCCCCCCCCCACCAACCAAACACCCACAACCCCAACAAAACCCAAAAAAAACAACCAAACAAAACCCCCCCCAAAATAACACCCCCCCATACCCCCCCCTCCCCCCTCAGAAAAAAACACGAAAAAAAACAAAACCACCAAACCACCCCACCCCCCACCCCCCCCCCAAATAAAAACCCCCAATAACACCCCCAAACCACGCAACCCCCCCAAACCCCTCCCAAAAAACCCCCCACACCCTCTCTACACCACCCCCCAAAACCCACAAAAACAAAAAACCCCCAACACCCAACCCCCACCACCCCCCCCCCCCCAACCCAAATTGTGCTCTTTCGTGTTGACCGCAGTCCTTTTAATGTTAATAGGATAATAGAAACCCCCCCCCCCCCAACAAAACCCCACCCCCCCCCCCCAACCCCCCCCCCCCCCCCAACCCCACCCCCCCCCCCCACAACACCAAACCCCCAACCCCCCCCTCCCCCACCCCCCCCCCAACACCCACACCCCCCCACCCCCACACCCCCCCCCCCCCCCCCAAACCACACAAAAAACCACCCCACCCCCAAACCCCCCCCCCCCCCCCCCCCCCCCACCCACCCCCCCCCCCCCCCCCCCCCCCCCCCCCCCCCCCCCCCCCCCCCACCAACCCCACCACCACCCACACCCCCCCCAAACCCCACCCCCCCCCCCCCCTTTCAACTCTTTTTTTTTTTTATTTCCTCAATGTTGGAACGACCTCTGTTTCAATACCCTATGAAGGGAGGGCGTGTCGCCCCGAACTTTATTCCTTTTTTTTACATTAGTCTATCTGATTGTACTCTTCTCCTAAATTTCTGTCGTTCGGTTTTCGAAGTCTCTCCCCTGATGTACTCTGCTTTTTCTAAGAGGACTTTTCGGCGCGACTGGAATGATGCGCGAAAGGGTCTGACCCCCCCCTTTTCCACTTGTCATCTTTTCCTCTTGGCCTCATCTTATGCTTATTTGGCACAACCTTTTCGATAAATTCGTCCCCTTTTTTCTCCGTTTCATCGCGGGAGTGTCCTTCCCAATCATTTCGTTTCTTTTTTTCTTGCTCCTTTCTGATCTCCTCTCTCTAGATGCCCACCTAATATCGCTTAGTCTTCGGAATGACTCATCATCAAACAATCTTGTGCACATTTTTTTTGACACCTCTCTTTTTTTTTCTTTTTTCTCTTCCCCTTCTTTCCCTATTCCTCTCTCTGGGGGAGTAAGCCATTTTTGGGTTCCCGTTTTGCTTATGCGCTGCGAGTACCAATCTAACGTTATAGGTGAATTACTTACCTTTCCCCCCCCCCCCCTTCACCTCCCCACCCCCTTGCATGAGCTTTTCTTAATCGTGCTCTTCATTGTTGTCACTTTTCATCGCTAGATATATTCCCTTAAATCCGTTTTTTGATCTTCGGACCCAGGTCCTCCCCCCCCCCCGTTTCATTGCACGTCCCCCCCCCCCCCGATCGCCATGCTTGTCCTTTCTTTCGCGACTGGACTCGGACACAGTATACTTTCAATATTTTATCGGTTCCTGATTCTCACCCTTGGCCCAAGCAGACTCACTCCCTATTCTATTTCCTCTCTTTGAAAACCCTTGATCCCCCCAGTGGGCAAATTTGGTTGTCCTGTTCTCCCCCGCCCTTCAGATGTTGGTCAAATTGATGAGCTAGCGACCCTGGTAGAGAGTCTTCTTTTTTCTTCTGCTCTTTCCGAACTTGGTTTCTATCACCCGCGGACGAAGTCGCTCGCTTGCGACACCGAACTTCACTCCAGTTTTCTCATACCCCTTGCGGCCGTCCGAGATTTTCGCTAACAAACTTGTCTGATTTTTTCCACAGTTCTTTCCGAACTTTCCTTCCCGTTACACATTGTCCATTCGCATACGCAGTACCTTTCCTGCGCCGAATCCTTTTTAATTTTAAAAAAAGGAAGCCCCCTAGTATGGCTCTCTGCTTTCACCTCTTGCCCCCCACTGTGAACTCCTCCAACAATTTACGACTCGATATCTCCCTGGTTTATTTCCATGTGCGTTTCGCCGCTTAATAGATGTTTTTAGCCCTCTTTTCTTTTCCCCCCAATTGCGTTCCCCAGCGAGTTTCCTATTCGAAAAAGGCAGTGGCGGGCGGATCCCCCCAAGTACCAGGAACCCTTCTCGGATTCCCCCGGCACGATTCCTTCCCCCTTGCAGTTTGTTTTGTAAGGGAAAGATATTGCCACGGGACCTCTCGCTTTCCCTCAAAGTGTGGCTATCTCGCCTCTCGTTTAGTCCCCTTCATCCTCCGAACTCAACTGACCCATCGCTGTCCCATTTTCACATCTGTTAAGAGTAATATCGGCTAGGCATTCCTGCCTACCCCCGTCCCCCTTTCTTCACTTCCCATCGTTCTGAGTTTCTAGTTCCTTCACCACTCAATTCATCCGGACTTCAAGAGTAACACAGTGTTGCTGACCCTCCTTCAGACGGAACGAGAATTTCCCAATCTTTTCTTCGTCACGGCACCATTTCCTCTTGGCGTCGGTAGTGACTTTATTTTAGACAGACGGTTCTCTTCCATTAGTGCCTGAATCCGTTTTCCCCGTAACAGTGAGTTTTGTGTTTGGTTGTTTTTTCCCTTAGCCTTTGATTTTTCCCCCATAAGAGCCCCGCCTCCTCTAAATCTAGGAGAATCTGACGAGTTAAATTGTCTGAAAACTTTCTGTTTCGGTTAGGTCAAAAGATTCATCCGTTACTTCTTTCCCCCCTTTCCCCCATCACGACATCTTTTATGACCGGTTTGACGTTACGTGTCGGTTTTGTGTCTTTGTTTCCCTATCTTGCCATCGCGATCAAATCCCCCCTCTACCAGTCCGCGGCGTTTCCCATTTCCCTCTTTTTCTGACCTTTCTTTCCCCCCCTGCGATAGCTTCACTCTCCATTTAGATCGGCCTTTTTCCTTTCCCCTCTTGGAGAGATAAGGTGAAGGCCGGCAGCCCCCCCCCAGCCCCCTTCCACGCAGGTACTACTCTTTCACTTCCTTTCACCCTTCACCGATCTCCCCCCAAATCGATTTTCATGTCGATGGGATTTTTTTTCTTCCCACTTCCTTGAGAACCGGTATTGAAGCCAGATGCTCACTTTTCCCACCATACCCCCAACGCCGTGTCCGTACAAGCCCCTTTCGTACGCGTCATTCATCCTCTCGACAAAAGCAGAGTAGGTTGCAATTCCGGATCGAATGCGATGTTAGACTTTTCAACCCGTTAGGTTTTGCCACCGTAGTTTCAAGTTCTATTCACCCGACTCATTCGCGGCTCTGTTCATATGGTATAAGACATGGAAGGAAAATCGTGGAAAGTCAAACGCTTGCGTTTGCGCGAACACAGGGATCGCATCAATCTCCTTTTGACCTCCGATAACCCCCATTTTCAATTTTTTCTCTCCCCCAGTATTTCCTACCTTAAACTGATCGCGCATTGTCCTATACATAAACGCATTTCCCCCTTCTTCAGTTTTCCCGTTGATCTTTCTAATTGTCTTCCTTAACACTTCCACAGTTCCTGGGAAAATTTGCAACTCGCCCCCCCCCCTGAGGTTTTCCACCCCGGGATACTCTTTTCTCCCGGACCTCTTTTTCGCATGGCCGGCATTCCGCAAAACCCTAACCCGGCGCCCGCCTTGCGCGGGCAACACCCGTCGTTTTTCCCACTTGACCCCCACAGGTGCCGCCCTCTTTCCCTTCCCCCGTCGACCTGTTCATTTTCGTCGAACCCCAATTCATTCCTGTGAGCAACAAAGAAGAGGGCTTCGGCAACCCCGGCAGACCTGGCGAACCCCGTCCCCTCACTCCCGAAGTCGCTCTCCCGCCCCCTTTCCGCCCTTAAGCTCCCATCCCGCCTTTCTCAGGGGCCAGTCTGACAATTGGAACCACTTTCCATGACTTATGCTCATTTAATCTAGTTTATTGCCCCCTCTTGTGTGGTCGTTGTTCCGCCCCATTCCCATTAACAGCCGGCGGGCATCACTTTTTCCAGTTCAGAAAAGCATGACGTCTGATTAAAAAGCTGGTTCAACCTCCATTCCCCCGCTTTTTCTGGGCAAACTCACCCAACCTCCCCTCCCCCCCGTTCTTTATTTACTTGTCTTCCCACGGATTCACCTCAAATCTCCCTCACAGTTTTTTTGTGAAAAAGCGTCCACCTGCCCCCAGTAGCGCTCGAGTCGTTCTCCCGGGTATTTCCCCACTCCTCCCCCTTCCTTCCCACGGCACCTTGCTGTCGTCTTCCCGCACTCCTAGCCTTTGCATAGAGACCTTATTTGAATAACCACCCCTTTATTTCTATCCCCGTTTAACAAAAAAGACGACAACGTTTATTATAGCGCACTCCCTTTCTTACCTCCCTCGTTCTTAGGCTTTCTTTTATGGCAAGGCCCCTCAACTCAACTCCGCCGAAACCCCACGCCTATCGAGTTTTTTTCCCTCCCAATTTTACTACTCTCTAGGCTTTTTTTCTTCGCGGCGTTTTTTGTAGGGGCATTTATTAGTGCTGAACCGACATCCAACCCTTCCCGTCCCCCGACTCTCTTTGCAACCCTCTACCGACCTTTCGCAAGCTAAGTTGGTCAGTCCCTCTTAGCGCTTCCTGGACCATTTATTTTTCCCCTGCCTATGTTCACTTTTCCCTTGATGAAACTGAACCCTAGTTCACTGGCCCAGAGGAAAAGGGCCTAGTAGCCATTTTTTCCAACCTTTGCTTCTGCTTCTTTAACTTCCTCTGATT
>Ga0179593_1344169_pt1 | contig 10627 bp, 9 predicted proteins | sample CZODoug2_1_08_16_FD_185931 | JGI IMG/M metagenome (GOLD analysis project Ga0179593, IMG submission 185931) | Vadose zone soil fungal communities from Angelo Coast Range Reserve, California, USA - CZODoug2_1_08_16fungal (PacBio error correction) | ecosystem: Environmental > Terrestrial > Soil >... | reverse complement strand
CTCCCCTGAACCCAGATCATGTGCACGCCCTGCGTTTCCTCCGCCCTGTGATGAAAGCGCTTCTTCCTTAGTATAGTACCCTGCGCTCCGTGGAGCGTCGCCACCTCACAACATCGGACCTTTTATACGAATCACGTATTGGAATGAAAATGAAGTGATATCTCTTCCCATTTAACAGAACCTTGCTCCCTCAGTTTAAGTTCCCCACTGCTTTTTTCTGCGCTGGGGGTTTCCCCTTTGAAGTCCTTACCTCCTTGAGACCTCTCCGGTCTGCGTCTGTTTAAGATGATTGGAGTAATTTGTCCAAATGGCAGTAGGTTTACATCTCGAAGCAGACCGTGTCTCGAGTGTGTCCCGGGTCCTTCTCATTTCTTTGGCTCCTGGCCCGACTTTCCCTTTCTGCCCTTCGGGTTACCACAAAATGAGGCATTTCCCTCAATCTTCTTTACCATTCTTCCTTGTTTATTCGACGCATGTGCGACTGTCTCGCAACTCATAGCTCCGGCATCCCTCCACGGACCATGCTTCTGGAAGATTTCAGGTCTTTATTCTACTTTGAGCGAAGATGTTCTCCCTCAACCTTCTTGGACACCAACCTCGCTAAGGCTGACGATCCTCCCGGTTTTTTTTCGTGAACACTTCCATTTTCGAGATTAGGCACCCGGTTCCCCAATGATTTTCCTTCCTATCATTCGTTTTCGGACATGAGCGCATGCTTTATTGAATTATACCCTCCTGGGGTTATTGTGGATCAACCTTGATCCCTTTCTTTTAGTCCCGCGCGTAAGGTTGGTTTATTTTTTAAGCCCACTCGGCTCTCCCCTGCAATCCGGGTTCCTCTCACTCCCCCCCCCCTATGACATTTCTCTTTCTATCGGTTACTCTTGGACCTACGATATCTTTATGAACCAAGTGTTCTCTGACGGGATAGTCTTGACCACCGCCTCGATTGTGGGCCGGGGGTGCGCAACGTCCCTTCCTGCGCGGCCTCAGTGCCTTCTCTCAGCGGCTCCTTCCTTGTCCGTCTGACTCTCCCGGACATTAAGAGTCGGTGATCTCCTATTTTCTTGTTTTGTTTAGGAGTTATAGAGACGAGCGTATGTGTTTCCTCCTTTCTTCGCTCATTCTGGTCCTCTTTTTTTGAGCTTGCTGTTTTCTGATTCGTAGTTCCCTTCCTTTTCCCCGGTAAGTCAGTTGTGCGTCAAAGCGGTCGTTCTCCTTTTTTTTCCCAGGCGCTTGATAGGACAGAGTGATGCTCTGGCAACACTTTTCTCGTCTTTCCCCAGCCGGTTAAGATTGAGTTCCTGTTAAGTTGCTGTCCTTTCTCGATCACCCTCTGGGCTTCTGTGTTTCTTGGGCTTTCACTCAAGCGGCACAACCTATTCTCCCTTCTGGTTTTGAGCCACGATCCTCTACACATGTTTCGCGCGCAGCGTCAAAGGCCCGTCATTAGATTAAGGATTTGATAAAGAGTCTTAACCTTCAAGGGGTATTTTTTTTTTGGCCCCTTTGTTTTGGTTTGGTTTTTCCCCCAAAAATTTTCACTAGACGTCTATTTCTCTCCTCGCGGGTTCTACCTCCGATTCATCGTAAGGATAACTCCCAGGTTTTCCCGCTTCCAATTGTTCCGAAGTATTGGTCTCGGTGCTCTTTCTTCTTTTTTCTGGACCGGTTCTTTGTGTTTTGCTCCTTCTGTCTCCGTGTATGTCATATGACAGATTTTCTCAGCATCCGCCCGCGTGCCTCTTTAACAGAGGAAGGCGTTGTGGAGGAATCAGATTGAGGTGGCCATGGCCTAACTGTGGCTATTCCTTTCTAGTTTTGTTCTATTCCCCTTTTCCAACTGCACTCTTTTCCCTTTTTCCAGCCGTCTGCCTGACTGCACGCACCGAGTCCCTCGCATAGTCCAGTACGTGCACGCCCTCCCTTGCGCGCTCGGTCATTTGAAAAACCTTGTGGACCCACCTCGTGCAGCGTCGATTCTCCCTTGGTGCCTTTCCCCAGCGCTGGTCTGAATGTTGTTTAAATCTTCGAATCCCGTGAATTGTATCCATTCTGTGGTTTCCTTTCGTGCTCCCCCCGGTTCCTCGTTTTCGCCTTCCCCGTGAGTCCTGCGGGCGATCCTCTTCTTTGTCTATCCGCCATTGAGATAAGGGCGGTTGATACATCGACGGTCTTCCCTGATGGAGATGGTGTTTGGTCTCCCTTTTTCTCTTTTTCCTCGTTCAGCCTAATTTCCCCAGCTCTTCTCGTCCTTACGCCTTTGAGATTCCTAGCGCTCTCCGGCTCCGCAGCTTATGTAAGAAACGCGTACCCGGCCCTGCCCTTTCTTTATTGAGCGCAATTAACACCCCTTTTCCCCGCTAACCTTAACTTTTTTTGTCCTGCACCCCCTGCCCCTGATACCTTGTCCCCTCAACCTGCGCCTCTCCTTTTCTCCCAGCTTGCGGCAGACTCTCTGCGTTGTTTATTGTTTTTCCACCACCCAAGTGTGTGCCCTCTCCTTACCGCAGCGCGCAACCTATCGGAGAAAGTTCGGGTGGGTGGCCCTTATCTTGTATTTCCTGTTTCCCCCTTGGCCCCGATGCATCAACTCATAGTCGTCGGTGCCAGGGTGGTGGAGGTTGACCAAGTTTTACCCAGCGGGCCGGACATATTCTTTTAGCCGACGAATGTAACACCAACAGCCTGGATCCTCAAGCTTGTCTTCCTCACGGAGTCCGACTGTGACTTCTTCTCCAGCAGCGTGTCGCCTTCCTTTGACTGCTAACCTCTTTCATTGTCTCATACGCAACCTGGATGGTGAGTTCCTGTGACTTATCGCACAGGAAGCTGGAGATCCCATCGATTGACCCCCCCCCTTCGCGTTTTCCGTTCTGAATCTCTTGCCATGCTCGTGATCTTTTGGCACCTTTCTATTCGTTCTATGTTTCGGTGACAACCTTCCTTGCTCTCCCTCTTTTTTCCGCTTTTTTTTCTCTTGGTCCCGACTTGTTAGGCTGGTGCTAGTCGTCCTTCCTGTTTTTGGCTTTTCTCGTGTCCCCGGAGAGCTGGAAGATTCGCCGTTACTGTGCTGTTTTTCCTTTTTCCTACGTTTTTCCTTTTTTCCTCAGGCGCTGGTTTCTTCTCTTCTTACTAACCATTGACATTCTACTCTCTCCGTCTTGGACCGCTGGTGGAGATACTGCGTGACTTCTTCGGTCTCGCGTCTCATTCGTGAGTCAAATCCGCTTGGATCCCTCCGTTGTCGCCTCTGATTCTTTGCCTTGGGGATAGAGTCCTCCCGTCTCTCAGTACCCTTCTCTTTTTTGATGCGGTTTCAGATGAGCACGATAGAACTGACCATCTTTCCCGCTATTCCTCTCTTTTTCTACTTGTTGGTGTTTTTCGCTTTCTGCGCTTTTCGTTTTTTCTTCCTTGGCTCCTTGCTCATCTGAGCGCTCGCCGTTGCGCGCGTCCCTTCTTATCGAGGGCATCTGGCCTTTCCGGGCAGTTCAGTTTCGTCGCTTCAGTGTCGGTTCTTCTCGGACTTTGGTACTCTCGGACGCGTGCAGCTTTTTCCAACGCAGGTTTTTGAGTAATCTCTTGTAGGTATCGCCTGTTAAGTTTTTTGTACGATCTCCTGCTGGTTTTTTTTTTTTCTCGGCTTTTGCTTCCACAATTCACTCCTGCCCTTTTCCCCCCTTGGGTGGTTTTACACGGAGTGCTGCGGCCACTTTGCGCAAGCTTTTCTTTAACTTATCCCTTGCCGCTGGAAACACGAAGTATCGCTTGAGTCCTTTTTTCTCCTTTTTCATCCCGAATACTAGATGAGTCCTTTTGCTGGTCGGCCACCCTTCCTTTGCCTCATTTTTCCCCACAGAGCGCCTCATCTCGCGCTTTGTTGTCCCTCCCTCTTTGTGGCCCTTATGTCCTGGCTTCTTTTTCTTCCTCCGGCCATTTATTCGTTTCGGATTCTCTTTCTATCTACCTAGTGCCGCAAAGATGTCTACACGTGTCGTGCGTCTTCGGGATCGGCCTTCGCGACAGACTTGCTGGAATCGCCGGTTTTGGTCATTGGGCATCTGCGGCATCCTCCTGCTTAGTCTTGCTTGACCCCGGACCCCTTCCCGCTCTCTGCCAACTTTTTTTGCTTCGAGCCTGTATAATTTTTTGAATGGCGAATGTGGGAACATCCTCCCTGATCAATTCCTCTTTGCCATCTTGATGCTCTTATGCGCTGCGGTTCAGGACCGGCTTAACCAACCCTTTCTCAGTGGTCTTTGATTGGGAAGGACAGAGCTTTCTCCTGTCTGTAGTTTCTTTTGGCTTCCATTTATCGATATCAAAGGCAGGCCCTGCAACTCGGTGATTCGGGACGTGCTCTGAAGTTTTGATATCCCGCTTCTTTCCCAGGCTGGGGTCATAGTTTTTTGAGGTAGCCTAGAGAGAGGCGGCGGCGAGCTATCTTCCCTTTTTGTTCACCTTTTGAGTTTGTTCTCCTCCTCTTTATAGATCAAGTTTTGTGAGCTTCCCAAGGACCGCGCGCATCCCATACTTCTAACTTTAGTTTCGCTCTGCCGCCGCAGTTTAGGTTTTCAGTTAATCGTCGCGTACCACACGGCGCCAAGTGTTCTCTAGAGGTGGCGCAAATCACCCTCGGCCCTTCCCACAGAGTTGCCCTTGCTGCAATCACTGTGTCTTCCTGATTGAGCCCCTTCGCTCCCTTTCTCTTCCCTTCACAAGAGCTTCCCTTCTTGTTGCTTCTTTTTTTTACCACATTTTTGCCGCTTCGACAGAAGCGCCTTCCCCCTCTCGTCCTGCACCTTCTGGTTTTTTCTTTTTTTGCAACCTATTTGTTTTCTTGTCCCCCATTTTGCCAGTCGCCAAGATGTGATCCTGTTTCCTCACAAGTGCTGCGATTCTTTAGGGTAGGTGTCCGGTTGCTCAACCGCCTTGCTCCTTCCTTTAGTTTTTTTGCCCCACCCCCACATCCTGGATTCCAGCCTTTTTTTTTTTACCTCATTTTTTCCCTCTCCCGCCTAGGGAAAGATGCCCCGCCTTCTTTCCTTCCATCTTTTTGCGAAAATATTTCAGGTTGCCCTCTACCCTTTATCCCCACACTTTCTCCAGTTTAACGGTGATTCCCCCACTCCCCAGAGGAGCTCCTCCCCTGTACTCTCTTTCCCCCCCTTCAAGCACCAAAAGTAGAGCTTCACATGATGATATAGTTGAATGCGTCTGCCCTTCTGTAAGGACCTGGCCTTCTGCTCCTCGGTATTCGTTATGAGGTCACCTGCGTCAACCCCCCTGTTTCCGTCGATCCTATGTCTGTTCCCCCAGGGTTCTTTTTTCCTTAGAATGCGAATGGGCCCAGCTGCTTAGTTCAGCTTTTTTCTTAGGATTCTCGTCCCTGAGAGCTTATGATTTCTCTTTTTGTGATGGCCGCAAACGTTCTCTTTTTCTCTCTCCTCCTTTTTCCTCTTCCCCGTCCCTACATGGACCCTATATTCTCTCTCTGTTTTCTGGCTTGTCCTTTCTCGCACATTCACTTTCCGATCTCCTTTTGAGCCCCTTCTGAGACCTCCCCCTTCCTTTTCCCCCCTCCTCCCGGATTTCAAACGTCCCCTTCTTATTTGAGCGCGATCTCCCCGCCGCTAAGTCCCATGCCTTTGATTTTGGCTCACTCGAGGTGAACGAGGAGACGCTGGCATCCCCTCTGATCATCTATTTGCCCTCCCCTTCCGTTTTGTTTTTTTGATCTCTTTTCTCGCCGCTCATGTTCTCGCCCGCGATTCTCCTTTTTATCCTGCAATTGTTCCCCTTTCTGTTGCTTGGAGCTCGACGCTTCCGGTCAGTCATTCGTTGGTTTTGATTTTTACAATTTTCTGTACGGGTGGTCGAGTCAAGGCTCTCGTTGAGCTCCTTTTTCTGATCCTTTTTTTCAATACTCTTCTCGTGTCCCGCGGCTTTTGTTTATCTGGTTTTTTTTTCGTCCGATCGTATCAACTGCTGGGCCCTCCTTAGTTGGTTTCTTTCCACACTTCATGCAGGCAAAGTAACAACCCTCCCCAGCTCGTTGGTGTGCTCTGAATCCTCTACCCAGGTGCTCCTTCCGTTTCCAAGGTCTGGCGTCATCGCTGACACTTGCCGCCCACGCTCATCGCATCGCTTCCCACTTGTGTGGAGGTGGCAATAAATACTAGACTCACTCGATTCTAGTTCTTGGTTCCTACGTGTCGGGCTCTCTTAACTATAGTCTTTCTCATGGACTGAGAGGGTTGTGTCCCCCTTCTGGCCTTGTGGTCCTGTGTCGTTTTGAGTTTTCTTTTCCCCCTTAAGATTCCAGCGACGTTTGTGGTGATCTTGGATTTGGATTATTGCCGGTCATCCTTTGAGCAGCCGTTCCCTCGGCGTTTTTTTTCCGCTTATCTTTTGACTTTTAGACTCGCTCCTCTTGAGGTGGGATCGAAGGTTGTATTTTGTCCTTGGTCATGGCGGGAGTTCTCTTTCTTTGCGCCCGGAGATCCATTTCCCTTCCCCAAGGCAATGCGCCGACTTCCACTGTTTTCTGGCTCCCTTGGGCCCGAATTTCCACCAATGTTTCCCAACCTGCTATGTTTTTCCTAATCCCCCCGAAAAGGCCGTACTTCGTGTCGCGCCTGCTTCCTGATCACCATTGGTTGGTTTCACAAAACCTCCGCCCGTTCTTTGATGATATATTCGCGTTCGTCTGTTTTTCTTTTTTTCCTTTCTTACTCACCGTGCCATTTGGCATCCGGCAACTCGTGGACTTGTCCCTCGTCTGGGTTAGTGGACGCGCCCTCCTTAACGCTGGTTGGTGTGAGAGGAAGTGGTCCTGCGCGGCTGTGCTCCCAGTTTTGCTGAGATCATCGACTTTCTTTACTGCACTTTCTAGATGTTTTCTATCTCTTTTCTCAGTTTTGTTGCCGAGAGATCTCCCTCCCAGGGCGTTCACATATCTGATTTCAGGGTCTGAACTTTTTTCGATGTTAGCTTAAGCCTTCGGATTTACCTGTTCTCGCCCCACGGAAAAATATGGACATCTCTGTCTCTCCCCCGTAACACAGAGGAACGATCCACTCCGACCCCGTTTTCTTTTCCTGCAAATGCACGTTTTACTCGTACAGCTTTAACTCCGAGACGCAGTCCTTTTTTTCTCTCCAGCTCTTCATTTTTTCCCCCTCCCTTGCGTTGCGTCGGTTTTTTTTTCCACCCAAGTGTTTGCCCTATGAAAACTCTCGTCCTATATCGGCATTTAAGTATGTGGTGGGCCCGCAATTTCGCGCTGTACAAAACTTGTGTTCGAGGGCCCTATTTGTGTGGACGATCCTTTGCTACTCTCTGAATTTTATTGTCCTGTCCTTTTCCCTTCATAAGTTCTTAAGGCCCTTTTCTCAGTGTGCGTGCACCTAAAGTCTCAGACCATCCCTCTTCTGTAATAAACGGTCAGCTCCGCTCCTTTCCCCCTCTTCGCCCGAAAGGTAGTTTTCCCACTTTTCCGATTCTCTCATCTCCTACTTTATCCCACCGTCCAGTTCCTCTGGTCCTCGTATCAGAGCCGGAAGAAGCGATCCCTCCTTTACGCGGACCCGTCGCTTAAATTGATGTCTCTCTCTCTCCAATGCGCGTCGATTCTTGGACCCCTGGCCCTCGAGCTCTCTTTACTTTGTCGTATTTTCTTGCCCCGCTAATGTTCGGAGCCCAGACTTTGTTTCCTAGGCACGGTCTCCATTTTCCTCGCATGCCCTTGCGCCTGAAGTTTCGTATGTCTCCAGTTATCCCTTTTCGTGGCAAGGTTTATGTCATTAAATTTTTTCCTTTTGTTAAGCAACGCACGCTCCTTTTTTAACTCTTTCCCATGTCTTTTGATTTTACTCTTTCCTCGTACGCACCATGACCAGTTTACGTCGATCTACCGGATACCTTCTTATGCCCTGGTGCCGACTTTCTTCAGCTCCTCCGTTCTCCCCCTCCGCGACATTTCCAGCTTTGGAAACTCGTCCCGCAGTGCACCGACTGGCTTGAACGGTCTGAGCTTGCCTCCCCCTGCCCCCCTACTTCGTTTTTGATGCCTCTCTGGTCTCTTTCTCCGCTCGCTTCGACATTTTCTATTCTTTCTCTTCCCCTTTTTTTTCTTTGTGTTTTCGATTTGAAAGTTTTTTTTTTCAGAGTTTTGAGTTAGGAGCCTTGAGCTCTCGGCCTTCTGGACCGGCTTTTCTGTGATGTTTTGGCTGCCTTCGTATTTGCTTTTTTCCAGGTTCTGTTTCCACCCTGCGTGGAGTTCCGCCCTGCCGGGTCTTCTCGCGTTTCTGTTCAATAACGCAGTATTTTCCCCCTTTTTCTCGTAGTCATCTTATTGTCAGAGGGTGTTCTCCCTCTCATTTTGTCTTTTCTTCTGTCTTTTCTTGCGAATCATTCATCCCTCCCCCCACTTTCATCCTCTTGTGGTACTCCCCAGCTACCATTTTTGCCTAGTTTCCAAGGGCCGGCCCTTCTTTTTCTGCCTGAGGCCTAGGAAACACGGAGTTTCTCCTGAGTTCCCCTGTCTTGCTTTTTTTCCCACTTCATCTTTTTTTTTCCTACTCGAGTCTTCCCTTCCGCGGGGTCATGGCCCTCTGATCCTCTCAGCTTTTCTTCTTTTTGGTGCGCTGTCAAAGGGTGCACTCTTTGCCGTCTTCACTGGTTTCTGGATGCTTTTCTTTTAATCAGGTCTCATCGTCTACCTTTTTCGGATCTCGTAGCATTTTTCTTACAGAGATCTCCACTCTGCCCCTCGGCGCACTCCCTTTCTAGCTTTTTTTATTGACGAAAGATTGAGGATGGGTAATTTTTGCAGTGGGCTTTGTGTCATTTGTATCGTGATCTTGAGGCTCTATGGCGTAGCCCTGCCTATTCGGAAAGCACTTAACCTGCTCGTTCTCGCATTTGATGTCCGATTTTTGTTCCCACCTCGTTCTTTTTTCCCTCAATTTTTCGAAGCGACATTCCTCCCTGTTGCACACACCAACCGACGTGCAGGCGTTTTCACTTTCTTTTTTTTTTTCTTTCCCCCCCTTTTTCCTGAGCTTCAACCCCACACTTTTTTGTTTGTCAAACTCCCGCCTTTTCTCTTTCTTCCTTCCCTCTCTTTCTCGTCCCTGTTGCGTTCTAGTTGGATTAAATTCTTAGATACCGTGTCATTTCTTTTCAAGGCCAAACCCTGGCTGTGGATTTAGTACGCTGTGTTTTTGTGTCCTTTCTTTATCACCCGAGTTGGATTTGCCCGAGACTCTCTTATTTTTCTTTCCGCCGAGGCGTTCACCTTCCTTTCTTATTTCCCCCCCCGTTCTTTCCCCTTATCGCTTTGAGAGCTTGTCCTTTTTGTTTATTCCTCTCTTATTTTTCCTATTTTTGGTTTTAGAGATATAATTTTTAAAGAGAGAAACTCGTATGTACCCCTCCTTTTCTCGCAAGCTCTGTTCCTTCCAGGTCGGCTGTGACGAGGATGAGAACCCCCTAAGTCTCATACCCCTTTCCAGCACATATTTTCAATTCTCTTTTTCGCCCCCCTCCGGACTGGTCCCCATCAATCTTCCTAAGAGTTTGACTTCCTGTTAACCACCTTCACCCCCTTTTTTGCTACCAACCGCTCCCCTCTCCCTTTCTCCTTCCCAGCCTTTGTTTCAGGAAAAGAATATACTCCCGTTCGGGGTCCCCCCCCAAATCCTGCTCTATCTCTCCCCGATACCTGCACGTCGGTTTTTTGTGTCCGATGCTTTGCTTTCTAGCTTTTTACCCCAAATTGGCCCCTGTAAGGCAAAGAGGAATCCCTTTTTTTCCCCGACCGTTCGTGACCGAGGTGACGGGTAGTTTCGTTTCCAACTGTAGCGGATACGACCAAAGCAGTTTTCGGAAAGCTTCCCCATCCACCACTCCTTTCGTTCTTTCCCCCTTACAATCTTCTGTTCAACTTTCAACCCGATTCGGGAGCCTCCCTTTAGCTGTGTTCTTTCTTGACCACTATTTCCCTCTTTTCGTCCCATCCAAGGCAGGTCTTCTGAGACTGCTTCCTTTCTTTCCCCTCCTTGAAGTTAGAAGATAAGTCAGATCTTTGAGTTTGGCCCCATGTCGCGCTTACTTTTTCCTTCTTTTAACTTGCCTTCTATCCTTCCGTCCCCTCGGTTCACTCTCTCATGCGTATTCGAGCCTTGAGGCCCCCCCACTGCGTGCTTCGCTTTTCTTCCTCTTTGTTTCTGCATGGTATAATGAAATTCAACGGACGACTTTTTCTGCCCGCTACATATGGTATCTTACTTCGTGACTCCCAAAGGATTCTTGGTTGATTTTCGTCGCCTGCTGAAGTGTTGAAGCCCCTCTTGACTAATATCACCATAGGGGGGGGTCCCCCCGTTCTCCTCTACTCTCGAACCACCTTCTATCAGAGGACGGCTTGCCTACTTTTATCTTCTTCTTTTATGCCCTTTTCTCTTTCCCTGCGCTTTTCGCCCATTTCCGCATCTCTCTGGAACATCCTCCTTCTGCTCCGATCGACACGGGAAGCGCGAGCTCCGTTTTCTCCACCTCTATCCCCCTGGCCATCTCCGGGAGCAGAGGAGCACTCCCTCTAATGCCTCCTTTTTTTAGC
>Ga0179593_1266214_pt1 | contig 10627 bp, 8 predicted proteins | sample CZODoug2_1_08_16_FD_185931 | JGI IMG/M metagenome (GOLD analysis project Ga0179593, IMG submission 185931) | Vadose zone soil fungal communities from Angelo Coast Range Reserve, California, USA - CZODoug2_1_08_16fungal (PacBio error correction) | ecosystem: Environmental > Terrestrial > Soil >... | reverse complement strand
ACCCTCTGGGATTGAGTTGCCTGTCTAGAATTTTTAGATAGGCCGGCTTTTTCTCAATGCAGCTGATTCTAGGAGTAATTCTTTCCAACTCTTCATCTCTACTCTACCCAGCGGCCACCTACCTTTTCGCACAATGATATACGTATTGTCCTGACCCCCATAGGGCTCTCCTCCTCTTTCCTTATGAACCTCGATTGTCCCGTGAGCCTATTTCGTCCCACGCTTGCTTTCTTCTGACATGGCGACTTCTGTAAGGACTTTTTGGGGGAAAACTCAGCGAAGCATGGTTTTATTCAGGAATTTTTTTTCATGTCCCCTGCCTCCCCCCTTTATACAAAAGCGTCGGTTACAAACATCTCTTTTGCTCAGGTAAGACCTATTGTCGTTCCTTTTAACCCTAGTCGCTTGCCTGATTATGTTCTATTTCCGGACCCCCTGAGTAGAGAAGCTAACTCTGATTTGGTTGCACTTCGCTCTAGTCTTTCTTTTCACCTCTCTCCCCCCCAGTCTTCCTCCCGTCTCAGATCGAGAATTGTAGTATTCCGCTACTTAATAGCGAGTTGGGCCTGCCCGTTCCCCCTCACGTCTGAGAAACCCAATCTATGCTTTACTCGATCTTTGCTTTTCCCTTACTTCTTGTCCCCTCTCATAGCTCTAGTTTATGTGTAAAGAAAGTTATTATCCTAATGGGATGTGAAAATCGTGGTGTTTTGTTGTTTCTCAGTTCTCTTCCCCCCTTTCGATTCCCGCGTTGGGCCGTGTTCAATACAGTAAATGTTCCTCAAGTGTCAGCGAAGTTCCTGTTTTCCCAAAGATGGGGGTCTCAACTGATTTTTGCCCGACAAATGCTCTTGAATCGGTTCGGTCACATCCTCACACCACAATGGATGTATAAGGATCTCCGCATCTCCTGATTCTCTTTGGCCGCTTTCCTGGTCAGCCTTGCATGATAGAGTAACTGTAAGTTTTATTTTTCCTCTCCTTTCTGGGCTCTTCTTTTGTTTCTCCTGCAGTCTACGGTCCAGCTGCCTGCCTTTTCTCTTCCTGCCCCCTTCAACCACTCGCGCCCCTACTTTGAGCAAACTAGTGTATGGTTTCTCCCTCACCATCTCTGCTCCGCTAGAGAGCATGTTTAGCATGTTTTATACGGCGCGCCTTGATGACACCCGCGCCCGTTACTCAAGTCAGGATTTTCTAGCGCCTCTTGTTAGTTTTTAGACTGACTTTAGAGATTCGCTCGGTTACTTGAGATTCTCAGGTTTACGCCTCCCCTCCTCACCTTTCCCCGCGACCCTTTCTAAGCCTGTGATTCTATTAGCCAGTCGCTGTAGCTCATTAGCGTGGACTATGCCCAGCCTTTTTAAACATAATATATATTTCCCCTGAGGCTTTATCTTTTTTTTTTTTTTTGGACCTTCTTTTTTCATCCCTGCTTGACTTCCTTCGAATCCATCTGCCTTCTTAGGAACAGTTCTCCTTTTTCACGCAATTCGCCCGCACAGACTCTTTGTACACCTGACGTTCTACTTCTGCGTTCCCTTTTGTGATCGAGGACCGGGCGAGTCTTCCTTCTGTTCCCTTTTTTCCCTTGCTCTATGCTGAGCGATTAGTCTCTCTTTTGGAGACCCCCTTTTTGCCATGTATTGCTAGTTTCACCGCCCCCCCAGCAGTCGCCTAACCTTAGTTCGTTAAGTGCCCTTCCTTGTCTTTCCTGATTCCTGCCCCTTCCGGAAGACTTCCGACGAATTCTCCTCCCTCTACCCAGCCTTTTTCTTTCCATCGATACTCCCCCCTTTCCCGACGAACGTAAGCCATCGTGTTTCCTAGACTCTCTTCCTTTCCTGGACGTAATCACCCCAAGGTCTCCCTTCCCTCCAAATGACCTTTCCAACGATCTCTTCAGAAAGTTCCCTTCACAGTCATCACCTTATATTGGTACGCCGCGAACTGTTTCGTATTCTTTCCCGCAGATGATTTGTACTCTCCCGAGCAGACCTAGTTTTTTAACTTCTTTCCCCTTTCCGCTATTAGAGAATTCCTCAATGTAAGGCTCGCGCCCCATTTCCTTGAATGATCCTAAGAGTCATTTCTCTTCTCCATCGCCCTCAGTCGAGTCTGTCAGGCCAAAGGCTACCTGTCAATTGGGTTGCATGTGACTCAGAGATTAAAGGATATTAGTAGAAAACATGAACAAAACTCTTCCCCCTCCTCTCTAAACACCCCTTCCGTTCTTTGATCCGCTTCTTCTTCTACTTCTGCGAGATTTTTCTTCTTTTTCAGTATGGTCAAGCAGTCGTTCAGGACTATTCTTTCTCGAACCGATGTATCAAGATACGATGCGCCTCTTCCTGGTGAGCCCGCTGTTTAAGATGCGATGCCTTGCCCTTTCCTTTGGAATGCCCCGTTGACTTTTGATTTGCAGCGGCTCCACACGGCCTTTCGTCAAGTTAGACATTATCGAGTCTTTGTTTTCTTTTGGGAAGGAGCCTCCCTCCATCCCATTAAGCACTTTTTATGATAGGGGTAGCGATCTACCTGGTTATCTAGTCTTCCCCCTCATTCTCTTTCTTCTCTCGTGAAGTGTTCTCTTAAAACCCCAGCGGCTTCCCCTCCTATTTTTCGTATGTTGAGCTCCGACGCACGTGAGATTTGACCTTTCTCCCCCAATCATTAATTCAGTATCATATCTTTTTTGTTGTGAGAGGCCAGTATTGGCTTTTTGCTTTCTCTTTTTTCTGCGCTACATCTCTTTTTCCCTCGTGATCACTTAATGTAAACTCCACTCCCCTTCCCCCGTTAGGGGCAGCATCAACTTGATAGAACATTCGTCCAGGGAGTTGGTGTACTTCCCTGATTCAAGTTAGGAAGGTGCCTCCTTTCCTTTTTCTCCTTCAGGAGTTCTTCCTTTTTTTTTTTTTTCTGCTCTTTTAAATTTCAACCACTTAAACGAGTAACTTCCGTTTAAATGGAGAATCCTTGATTTACCGGGATCGACCATTGGCTGATAGAACCGATTAGATCGACCCGGTCCCTCCTCCTCTTGCTCCTCCCTGAACCTTTTTTTTCGCGAACTCCCTGAGGATAAGGAGAGGCGGGTAGCCCATTCTACCTTTTGTTTTCCTCGCGCTGTATCTTTGGTGTTCCTGTTGATAACCTCAGTAGACTGTGCTTCACCATGTTTAACCTTTTCTTGCTAGTAGAAGTAAAATTTTCACGCTTCTTTCTCTTCTATCCATTCATCCTTTCGGGTTCCCTCTTCCCCAAAGTCAGATCTTATATCTCTGGATAGGGAATTTTCTTTTTTTTCCCCCCCTGGATTCTGCTCGTCGGTCACTATAAAGTTTCTGCGGTAGTCATATACATGATAGCTATGAGGGAGGGTAAGGTCTCCCCTATTCTCTTTTGATGACTTCTTGTTTCTGAGCTTTTTCCGGTCGCCTGGGGATTTTTTCACAGGTAGGTTCTTCTTCGTCTTGGAACCATGGGCTACGTTTATATAGGAGGCGGTATCCTAGGAGATGATTTAGTCGTTTGCAGTACTTTTCGTCTTTAGATTGGTTTTCTCTTTGTTATTTTAGCTCTTTATTCGGTGCCTCGTCCCGCTTTCTTTAGTTCGTGAATTTTTTATGTTGTCTGTTCCTCGCAAACAGGTCCCCCCTTTGTCTCCCCCCCCTGTAAAGACTGCTTCTATTCCACTTTTTCGGGACTTGTCTTTTCTTTCTTTTTTTCTCGGAACCTCCTATCCCAATACTCTATAGGCCAGGTCAGGTGAAACCGTTCGGTCCGTCTCGTGATGAGTTCCGCGTTTTCTCATCTCCCTATTATTTTCTTGATCTATGCGGACGCCAAACTGTAATACTACGGTTTCCTTTTCTCACCTCCCTTTCGCACAACTCCGCACTAAAATGTGCGCGCGCGATATTGATGTTTGTAGGCGAGCAATTTCCCCCCTATCAGTCTCTTGAATATGAAGCCAGGTTCTACTCCTCTCTCCCTCTTATTACTTCCGGTTCGAGTCTTGAGGCCATTACGGAATCCTTGTTATTTATCAGTTTCGCCGACGTCGACGACTCTATCGCTCTCGACTGTTACGACAGTTCTCACCCTGGACCTTCCTTCGTCCGCCGGGCGGTTGGTCATCCATGCTCCCTGGAGTCGACCGGCTGCTGACACTCTCTTCCTAGAGCGATTACGCGGGCGCTTTCAAATAAACTTACATCGGTTTTCCTTGCCCTTTTTTTTCCGTCGTTTGTCTTTTCGGATCGTAGCCTGTCTTGAATTTGTCGACGCTGTCTATTTCCAAGGCCCGGCAGACACGGAGCTGCCAAATCTGCTGGAAGAGTCATATCTGTCTCTGACCCCTTGCCTCCCTCACCTACCTGATCCTGCCCCCCCCTTTTTGAGCGATGGGAGAGAGGATGTCCCCTCCATGTTTGGTTAGTACTCTCCCCTCTCTTCCCACCTTCTTCGCTGGCGTTCGACCAATGTCTTACCCGCAGACTGTGAAATTCCCGTTGTAGATCCAGTGCCGGACACCTGGATGTGACTAAATCAAAGATCGATCGCACATTTTATTTTCTCGACCTCCCCTTTTCCTTTTTTCCAGGACCTTCCGGCAGGACATGTACAGGGCCTTGTTGTCCAGCACGAGAAATGAAGTTCCGTTCCAGTTCTGTGAAGAGTTTTGTCACCTTCCCTTCTTCTCTAACCCCCCTCTCGCCTTTTGTCTGATGAGATTCAGAGCCCAACACGACGTCTCCTCGAGCTGCTAGAAGTCCTTTATAGACTTTCTGCTCTCTTAAGTGAAATGTCCCCACACTTAGTTTGATATATAGGACCACCCAGCCCATATCCCTTCCCCCCCCTTCCTCTCGATCTTTTTTTCGAGTCCTTCTCGGAAAACTGACCTTCCCTCCTTTTTCCCAAGTGAGTCAGTACGCCGAGATTTTGTACCCTCGTGGCCTCTGCACACCTAACACCTCCCCTTTCCCCCCCCCCTTGTGGCTTTCTTTTTCCCCCCCATAAGTCGGTAAGCCTCCGACGAGCCTGCTCTCCCAATTTTGGATCTTCCTCTCCGCCAGGGCCAGACGAGTTTGTTTGGAAGTGAAGTCCATCGAGAGTTCAGGTTCATTTGCGCTTTTACAGTTCTACCCTGTGCGACTTTTAGGGGTTCTGCGGGTCTCTGCTATTGCATGACGAGAGCTGAAGGCTCTGGCCGCCCATTCCTAATCTCTCTTCGCCGACTTCTCGGCCCGGCCACTCAGCGATCCCTTTCCGCTGTCCTCTTTGAATGAGTCGTCAAACTTGTGATTTTTGGTAGACAGTCCCTTTTTAGTCTCCGGGTGAAGACGAGAAAGAGCCTCTGTCCTCCGCCTGGAGCGAGACTTAGGGTAAGAATCCGGTTTTTGGATGTATTATATGCTCTCTCCTTATTTTTCTTTCTCCCCTCTTTCGCGTTCTTCCACCATTCCTCTGATTGGTTTTTCGCTTCCCACTTTCCAGCTTGAAGATTGTCCGCATTTGCGAGTTAGCTCTTTTTCGGATCTCTTGCTGCCTCGCCCTTTTTGCTCTACTTCTTAGCTTTGGAGCTGCGCCTTATGTATTTTTTCGTACATTGAAGATAGAACTTCCTCTTCCCCCCCTTCATCCCCATTAGCGGACCATTCTCTCTTGATGCGCACCTGTTAGGGTTCCGATAGATCTTGATAGCCCCCCTTGTCTCTTTTCTTCCCGTTTTTTCGCATTCAACTGATGTTAGAGATTTTGTGATTCGCTGACTTCTACTTCGACGGGATGGGGGTGGTGGCCCGCCCGAAATTTGCTTTGTCTTCCTTTTTTGCTTCCTTCGTCCCGGAGTTTCCCACTATTTGGACACCCCCCTCTGTAGTTTTTTTTGAAGCCTCACGGGGTACACATTAGCGGCCGCTTCCTTTTTTCCCCTCTCTCTTTTTCCTTTCTAGGCGATTTAGTATCTGTTTGCTTCCGAGACGCCCGGACTTTGTTAGTTCATTTCGTTCCTCTCTCCCCGATCGCTCCTTCTTTTCGCGCCGCTTTAATAATCTCCCTGTTGTTTTTCTGTACTCTTTTAATCACTAGCGCCAAACGTAGAGGATTGCTTTTTCCTCTCGTATCGGACATTTCGTAGCCAGCCGTCCTATTTTCCCACCCGTTTCTTTTCAATGACTACTTTTTTGATTAAAATATAGCCCCTTTCTCCGCCTTGACATTGCGTAGCCTTCCTCTTTTTCCTTTCTTCCACGGCTCCTCCCCTCACTGGAAGGAGGTACCCCTTTTTTTGTTACTCCTTCTTGCTCACGCCTCTACTTTTCGGCTTGTGCTGTCCCCATACTTCCAAATCTTTTCGTATTTCGAGCAGTGCACTCTCTCCTCTAGTGCTTTCGGCTGCTTCCTTTCTGTTAGGCTTCTTATACGTCTTTAATCAGCGTGTTATTGTTGTCTCTCAGGCGATTGTAAAGTGGATAGTCTTTGAAAAGGTTAACCTCGTCTCTCTCCTCCTCCCCCCACTCGTAGCTTTGCTCCTGCATGACTGATTTGTCGCTGTATTTTTTAGTTTGCTCCAACCGAGAAGCAGATTGCTGAGACTTGTTTTCGCGAAGTCTATCAGAGATTGCCGAGCAGTGTTGCCCCCCCCCTCCCTTGCGTTCTTTTTTCCCCCTCTCTCCTGCTAGAAGTTCGCTTTTCTATTCGGCATTATTCGGATTCTTATACAGGTTATTTATTCAAGTATTCCGCCGTTTCGGTCTCCCTTTCCTTTAAGCTCCCCGCTTAGCTCCATCGTGCTGCCTAGAGATGATTTCTCCTGCCCGCGGTAAAAACACATCATCGTTTCCCCACCCCTTTGAGGGTACTCGTTGCTTTCTGGACGTCATTGAAGAAAGGAAATTTTTTTTTGTCTGAATCCTCTCCTTCTTCTGGACGCCTTATGAGACACTAGCCCTCTCCGCCGCTCCCCCTCCAAGTCTGTTTTACAGACCTACTTGCTTCGCGCGGCCTATTTTTGGTCTGCCTGTCTTCTAGGACCTTTCTCAGCAACGTGCAGGAAGAGAGTACGTTGATTTGCTGAGCCCTTCCCTTTTTTCTTCAGTCTTAAACAAGACCTTCGTTCTTCTTCGCGATCTCTTCCGTTTTCCTCGTCGAGTCCGCGAACCCGTCGAGAGAACGTTCAACGCCAGTTAATTCCTCCTGCCACCACGAGAGCCTTCTCGTCAGTAGTCTCCTACACCCCGACCCCTCCCGATGGATTCTCCACGATGTCTTCTCCGGCGACTACGCCCAGGCGTACTACCCCCATTGATAGTGGTTACGCTCTTGACGTCATAGAACGGGCGGGAATGATAAGAAACCTCTTTCCTCCTCTCTCTTGGTTTGTCGATCTCATCATTTTATCTTTTACCGGACGCGTAGAATTCTTTTTTCGAAAAGTAAGCAGGCACCTCCGGCGATTAGGTTACATCTTCCTTACCTTTTCCCCTTTTGTATTCCTTTCGCGCCCTCTCTCGTTTTCGCCAGCGCCCCCGGTTCCCCCTTCGATAGGGACTGGCCTGAACAGTCAATGTTCAGCAGCGATAGAACGACGAGTCATAGTTTTCAACCTCAAAAGATAGATGTCACCCCCCCCTTTCAGTATCAGTTATTTCTCTCACCTTTTCTCCTTCATCCTTCTGCTCAGTCTACGGACCTTGCCGTCTTTGTACCGCATGGGAGGCAGCATCTGCTTCGTCCGATTCGATAGAATCCTGCGCGCGCGTCCTTTCCTATCCCCCGAGCCTCCCTTTTACCCGCTTGGATCTTTGTAATCTCTTTTTTCTCTATCCCCGCCCTTCCAACTTTTAAGGGAATAGATTGGACCTTTCTCCATCTCTGCGCTGTACCAGTACCCCCCCTTCCTTTCCTCTCTCTTTTCTCTCCTGGACCTCTGAACCCATCCACTTTCTTCCCTGATTGGTGAGCGTGAATTGAGCCCTCGGCCCGCCGAGGAACGTCTGTACTAAGAAACGCATTGACCTTACCTTATCCCTCCGCCCCTTTTCCTCTTTCTCACTCGTTGTTTCTCTATATCACGGATTCTTTTCTTCCCCGCGACTTTTCTTCTTCATCTAAATCTAATCGGCTTGCCGACCTTTGAACCCTCACGCGTCCCCAAAGTCCTTCTCCCTCCGATGTGCTCGTCATTTTGATCTTCGGCGAAACAGTCTCTCTTTGTTTTTTCCCCGGCAGATCTGACGGCTCGGTCACATCCTTCGCACCTTGTTCTAACTGTGCCTGAGCTGTTGGAGCGGGCGGTAATCAAACACCTCCCGCATTACAGTTTACCTGGTAGTGCGCTGTCTCTTTTTCTTTTTATTCCTTTCTCGCCCCTGCTTGCATCCGATCCTCCTCCCTCGGTTCCGCGAAGCATTCTTTCTCCTTAAGACGGAATTTTTACGGATAGCCGGTATAAAGGAGAGCGGTTGTTTAATCTAACTTCTTGTGATTCCTCTTGCTTTTTGTTCATTTTCCCTCTCCCTTTCCCTTCCCTCTTGCACCCAATTTTCGTTTTCTTCCCCTTTCCGTACACCGATCGCACCCTGTCTTGCCTCAGCGAAGTTCTTGATCATTAATAGTCGGGTGCTCAAGATCCTGTTTTTTTACACTTTCTCTTCTTTCTTATTCCTTCTCGGACTTGCCGTTCCTTATACAACCTTATTTCTGGATGTATGCTATTGACTCATCTGCGGTTCCATCATAGAAAACCGTCTATTCCTCGAGGGAGGGAGGATCTTTTCCCTCCCTCTTCTTATGTCTTTGTTCTCCAGATCTTTCTCATGGTCAGTGCCGTTATTGGCGTATTGGAGGAAGTATCGACCATGTTCTCCGCGACGTGGGGTTTATATCGACTTCTCTTTTTACCGCTATCGTTTTTGTCCGTCCTTTTTGTCATTTGGTGTATTGTGTTGAGCGAGCTGGTGCGATCTGCCTTCAAGATAGAGGGTCTCCTTATTTTTTCTTTCTCCTCTTTCCTACCTCCCATTGGCCTTAACCTCCAATAAAAGTGCTCTTCCGCCTTTTTTTCTAGAGAGAAGCGAAACTCGATAAATTTTTCGGTCCCGGACACCCCTCTTATGGGATCTCTCCCTTTTCTCTTCGCTTCCATAACTTTCAGATTTCCTTCGACGACCCGAATCAGCAGGGTTTCTTCTTGACGTTCCCGTTCTTGACAACTCTTTCCAAAGAATGTACTTCTTTATGTCAGGGGTCAGAAAATCCCCTCCTTTTCTTTCTCCTTCTCTTTCCTCAGTACGGCTGTTTGTCTAGACAGCAAGCTTTCGCAAGGTTCGCGCAGGCATTACTTAGGAATAGTAGTACTCCGTCATCCTCTAGTCCCTCTTTTTTCGATCGCGCCCTCCTTCTCCTCTCTCTCGTCTGAGTCGCACGGGAGAGTTCACAAGGTTTCCTTTCTATTCCAAGAATCGATGAAAACTGCTCTCTGTTCTTATGGTGGTTAACACTTTTGTAGAGCGCACGTCTAGATTTTGTTTTTCTTTGTATTTCCGTTCCCTCTCTCCTTTTCTGCCGCCAGTCTTTCCCCTGGAAAAGGCTCCAGTGTTCGGATGAAAATAAAGCATCCCGTTGATCCGTCGGTTTTACAAGGGACGACAACGCTCCTCCCTCTCTATCCTCTCGCTTCTCTCTCCCGTTCTACAGATGTTGTGGACTGTGACCAGGACGCAGTCCGTCCTATCTTTTCTGTATACGCTTAATAGTGTTTGAATAAGTACGTATCAATTGTTTCTCCCCTTCCTTTCTTGTCCCAATGCCGAGCGATTCTCTGTCACTGCCTTTTCCTCGGATTTGGCAACTGCCGTAAGGCAAGGACATTATCTTTCCATGCACGAAGTGCGGCTCCTCTTCCTATGTGACCAACCGCCCTCCTTCTCTCCCCTGGATACAATGCATTCTCTTTTCTCGCGAGCGTCCGTTACCCAGCCAGCAGCTATTCGTCTCCGCGCGAGGGGCCCAGATTACGCTCTGAGCTTGAGTCCTCCGTTCCAATTGCTCGTCCTTGACTCTTCCTCTTGCCCAACTCTACGGGACCTCTATTCGCCTTTCGAGTAGCACATCAACGACTTCTTTAACTGCTTAATTTTCCCCCCACGTGCTGCCGTTTTTTCCTGATCGTTCTCTCTGGCGATGTCCACCCCAAGGGCAATCCTTTAGCCCCCCCCCTCCCTCTGGTGGCCCCCCCACCAAAACTACCCCCACCCCATTTTCGGTTTGCGCCAGGTTTTTTCTCCCCCCCCCCCCCCTTTACCTTCGAAGTCGATCCTCTCCTCTTTTCCCTCGACTCTATGGCAGTCTAGGCCTGGCAGTCCCTAGAGCTCCGAGAGGTGCAGGGCCATCTTTTTTGGTTCGCAGGGAGGAGTGTTTCTGTTCCTTCTTCTTCCAGGTTACATCCGAGACCTGCCCCTGCGCCCAGGCAGTTTGAGAAGATGGTCTTAGTTGACTTTAGCAACACAGCAAGTGATTCATATTATTTCCCCTGTTCTTTATTTTTTGAGCGCCACCTAGTCCTTGTACGCTGAACTATGATTGTTTTTTACGAGCTGCGTCTATCTTTTCCCATTTT
>Ga0179593_1643177_pt1 | contig 10628 bp, 10 predicted proteins | sample CZODoug2_1_08_16_FD_185931 | JGI IMG/M metagenome (GOLD analysis project Ga0179593, IMG submission 185931) | Vadose zone soil fungal communities from Angelo Coast Range Reserve, California, USA - CZODoug2_1_08_16fungal (PacBio error correction) | ecosystem: Environmental > Terrestrial > Soil >... | reverse complement strand
TGAGTTCTGGCCGTAATTGTCTCTCGGTGAAAATCCTTCGCTTTCTCCTTTTTAGTCAGGGTCTGAATTCGCGTCGGGAAGGCGCCTGATCCCGTTTGTAGGGACGCCGAAGACCGCCCTTTTTCAAGGTACGCCTTCTTCATACTACTTCCTCCTCTTTTAGCCCCTTCTTCGATTCCCTTTAAACTTTTGAGCACAGATTCGAGAGTCCGATTCACCCTGAGGATGAGCCTCCCCCAGATGCCGGCGGACTTTTTTTTTTCGCCTTCTAGACTTTCCGTGAGGAATTCACAGGGACGAAGCTTTTAGAGTTCCTCCTTTAAGACGTAGGAGTTCACAAGGAAGTCGTCCTTGAAGCAAGGGAGGAGAACCCCCACCCCACCAGCCTTCCTCTCCGCTAGAGGATCTCTTCTTGGCGACGAGTTCCGTTGCTATATTCTTCAGGAGTGGTTGCTCGATGAAGCGGGGACCATTAAATTGTGGCTTGGATAATTTGTTATTGGCCTGGGTGTAGCGTCCCTCTTACTTCTTATTACTCCCACCTTTAAAGACTCTTTCTGCAGCTCTTTCCCCACTGGTTGTCCTCCCTTGACCTGATTCCCCTTTTACAGACTTTTTTTTGAGATAGATGCCCTCCAATCCCTTCCTTAACCCGTCTCTGAGCGTCTCCGCCTGAGAGTGCTCTCCCTTGAAGATTTTCTCTACAGCAGTTTTTTTCCACCTTTCAGAATGCTCCCCTCTCGAACCCCTCACCATCGTCGAGATCGGTACTTTTCGATTTAAGCGTTTTCCCTCTCCTACGGAGTTTTTCTTTTGCAGAGAGCTGGTGCCCCCCTCTGCACCAGTCATGGTTACCGCTCCCTCTTTCCTATCCTCTGCCACAGCGCATCTTTGGGCCCTTTTGCTGACCTTCCGCACGCCTGAGTTTTCTCTTCCCCAAAAGCACCCTCCTTGGCGCTTCTTCTGGATGGCTCCCCCTCTTGAGCCAGGCGATTGGCAAACTTGACCGAATCTTTTCAAGGAGTCTTGGGATTCCAGGCGAGTTTTCATCGTCCCCTTGTACTCCGATGGATGTGTTTTCCTTCCTGGCGATCCTTCGGGCTTCGCGCTCTTGAGTCTTGGAACTCGTGTCTAAGACTGCGATCCCCTTCTTCCCTTCCTTCAAAAGTCTATGAAATTCACGTAACTTTCCCTTCTCCCCCGGCATTCCCCTTTTTTTTCGTTCTCCCTGAATATAACCGAGGTTTTCTCACCTGAGTAGCGTTCTTGAAGTTTCCCCTAGACCAACGCCCCCCTTGACTTTTGTAGAGTCCCTTTTTTTCCTACGTCGAGGACCTAGAAGCATATGACTCATCAGCCATTATCGCATCTTTTTCGCTCGAAGGTTTTCCCCCTCCCATGGTTAAAGGTCTTTTTTCTGAGACCTCTCCGGCCCGACTTCATTATCGATCCGTAAACCTGCTTCTTTTTGGCGCCGACCTTTTCTCATGATACGGCCTTTCTTGATAGTTTTTTTCAAGTTCCCACAGAGCTGTGACCTCTTCGTCGCCCCCCGCCCAGCTGAAAGCCTCAGGAGTTCTCGCCTTTTCTTTCTACGGTCTAGTTCCCTTGACCGGATACTTTTCTTGGCACTGGATACTTCCCCCCCCATCGTAGACTCCGTCTCCCCTTTTTTCTCCCGTTATGTTTTTTTTTCGGATTTGTCGCGCGGTACACCCCAGAATGAGTATCCCCGGTCTCTGACAGCTTTCTCCTCGAAGGTCGTTATTCCTCTCTCCCTATCTTCGTAGCGCCCTCAGTGTTTTTCCTTTGTTTTTTGCTTTGCCGGATTTCTCTTTTAGCTGGTCTCTTTTTCTCTCAAGAGCTTGACGTTGTCTTTTCTCGTAGACGGTTTTTCCCCAGCGGGTCCTCGGAGACTCCAGTCCCCAGCCTTTTTTCCCCTTCGACTTCTCTCCTGTCACGCCCTCGAGAGATGTCCTTTTCTCACGGTTTTCCCTGGGGACGTCCTTTTTTTTTGCCCGCGAGCGATCCTGCCCCTTCCGTGGGCCTGCGCTCGGCTTAGAAGGAGCCTCCTTTAGGACAGCCTTTTTTTTCTGTGCACAGCTTTCCCTTTAACAACGGCCCTTTCACTAGGGCCACCCCGATCTTTCCTTCCTCTTTTTTAGTCTATACGAAAAGGCGTTAAGCGCCCTTTCTAGAACTTGTAGTATCTTACCAACGTTTCCCTACGCTTTCAGCAGCAATTGTTCTGTGGAAGGCTCCTCTTGGATCTTCGCTTTCCTATCCTCATGCGCACGGTAAGCTCTCGAAGTTTTCTCCGCCCCCCCAGCCGCGGACCTTGTTGCTCGGTCACTTTGCACTTTTCCTTACAGATCACGGCTTTCGATCAAGATTCAGGCTCTGGCGAAACTTTTTGCGGTTTCTTCTCTAAGTGAAGTAGGGTGCGATGTCCCCTGTCTCAGACGCCTACAATCTCCCTTTTTCCCAGACGATTTCCGACAAGATTCTTTTCCGCGAGCGATCGGCCTGTTACCCTCCTGAGCAGTTCGCTTCGTCTTTTCCCCCTTTAACATAGGTTCCGAAAAGTAGCTGTCCTGTTTTTTGCGCGCGTGCGTTTGAATTCCTTCCCTTTTTGCTAGAGTGCTCTTAGTAGGTTTTCCCTCCCCCCTAAAGATTTTTTGGCTCCCGCTCGACCCCCTTGTAGGTTCTCAGCCACGAGACGCCCCCTTTTTAAGGTCCCTTGAAGCGTTACCTAAACACGTCCCGCAGAACTTCGTGGTCGGCCCCTTTTCCCCCCCCAGGGAGACCGCTTCTCTTTTTCTAACTTCGAGCCTCGTATGACGGCTTTTCCCTTCTCTTTTTTTCGCATTATTCGTGTGAGGAAGGTCACTTGAATCTTCTATTAGGTTCGAGGCGAGAGACCCTTCCTTATGGACCTACGGGAAGCTCTCCCAGAAGATTCCTTCCTTAGAAGGCTTCAGCTTAAGCTTCTTTTGGCCTCCTCTGTCGTTTTTATGTTTTCTCCCCTTTTTCTCTGGGCAATTCCGCGAGTCCTTTTATAGACCCCTCCGGCGCGCTCAGCAGATTTGTCCTCGTTGACGATGCTCATATGATTTTGTTTGTTTTGCTAGTCATCTTCTCAATGTCTGATGCGCCTCTTGATCGTGCTATTTTGATCCCGTCCGCTCCTTTTCATCGAGCTCGCGCATTTTAGGAATCCTTTCTTCCCAGACTTGATACGTGGCCAACCTCCCGGCCCTTGGCGAGGTTCTTAGTTTATGCTCTTCCTTTTTGGCCTCAAGACTCCGATAGGGTTTCCAGTCCATCCGGATATTCCCAGAAGTCCTGATTTTTGACTATATGTGCATGCCTAAAACCTCCCACTGAGGAAGGAGAGAACCCCTGCCTAAGGTCCTTTTCCCTCCTCTTCAGGATTTTAGTCTCTTTCGGAAAGATCTGGATTCCCCCACATCTTTAAACCGATTTAGCCTCGCCGCTGACCCAATGAGGAGTTCTTCGTGTTCTACGTAACTTCTTGAAACCACGGTGATTTTTCCTACAATCATGGAGATCCCGAGTGCTTTTCCTCTATCTTCTTTGAGTAGCCCGATTCTCTAAGTACTCGCCATTCGAGATCGCCGTAGTAGGTAAGCCAACATTGAGGGTTCCCCCTTTAATACTTCTTTGTCTGATCTGCTCGAGGGTGCAGTGCCTTCGTCCCTGCCGAAGGACCGATCTCTTGAGCTTTTTTCCCTTCTCTTCGAGTCGACCTTATTTTTCAGCCGGCTTTTTCGACCCCGGTAGTCCCCTCATCTACCCCCCGATTCCCGAGCCGACGTTTTGGCCCCCCATAATGGCTCCTCATTCTTTTGGAATCTTGTGCTAGCCCTGTGCAAACCCCCAAAGCTCCGTAGTGACCTCGAGGCGGACGGCGATGCCTTTTCTCGATCTCGTTCTCGCGATTTCGGCTTCTCTTGAACGTTACGTCCCCGACTCGGGACTGGATGGGACCATTCTCCCCTTTGGAGATCTCCCCCGTTTTTTCGTCGCCCCTTCAGCGAGTGTCCTTTGCTGCCTTAAGAGTCCAAGCGCTTTCAGGCGGGATCGTCTTCCCTGCTCTTGAGACGAAGATTTTTTCCCCGATCGTGTGTGTTTTTGTCGGGGACCTTCGGTTTCCCGACTTTTTTCCGGACATGCGGTCCGTGCGGTAGTCCCTTTTAGAAGTCTCTTACTTTCTTTTCCGCTAGAAGGGTTCCCGCGTTTTTTTTTTTCCAGTTGTACAGTTCTGTAGAACTCCCTCTCCCTTCCTGCGTGTGGTGAGAGAGACTCTTTCTACCGAGGGTCCCCCCTTTGGTTGAATACGAGTTTCCTAGTCTTTCTTTTTCTCTTCCCATCCCTAAGGAAGGCGATACGTCCTTACCCTCGGTTCGGAAAGACTTTCAGGACAGCGGACTTACCCTTTTCTTTCCGAAGACTTGTAGCTTCCGAGAACTTTTTTACAGTATTCGGCTCTCCTCAGTTTTAAGTCATGTCGTCGGGTCTGTCCACTTTTTCCTTTTTCCGCAGCGCGCCCCTTCTTTTTTGAGAAGAAGTTCTTTCTTGCGTGTTTTCTTCTTGATAGACTTCAGTTTTTCTTCCCTCACGTCGCGCCGACAAGTTTCCCTTCTTGGACTCCTAGACCCCCTTTGCTGTACCCTAGACCGCGGTTTTGCCGGTCTTGCTCCGATGCAGAGCCTCTGTCCTTTTTTTTCATGATCCCCTCCTTCCGGTAGTTTTTTTTTTCTCGAGTCCCCTTCCTGTTCAGACTTTCGCGACTTAGAACTTTTTACCTCCCTTGGAACAGTCTTTCCCTGATCCTTTTTCCCCTTAGCTTTTTCCTTTGTAGTTGCCCATCCTTTACATACCACTTTTCTCCTGGCGCCCGTCGAGCCCCTTTCTACTCACAGTTAGTCTCAATCTTTCTTGAGAACTTTTCTTCAAATGCCCCGTCGTGGCGTCAGTTCCACTGGTTTTTTTTGCGAGCTTGCTTTTTTTTTGAAGTTTTTTACCTTCCCCCCTGATTTCGCCGAGATCGGCGCTGTGGTCTCCCTTCCCCTCCCCTCTTACAAGTTTTTCCCTCCGCCTCCTCTGGGCGTTTCCATCACTACTTTCTTGTAGTTTTCCGGGTAGAACTTTTTTTTTCATACTGTTTTAGGTGTGCGGTGAGAAGCGCTTTTTTGCAATTCTTCTCCTTCTCGTTTCCCTTAGGGGCTTTCCATTTAAGTGCATCGGGTACCCGATCCTCCCTCTGAGTCTCCCCCTCCCCGTGAAGACTGACGGCTAAGCCCAAGACTCCCCTTTACGACTCCTTTCTGACAACTACGTTCTCAGCTCTCGACCTCCTTTTTGATAGCTCTTTTTCGAGCTGGTCCGCGAGAGTTTCCTCAGAGAGGAAGCTTTTCCTTCGAATTCTTCAATGACTTTTAGGATTCAAACCTCCCAAACGCCCCCCCACCAAGTTCTCCTGAGGAAGTTTTTGCCTCTCCCCCCTCCGTTGTTCTTCGATGAATCCCCCTTTAATTTCTACCCTTTTGCACTTTTCCTTTCCCTTTTTTGACTCGTGCTGTCTATCGCCCGTTTTTCTTTCATGCTTTTATTGCCTCCCCTTCCCTAAAACTCTGATTCTTCCCCCCCTCTGCGGCACGCTGCGCCGGCTTTCTTGAGCGACTTTGAGGTCTTCTCCGAGCTCGTACTTCGGGGAGTCCTTTTTTTTCCCCACGACCTTCTCACGATCGCATCAGAGTCCCTTTCTTGCGAATTTCCCCCTCCCGACGGACCCCCAAACGCTTCTGGAAGGACTCCTGGTGGAGGGGTCTCCTCTCCCCTCTGCAAGGACTTCCCCCCCCTTTTCAAGCTTCGAGGCCAGCGTTTATTTCTTTTTTTTCTGGGTTTTTAGGTCCCTAGCCGACGTTTGCCCCCAAGCTCTCACGCCTTTCCATTTCATCTTTCGGTCGTACTATACTCTCTTTTCTTTTTCCCTCCTTTGGGCAAAGTAGGTCCCGGCCCTCGTCGATTCTTTTCGGGCACTGGTCACCCCGGTCCCCATTTTTTCGAGGGTACGGGACCCCCTGTTGGCAGAGGGAGTTTTTGCGAGTTCTCCCGCCGCTCTGTGAGTTCCTCGCTTTTCCTTTTTTTCGATTTTCCTCCCCAGAACCTGTTTGACACCAGCTTTCCCCTTTTCCCGAGAGACCTTGAGTTACGCCGGACTCTCCCGACTCGTGATCCCGGTGGCAACCCCTTTCGTTTTGTTCCTCGGACTTATCGATTTCTCGGAGTTTTCCTTTAAATTTTTTAAGTCCTCCCGAATTGCTCCCTTTCCTCCGAAGATTTCTCGCTAGACTCCCTAACCCCAAGGATGATTTGCGTCCTTCCTTTGCGACAAATTTCCTTTTTAATAACCTTGGAGTCCGAGACCATCCCTTCTGCATTTAGTTTTCTTTCTGAAGTATGGCCCCCGATGGGTTCTCTCCTTCGTAGCGTTTTCAGGTTCACCCCCTTGGGCTTTTTTTTAGTTTCGATTTTTCCGACATTTCTTACAATTATGCTCCTAGAATTTTTCCCCCCCTTTTCACACTTCCCTCCGTTGCAAGCACTTTGCCTATCTTTTCTCCCCTTGTGGTTGTCTTCTTCCCTTTCAGAGTTCTCCCCCCTCCCTCCCGAGTCAGATTTTTCTCTAGCAGATTCTCTTTCGTACACTTCTTTCTTTTGCCACGGAGGAACTCCTCAGCTTCTTCCCGACCGTCCCGTCTCCCAAGAGGTATCGGTTTTTTTTTCTTTCCTTTGTCTCTCGCTCCCTGGTTTCTCTACGATTTTTTCCCGATACGTCAGTCTGTCCCTAGTTTTTCCCTTAAACTTTCAAGATCTCCTTTCTAAGACTTCCCTGTTACTTACGTGAGCTTTTTTTCTTTCCAGAGGCAGCTGCAGTTTTTCGTTTCGCCTGGGCCCAGATTCTGAGCTCTGCTTGAGCCTCTCCTCTCTTCTTGCACGCCTGGAGACTTTTGACTCATTTGTGCCTTTTTTCCCCCTCTGCCGACTTCCTGACTTCTTTCTTTCAAGACGCCCCTCTTTTTTTTTTTTCATCGTTCCCTGGGCCTGCGAGGAGTTGGGTATCCAGAGACTCCAATTTTGTTTGCCCTCTCGATTCATAGTTTTACCGCTCCCCCCAGGAGTAGAGAACCTGGTATATACTGAGAAATTCCGCGGCCTACCTGTGCAGACGAAGGACCTCGACGGCCGGGGCGCGGGCGCGCGAGTTTCTTTCTTTGCGAGTTCCTCCCTTTTTGTAGAGTTTCTAACTTAGCCCGTGCTTTCGCTTCTCTCCCTGACGTTTGTTCGGACTTTTCTTCAGGGTTCCCTTCTCTTTTTTTTCCAGTTTGCGGCCTTAACTGCTCTTCCCCCTTCCGACAGATTTTCCTTTGCAGAATCTTTTTCTTGTTGTTCCCTTTGAAGTCTTATGCTCTGAGGCCGGCGGACCTTTGAGTTTTTCCCTTTCGTTGCGGTCTTTTCCCGCAGAGAACCCGATTTCCTCTTCTTCCTGTCTCCTTTCAGTAGGAGTCCGATTTTCTTTTTTTCTTTTGAGAGACCAGCTGGCCAAATCTGATAATCAGATTTCGAGCTGTTCTCCTCTCTCCGCTTTTCTAGTTTCTTCCTTCTATTTTGCAGCTCCTCAGTCGTAGGAGACCCGGACACGACTCTCTTGAGGAAGGCTTTTACCTTCCTTATTCCAGACTCCTTGGGCTCTTCTTAGGGGAACCCTTTTTGGTTCTGAGCATGGAATCTGCTGATCTTAACCTGCCCGGCTCTAGACTCCTTTAAGACCGACTCCTCGGTCTGACCGCTCGACAAAGAAACTCTCCCCCTCGTCAACAGTCTCTGCATCTTTCTCTTCGAGTTTTTTTGCTTTTTTGCTTTTGCAGTTCTTTTCCGCCGCGACTTAAATATACTCTTCTTTTCCGCCATCGCCTTTCTTTTCATTTTTCTTCAGACTTCCCCCCTCGAGATTCTCCCCCTATGGCCTGTTTGAGACTTTTTTTTTTTATGTTTCGCGTGAGCCCTTTGGGACAATTCCCTTTTAACCGACTTCCCCCTCCCTTGAGAGGGGATGGTCTTGTTTTTCTTTTGGAAACATTCCTCCTCTGCGTCCCGACCTTTTTTTCGAATGCTTTCTCCGCGTTTTTTCTAATCCACGCTATTATCGTTCCCCTCTTGTCCTAAGGACTCTCGACGTTTCCCCGGCACTCCCTCCCGAAGGTTTCTTTCGTCACTAACCGTCGTTAAGTTCACCGCTTAGCACCCCATTTTTCGCCGACTTCGCGTCCCCGTTGTCCTTTTTTGTATTCTTTTTTTTTCTCGGGCCTATCTCCTTCCGATTCTTCGACAATACCTCTTTTGAATCATTGGGACTCTTTAGACTTTTTTTATACTTCTTTACTCGCCGGAAAACTCGACTACTTTCCTTTCTTAGCTGTGCCTGGTCCCTTCACCATAGCTATTTTTGCCTAGTGAGAGTCGACCCTTTCCCCCGGCAAAGACTTTTAGTGTTCGCGGTCCCTTTCCCCCTTTTATAAATTATAGATTATCCCCTTCGGTAGTCCCTTTTGAGGCTTTCTCCGGCTTTTTTAACTTTTTTATAGCGCCCCCGAGCGACATGCCTTTTACCTCTGTTTTGTTTTTTGCTCTTGGGATGTGGCGCCTCCCTCAGTCGCCGAGCTTACCAAGTTTTCCTGCCCTTCTATTAGGCACGGTCGGCTCTCCCTTATCTTTTTGTCAGCTCCTCATTTCTTTCTGCCTTGTTATTTTTTCTTTTAAAATTCTTTTCTTCTTTCAAGATCCTTCCTTTAGTTCCTTCCGGTCTTTCTGACGTTCACTGGTTTCTCCTTTTTGAGTTTGTTAGAGACCAGTTCTTTCGATTCCTCTTGATTATCCGGGTACATCTTCTTAACCATCCTGACGTATATGTTGATACCCCTAGGAAATAGATTTGAATCTAATAATTCCCTTTTATTTTTTCTTTGATACCCTTAAGTGCCTTCGTTGTTTCCCCGGGAGTCGAGATTTTTTCTTTTTAGCCTTTCAGTCGATTTGATATTCTCCCAAACCTTTCTGATCTTTTCTCTACTACCTCCCTGGAGGCCATCACCCCAGATTCTTACCTCACTAGCTCCCCCCCGGGACCCCCAACGGAATTTATCCATCCCCTGACTTTCTTTATCTCCCACTATCTTTTTTTTCGACTCCTTCTAGCCTCCTGTTTTGGTACTTAGCCGATCTTTTTCTCCCTTCCCCTGAGCTGTCCCGGTGATGTTACCGAGCCTTTGTTCAGAAGTCAATCTTAACTTGCGCAAATCTCTGGGCGACTGTTTAATTCCCTCTTGCAGTCTTAGAGCCTTCACACTCTATTAAGTGAATTGTCAAGCCCTTCCCCTGGTCCCCCTCCTGATTTCATACTGTTCCTTTTGAACCTCTCTATGAGAACTCGGTTTTGGACCGCTTCTTCTCGGTTTCCCTTCCCCCTCTGTGCCTGTTGAATAAGGTAGCAGATTTTAAAGCTTCTTCATGGATAGGCGCTGCTTTCTTATGTGCCCCTCCCCCGGTCGGCTTTATAGTTCCCGGGGCCTTCTCTGTTCGAAGAGTATTTTGTACCCCCCTTACTTGCAAGACCGGGGTACCGATGATGCCCCGAATTCTACTCCTTTGATCTCTATCGTTCCTGCGATGATAGTTCCTTTTTTCGTACTGCTCCCCCTTGCGAAATTTTTTTAGACCCTCCCGTAGATCCTTCGGCGTCTGGTTCTTCCCCCCACAGCCCCTTTCTGGCTCTCGGATCCCCTCGTCCACTGTCCTTTTGCGTGAAGCGACGGAGTCTTTCCTTAATTGAGGTCTTTTCTGAAGTATCTCTTTGAATTCGCCCCCTTCGTTTAGACCTTACGACAATCTACCCTTTCTGCGGTCCTTTTTCGATAGAAAGCTTGTATTTCTTCGAAACCCCCCAGGACCCCCCCGGTTCGGCTCAGTAATTCCTCTCACCTTCCGGCCTCCATCCCCTTTTTCCACCCGACTCCTTTTCCAGCAGAACTCTGAGGCCTTCGACTTTCTCCGGTTTTTTAATTCCAGACTCAGCTTTTTCTTCCCCTGTAAAGCGCGTTCCCAGAGGATTGCGCTATCCCCCCCGTCCATATTTCGCGGACAGCCCGTTATTTTTGTGGTTCGCCGATTCTTTCGTCTTGTCGTGCGGCGATGTGTCCCTCTGATCCCGAGCGGGAACTCTCTTTTCTCGTCCATCGTGCTTTGTCCGAGAAGCCCCGATTCTTTTTGGAACCAGCTCCCCCGATCGGTACCTTCCGAGGTCAGGAGACCCCCCGCTCCTCTTTCAACCCCTTCCCCGCCTTTTTTTTTCCCTCCGGCGTCGTCTCTAGCGGCTGAGCGCGCTTTCAGCCAGGAGTTCTCATAAGAATGGTTTTTCTTGTCGCGCGGTCTAGATGGCGTTCTCTTAAGATGCGCGCCTTCCTGGCGCTTCCCTGTCGATCTGACTCCGCCTGCTCGCCGTCGCTCCTCCTTTCGCACCTGGTTTTCCTCAGATGCCGTTGACT
>Ga0179593_1575960_pt1 | contig 10628 bp, 13 predicted proteins | sample CZODoug2_1_08_16_FD_185931 | JGI IMG/M metagenome (GOLD analysis project Ga0179593, IMG submission 185931) | Vadose zone soil fungal communities from Angelo Coast Range Reserve, California, USA - CZODoug2_1_08_16fungal (PacBio error correction) | ecosystem: Environmental > Terrestrial > Soil >... | reverse complement strand
ACTTTTTAAGAGGTGGGCTTTTTTGCCCGCTTTTTTGCAGTAGGCCCTTCTCGTCCTTACGAAGGACCGGTCAGGTGCGCGACTGTACGTGGTTTTTTCCCCCGAATTGCCCTCCGTTCCCTTTGAGAACCGTTTTTCTTTTGTCGCATTTAGGGAAGGATTCTTTCCCGGAGCGATACGGAGCGCGCGGGTTGTTTTCCTGCAAGTTGGTGTACTCTTTTGGAGTCAACTTTTCTGCATTTACGAGCCCTTTTCCCTTCCCCGGGATCCTTGATTCAGGAGCACTTTGTGTTCTTTAGCGTCCTCGCGTTTCTTTCGTAGTTTTTCTCCAGGCCTCGATTGAAGCTCCCAAAGTGACCACAAGCTGTGTCCTCACCTTTGTTTCTTTTCTTCTTCTTTAGTCAGATTTGATCTAGGGTTTCCTTTGCGTTTAGTTCCAATTAGATTTTTTCGGCCGGCCGCCTCTGGGGGTAGCCTCTTTTTCTTAGCTCTTGTCAGGCGCTTGGCACTTTAGTATCTTCGTTGGACGGGCTTTTCCCTTTAGACATTTTTTTTTTGGTCATCGGGGTGCAGGCTTTCTTTTTTTCTTTTATCACTTTTTCTCTTCTAGCAGTCCTCGCCTCTGCGGGTGACGGCCTTCTGACAGCTCCCCCCCTTTTTCAAACTTTTTCGGCATGACCTTTTACCGCGAGTTGGGAGTGTCGACTTTTTTTCCTGAGAGAGGTTTTCTTCCAGCCGCGCTCGCTGCGGGTTCTCATCCTTCTTTTTCATTTCCCTTTCCATGTTGAAGGCAATGTGCCAGGATCATATCTAGGTTGCTGCTATGTCCCTACCTTTGGAACGGTCGACTTTTTTTTAGGTTAGTTGGGTGGCGGAGCGGGTGTGCCACTCGCGGGGCACTTTTTTCCTCTCGCTGTTTAGGTCCTTCGGAGTAATGCTCAATTTAACTCGCCGACGTTGATGGTGGCCCTTCTTTCGAAGTATCATGCAGTATCTCCTTTGTACCTTGCCCCGTGTGTCGAAGTTTGGCGAGATTTCCTCTCCTGTGTGACGGTTTTAACGCTCTTTCTCGCTGGCGGGGCTATCGAAGTAATATGATGGGCCAGCGCCTTCTCTTTCACTATCAGGCGGTTTTTTCATCGCCTCATTTTCCTCCCGCGGGTTAGAAGGTTTTGTTCTAGGATTCGCGTGACGATTGCCGGGTTCAACGTCTCGCAGCGTCTATTTCCTTGGACACTGGTGTTTATCCCGGAGCGGTCCCATTGAAAACCCTTTGCCCGCGGTTTTTTCCAGTTTGTTGTGGGCGGGGGTTTTTGAGGGGATTGTTTGGGGATGGGGTGTCATCCGTAAGTAGGCTAGTCTGAGAGTCCCGCCGATTTTTTTGCTGCATCGTTCTTTTTTGCGGAGGATGTTGAAGTTTTTTTCCGCACAAACGAACCCAAGCCCCCCACCCCCGTCCCCAACCCCCCAACCCCCCCCCCCACAACCAAACCCACAAAGACACCAAAAAACCCCCCACCCCCCCCCCCCCCCCCCCCCCCCCACACCCCCCCTCTGACGTCGTCTGGTGTTCCTTTTCTCCTAAGGGTGTGTGCGGGATTTATGGTCTTTTTTTTTTTTTTTTGGGACTTTCCTGGGCTTGTTCTGGCTTCTTTAGACCTTTTTTTTTTTTTCTCGCCGTCGGCTGGGGGTAGCAATTGGCGGCGGTTCCTAATTCTTTTCTTTTTGCTGTTTTGGCCTTTCCCCGTTCCTTTGTTCGGGGTTTTCTTTTTAAGAATGCGGGTCTCTCAACGGGAGGGACTTTTCCGCCCTTGGCAAACTGTTCCAGGCCGGGATTCTTATGCCCGCCCAGTAACGGTTTTTTACTTTTATTTTTTGGCGGCTTTTTTTCCCGCAGAGCGGGAGGATTAAGTCCCGAACTTTTCTCTCTTCTCTTTTCTCCCTCCCTTTATTTTTTTGACGAACCTTGCTTTTTTTTCCGTAATACTCGTTGACCCGGCCCCTGCGGCAAGTGCAGCCGGGCTCCCCCAGCCTTCAACCCTTAGCAGACCGGCCCAAACCCCCGACTTCCCGTTCTTTTGATAAGGCTCCGTGGGAAGAACATGCTGCACCTTGTTCCCTGAACATGCGGCCTATTTTCAACACCGAGTCTCAGGTGCCCCCTCCTTCCAGAGCCGCCTTGCACAAAGTGGTACCTCCCCGGCCAGATCTAGAATTTAGAAAAGTTCTGCTCCGAATTAATTCTGCCCGGGCTGCCATTTTTCTTTGTTGTAGATCCACCCTTAAGTTTTTTTACTGCCAAGACCTTCGTCCCCGAAGCTTCCGTTTTCAAAGAGTGCCGGTGAAAACTTCCTAGCCCTAAGAGGCCAGCGATTTCTTACTCATCGGCGTTACCTTCCCCAATTCTTCTGTACAGCACCCTTGCTTTTCCCCCCCCTTAAACGAATCCACACCCAACCTTAAACACCCTAACAGCCGTGGAACACACTTTTGTGTCATGCCCTCCTTTTTCTCGTGTGAGCCGTAGGGACCACCCTCTCTGAGACTTTTTTCCTTTTTTCAGTTTCCGGCACCTCCTAACGATCACCCGGATCGGTTTAAAGAATCCAACCTTTTTTTCCCCAGGTTCAGTTCCACCGCTAGTTCTCCCGTCCGTATAGGGAATTTTTTTTTTCCCGTTCCCGATGACCCCCGTCGATAGCAACTTTTGCCCGCGCCCTCGCACATCGTTTGTGTTAGCTCCCCTGAATCCTTCCACCCGCGCTTTTTAAGTCTTGTCCACCGTGGACAGGTACCGCCCGACTTCTCTGAAGGATTTGGTACCCCCCCCTGACCGACCAGGTCCCCTCCCTGCACCCCGTACCACAAGCTCTCCACAAAAGGCCACTCTTGACTCTCTCTCGGCTCAATCCTGCCTAATTTTTCTCCGCTTCTTTAGTGGCATTTTTCTCTTCTTGAGACCGTTTCTTCCAAGAATCCCGGCCCCAGCTGATGATCCTCCCTTGTGGACGTCGACTCCCTCGATGATGGCCGCTGGACGCGCCCCTTGTACCCCGTCCCTTTTGAGCCCCAGCGTCATTGCCGATTTTTTTCATTTCACGATCCTCCCCCTCGTGTGGTGGTGAAATGTGGAGTCGCCTCGCAGAGTCATCGTCCATTCCCCTCGGCGGCCGAGTCTTTTTCCAAGTGAAGGATAATCTGAACCCGGATGGAATGTCTCTCTCATCACTACCCTTCTAGTGGTCGCGCCCTGATGTTCCATTTGAGCCCTTTTGAAACCCTCGCCTGGATAGCGCACTCCTTAAGAAGCATCGGCGGGTAGGTTTTTTCTGAACGTTTTACCACCAGCCCTAGTGGTAGTTAAGGTTCTAAATAGCCTTTTTCACTCTCCAGACTTAGCTGAATGATTCCATGACCAACCGACGTTGTTTAGCGGACGGAAAGTCGAGCTGAGTATGAAGAAGCCTCAACACTTAGAGGAGTCGTCCCTCATTTCAATGCTTCGAGGACCCCACCCTTCCCTGCCTCTTCTGTCCGAATTTTTCCCTCCAAGGTAACCAACCTCCCTTTGGCCTGCAAGCCCGGAACTTCTTCCCCTAAGCCTTGACTTTCCGGATGCTTAGAACATATCCATTTTGGTTCCTTGTTGTCCTCCGCTTTTCCCACCATGTCAGACAACACTTTTAAGACCATTCCCCCGATTCCGCCCCATTCCAAATTGGGGCGTGACTTAATTTTTTTAGTTCGAGAGGAAGTTGTCGCCACCAATTCCTGCCAGGTAACTGAAAGGCCTGAACCTTTTTACTAATACCCCCCCCCCCCACTTTTTTTTTTTTTTTTTTTTTTGTTGTGGTTTTTTTTTTCCAGGATTTTTTCCTCTGGGGTCTTTTTCTGACAGGTCGGTCCGCTTTGAGAAGCTTCGTTACTTCGGACCTTTCCTTCCTCAGGGGATCCCGGGAGGTCTTTGATCAGGATTTTTTTTCCCACCCGGTGGAATTGTTGAGCACTGTGTTCAGAGGAGGACACCTCCGTCCAACGTTTTCTGATTTTTACGGAAACTGCCACAATTTTTGCGAGTGGGTCCCGGGACTTGGCCTTTCTTTCCTTGGCGTTTCTTTTTTTAAAGGTTTCTGAGAAGCTGTGGACCTGCTGCTTGATTTTGTAAGTTCCCTTTTTTTCGAGATTAGTGCGGTTGCGGTTTTAGTAGGCCCCCTCCGACCTTTGCCCGTAGACCAACGTGGTGATGCTGATAAAGAGCTCTTTTTCTTTTCCTGCGCGGTAGTCTTTTTGACCGGTCCCCCCTTGTCCCTGACGACTTGGTAGCCTTTTTTTTCGTCGGTGAGCCGGCAATGGGCCTCGGAGTCCGGCTTTTCCTCAATCGTCATTTGGGTGGCTCCATTTTTTTCTTTGTGATTCGCATCAGCTGAGCTTTTACCGGCGGCTAGCAGGTTTTTTCTACGTCTGCCTTTCGTTGTTGACCTTGTCGATTGCCCTCTATTCTCTTTCCCCCATCCTTCCCCCGGGTTTTTAAAGGACGTTTTCTGTCGGGCCGTGGTGAAGTCCTCGATGGACGGTCCAGTCTCGATCTGGACGTTTACGTCAGGACCATTTTTTAGCCGGTCCTTTCCCCGTTCAAGAGTGTAGGAAGTGTGTAATGGTGATCATCCGTCTTTTTGACCGTCCCGTTCCCCTTCTACTGGGCTTTTCCTCTCAGGGTGAGGCGGTGCGACCGCTTCGGTCCCTTTTTGTTCTTGGTCTAGCTGGTTGGCTTTCCCTCTCTTCTTTCGGTTCAGGATGGTGAGGGAGATTGCGGTCTTGACCGAGAAGGACGGGGCACTTCGGTTCTTCTCTTTTTCTCTGCTTTTCCTTGATGGCTTCTACTACACCGCCTTCAAGTGTCCCCCCCCTGTTTTCTATAGATTTTGAAGATGATTTCGGTCCCGCTCTTGGGTGCCGTGACTGCGCATCCGTCCCAGGTGGAACCTGGAATTCTTTCTGGGAGAGCGTCTTTTGATTTTCCTTGCTTTTTTTGTTCATTTCCAGGTGTTGAGCGGCCTCGAGGGCCTTGAAACCGGGTTTCCCACGGGTTAGAAGCGGCTGTTTTTTCGCCTTTTGTTTTTTCTTTTCTTCCTTTTTCGGGGTTGATTCTGGCTTGCATGTCAACTTCCGGATGAGCATCCTTCTTCGAGCTGAATATCCAGCCGATGGCTGGCTTTGCTGACTCTTTTAATGTGTTTCACGTTTTAGCTGCTCCTTCTTTTCCAGCTTCGGTGTGTTTTTAGAATTTTTCTTTTGACGCATGACGTGTGCGCATCTTCTCATGCTTTTTTTCTATTTTGGATTTCTACATTTTCCTTTGAGGAAGGTTAGACTTTCCTTTGGCCGTGGGATCTTCCCCATGAATTCCGTTTTCGTGATTCGCTTGGATTTTCTGGGCTCCTGAAACGACTTTTTAGTTCTTATCCGTGGTGGGCTGCGTTCTGCTCGAGGATCCAGGTTTTCAAGTTCTGTCCGCTTTCTCCGGGATAGGCCAGTACCCCGGGTCTCTCTATTTTTCATTAAGTTGTTGTGTTGATTCGTTCCTCTTACCCTTGAGCCCCTCCCCATGGCAAGTTTTTTTAAACCCCTGAAGGCCGGAGGTTATCAAGTCACGTTTCCTTTTGCCCCATACCTCGTCCAAGAAGCAGTTCTCCTGCCGGGTTTTTCCCCTCTTCGCTGAAACCTCCTTTCCCCCCCCCTACATAACCTTCCCCCATGGACATTTATCTCTTTTCTTCTTCTTGCACGGAAACGTTACTTGTTGCGGGTACCGCCCCCTACGTTATCATCTCCCACTTCTGTCCCCCACCCGCCCCCGGCCAAAAGTCACCATAGATGAGCTCCCCCACGGACGGAAAAGAGGAGACCCTTCCTCCGCTTCCCCACTCTCCCCACCTGTTCCCAGGGCACCTCTGCAGATACTTATCTCCAATCCCTAAGTCCATAAGCAGGACGCAGAAGAGGCGCCCGGACCCTTCGGAGACCGTTCCCCCTCCGCTTAGCACCCAGCCTGACGCGCCACGGCCATGCCCCCCTACCCCGTCCTGTTTGACCTGCCCGCCCTTCAGCTTTTTGGCGACATTTCACAAAGGCTTTAGATCAGAAGCTTTTCCAAAGCCCGCGTTCTTTTGTAGATTCAGATGCAGAAGCCTCGTCTTATTACTCACCACCCAATCCCTTCTCCTTACCATGCAACCAAGTAAAAAAGAAGCCCACATTCTTTCCCCCCAGGCCTTTAGAAACGGCCGGTTTCAGGATGCCGCTTTCTCTTTTCTTTTTTTCCCTTTCTCCCGCTGACCGATTTACCTCCCCGGACCCCCCTCTCAACACCCGGAGAACGATACTAGGACAAAGGTTACAGGGGACCTGACCCCCTGGTTTTCTTAGTTCCCCCTTTTTTTTTCCCCTTGACCCACGAACATGATTCCCTTTTCAAGCTGCCCCGTCGATTAGAACTCCCAGGCAGCTACCGTGGAAATCTTTTGTAACCGCCTTACAATCTCCAATCTCACATTATAGTTTTTTTTTTCCCCGGACCTGGACGTATAATGAATGATCTTATCCTCCCCCCACAATACTGAGGCCTGAGCTTTCCCTCATCCACTCTTTCATGTACGTAACCCCCCCCCCACCCCATGCAGCGGGACATCCCCCCTGTTGCTCGCCGCAGATCTCCTTCCCTCGCTTTTCCCGTTTCCTGGTTCTTAGACCGGGCCACCTCCGACCGGCGAGTATTCACCTGGCTCCCACTGGATAATGATTTTTTCCTCAACGCGTAGTTTGCATTTTTCTACGCGACTCATCCGGAGCTTCCCTAGCAGCTTTTGTTCATTTTCAATGAGCCGACGGGTGTGAACTTTTTTTTCTTTTTTCGATGATAGTCTTCGCCCAGTCGTTTTAATATAGCGACTGTCAATAGTGGCTAGCTTTTCCCGCTGGCATGGACGCCGGTCTCTCCCATGCCTTTCCAAAACTCGAAATTTTTTTCCCCCCCCGGCTACCAGAGTGAGTGATGTAACGACGATTTTCCCTTTTTGCTAACCCTCCCGCGAGGAGGCCTTCCCTATTGTTCCTCTGAAATTTTTCCCTTTCAGAGATACGTTTACCAAGACATTGAACAGTCGCTCTTTCCGTCATTCTTTTACACCTCCCCGGTCCTCTTCGCTGGCCATCGATCTGTATACGCCCCCCCCCCCCCCTTCCTCAAACTTTTCCACTCGAATTTGGGAACAGAAAGCAACTGGCCATGCCATGTTTTTATAGTCACTTTTCACGCCACCTGATCCCGGAAGCCCTGCCGGAACGTTTCCAGGCCGTCGTCCACCCTTTTCAGTGTACTTTCCCAAGGCCCCCCTCTCTCTTCGGTTTCCAGTAAGCTCAACCTCTAAATTTTGTCCGACCCCTTCGTTGTACCTGCCTCATGTCCCCTACTCCTTCCTTACGCTTCGCCCGGGATTCAAGCCCCCCCCCCTCATTGGCCCCCGCCTTCCTGGTTTTTCCCTCCCTATCCTTATGCGCTTCTAGGCCTAGTTCCGTCGCCGGGACCCCCCCTTAGGACCCAGCCGATCTTTTCCCCCCCTTTTCGATGTCAGGTTCCTTTGGTCCTTTTGGCTTTTGAGCGCGAATTGGTTCGACGTTTCCTTGAAGACCCCCCCGGTCGGCGCGCCTACTTTTTTTCCTTTTGGGCGGAGAATGCTTTAGTTCCCCTTTCCATGGTGGACAAGTGTTTCATGAGGGCGTGAGTTTTCCCCCCCTTTCACCGGTGCTCCTCAACCTGGGCCCGGATCCTACGTACGTTCGCTTCCTTGATTGTGGCCATTTGGGACGACGGGGTTTTCAGGGCGGATTGAGGAGAGAATGGATCATCTTCTTTTCTTTTGAGTACGTCGGACAGATTCATCCATGGCTGTCCTCAGAAGAGGCTTTTGTTTTTTTCGTAGGAGTTTTGTCGAAGTGTTTCTACGTTCTGGGGATTAAAGAATCTTTTTCTTAAGAGTTTTTCTTTTATAAATGAGTTTCCTCCCCGATTGAGTCAGCTTTCTTCGTGTTTTCTTATCAGAGTTTATTACAACTCTGTCTTTTTTTTTTCATCTCCTCCCTTCTTTTTCTCTCTCCCTGCTTGGTCGCACTGGATTTGAAGTCCGTTGCCAGTTTTAGGTGTTTTCCCCCCGGGGCAGGTTACGTTCTTCCCTCGGCGCACGCGGTTTTTTTTCTTTTTGTAGAGACTTTCAAGTTTTTTTTTCGGTCGATGCGCTATTCGACTCAGACAGATCCCCCGCGTTTTCCAAAAACGCTTTTTGGTTTTCGGGGTGCTCCAGGCTTTTTGTGGCTGACAGCCTTGAGCTCCAATTTTTCTTTTTGTAGTTTTCCTCCATCCCCTCTCGCAGCACTCCGTTCACTTTTTCCAGGTTGCGGAAAGGTTTGCCAGAAGGTTCGGTCTGGGAAGCCTCCCACTTTTCCCTTCTGAATCGATGCGAGCTGGATGTTTCTTCGTTCCCCATTCTGGCTCCCCACTTAGCGGATTCCCCCTTGATTTTTCTCCTTTTTTTTCATTTGAATTGCCCCCCTTCCCCCGCCAGTAGTGAGTACCTCGGGGTGAGCAACTTTTCTTCCTGAGTCTCGTTACCTGGCCACGTTTTTACGGGGACAAGCGGGTTTTGGACTCCTTCAGATACCCTCCTTTCGCGTTGGTAATCGTTTTTTTCCCAGCCTTGCCCTTTCCTTGTGTTCACGTCCCCCGCTTTTTTTCCCGACCTTCATGGTCTGGCCTCCCTTTTCTCGTCCGTCGAATTTTTTTGGCTTCTTTCCTGGACAAGTTTTGCCGGTCTATCCCTCATCCAGGAGCTTCCTTCTTTGACATTGAAACTGCACGGCGCGGTTTTTTTCCGGATTTTTTCTGGCTTGAGTTTTTTTAAAGGGGACTCTCCCGCCCCCGGTGCTTGTACCGCCTTTCTGGTGAGGAGATCCGCTCTCTCTGAGCTGAAAGGCCTGCTTTTTTTTGCTGACTGTATGAGTTTCCCTGCTGCCGAGTTCAGTCAGTTATGTAGGGATGGATTCTTTTTTCGGGGCAGGTCGCTTTTTACGGTGTGCTCTGTCTTTCCGGTTCTTCTTTATTCTTGACCTATTCCCTCGCAAGTCTTGTGATTATGAACAATTGGCCCCCGTTTCTTTTTCCCCAAGTGTTGTTTGTGTGGGCCTTCCCAGATTTCATTTTTTTTCTTATATTTCTGCATTTCCCGAGTTCCGGTTTAGAATGCTTTTTCGTTCCACGGCGCGGACCAGATACTGTCCCTTCTTTTCACAACATTCCTATAGTGTGGCGCGCCGTTTCCTTACAAGGCCTTTTTTTGGCCCTGCCCTTCGTGCCGGGAAGGTTTCAGGGCGGGAAACTTTCTTTCTTTTTTTTGCCAGCCCCGGTCATCTCCTCCTCTCCGATTCTTTCTTGGACGCCTTTGCTGCTTTCCCCCCCCCCTGCCGGTCGTGCAGCCGGCAGCAACTTCTCCGGCCGGGTCCTGTTTTTGCCAGCTCCAGATCTTTTCATCGTAGGGGCCGACGCCTTGACCACCGCATGCCTGTCCCCGACCGACCCCCACCCGGCCGGTCTTTTCCGGCGCCCTTTCCTTTCCAATCCGCTCTTTTCACCAAGCAGTCCCCCACCTGTTTTTTACAGAACGCCCTCTTCTTGGACTCCCTCCAGCTAATGAGACTTTTTCTGCCAGCCAAGCACAGTGCACCCTTCCTGTCCCCAAACAAGTAAGGCGGTCCTGCCCCGCCTACCTTCTCCCGCCTCTCCCTCCTTCAATCCCCAGGCGATCCTCAGCCATACAGTGACCAGCCAGCTTCCGTTGGTAGATCTCTTTTCAGGGCCTTCTAACGGGTCCGAAGTTCCCTTTTACCAGCCACGTCCGAAAACAGCACGACAGTGCGAACCCACATTTCCAAACACCAGCCGCCCTTCACCGTTCCCCCTTTTTCCTGACTTCCCGCTCCAGGTTTTCCCGGACCCTCTTTTTTTCAAAAGGAAGGCCTCGACGATATTTCTTTTCCCCTTGAGACACGTCACTTCATACACACTTTCCAGTTTAGTTTTTAACGTTCCCCTTCATGCGCTTCCGAGGCGTTGCGTGAAACGACTAATTTGAACTGCTGCTCGTTTTCGCAAGGTCGATGTAATTTACGCGCTTTTCCCTTTCTGTTTAGCTGCATCCACAGTTCCCCCACGAGTCGCGCCGATTTTGGAAAAGTACTTTTTTCCCACTTCCCTTCCCGCCCGAAGCCATCACCCATATCTGTCTCGGTTTTTTCCCTTTTTCCTAAGATGGTAATGCCCAATTTGCCACGTTACCCTTTTTCAAGCTCACCCCCCACCTTTCCCTCCTTTTTTTTCTAGCTGCAGAAGTCCGAAGCCCCAGGCATCTCTTTACCAACCCCCCGTCGGCTCTTATGGTTCAGGGGCTCAATCGTCTTCAGCCATGGGTTCCCTCTCACAATGGAATAAGCTGCCCGACCTCCGAACAAACTTTGGAGGCTTCTCCCCCCCTACCCAGTTTGAGATGTACGAGCAGAGTCCTGAGCGTCAGACCACCTCT
>Ga0179593_1511702_pt1 | contig 10628 bp, 12 predicted proteins | sample CZODoug2_1_08_16_FD_185931 | JGI IMG/M metagenome (GOLD analysis project Ga0179593, IMG submission 185931) | Vadose zone soil fungal communities from Angelo Coast Range Reserve, California, USA - CZODoug2_1_08_16fungal (PacBio error correction) | ecosystem: Environmental > Terrestrial > Soil >... | reverse complement strand
CCTTCTGCGCTCCTCCCCCCACCCCCCTTTTAGGCCCAATGACGGTTTTTACACACCTGCAAGGGTCCGATCTTCTTCTGGTTTGGCTTCCAACGTTTACGGACCAGGTTTCTGCCCTTGCCTTTTTTGTAGCCGTTCTCCTATGCTCCCCCCATGGCCTATTGCCGGGGCTCGATGCTTTATCTTGGATTTTTCTCCTGCAACGCCCAGACTACCTTTGAAAAGCAACCTTTCTTCTGCTTGTTATTCCTTCTCCCTGTTTCATCCCATTCTCTCCCTTCTTCGTTGTCCCCCCTTTGCCGAGCTTTTCGCGTGTCTCCTTTGACCGTTTGTCATTCGAAGACGCCCCCGCACGCACCTGGTCCCACTTTTTCACCCCTATCGTTTCTAACAGGATTGCTGATTTTGAGAAGAGTGTAACCGGCTTCCTACGATCCGACGAACATTTACGGGACCTTCCCCTCCACCCATCCTCCCTCCCTTATGGTTTCGTCGCCCCCCTCTTTCTTAACCCTTCTCTGACGACGATTTTTGCCCCCACTGCTGGTCCTAGTGAGATCTCAGTTTCTTCATTACGTTTGCATCCTTTCTCTTTGCATTGTCACAGTGCGTGCCTGACCTTTTTTTTTTAAGCCCCCGCTTGCCCTTCGTTTAGCAAAGTGGACTTCGCCTCCCTCTGCATGACTTTGCTCTCACCCCCTTTTTGCGACCTCCGTCTGGTCTTTGATTTGAGCCGTTCGGCGGCCAAACAAAGGATTGTTCGTCTTTTTTTAGTTGCTTGATTAGGTTCCTTTCCGTTTTCGCAGGCCGATCCCCCCCCTCTGCTTGTTTCTCACCTACACTGCGCTCTAGCTCCCCCGCCCCTCTGCAGATGACTTTCCAGATCCATTTCCCAGTAGCGGATGCGCTTCGTTTCAATCGTTTTCTTGCCTATAGCCCCCATTTAGCCGGTCCTTTTTCCCGGCGTCCCAGCTAATCGCGAGCACTTACCAGGAGATTATATGCCTTAGGCCCCCCCCCCACTCCATCCGGGTATTCCCCACCTCTTCTCGTTAGGAGAAAAGGGTCTATTTCCTCCTGATCCCATTTCCCCCTCTTTTTCCGATCCCCCTATGTTTCCCTTCTCTCATGTTTTCTCCCTTCTTTGCAGTTGACCTCATGCAGCGTTTCTAGATCCATTTCCCAATTGTGTGGAGAAGGTAGTCAGCGACGTCTTTCTGGTCCCCATTGGAGGGTTTTGAACACTGTCTTCCCCCCCTCCCAACCCCCCCCCCCCCCCCCCCCGCTAAATTTCTGGTCGCCTTTTCTCCACTACTACCGCTTGATCCGTCTCTTGGACAACTCTATTATGGTATCTTGTTCAAGTTTCTCTCCGTGGTTGACAAGCCCAACCCCCCCCCTACGCGTGCGTTCCCCCCTCGCTGCACAAAATCCTTCATCCAGCGTGTGGATTTCCCTTCCTTTACTCCCGTCGCGTTTTTCCTTGTGTTCTGGTTAGCACCTTCGGTTCGAGCAGCGGTCTCTCTTGCGTTTACTGTCCCTTTTTTTATACAACCTAGTGTCGTGATCTTTTTGGCTCTCCTTTTCGAGACCTCCGAGCGATGGACCCCGAGGAGGAGGAGTTCTTGCGGCGCTGAGCTTTGTTAGGCCGGAGCCAACTGTCTCTCCCGCTTCTCTGGCCCTCCTTTCTCCTTTTTCTGTGGAACCCTGTCCGTCCTTCGACGATTTTAGAATTCGTCGTGCGCGCGATTCGACTTGCCACAAGGCCGGGTTTCTGATGGCGAGAGTCGGCATGACTCCGACTCATTAAGAGGTTTAATCGCTCTTGAAAGGGGCTTTCCCAGATCTGCAGGAGGCTTGCGTCCTCCTTCTACCTCCTCTTTCTCCTCTTGATGAATTTCTCAACTGATTTCCAACTTTCCGCTTTGCTTCACTTCTCCCTTGCATAAGGAGATTGGAAATTTTTTTTCTTTCATGCGTTCCTCCTCCTGGTCCACAAACTTCTTCTTCAACATTTTCTTTTCAATAACGTTGTAGAAGGATTAGAGATCTAGTATGCAACAAAAAACACCGCGTTGTTTCAATTCACTCCCCCTTTGACAATCTTTTTCACTGCCCATCTCCTCGTCGTTTTATCTTGCGATTACTTCCCTAAACGTCGGGGAAAGAAAGTTCTCTTTTTCATACTCCCCAGCGGTGTTTCTCCGCTTCTTCCCTTGCTGGTGTGTGCTGTTTCACGTCTGAGGAATTCGGTCTTGAGCCCCCTTTTGCGTTGGAGCCCTTTCCCCCTCAATCTGCTTAGTGTGTTTTTCCTTTGCCCCACGTTTTTGCGGACAATTTCTGATTTCTTAACTCGTACACAAACGCCGGAGCAATTTTTTTTCCCCCTTTTGCCCCCCTTTCTATCATTTTTATGAAACTCCTCCGTTTTTTTTTCCTTTTTTTTATCCTGCTATCCAGTTCGACCAGTATGCTTGCACTAACGTTCGAGGGCTTTTCGCTAGTACGAACTTCAGGCCCCCCAGCGTTTGGCAGTCCATTACTTTCATCGGCTTTGCTCCCATCCCGTTTGAGTATCAAAAGTCCCCTGCGTTTTCTACAGGTTTTTTAGATGCGCGACTCTACTGGTTTAACTTTTACTGTTAAGCTTTTTTCGCTTCTTTTTCTCCTCCTTTTTTCCTCTCCGTTTTTTTGTCTCACGTTTATTCAGCGTCTCTCTGAAAAGCAATGGCCCGCCTCTCAGGCGACACCACTCGCACTCGACTCATCCCCCCTCCAACTTTCTTTTTCCCGCGTAGTCCTCTCCTTGGCTTCGCCCCCTTCCCTCTCTCCCGGGGTTCCCCCTCTAATTCAGTGCCAACATTCGCCTATTCACAAAACTCTTCCTCTTCTTTCCCAATTTTTTCAGCGACATCCTGCCGCCACGCTTTTTTGGGCCCTCATCTTTTTCTCCCCACCTTTTTCTTTTTTACTCTTGTTGTTGTCTTATATGTTGGAGTTTTTCTTCCCTTGGTTTGGCCCGTCCCATTGTTTTTTTTTTTGCTTTCCCTTCAGGCTGCAGACATTTGATTGGGCGAACTTTTTGTTGCATTTTTTTTTTTTTAATCCATTTGGATGTGTCTTTTATCCCCCCCTTCTCCTCTTGAGTTTTGCAAGTCTAGGTAGTTTTTTTTGCCTCCCCCCGAACCAGTTGACGTTTTGTGGCGTGCTACGTTTTGCCTCCCCTTGCCATTTCTTCTTCAGGAACGATGATTTTTAATCCCCTTTCTGATGTAGCATAGTCTTCCAATAGAGAACGATTAGCTTCTCCCCCCCGGCTTGATCCCCATTTAGTTACTTTCTGCCGTTTGATATTGCTGACGCCGGCTTTTCCCGAACCTTAGGCAAGCGGTTACCTTTTTCCCATCTATCTGGATCTTGACGAACCCTTCGCATGTCATGGGCCGACTTCCTTTGCCCGCTCTTTTTGTACGAGCCTCCCCTTCTTTCGCGTTACTTTCCCCCCCCAAGTTGCCCCATCTGTTTGCTTGTCTCTTGTACCTCTCCACTTGCATTGGTCGTTTTACATCTCGTCGTGTCCCAAGTGGAAGAGAGAGATCGGTTTCCCTCCATTTAAGAGTTTCCCTCCTCACACGTATTTCCCAAGACCTTTGCCCCCTACCTCCTGAGCTGAAGCTTTTCGAAACGATAGTGGCGGGATAACGCCCTTAACGTTGCTCCATCCCTCCTCCCCCCCCGGGCCACTTCAGTTCTAGCTTTACCCCCTCTGTCCGATTAGGCAGACGTTCCATGGTCACGGCGTCCCCCCCCTCTTTTACCTTCGCCTACCTCCCTTCCCGCCCCTTGTTGCTGCTTGGACCCTTTTCACAGTGGTTCCTTGCGTTGCATACTCACCGCCCGTCGTAGGCTTTTTTTTTGAAAGGAAACGACTTTTGAAGCTTTCCTGCTCGACTTGCTGAGCTTTTTTCCCTACGGGGTTCTTTTACTTTTTCTCGAGCGAGGAGTTTAGGGTGCCACAACCTGGCTTTTATGGCTTTTGTGTCTTCGAGTTTTTTCCTGACTTTTTTGGTAGCCCCCCGTTTTAAGGAGCCGTATTTCACGCTTCGTTCTTTTTGACATCCCCCGCTCCTGCAGCTCTCCAGCTTCCTATGTCTTCCAAGGACGCTATGATTCCGTCAGTTTGCGTAACCGTTGTGGCCCCCCCCCCACACCCCCTCCCCCCCCACAAGCCTGCCCACCCAACCCCACTACCCCCGGTCACCCCCTAACTAGTTCGCTGCCATTTCTCTGTCCCGGCTTTACGTGCGCGCGCCCTCTTCATACTGTATCTGTTGCTCGTCTTTTGCCCCCTTTCCTTTCCATAGTCCATGATCAGTTAAGCCTCCATCGCATTTCTTCCTTCTTTTTCCTTCCAGGCCCCAAACATTTCGTCGCGATGACCCCGTCTCTCCCCGCCTGTACCCTTCTAAGGTGCTCCTTCTGCTGTCAGGCCCACTAAGCACGCTCCTTCGACTATTTTTTCCATACTTCCCTTTTGTGCCTTTCGCTCCGTATTCGTTTTCCCATTCCTGGACTTTTTGCCCCCCCTCTCCCGCAGTGCCCACCCGCCCCAAATACCGCGAATGATGGTTTTAGTTCCGGAAGATCCCCAACCCTTGATACGATCTACCACTCTCTTCTTTTTTTTCCAATTTTTATCTTCCGCTCCTTGTTGAGAGTCTCTGAACCCCCCCTCAAGCAGACCTTCTTTACCCCAGATGATGTGCTCTTCTTATTTTCGACAAGGCGGTCCTCCCCCTTCGGGTTAGTTGTTTTTTGGCTTGATTAAAGCCCCCTCCCAGGAATCCTCGGTTCGACGGCGATGCGTTCGTCATAAGTTCATTTTTCTCTCCCCCCACATAGTTCACTGCGCTCCTTCGTTGTTTTTTTTCTTGCTCAGACTGGACCTTTCGCGCCGATGTTTCAACCCCCACCGAGGCGTGGAGACGGGTTCAGCTCGGCGAGCTGTGGTCTCAGGCTCGCTCCTCTTTTTTTTTTTTTTATCTTGTTCTCCCGTCCTTCCTTGGCCCCACTTTCGCCGAACGGCTATCACCATCCATCCTTTCGATACTTTGACACCCTGAGAGCGCCCCACTATAGGCTCCTTTTTTTTGATAGGATCCCTCAACGCTTTTTCTTTCCTGCTCATACCGTCTTCTTTTGTTCATGGATTTTGGAAAAATCATTCTTTCTGGCGGCGCTGCAGGAAGTTAAGAAACTCCATGGTAGAAGCTCTTTTTTTGCTGACCCTTGTGGTCGTTGGCTTCTCTTCGTAGCTGCTCTTCCCAGTTTTTTTACCCGCATCCTTTTCTTTTCGTGAAAGAAAATTTCTCGCCCCGGTCTTGAAGATCCGCCTGTAGGCTGGTTTTTTTTGCGATCGGTTCCTGCCCTCAACCCCCCCTCCTCCTCGTTCTAGAAACAAATTTGAAGTATCCCTTAGTTTTGTGCACTTTTTTTGTTCTTTGCAGATGATTCGAACCTTGACCGCAAGGAGCATGGAGTCCTCGAAGTTTTTTTTCTCCCCTCTTTTTTTTGACCTCTATCCGTTTGGGTTCTTTCCTTGCGTGCGTTTTCCCCCCTTCTCGGACATTTTCTTTTGTGCTGACGATTGTCTTTTTTTTTCTCCTGGTCCCCTCCCCAACTGTATTTGTCAGGCTTGCAATAGTTTCGGGTCACTTCCGGTTGATCTTCCTTGCCCTTTCCCCTTCCCCCTGCTTGTTTCCCCTTTTCACTCCTCTAGCCTTTGGTAGTCCATCGTCCGTGTGCAGTTCTTTAGCCTGGGTGGGGGGCAGGTAAATCAGATAAAGTGTGTCTTTGCCCTTTTTCATTGCTGGCTTTTTGGTCGTCCTGGCCCCTCCCCCCTCCTCTGCCCTTCCCCTGCCCGTGGTTCCCCTTGCTTCGCTTCTTGCTTCCCCCCGGAGCCTGGCAGGTCTAAAATGTGTCCATCTCGGGGTCCGGTTCGGGGTCGTTTGTTTGCAGTCCTCGGTTTACCGTCTTTTGGCGTTTTCACTTATGTCTTCCATGTTTTGTGTTGTTGCTACCTCGTTTTGAGATTTTGCGCGACCGGTCATAAAGGGAGTCTTCGTTTCTTCACTCCCCACCATCTCTCTCTCCCCCCCGTCTTGGTTCTCCTCCAGATCCCCTCCCCTAAGTAACTTTTCGTTGCAGCAGTCTCAGAGAGATGATCCATGATTTTTTTTCCCTCCCTCCCAAAACCTTTCTTTGCTTTCCCATTCAACCTCCCCCTAGTAACTCCAATGCTCCCTTTTCCTTCAACAGGAAGTCCCCACTAGGATTAAGTGGGAGGCCCTTAAACTATCCCTTCAACCGCTCTCTTCTCCCCTCCTTTTTTTTTTTTCGAGTTTTTGTTTCTTATTTGACATTTTTCTTGCTCCCCCACTCATCGCTTTTGGTGGTGTGTTTTTGACCTGCCGAATTTTAGTGTCTCGGACGTTGGGGGTCCTTCTTGGTTTCCCCAGAGGACCCTCAACCTTTGTCATGGAGTTTATTTCCTTCTCCCCCCAGTGTATCGGGTCCCCGTTTTCCTCATCGCTTGTTCTCCAACGAAAAAGTTCCTTTGTGTCTCCGTGATTTTGCTGCAGTCCGTTGTTTTCTTCGCTGCTGCTGTCTTACCTAGGACCGCTTGTACCCCGTTTTTTTTATACTCTCGCAAATCGAATCCTAACCCGATTTCTTTTTTTTTACTCCCACCACATTTAGAAGAAGACTTCCATTTTTAAGCTCGATTACTCTGCGGCCCTGCTTTTACTTGAGGCTTTTTTTCCAACCGTCAGCCTCCTCTCGTGGGCTTGTTCTCATCTAGAGATGAATTTCTTGTTTTCCTTTCTTGCACCCTTTATTGATTCTTCGTTTATTTCACAACCGACATGAACGCCTGCCCCCCACCTCCGGACCCGTCGCTGCTGTCCCTCATTCCGTCGGCTATCCCACCCCTCTTCGGCGGTTTACCCACTTTACTCTGCGCGATTTTTGTCCGTGAAGCCTAGATAAGGGAATGAATCTTTTTCCCCACTTCCCGATGCCCTCATGTCTTGTAGAGCTTTTCGCCGTTCATTCGTTGTCAGCGCTCAAGCCAATTCCTTAGCCTTTACGAGTCACGACTTTTTATCTTTCTCCCCGCTGCTCCCTCCTTTCTGATAATGTTCTCCTGTTCCCCGTCCTTCTGAATTCATCGGAGCGATAACGCCGCGATGTTTTGCCCTGATTTTTTTTTCAACTTCTACCAGTCTTTCATTTCTGTCCCGTACCCCCCCCTACCGGCGAGGCTCGTTGTTTTCGCATTAAACGAAGGTTTTCTTAACCGCTTAGACATTTTTTCTCTCTTTTTTTACCGTGCCGTGTCTTTTGAGTTTCGCGTGTCTTCCTTTGACAACACGCTGGTTTCTGTACATGAGGTTGGGATCGAGCCAGCCTTTTTTTAAAATAAGGTGCTAGTCTATTTCCCTCTTGGCCTCCCTTCTCTCGCATTTTCCTCCCGAGTAACGATTTTTACCATAGCTGTTGAGTAAGAGCCCGCTGGACTTGGTTGTCGAGTTCCGGTTGACACAACAAACCAATGGACTTCGAATCAACCGCACATTTTTGTTCCTCAATCCCCGAGTCCCGACATAATCAAAACCACTCAAACCAGAACCCCCGCCCCCCTCAACTTCCACCAATATCCCCACCAACCCTTTCAACCCCCCCCGCCTACCACCCCCAAAACACTCACCACAATTGAAGCATACTCTTTCACTCTTTAACCACAGCCTGCTCCCCCCCTCTTCCCAAACAAATACAACATCCCTTACACGACCTCCCCTCTCCATTTCAAAACCCTCACACCCTTCAACCCCCCACCATCTAAGAATAAGCAAAACCCCCCACCACAACTCTTCGTCTTCCGCCATCCCCTACCCCAACTCCCCCCCCAAACATCTCACCAGTCTCTCTTTCTGCCCTACCTCACTCTACACATACCTACTGCCTCCATTATGTCCCCCCACACTACCCCCTGTTTTGATATATTCCCCGCCCTTAACCCTCCCTCTTAATCGACCCTAATCACAAACTAATACCCTCCACATCTTCCCCTTGGCTCCCCACCTCCCTCGCCTATCGTTGACCCCCAACTGTCACAAGTCATATCCCCAACCCTCCTGTCCCCTTGCCTTCCTCGCATTCTAAAACATAATTCCTCTTCCCACTCCCCCACCCGTCAAATCCACCCCCCACCACACCCCGTGAATTGCCCCCCAGAAATCCCCCCCCAATTCTGCCCAGGAAGCCACCGTTCCCAGTAAAATTAACGTGGCCCCACCCCCCTGTCCCCCCGGCCCCCTCCTGGCTCCCCCCCCGGTCCTGAGTTCCACGAAAGTGCGCCAAGCGCACGCGACCAGAGAACAAAATGCCCCGCCCCCAACACCCATCCCCACTACCCCTTAGCTACTGTTTCAAATCGTTGCCCGACTTTCCTCCAATTATCAGGCTTTCCTTTTAACGACGTCCCTACGTCCTCTCTTCCTTTCTTCCTTGGTTCGGTTATAAATGCCGACTTGCCCCTTTTTTGTTCTCCAAGAATTATCCTGAGGCCAGCCCATCCTCTGGCTCCTTGTTTTTCTCCTTTTTCCGCCCCCCCACTCCCTCCTCTATGTTGACCCCCTTCCCTCCCTCGCTGCATTTGAGTTTCCTTTCGCTGCATTGGTTCCCCCCTCACGAATTCGCGATTCCCCTTTTGTTGTATAAGATTTCCGTAGTTGCGCAGGTCCGTTTTTTTTCATATCCCGTTTCTGGCCATCCTTCCTTTTCCCGCCGCGCCCGTTTCTTTCCCACCATCCCAAACCACACACCCCACGCGGAAGTTGGTTGCCCCGCAGTCCGAACTCTCGCTCTATCTGTAATTCTATTGTTCTTGCTTTCCCTCTCTCTTTCCTCCCTTTTTAGAGAGATGACCCCCCCCCCACTCCCCCTCCCCCTCCCGAAGAGGTACCAAAAGGAAGGGAGCTGACCTCTGAGGGCGGGCTTTCCTCATTCGCTTGGTGTTGTCTTTTCCTTTTTTCCCCTGTCGTCCCCACTTCATCATCCCCGCGCCTCCTGACGGCGATTGCTTTTCGATGCTTCCAATAGGGGCCCTCACATAGTTCGCGATTCTTCTTTGATTCTGTTACCCTTCTCTCCTATGTTTGTAAACATCGAGGGCTTTTCTGCCTGTTTTCCCAGTCTTCTATGAGTTTTTTTCTCCTGGTCCCCTGAGAATGACGATGCTAGGAGATTTTACGGAGAATTTTTTGATCTTTTTTTTTTTTTCATTTTCTCGCCGTCCCTCTTTTCTCTTATTTTCTCCTTTCGGTTCTTTTGTGCTTGAAAGTTGTCCTTAACTCGATTTCTCGTCCCCCTCATTCATCACTGAAAAAACCACGCATAAGAGGAATGGTCCCCCGAGACCTTTGTTACTTAATCTTCTCTCTCGAGCGAATTCTCCCACGCAGTTCTAAGATCTTTCCTTCCCTTTCAATGTTTTACGATACGTCGGTTTTCTCGAATAATAAGGGCCGAGCAATTTTTCTACCTTCATGCTTCCCTTACGAAGGCAGGCTTAGCACGTTCTTGTTCTTTGCAACCTCCTCAAACGCCCCCGTCCGTTTTGTCACCTTGATGCGCTTCTTCCCAGACAAAAAATCTCGCCTGCTTTTTCGCCATCAGCTCCAGCTTTTCTTCTCCCTTTCGGCTTGATCTCGTCTTCTTTTTTCCCACAACTGCGGGTGACCTAAGTTGCATCGTCGTTTTCTCAGAAGTTAGAGAGGGGTTCCAGTTCTAGGGAGGGCTTGAAGGGAGCTTGAGGACCTTTTTCATCTGGAATTGTGGTGATTAGGCTCTCTGATCCGACCGCAACTCCTTTGCTTTATTGGGTTGCCTCTGTTGTCCTAGTTGGTGAGGTCTGATAGATTGCTTTCTTCCCCTGAGTAAACTCACATTTTCACCTCTTGCTTCCAATTTCATTGAAGCTGATATGGGTGATGACCGCAGACTGATTTAGAGCGTTCTTGCGCCCTCTGATTCCCCTTTGATTTTTCTTTTTTCATGCGAGTTGTTTCCCTGGCTCGTCCGCCTAAGCTCGCGGTCCCTCGTCCTTCCTCCCCATCATCAATCGAGAGCTGTCCCGCCCTCTTTTTAGAGATGATGTCATGTGAAGAGAGGAGCTCCCCCCGTTTTTCCGTCTTTTCCTCAGAATGTGTTTCTTTTCACTTTTCCCCCTCCTTTTTTGATTTTTGAGACTACGTTCTTCGATTTGCGTGTCCGCGGTCTCTTTATAGCGAGGTAATTATGAAAGATTCCCGATAAGCCGCCACGTCCCTTCTGACCTACTCCTCCCTCACACGTCCCACCTCCGTTACTTTCCTTTTCTAGATTCGCTCCCACTTAACCTTGATAGGGGGGCCATCAACATCCCGCGCCAGTTGCAAACTTGTATTGACCTCTTGATTCCCCCCCCCCCTGCCCCCTGATAGTCCTAGCTACCATTTTTCCTTCACATTTGCCCCCCCAAGCGGTCCTGACTTTCAGCTCCCTGCCCTTTCCCTATTCCCTTT
>Ga0179593_1299345_pt1 | contig 10628 bp, 7 predicted proteins | sample CZODoug2_1_08_16_FD_185931 | JGI IMG/M metagenome (GOLD analysis project Ga0179593, IMG submission 185931) | Vadose zone soil fungal communities from Angelo Coast Range Reserve, California, USA - CZODoug2_1_08_16fungal (PacBio error correction) | ecosystem: Environmental > Terrestrial > Soil >... | reverse complement strand
GTTTCAGATTCTTCGATTGATTTTCTTAGATAACATTGCTGCCGGGAGATATGAGATATTTCTTCTCTACATCTAATCTCTGCTCATCCTACTTTTCCCCCGCTCTTTGCCCGCTCGCCGAAAGGTTAAGAGACTCTTTAATCTTCCGTTTTTTTGGCTGACTCTTTTTTCTCTTCTTTTCCTCCGCGGTTCATGCCTCAGGTCTTCGCGTTGACATTTCCGGGTGGTGTGTAACACTTAAATAGTGGGTCTGTTCCCTCCGGCGATTATCTAGAGGAGTAAAGTGTGGTCCTTCCTACCACTCTGATTCGGTTCGTTTTCGGCTGAGGGCATGACAAGACCACCTTCCAATGCTATTTGGCAAGCCCGCGGGCTCGTTAAACAGCTCTTTGTGGGTTGTGAGACGCTCTTACGAACCCTTCTTCTCTGAGAGTTTTCTGCGTGCATGGCCGATCTGGTGAAGTCTATCTTCCCCTTCCTTATCATGTTGCACGCGTGAATTCCTTTCTCTCTCGCTGGATCGTCGACGGCGCGAGACAGGACTTCTCTTGGAAGAGATTTAGCTCTCTCTAGAGGCCCTTCTTCCTTCGGATTTTCAATTTTCATCCAGAGGGCAGTCTTTCATACCTTTGTCCCACACCGTCGGCCAGAAATGGACGGTCCAACTGTGCTTCTAGAGAATCTCTGCTCCACTCAAGCCTGGAGATAGGTATGCCTCCCTTCTCTCTTGTTGTTCCTTTCCCTTTGCAGCGCGCGGCTTCATACCTCGACTTGGCTTCACAGAGATGAGTCTGGATTTCTGTCGCGCCTGAGTCCCCGATTAGCTTCTTGTACTGGGACGAGAGAGCGGAGGCGAATACCCTCCCCTATAGACTGAGTTCTTCCCTCGCCTTCAGCTTTCTTGTCCATCCCCTTTGCGCGCCCGGCTGTTTTAGGTGGTTTTTAACGAAGGAGTTCGTCCGACGCGGGGCCTTCCTACATGCACTCTCTTGATACCCCTTGGCCCCCCCTAACCTTCTCGGATTTGCGTGCCGACGGACATCCCACTCCCGACTCGGTCCTGTAATGAGTTTTCTCTGAAAGAGAGTACTTGATTCTTTGGGTCTCCTTTTCTCACCATTTCACTCCAAGGTGCTTTTGTACGGCTCAGATTGTCAGGTCCATGGTTTCCTGCTTTCTCAAAAAAGGATTTAAACTCCCCCTACTCTAATGCTGTCTACAGGAGCTTTTACGCGATCGGATGCGAGGGTTCTCGGTTTCCCTCTATGTCGCCTCGCGATCCTTTTCGGGTCAGTCTCTTTTTCAATCAGGGCCAAGGGAATCGCCCCCCCCTAGAACTCTCTTATTTGTTCCGTCCCCCTCTTACGGTTTTCCCCTTCAGATTCTTTTCTCTTCTGGGGCCCGTCAACTCCCCGCGCCTTTCACGGGTTGAGTCCCCCAAACAATGTTTCAAGGATTGTCCGTAATGTGTCGCCCTTCCGGACCCTTACCTCTATCCCCCCTCTGTTGGATATAGCCTCGTCCACTTTCCTTTTCAGATGTCCGGTGCCGGAGTTGAAAATAGATTTCTCTTTCCTCGCGGGTTCCGGATCGACGGTCATTAGCCAATTGTTAAGACCGCTCGCCACCTTTTATCTTTGCCCCCAATCATTGCCTGATAGTATTAGCAGCCCTCTCTCCCCCGCGGGGAACGCCTTCGACCCTTCCTTAAGACCTTAACCGGCCGCTTGGTTCACGCTGGCACTTTTTTCTGACCCCCTCCATTAGTGGCCTTTTCCTCTCACTTTTATCTAAGTGTAGTTGTATCCTCTCCTATTGGTGCCTCTCCTCTCTCGTCCACTCCACTCACAGTCCGAAGAAGCCGGTCGTGCTAATGTTTTCCGACCCTGATCTCGCAAAATGGGCTTCATCCATTCGGTCCGGACGGCTGGATTTACTTCTCGCCTGCACCTTTCTCATCGACGCGTCCCATTCGCTTCCCCCGCTCTCCGCTTACGTCCTTCAACTCGACCTCTCACATTGAGTACGCAACGTATTTATTTTCTCCTTTCCCCCTTGAAAATACTGATTTTGTTCACGGACTGGAGGGAACGGGAGAAGCTCCTCCTTACCTAGATGACCTTCGCCGGTGCGCGCCGCCCTCTTTCTTCACTTTCGGGTCCATCACGGAGGCGCAAATACCCTGGATAAGTAGTTAGGAAGCTCTTTCTTCCTTGTCCTTCGGTTGGTCAACCTCTTAGAATTTTTCGGTTCTTCCCTTCCCCTTTTCCCCGTGCCCTTTTTGGCAAACGCAAGACCATCTTTCATCTGCGGGCGTCAGAACCGACGATTTTTCTAGATCTTTTCACTATTCTTGTTTTTTCTTCTCTCTTATTTTCCTTCGCCTTCTCTTTCCTCTGTCCTTGCGGTATCCGGGACCCCCCCCCTCCCTATCCTTTGTAGAGATGCCGAGCGCGCCAGGGTTCTTTCCCGCCGGCGGTTGGACTTTCACTGCCTCTCGCTTGCTCATCCTTACTTAGGATGTAGTACGTCACCGACATGCCAGACGGCGCAGGAGAGCGTTTTCTTTCTCCCTTCTTTTCCTTTCTTCTCCCATCTCGCCCGCCCGTTCTAAACCGTATCACGTGTACTCTTTTTTAAGTCGCAAGACGACGTGCGCGTTTGCGTGTTTCTCTTTTTTTTTTTTAAGAGGTAGAGTCTGGGAGAGATCTTGCGGAATTGTGACTTTTCCTCTCCTACTGGACTACATCCCGGACCGACCTTCCCTCATTTTGTCTTTGTTGCTCCCGGGCGTGAAAAGTCTTCCACTTCCTTTTGAGGCGTCAATGTCTAGGTGCTTTTCCCCCTCTCGTGTAGCGCCTCAACTTCGCGAAGTAGTTCTCCCCCGTCGTGAAACGCACGCCGTTTCGGTTTTTTCAGCATTTGTCCCAAAGAGGTCAGGCCCTCCTTTCCGTTCGAAGAGTCCAACGTTTCTCTCTTCTTTTTGACGACGAAGAGCTCCCGTCATCTTTTAGCGTTTTCATTTGGACATACTCGGACGGAAACTGAAAGATGGGATTCTCTGCAGTTTGGTCCAACTTTCCCGCCCTCCCTCCAGCTCTTCCAGGGCCCTCTATTGATAGGAGCCCATCTTTTCTCTCGTTCATTTCTGGCTCTGGAAACCACATCCGTTTCCCCATTTTTGTTTGGTCACGCTCAGCAACCGTTTGACAGGCTGAGGGGTCTGTATAGTGAACGACTTCCTTCCACCAAGACTTCTCCCGTCAGCGTGGGTGACTATACCCCTCCCACCCCGCTTGAGGTAGCCGCCGATTCCTGCCCATTACCCTATTTTCCGACCCAACTCCGGTTCAGTTATCCCTTCTGATTAAGATTCTGGAGATGCCCTCGGACCATCCTCTGATGTAGCTCGCCTTTCTGTTTTCTCCCGAGATTAGTGCGACGCGCCGGTTTGTTGAATCTCCGCCTTCCGCCCACTTTTTACGGAACTTTCAGTTTCCCCTTCACCTTTTTGTGGAGAGTCCTGCTTCTCAGCTGACCCCAAGCTCCGTGGGAGAGATAGTTTGATTGGAGACTCTCCCTTCTTTCCATCCTGTCGTCTATATACGGATCCAACTGTCAATTCTTTTCCATTTGGCAGCTTCTAGGTTTAAGAGTCTTCTTCCCCCCCTCAGAGCGCATGAGTGATCCACCCAACCGCGGGTGGTCCGACGAGATTCTTCTTGACGACCTCTCATCTCACTCGATGTTCTCCTTGTCTCGCGCGATCGCTTGGAGAGCTACGATATTGCTTTTTATCCCGGTCTTAGGGTTAATCCTCCTTCTCTCCTCCGATCTCCTTTCAGACTTGTAATTATAAGGCTGCGAGTTCTAAAGAAACCACTTTTTATGACGCATACCTGAGCGCCACTGATTAGCCTGGAAGCCCTTTCTAGCCAGTGGCGGCCGCCAGGCGTGGAAGGGTGTTGCACGTTTGAGGCCACCTTTCTACCTAAGTTTCTTATTTAAGCTAACTATTTTGATTTCTTGATGACGCAGGCCGCTTTCTATTGAGATTCTCCTGAGTTTCTCTCTTCCTCGCGGTCATAGAAAGCTCTTTTCTTCAGCGGACAGCAGAGTACTGACGCCCGCTAAGAGATGCATTCCCCCACCTTCTTCCCTTCCTGACACTGGAAGTGGTTAGATTTCAATTCTTACTAACCCCAACCAGGTTTGTGTGTTTTTAAAACTGATCGTTCTTGACCCAACCGCTGGCTTTCGCGCTGTCTTTCCGCCCGACAGGCTATCCTCTGCTTCCTCTTCCCTGTATTGCACCCGATACCACAAGGTACTCCTCCGCGTGTTGAGCAGAGGCCAGCAGCACTCGGTAGTTAGTCACCCCACACGAGACCGACAGTCAGCGCATCAATGAGCGAGAGGACTTCTCTTCCACTCAGCACACCTCCCCCAACGTCCGAGCATAGATGAAGGGCTTTGAGATCTTTTTTTCCCCCCCTTAGTTTTCGTGTACAGTAGCAGCAACTTTTTCCCTCAGTTTGCTCTTGTAGAGCAGAAGAGACCTAGCATCCTTCCCTTAAAGGGCATATACCTCGCGCGGGATAAATTCCGCCTCCCTTCTCCTTCCCTGAAAACGACCGGGAGCCGTCGAACCTTTAGCTCGAAGTACATGATCACTCCAGGCATGACTCCACTTCTTCTCTCTTCCTAAGCGCATCAATGATCTTTCTTCAATCAGGCTTCCATTTCTTGACGGCTTGGTTTTTTTCGGAGGGCTTCCCCCAGGTCTTGTCGGCTCATTCCTACGTCTTCCCCCTTCGGATCGGTGACCTAGCAGAGGACTGCAGTATTGGTTCTGAAGACCCTCTCTGCCAGGTCTTGTGCCTCCGCAGCCATGAATGTTTTAAGGCCCTCGACCCTCTCAGTCCTCCGCGGTAGTTAAAGAGAATCTACTCTCCCCCTCTCTGGATTTGTCACCTTGACCATGCCCCCCTGGAGCGGCCGCACTCGATCGAACGAGCTCCCTCCTTATAATATTCTAATATCTAGGACAAGAGAAGCCAATCATTTTCATCCTTCCTTTTTTTTTTTTTTGTCATACTTCCCTTGCGGCGAGATCTCGCCTAGTTAGAGGAGTAAGGCAGGCCCCCTCTCCTCTTCGCCTTGAGCCTTCTTTCCGTGTTAAAGGGCCCCTCTAAGCCTCATTATTATAGATTTTGCAATAACCTAGGCCCCGCAACTTTGTAAGTGCGCCAAATTCCTTTCTGAGGTTCTCCAGTAATACCATTCGCTTGAGCACATTAGCCCAGATGCATAGCGTAAGTTTCCAGTCCAAGCAAAGCTAGATACTCGACTGCAAGCTTTACTCCCTCCTCGCCGTAAGTCAAGGCCGTTTAACCCGTAAAGCGCTTCCCCTGAAGTTGAGTCAATTGCGCGGACGCCGAGAGTAATGGTTAGACTTTTCCTTTTTCAGGTGCTTCTTGACATCGATCCGCTGACGTTGCGCGACACCCGGTGCGTTTTCGCGGGGAATCTGCTGCTTTCCTCTCTTTGCCTCTTAGTTGGTGGGTTCTCTGACGCCGAGCCGGGCTGTGAAGAGATTCTTCTTCTCACGTAAAAGCCTACGAGTCCCATGGTGACCCCTAGAATTGTCTCACTCCCTCTCGGTCGCGAGTTCGAGCACAGTACTGGTCTTTTCCTATTCTGGTGCGAGCGGAGAGAGCGGAGTATCTCCTAGGATTCGTACCTTTGAAGTAGTTCTTTTTTTTGGCTCCAGCATATAAGGAGGGATTTCCCCTCCTCTCTATAACAGGGAGTCAGTGGGAGGTCACTACACTCCTCTCTAGGGTCGACGACGGGATGGGGGCTTTTTTAACGTGCAATCTACCTCGTCCCGGCTTCGTGGTTTCCCAGCCCTCTCTTGAGCGTTTCCAATAGCCTGGTTCTCCCTTTGGGATCAGTAAGGTTCCTCGGCACCCTTCTTCCCAGATTAGTTCGCTGGTCTCCTCTTTCTTGTGTGAAACGCTTACGGCGCCGTCTCCTTTTGCGGTCGGCCCGGATCGCGCGATGCTGAGTCGAGAATTTCTGAGAGTCGCGGACGCGATAGAGCCTTATTTCTGGATTTTTCTTCTGGCCTTTCATGGCTGTCGCTGAAGTTTTTGGGGTTGTAGGGTTTCCCAGGTCGTTAATTACACTTGTACATCGGCCCGCCCTGGAGAAAGAAAGTGTATATCCTATTTCCAACGCTTGATCGGTCTTCGGAGTTCTTGATGTTTCAATCGCGGTTTCATTATCTGATGACTTTTCTGCAGAGAGAGATGGGCTTTTCTTTCTCTCTGATTTTCCCCGTATCAGGTTTCCTTTCCTTCTAGAGCGGTTCTTCTCCCTCGCTCGCGCGAAAATAAGGACCGCGCTTTCCTCTTTCCCCTTCTCTTTCGCGCCCTTCTTGTGAGTTTCAAGCAGGAAGGCGTAAGCATTTTTATAATTCCTCCCCTCTGTCTCAACGGGTCCCAATTGAACTATAGGATATCTCCAGCGAGATGGCGCGAATCTTTTTCGCGAGTTATTCCGACGAGCGCGCAAGGGCTTTTTGGTAGCTTTTACTACTTCAGTCCACCACCAATTTCGTTTTTTTCCTTCCTCCACCCCGATGTCCGGTGTCGGAAGGCCGTCATCTTAACCTGCGGTACAACGAAATTACTCATATCTTTTTTTTTGATCCCTCTTCTCCGAGACCATCCGTATTTGGTCGAGTGCATTTTTTGAACCCTTTCTTCCCTTTCGCCTTGCTCGCGTGGCGCGGTCAGGCTCTAGTCTGGGCTCGGCACATCGGAATTCCTGGGACAATTGGTCCCCCTTCCCGGATCACTCGAGCTGTTTCTTTGTTCGTCCGCACCCCACGCTGACAGCTTCGAGATCTTTTGAGATCTGGTGCCCTCCCTCCACTCAACCTTTCTTTTTTCTGGTCCCCCACAACCTTCTTTTATGGTGTTCATGACCAGATTTTGAAATAGCGTCCTTTTCCTGGTGGCTATAGATCCGTTTATTTTTTCTCTCTTCCCTTGGGAGGCTTGAAACTCGATTGCCTTCTGGCAGAAGGGTTCCTATCTTTTCTCCCCTCCCCCCCCTCCCGTTGACTCCCGAGCCAGATGACTCTGGCAGTCTTTCGTCCTTTTTCTTCCTCCACGCTACGCTTGGTAAAGTTCCTCTGTCCCCCCCCTCTGTCGACCCTGCCGAACTGTTGAAAGCGGGCTCACGCTGCAGGGGGCTGCCATGCTCCCCGGCGGACGTTTTCGCGACGGGGAGATATAAGTCTGAGCTATCGATTCTCGTGTTGCGCTCGACTGAAACATAGACCTTTCCTCCCGTCTTTCGGTAGTGTCAGGAGGACTGTCCGATGCGTCCCCGTTGTGAAGTTAATCGCATTCTCGTTTCTTCATCGATGCGTTCCCTTTTCCTTCTAGTGAACGAACCCGTACATTTCGCGATTTTCTTTTACCTTTTCCCCACTAGAGCTTCCTTCCCCCTTCCCCCCCCGGCTTTGGGGTTCCCTTGCATTTAGTAATCACACGGTCCTTTTTCTCCGGGCACCCGTACACGCCGCTTTATATTTCAAGGCCCAATTTCGTTTCCTCGATTGGCTACCTACAAGCAAGGACGAAGATCCCGCCTTCTCTCCCTCTGTGGGTTCCCCCCTTCCCGGAGGCGAGCCTTCTCTTCGGCGAGAGTGGCAGTGCACTGAGTAAAAGCAGGCGGTAAAAAGAGATTCTCTTTGGACTATCCTTGGTCTCGTCTCTCCCTGAGATTGATTCTGGAATCCGTCCCCTTCCCTTTTCTTACTAGTGTATCACGCTGAATTTCTCGTTTCTCTACAGTGTGGTTGTTTGATATGATTCTGCCTAGAGTTGAAGCTGTTCCTTTTTTCTTTTCCTTTTCCACCTAGAGCCTTTTTCTCCTTTCGTCGCGCCGCCACTTTCGGTAAGAGGTGGACAGAAGAGTTTCTTAACTCCTTTCCTTCTTTAGTTGAACCCGAAGGGATGGCTCGTGGCCTGGTTCACCCGAAATGCAGAACTGAGCGCTTTTTCTCCTTGTAAGTGTTTTATAGTGACATATTTTTTCCGACGTTCCCTTTTCACCAGAGCCCGAGCGTGTCAGGGTGACAGTCCTTTTCCGGCCCGCCGTGTTGCGTTGTGCTTCTCTTCGCGAGCTTGCGTTCGCTGGTGATGGAGATAAGATACGGCTCGAAGCTTCACTTTGCAGGCTTCAGAACTGTCTTCCTCCTCGTCCGGACGAATTTTTCCTTCCCTCAGTTTTTTCCCCTCCTTCCTTCCCTTTCCTCCGACGACTGAGGCTGTACTTCGAGTGGCGTCAGATTTTCGTAGTAGCGCCTCACAAGATACGCTCCGAGAACTTCTATTACCAGCTTCTCAAACGCCCTCCCCTTTAGGGTTTTAATCCCCTTTTCTTCGTGCCACCGTTGCCTGGTTCCTTCAGTGCCTTGTAGACGGGACCTCCCTTCCTCGTCTGAGTTGAAGGACGATTGCCGTCGGGAACAGTCAGCACTTTTCGTCTTTCTTACTGTCGGATAGACTTTCCGGACCCCTTGCTGGCTTGATGCTGATCTTTTTTATCTCCACCTATCGGCCATCTCTGACTTCCCACCCTTACTATTTCGTAGCCCACCAGGCTCCCCCGAGTTAATGTCTTTCTGCGACACCTTCCTCCCCATTAAATTTTTCCAGGGTTGTTCCAGAAAGTTTGCACCCCTTCCAGGTCTGTAGTTGTCGTATCGGCGTCCCATCTCCCCGCTCTAATTGGTACTGCAATTTCAGTGGTGCGCGACCTTAAAATAAGCCTCCTCTCTAGGTATCGGCCGTAATTGCCATGCCGTTGTACGACACTCGGCCTCTAACCTGTTTGACACGTTCTATGAGACCCCTTCCGTATCTTTCCAAATCCCCCTCGCAGCCGATTATCCTTTTTTTCTTTCCTCGTATTCATCGGGGTCTTCGTGCGTTTCACGCGACTGTTTTTTAGTTGAAGTAAGTCCCTTTCCCCCCCCCTCGACGGCAATCCGGAGCCGGTTCACCAGCTCAACGTGTTGGTTTTTGGCCGTTTTTCGCCCCCTTTTCCCCCCCAGACGTCTCTCGGCGCGAGCTCACTCCGCTGTCGCGTCCAACACAGCGTCGTTTCGTTAATTTCTTCCCTTTGATCCTCTCTAGGTTCAAGTGGGGCCGTGATTCTTCTTCATTTTTCTCGGCTCGCCGTTCCGGTCCCGTCACTCCTTCGCTCCACCTCCAAACTCGTTTTGTTCCTTCCCTTCTCTTAGTCAAGCTCTTTCCTCTCCCCCTTGCGGTGCCTTTTTGGAGAGAGATAGTCTTCTGATCTTTTCCCTCCTCCTTCCCCTCCCCTTCCGGCCCGATAGGGCTCCTCCTGCCTCCACCCCATTCCCTTGCGTCTCGCATACAATTTTCACCCTAGAACTTCCCTCGCGCTTTTAAGAAAAAGCTCATGTCTTACCTATCTCATTGGTCCTTTCTCATTATTTTAGTAGCCCGTTGACGCCCTTGCGTTTTTTCTGTGTGGACACGTTTTTCTGAACGCCCGGGCAAAACTCAAGCTTATCCCCCCCTCATCTCGTTCCTTTTGCGCACGCAGGGATTATAGGAGATTCGCCCTTTTCCCTGCCTTCTACGACAGCTGCGCTCCATTTCTTATCCGATCATCCTCTTTTCGGCTCCCGCCCAGTCGAGTCCTTCTTCTCCTCTCGCCTTCACACCTCTTTTCCGCTCCCCTTCGCGTCTCCGGGTGAAGAGTGGACATAGCTTACCACAACCCCGCCTATGGATGTCTCCCGCGCCTCGAAGGTTATTGACAACTAGTCTTTCTTTTTTCTTTTCTTCCCAGCTCTACCTTCTCTCGAGTCCGTATTTACCTATAGATACTAGAAGGCGAGGATTCGTCCATCCCGCCTGATTCCCTTGGCAAACCACCCCCTACTGCACGAGATTCCGTTGCTCAATCCTGTGGTCCTTCAGAGAATAATCCCACATCGCTGACCTCCCACGTATTGAGAGAATAGATGCCCCTTGCTTTCCTGCTCTTGTTCCCAGTGCGAGTAGTTTTCATTCGGCGAGCTGTGGAGTCTAGCGGCGTCGCAGAAGCCCTTAAGTCCCTTCTCTCCCATCCTCGTTTCAGCTCGTCCCCGCGCTCTTCCCTAAGGCTCAACCCTCCTTCTCTCTCCGAACGGTCGAGGCCAGCTCCCCGGAAACGCGCCGCTAAATTTTCCGAGTTCTGAGCTTCCCCTTTTTTTTCCCCCCTCCCCCCCCCCCTTGAGGGGACCTCGTTGAGTTCTTCTACATTTTTCCCTTCCGAGTCTTTCAGATTTTTCTCGTCGCGGCCTAGAGATTCTCTCGTGTAGGGATCTTCTTCTGACCGCTGAATTCCGCTGGGCGCGCGCGTTTCCGATGTAGTATTTTTCCCATCCTCGAGTTGCGCTGACCCCACTTTTCCAAGCGGGGATTTACCTCTCCTTATCATATTAGGCTTTTGGTCCCTTTTACCATCCCGCCCTGCTCCTCTGCTCCAAAGGCTCGGGTCCCATGATCTCCCCGTCTAACTACTCAGGACCC
>Ga0179593_1290908_pt1 | contig 10628 bp, 8 predicted proteins | sample CZODoug2_1_08_16_FD_185931 | JGI IMG/M metagenome (GOLD analysis project Ga0179593, IMG submission 185931) | Vadose zone soil fungal communities from Angelo Coast Range Reserve, California, USA - CZODoug2_1_08_16fungal (PacBio error correction) | ecosystem: Environmental > Terrestrial > Soil >... | reverse complement strand
TCCCCCCTGTTGTTTTCTGTGAAGCTCGAATTCTCGTTTTCTGCCCCCCTCCTTCATATCGTGCGGTATTTCCCCAAGGATTCCTTTTTAGGATGCACCCCTTTTTCCCTGCCTCCTCCTCCTTTTTCAGTCAAACCCCCTCCCTAAAGGTAGTTCGTGATCCTCTCCAAACTTAAAGGCTTGCCGCCCTTCTGAGATGGTTTGAAAGTTTCATCCTTTCCCTCCATTCAGGTTCGCTCTTGACTCCCTTTTCCCGATTTGCTTCGACGCATTTGGTACTGCATTGAACCCCCTTCTTCTTTTGTTTGTTTCTTCGCTGCTCTCGATTTACCACAGGACGCCAACCCCCAAATTTTTTCAAAGGACCTTTCTTCACCGTTCACTCCCGATGTTCGAGGGTCAAACCCCCACCCTTTTGCCCCCTCCCCCTCATTCCTTATCTTTGTGCCCCCCCACTATAGCACCCCCCATAGCCCCTTTTTAATTACCTGCCACGCTGTTCCCTTCTTTTTTCTCCAAGTTTGACCTCCAGTCCCAGGTCCCCGCCGCCTCTCCCCTCCCCCTTCTCGTTTGATCCAACCACAAAACTTAGGCTTTTTTAGTGGTTTCAACCCCCCCTGAAGCAACCACCAACCCCCCCCCCCCCCTTGTTTGCTAACCCTACACCCCTCCTTCCACTCTGCCAAGCCGTACTTGACCTGTGCCGGTTCCGCATTCTCCCTTAGACGTGAACAGTCTCCTCGTGTGCCCGATTTGAAGTTTGTCTTTTTTCACCCCAGCCGTCCCAAACATGTTTTTTCCCCTAACTTTCCGTTGGTTCCGTTAATAGAGAAACCCCTTTTTTCCGCTTGTCAATCCAGGAGCGTGATCAGACCGTAACGAAGCTGATACCTACCCCTCCCCCCTCCGTACCCCCCAGCCCAGACTTTCTTTCTCTGTCTTTTGCCGTGTCAAGATACCTTCTTTGATGCGTCAAAGCCCCTGATTTAGTTACCCCTTTCGATGGTTTTCCCCTGGACCCGATTCCTCTTGGTTTCTTCCCCCCCCCCTTGCGCCACCTCCCCCCCCTCCCCCTTGAATCCCTTTTTTTGAATTCATTTGAGATTGAGATTTAGGACTTAAAACCTCGGACTTTCCAATCTGTTGAGTGAAAGCAGCTCCCAGCCAATCCTCTTATTGCCTAAGGTCTTTCCCTCCTTACCCCCCTTTTTCATCATTTTTTTAGTCACCCCAATATCTTTCCCCCGGATGGTTTTAGAGTTCTCGTTCCCCCGTCCAATTTATTTCTTTTCCCCCCCCCATTTTTTGCAACCGGAGTTTGACCAACCCTCCCACGCCTTCGCTTTTTTTAGCCCAGTTCCCCTGAAGAGATCGTCACGCTTTATAGGCTGGTCTCCCCAGTTCCCCTTTTCGATAGTGTGTCCCCACCGCCAGCTTTGGGAAAAATGATAGTTTTTCCTGTTCCCATCACTTGCTATTTTTTTCGTCGTCCTTTCTATACCGAGGTTTCTTCCCCCCTCGCCGCTCGCACATACATGGCCCCATCTATTACGGGTTGAAGCTGCCAACCCTTTTTCCCAACCAGTCCGGTCACCGTTTCCTTTATCTCAGTTCTCAACTTGTCCGGTCACCAGCCAGGACTGTTCATGCTCCCCTAATACGGCGAGCAAAGGTTCCCCTTTTAGGACCTTTTTTGCACCGTCATTCACAAGCGGCCTTCTCCCCCTTATCCTGCGCACGCGTCCATGCCCCCTCTTTCCTCCAGGCATCAGCGCCTTGAGGTGCGCTGGCTGGTTTACCTCAACCTCATTTGAAGCCTGGAAGGAGGTCCGGTCCCTAATGACTTTCTTTCCCTTCTCAGGTCCTCGGCGGTTTTATCACAGACACCCAGTCATGTCCCCCTTGACCAACCCCCCGGGTCAGGATTCCTTTCCCTCGGTCCTGATTACTGAAGAAGGCAACTTACCGCCGTTTCAGCTTAGGTTTCTCCGCTCTGGCTCGTTAGGCTAAAGTAGGCCGAAAAGTTTATTTTTCCTTCCCCACACCCCTCCTTTATTTGCGCCATTTTCCCTCCGCCCGTCCCCCTTGTCACCCCCTTCCATTCTCCAGATCACCTTCGAAGCGCCGAAGTTTGGGCTGAAGGGCCCTTGGTTTCCGATATTCGTAATTGTCGGATGAGATTTTTTTCTTTTGGCCGACCCAACCCCCGTGGAACCCAATCTTCCAAGCGTCTTGCTATAACCGTCTACCCAAGTATTTCCCGTCTCCGATCCTCTTTTGAAGGCTGTTAGGTGAATTTTTTGTCCTTCTGTTGTCTCTTAAGTCCTCGTTAAGAGACCCCCCCGGCGGTTTTCTTTTTTTTTTATTTTTTTCAGGTCTTGGTGCTACAGAATTAATGCGTAAACGACATATCCCCCCCCCCCTTTCTGGTTTTCCCCCGATACCACGCATTGTGTTTCCCCCTTTTACACTTTTTTTTGCCCACCCGACCACCGTGAGTGGAGGTTCTTCCCGGGGTCGTGACATTTCTTTCGTGCAAATCTTATCTTTCTGCTTTTTCCCGGCGACAATTCTCTTTCCCCCCTCATACCCTTTTTTGTTTGACGAGATTCTTTTATTTCCCCACCTAAGACTCTCCGAGCCCCCCATTTTTTTTCACTTGAAGCAAAGTTCCTCCAGGTTACCAGGATCCGCCCTTCACGGGCTGTTGAGTTGCCCTGTGTTTTGCATCGGGTCTATGCGCCTAGGCGCAACGACCCTTTGGTCTGGGCTTTTTGCTTTTTTTGTGCTGCCCCCTCCCCCTGCCCATGTCCCCTCGGATACCCCCCCACTTTTCACCTATTTGCTTTTCTTCAATAGCCGCCCCTAATCCCCACTCTCCTTCACCCGCAATGAATTTTTACCTCTCCCTTCCTGATCTTTTGACGTTCCGTCCCCATTTATCGGGAGCCCACTTGTTACGAAGCTACCTTTTAGCTCCCAAGTCGCTCGACCTCGCCCCAATTACAGCAAGATCTAAAAGCCCCATTCAGCCCAGCACCCTTTTTCTCGGGCGAACGTTGAGGTGTAGATTGGAGTCCGATTTGCCCCTTTCCTTGGCGCCTTCACCCCTTTTGCTGTCACTAATTTTTTGCTTGAGCTTAAGTTTGTTTTTTGGGTTGTGTTTTTCAATAATTTTTTTTTTTGGGCGCCTCCCCCCCCCCCAGCCCTCATCCCCTCTTCGCCCCGACCCCCAGCTTCTCCTCTCTTCACATCCTCTGTCTCGTTCAAACCTTTTCTCCAGGTTTCGTATCATGCACACACTGGTCTTGTTTTTAGTATGTTCGATTTCCCCCCCGCGATTCACCCGCCCCTACGTTGCCACCCCCCCCTCCGGGATTGTCGCGCATCTCGCCGCCCTCTTTTCTTTTTCCCCGTCCCAACCCACCCACGCGACATTCACTCCTTCTCCCCGAATTCTGCACACAAATTCAGCTCCTTCCCTTTACTCAAGTTTTCCCCTGACCATTTTTCCACCACCCGCCTTACCCTTCCTCTTTCCGTCCACCCGCGACCCCAGCACCGAGACGTTGTTCTGCCTTACCCGCGTCTAATCCCCACGGTACAGGCCCAGCCAGCCCCCCATACCCCCCCTTTACTCGCGAATACACGCTCCTCCCCTCAGCCTCCCGCACTCGCCAGAGTCAGCCGCCGTTCCCATGCCGCGACCCCCACCCCAGGTCCTTGCGGTTGTTTTTTTTCTGGTGTGGTACGTATTTGGCTGATCATACTTCTTTTTTTTTTTATTTTTATTTGTCGGTTAGCTGTGCTATTTTTCCTGCCTTTCCCCTTCCCTTCCTCCCCCTCCCCACCCCGGACACTCCAGACTGTTTTTTGCTCTGATGGGCGCTGCCCCCCCCCCTTTTTAATACCCTGCGGTATCAGGCTGCTTCCCCCCTTCCATCCCCCGACCCTCCACGAGAAAGTTCTTTGGCCAATTCTTTTCGGCGTCCGGCTTGGCGGACCCCCTTTCTCAACTTCGGTGACCGCAAGCCTCTCTCCTTCTTATATACGTAGAATGTCTCGCCAATTGAAGCGACGAGGTGAGGTTTTTTTTTTTTGGTTTTTTTTTTTTTTTTTTGGGTTTTGTTTTTTTTTTTTTTTTTTTTTTTTTGCCCCCTCCCTTTTTTGGACCCCCCCCCATGCCCACCCTTGAAGTTCTTAGTTCCTCTACCCCCCTTCTACACAGTCCTTTGTTTTGGAACAGAGCTGTTCGCCTTCCGGAGCGGCCAATCCGACTGCTCCCAAGACGTGACGAGCTACCCTTCTCCTCATCTCGTTTGCGTTTTCGTTAAAGGATGGCTTCACACGCTGAAGGGACTTCCTTTCCATAGACTTTGCAGCGCAGGAGACGTAGGCGTCCTTGCATTATGTTGCACTTTGGGGGTCTTCTATTCCTCTTTTTTTTGACGAAACCTCTTCACTTTCCTGGGAAACCCCTTCTCAGTCTTCACTCGTGACCTTTCTTGCCGCTGCGTCGGTATATTTGATATTGACCTTCACCAGAAAAGGCGCTTGTGTCGGGGGGAAGGGTGCTTTTCCCTTTGGGATGATTCTCCCCAGCCGCGATGATGCGATTTTCACCGCGCCTCAGGTAAGGCCCCCCCCCTTCCTCACCCCAGGGGTATTGCTGACCGGGAAATAACGGCCCATGAAGAGGGTTGTGTAAGCGTTCTGCAAGAGTTTCCCGACATGTCGTGGACACCTCTTGAGCGTTCACGTTTCTTTTCCTGGCGACTTTTCCCTTCTTTTTTCGTTTTCCAAAGCCGGTTGATGCTTTATGACTTCTTTGTTTCTTATCGCTGGTCCTTTTTTTTTTTTCGGGGTTCGTGTGGGCCGACTCACCGTTTCCTTCTTTTGTGAAAGGCCCTGAGCCTGCTTATAGTGCTTATCCTCTTACTTTGATTAACGGAATTGATTCATCTCATACAATCGTGAAGTTCTCTTGTCGAGCGTGGGGCTATATTTTCCGTGCCTTTCTTTTTCGTACTTCGGTCTGCTTGGTTTTTTGACACGGCCTCGGAGTTTTCGGCCTTTCGTTTCAGACGGTTTGTGTTTTCGTAAGGTGAATACGTCCCTCTCATTAGAGACGGGGTCCATATAACATAAACCAAAGATCCTTTTTGCTATGCCTTAGATCCAAATCCCCCCCCCCTGCGTAAGCAAAGCTGGAACGTCGTCTCTCCTGTCCATCAGGCGCTTTGTTCATTCCGGTTCCAGCTCCTCTTTAGCCGAAAGCTTCTTGGAATTGCTCCTGAGTAGAAAGTCTTTTGTGGATAACCCTTCGGTTTTCAGTCGGCAGTCCAGTTTTGCAATCTGCCTTCTCTTTCCCCACCTTGACCCCGCAAATCTTTCTCATGAGAGATTGTGGAATCGTCAAACCCCCCCTGCCGAGATCGAGCTTCCCCAACCACACCTCCCTCCTTTTTTGCTCGACCTCTCCTCCGTTGGTGTGAGCTGCCGCCCACCGTTTAGTGTAAGGGTCGTGCCGCTCGATCTCTTGCCCCACCGCTTTGCAACCACCAAATAGGATGAGAAGGATGCGTGTTTCCCCTATTTTAAGGGGAAGGAATCTTGGATTGCACATAGGACTCCCTCAACCGATTTTTCACCCACTCCCTTTCGATAACGGAGCCATTCTAAAAATTTGAATTCTCGTCGCTACGAGAGCTCCTGTTTGCAATCCTTCCACTGATTGGGTCGTATCCGTCAGTTAAAGCACTTTTTTTGTTGCCTCTGGAAGGATCTCTGTTCATCGCCCCAATTTTTTTATTTTTTCTTTTTTATGGCCACCGAAGGACTTTCCATGCGTGCCCTATCAACATGCCTCACACCCCCCCCCCACCAGGACATGACCTTTTTTTTGAGATCTATTCTAACGGGGTCACCCCACCAATCCTAGTCCTTCCTCCCAGAATAGACACCTTCTGCAACTCTCACCCCACGCTCGTACAATAAACCCCGCCAAAGCTTCTCGTCGAAAGCCGCTGGACCTTCCAGTCCTCAGGCTTTCCCCTCAAGATAAGCGGTTGCCTGATCCCCCACCACTGAATTACGTTCTCGTCCCTCCGGCAACACCTCCGTCCCCCCAACCATAAGCGAACCAACGAACCCACCAGGCCCCCTCTTCCAAGAGAGACTGACACCGGTCCGCCAAACTCGGGGACGCCCCCCATATAGGCCTAACCAGCTGCCCGATTATCAGTAGTTCGATGTCGCATAACTCTACTTTCACATTCATCCTCCCCAGTGTCTTGTGCCCGTACCTTCTGGACACAATGCGGCTCCCTTTTGGTGCCCCTGTTTTCGCTCTTTTTCCCAGGAACGTTCTCTCGAGATACTACCTAATCGTCCCTGACCACCTCTCCATGCACTTGCCTGTGTCCGTTTCAAATCTCCAAGAACATCTGTCAACGTATATACTTCAGGTTTTCCCCTCTTCTCTTTCACCTGGCTTCCGCCTTGGGAGAATCAGGAGACTACCCCCGACTGCCACCTATTCCTTTGAACATTATGGATTTCATTAGGAGGTATACACTCGATTCCAAGCATGCTTTCAGTGCCCTCACGACAACGCCACCGACCCATCCGATTTGCGCCTCCGGTATTCTTGTGGTCATATTCTTGCTAATCTGCTTGTTCCTATCCTTCTCAAAATTCATGGACCCCTTCTGGTGTGAGAGTGGTAGATCTTCTCTCCATGCTGTGCTTTGCCATTTTGCACCCCCGATTTTAGCAGAAGTTCTATTAGATCCAGATGATTTCCTTTTGCGTTTATCCCATCGGGAGGTTTCTTTTCTCCCCAAGGCCTAATAGGGAAAGGACGCTTGGCCCCCAATAACTTTCCCGTGTGGTTTCCTCACTTCTTTCCTTCCTATACCGACGGGTACCGATAAAGGGTCCCTGCCTCGAGAAACTCAATAGGAAACATCGCCCCTTGGCCACTTCCCATCGTACGGCGGCACCCTTCCTTTTCCTTTCCTTTTTCGCGCAAATCCCAAACGGTCTTTTCCCGTCCCCCCATCTAACCGGCTTCTCGATCGCTGCATGAGTGCGGACCACTCGTGGGAATCCGCTTTCCCCTATCCTCAAGACTCTCTCTTCCCCTCCTTCGTGATTCACGCGTCCATGCCAAAGATGTCCAAGGTCAAGCGCCCGATTTCCTCTTGGTCATCCAATTTGAGACTCGGAAGGGACCCCCTTATAGGTTATTCGCGTTTTACTTCCGTATCCTTGCCACAGATAAAAGACTCTGAACGCGAAAAGAGGCATTTCATGTTCCTGAGCGGATGATCGAGTAGACCCGCGACCTGCCTGGCACCTTTCTAGCTTTCATCTTCTTCCCTTTTTCATTCGCACAGTTTTAGAGGCCACCTCAACTTTGACGAGCCCCCTTTCCCTCCTCCTTGTGGTTTCACCCTCCCCAGCCCAGAGAAAGCTACCTGTTTTCGCCCGTCCCTCCTTTTTTGACTTTTGCTGCGGGGCTTGTGACGATTCCTTTCCCTTTTTTGCTCTTTGAGTCATTCAGCGCGAACCTCTGTAACGCTCGCCTGCCTCTCCTTCCCCCTGTCGCGCCCCTCCCCCATCCCCTCTCTGAATCTTAACTGACTGGGATTTCGGTGACATTTTCTCTGCTGTCTTACGGATCTATTTAACTAACCCCCTGAGTGCATCTTTTTTCTTTTAACTTTTCTCTTTTGGCCTCAGACTGCATCAAAGTTTTCGTTGACCCATCCCCATTGGTGCTCCTATTCCTTTTCACCCTTTCCCCACACGGACTCCCAGTGCGTCGATTTTTTCTTTACAAATTTAGGTCCGTCCCTGATTTCGGTTCTTTCTCGCTAACCCTCAATCCCCTTTTTCTTCCCCCCCGACACTCTTTTTTTTGAGTTTATCAGCTTTCGCTATTCCCCCCCAAGTGCCACCGGCCGAGACGATCCTGACCGTTACCGCATTCCTCCCCCTGTTGTCGGCCATCCTCGGTCCCTGTCCAGTCAACGGCCCCCTGTCTATTTGCGGGAATTGTGGACCGTTTTATTTTTTTTTATATATAGCCATTTTTTTTTGTTCTTTGGTTGGCGTTTCTTTTTTTTCCTTTCTTTTTTTGCCCCTCATTCAGGATGCTGACGCCCCCGAGAAGCCGCCCACCCATAACCGCCTTTTTAACACAAGCGAGCCTGAGCTCCCCTCTTCCCCTATCTTACACGTCGTATTGAAAAAGCTCACACGTAACATCCGCGGCGCTCAGCCTTCTTACTTTCATCAATTTTGGTTTGTATATCACGGCAGACGGGATATTTTTGCCAGTTGTTATCCGTTAGATACTTTCCCCCCCTTCTTTTTTTTTTTTTCCTTTTGCTCCCTGCTGCAATTCAAATCCTCTTTCACAAAGCCCCTTCTCCAGCCACCACCAGGGGCTCCCTCCGTGCCCCGAAACCCAGGTGATCTGTCTTTGGCGTAGTAATTTGCGGTTTTTTGCCGCTCCCCTCTCGGTAAGCTTTATGTTGCAGTCTCGCAAAACTCGTGAGGCCCCTACGGAGCTCCCCCCCTCTTGCTGACAAGCAGAGCCCCCCCCTTGGCAACCCGGCCCTATTCAAGCAGCTCTTTCGCTTTTGTCGATTACACGCCCGGTTTTAGTCTCCATTCCAGCGTCCCTTTTTTGTATACCTTTCCCAATATATATTGGGTTGCATGCCGAGAACGGTTTAGCTCCTCCCCCTGCCCCCCAGGTAAGTTTTCCAACCCCTTCCCTTCCCCCTTCTTCGACCCTTGGATTCGCATAAACGTACAGAGTAAACCCTGGTCGCGGGCTTCCCTTGTCGAAATCCAGTTGGCCTGGCCGTTTCACCCTCCTCCTCCTTAGATCCCTTTTCGATGGAGGTTCGGTGAATCAGTGCCCCTGTCGCTTTGCGCATCATCTCGTTCTCTCTTCCTTGCGACGCTTTTTCCCGGTTTCGGAAACAGGCCTTAATGATTTTTTCCCTTATATTAAAGGGGTCCGTCTTTTTACCTCTTTCAGCTCCCCTTTTTCTCGATTGGTTTTGAGATGGATTGTGTGCTTTCTATGATTCTTTCTCAGTCCATGGCGGTATTATTATCCGCCCCCCCCCCCTCTAGCACTTTCTTTTTTTACTTGTTCAGTTGACTGTTTGCAGTGTCTTTTTGGCAAAGCCAGGCTTTTCGACGACCCTTCCCCTCCCGCATATGGTTACGATACTCCTCTGTCTTCCCTCGCACTTGACCAATTACGTTACGTCTTGCGGTTTGCCCCCGGTTTTCCCCCCCCCCCCACCCAAAATGCCCACCATTCCCTTTTCTTTTGCAGCTATACCAAATAAATTTGGGGAACCAGAGCTTTCCAGACTCGTCTTTCCCCCATCGTCGCGCCACAGAAGGAATTCCTATTGGTCTTCATCAAATATTTCGTTTCGTGCTTTTGGTTTTGACGGCTTGCACCGACCGTGTTTTGCGACGTGTTAATCACTTGCCACCCTGCCGCCTTCCCCTTGCAGGGTAATGTTCACAATTCTTGGCCAGCGTTGCTTGTTATTTCGTTCTTTTTTTGAAGGACTCTCCTGTTTTTTGATGCCATTGCTCCTTTTCCAACTGACGGATTGTCTTTTGTATTTCTTGAATCTTGCGTCCATCCTTTTTCCTTAGGCCCCCCTACCCGGTCCCCTGATTGTAGAGGGGGGGAGGTGGCGTATTCGGGGTTGACGGTCATAAATTTTGCGCTAAGTGGCCATGGTCAAAGAGAATCTTTCTGCCCGTCCCCCTTCCCCCACTTTTGTAGATGCTTCTATTTGTCCGGCCATTTGTTATTTTTTTTGTTGGACTTCTTTTCTGCCCCTCGGACAGAATGACTGCTGTCCCTCGGGGGGCATCGCCCGTTCGCCTCTGGTTTTTTTCGAATGTTTTTAACCCCTTCCTTGATCAGTTTTCTCAAAGATCGTTTGAGTGGGAGGTTTGTTTGTTGCTCTCCCTACTTTTGTGGATTCTGCCTGTGGTTTCTCTTTGACTGTGGGACTGCTTGGGTGATTACTTTGAGGTAGATTTCCTCTCCCCCTGGGCTTCTTATCGGATGACTGGGGGTCCCGTTTTATTGATCTAGACTCAATCTGCATTGTTCTTCTTTTCTAGCGTGGTTTGGAGACGATGCGACCGTTTGATTACCTGGAAGGCGGGTCTCTTGGGTGGTTTGTTCCTTCCTTTTGCGCAGCATTTCGGCTCTTCTTTTTTCTCCAAGGTCTGTGGTGTTGGTTTCCCCTGGTTGTCTTCCCTCTTTCTTCTTTGGCCACCACAGAGAAACCCCCCCCCTCATCTATTGTTTGGCGCGGCCTCTAAATGTCTTCGCCAAACAAGCCCCGGTATTCTCTTTCTTCCCCTTTGTGCTCTTATTGTATTTTTTTAAGGCGCGCTTCACGTTTGGAGAATTCTCCGTTATTTTTTTTTAGGGTGGTTTGGAACTTCTGTTTTGTGGGCATCCCCGGCCCGTAAAGGGGTGCTGATCCATTCTTTCCTCTTTTCACTGGTTTTCACTTCACTCGCTTTCTCTTGTTTGCCTTTTTTATGAGATGTCACACTTCCAG
>Ga0179593_1258462_pt1 | contig 10628 bp, 13 predicted proteins | sample CZODoug2_1_08_16_FD_185931 | JGI IMG/M metagenome (GOLD analysis project Ga0179593, IMG submission 185931) | Vadose zone soil fungal communities from Angelo Coast Range Reserve, California, USA - CZODoug2_1_08_16fungal (PacBio error correction) | ecosystem: Environmental > Terrestrial > Soil >... | reverse complement strand
ATACATGATTGTTTTGAGTTCCGTTTCCTCCTTTTTTTTATCTTCGCAACTTTTCGTCCCTTTGTCCACCTCCCCCCCCCATAGATTTTCTCGTTTATTTGTCCGTGGGTAGGTTGGTTTCTAAATCTGAGCACTCCCACTTTCTTTTTTAGCCTGACTTGGAGGCTGCGTTCCGTCGGAATTTTTTCCATGTGCTCAGACTGTCTTTGCTGCGTTTTATTACCGGCCGTTTCCGGCCGGACTCTTTCTTTTCCTTTCCTCACACTAAATACGTCCTGTTTTTTCTTCGGTTCTTAACCGCTTCGCGGTGGTCCAGCTATGTTTCTCCGTTTGCCCCCCCCCTTTTTTAGACGTCTTTTTCTGACCAGGTTCTGCGTTTGTCTTTCGTCTTCTCGGACGCGTACATTGCCTTTGCTTTCAGTCAGGCACCCCCCCGTTCTGCTTGGACCAGGCAAAGTTTTTTTTGCACATATCTAATTCTCCTTCTCAGGCCCCTTGTCCTAATTTATGGCGAAGCCAGCTGCTTCCCCACTTGGTTTACGCTGCTCCTACCCCAATTTCGAAGGCTCGACGCGTTCATTTTACCCCAAACGACGCCCCTTTTCGTGGTGGACCTTCAAAATCGTAGTTGACCGAAGGGGAACACAGGTCTCCTTCCCCCTTCTTTTCCCTGAAGGCCCCATTAACTTTTTTCCTTGCTCCTTCAGACACAGTTATGAGTCAACTCCCTCCCCTTTTTAGAGAACCCCAACCCATCACGAGCATGAACTCGGACGCCCCACGAGTGACCCTGTTGTTTTGTTTGAAACACCCGAGGAATTTTTGGTAAGGCACCCTTTGTTCCTGACCTCTTTTCCCCTTTCACCAAAGGAAGACCCTCCCCTTCTTTGATGACGCTGCAGGCCTATCTCTTCAATCGGTGCTCTTTTTTGCTAACCGGCCTTGTTTTTTTCCTCGATGTCGCAGGACGGCATCTTTTCCCTTTTCTGATGGATGCAATCCCCATATTAGTCCGTCTTCCTTCTCTTGGGGTTGAATTTCCAAGAGTTGTTGTGCAGACCTGAGGACGTGGGGAGCGTTTTTCTTTCCTGCCAGTACAACTCTTTGCTTTTTACGATTGCCTCACCCGTTCCTCACTGGCTAGATTACGCTGGGTTTTCGAGCCGAGAAGCTCCGTTGGTTGGAATAGTACCCAGCTTTTCTCTTTTCCACAAATTGCTTTCTTTCTGTCCTTTTTTCATCATCACGCCACACCCTCGTCCGCCTCCTTTCTCACAAACTTTTTTTTTTTCCCCCCGTCGCCTAATAAACGGATCGTCATCTTTCCCCTTCTGGAACTGGCAGAATGTGTGTCCTTCAGTTTTCCATGAAGAATTATATGCCTTGGCTGGGCTACTGAGGTGAAATCTTCTCCCCTCCGGGGTTTCCTCCTTTCCCCTTTTTCTCTTTCCCTCCTCTTTTTTTTTTTTCTCGATTTCTGCCCCCAATACCCTTTGCCGGCGATAGGACCTTTTCTTTGCACTAAATTCGTGGAATATCCGTTTTCTTGTGAACGCCTCCCCACCCACTTCTGCCGGCCCCCCCTTCCTCCGTGTATAGTTCGTAATGTGGAGGACTATGTGGCGTTCCAGGGGCTTGGTGATCCGGTCTGTAATTTTTTTGTCGTTTTTCTGATGCATGTACTTCTGATTCGTTGCGATTGTTTCCAGCTCCTTTTCTGGGTCTTTAAAGGACGTTCGCTTCTTTTCTGGCCTTCTCCTTCTACTATCATTATACCGTCTGCTCTTTTGACCGTGATTCCACTCTCCTAGAGTTACGTCGTCCCCCTACACGCGCCCCCATACTCCCGTTCTTTCCCCACCCTTTTTTTTTTACACTACTAAGGCCAACGGTCCTACTCTTTTCTCCGCGCTCATTGCCCCGTTGCCTAGACGGTCTTTGTCCCCCCTCCGTCCCCTCAACATCGCGGAAACCTTCCGGTCCCCACGTGCTCCTATCTTTCCCCTATCGCTGACTTTGAGTTACTCAGCCCCCGTGTGCTTTGTTCTCCATGGTGGTTTTCGCATTCCGGCAGTCTCTTGTCGTTTGGAACACGATGGCCGTTCCGTTCCGTTGCGCACAAGGGTCTTTCGTACTCGTTTTTTTCGTCGGTTCGGCGGCGAAGGTTTGTTCCCTTCCACAGGTCGTTCCTGCCAAACTCCTTTCTGTTTTTTTTCCGTTTTTCTCCTCACCAGGATCCCCTTTGCAGTCCCGGTGTACCCGTAAATGGTTCCGATCATAAGTTGTTACCCCTCCCCACTTCTCATTGTTGGTTGCCACTTCCCCAAGGATTTCCTTCTTGTTATTTTCGTTTCACAGTTCTGTGATTCCTTTTCTTTTTTTTGGAGTTTTTAGTAATCCCCATGTGTGTCCGGATGTACTTTCCCTCATTCCGTCCTTTCTTTTTCGATGAGCCTCTCCTTTTGGACTTGTCGGGTTCTCAGGTACATTTTTTTTTTCCAGGGCATTTTACTTTTTTTTCTCTTGCCCCAATGTGATCTTTCTCTCCATAATTCGCTGAAGCGAAACACTCCCCCCCCCCTTTTCCCCCTTTTCTTCGAACGTTAACAATTGCATCCGGAGCCATAGAGGTCCACTTCTTTTCTTTTTAGCATCTTTTTAATCCTGACGTCTCTTTATTTTTTTGAAGGAAATGGTAAAGGCGTTGCTTCTGTCCTCTTTCCCCTTTTTCGCATCGTCACTTCGCCCCGATGCGAAGTCCCCGTCTGAGTTTTCCTTTCGCCGGAACGCATTGTGAAAGCTCACTTCCCTAATCATTCCTGAGTCTTCTGATGAGTTTTCCCTTTCCATTTTTTTTGCCCCCCCCCCCGGTCAACTTCTCCAACGTTTCCCGACGAAATCGATGAGTTTCATACCAGTTTTTTTTTTTATTGCGACGTAATGCCCGTACCAGTCGTGCTGCAGAAGCCGCCGTCTCCACCTTCCTTTCAGGATATCCCCTATCTCATGTTCAGCTCCTTCCGTTGTTTTGTTTCTCTTCTCTACTTCAGTGAAGGGGAGTCTTATGTCGGCCACTCGTCTTTCTTTTTTCCTTTCTGCCAACAAAATTCCAACCGGGAGACCTTTGCCCCTTCCCATCTATTTCGTGCGCGGCTTTCTTCTACTTGTAAAGTGTTTTTTTGTCGTGCCCATCCCTTTTTCCTTTTTCCTTGTGCTCTTTTTCAAGGCTGCGTTTCCGTTGGCAAGTGATCCCCCTTCAAAGAAGGGCGGCGTTTCTTTTTTGCCGCTTGACGCAGGGCTTGCCTTTCACAATGACCCTGGACTTCCTCCCCCCACCTACCATAGCTTAGGAGGCCTTCCCCCCCGCTTTTAGGCGGTGTTCCTCTTTGTTTTTTCTAAGGATGTCAAGGTTTTTCTTTTCTTAGTCCCCAGGTGAACAGTTTTATGTTCGTTTTAGGATGGTGACTTCACTTTTTTTTGCAGAATTTCCCCCCCACCTTTCCCTTCCTTTGGTTAATGAAGATTTCTGGTTTAGACGCAAGAAGATCTTCCCTATCCTCGATCCGTTGAGGCAGCGTGGCACCATCTTCTCCCCCAAATGGTGATAAGATCCCTCACCACGTGAAGATTTCGGAAGGCTCGTCGCTTCCACTCAATCAAACTGACGAAACAATTTTTCTTGTGGTACTTCCACCTTCTGCTTTCCACATTTCACCATTTGCTTTCCTTCCCCTTTTGTCCAGTTTCTTAATAAATCCTTTTGCTTCGACCTCCCTCGCTTTCCAGAGAACAAGGAGGGCTTTTTTCCTTCTTCTGACGGTCTCTGCCACCTTCAGTGGCTTCTTCCCCCCTTTAGTCGTGAATAACGTGGTCGAGCCCCTTTTTGTATCCGATTTTTGCCCCTCGCCATCGTGTCTATTCCCAGTCCAGATTGCTCTGACGTATCGTTCTACCCCTTTTGGTCCTGGTTGGGACTGTTGCCTAAGGCCCGCATCGCTTTTTCCTGGGCAGTTTTGGGATAACAGGAATTGTTTTCCATCCCCCCCCTCTTAGACTGATTTGCCGCCCTTGGGCTCTTCCCATTTAGGAGCGATGTAGCCCCGCTCGTCTGCCTTTCTCTTTGGCCAGCCACTTCGTTTTTTTTGAACTTCACTGTTTTGTTTTTGTTGTTCGGTTTGCATGGACTTAACCTTTCTTCCCTCTTTGCCCACCGCGTGAAGCAAGAGGAGCCCTCTCCCACAGTCGTTGGAGCGGGTTCGCGCCCGAGACCGACACGGCTTGTAATCCAAGATCGTAAAACACCCTTCTCACTTTTGTCGACTCCTCCACTTCCCCCATCTTAACCTCCCCCCCCCTTCCTTAGAGCCTTTCTCCCCCCAAGCCCCTGGGGATTTCTTCCCCCTTCCGTTTCCTCCATCGTATCGTCAACTTCACTCTGTCCTCACGGGTCCTATGTGTCCGGCTGTTTCCAATTCCTCATCCTATTCTCAGAGGCTTTTTTGTCCTGCAGGGAATTATTTCTCCGGCTCTTGTTTTCTTTTTTTTCCCTTCCCCGTCACTCCTACTGTGTTTTTTCGCGTCTTCTTCCCCCCCATACCCTGGTCGAGTCTTTTTCACATGTTGTTTTTCGCCCAGTCTTTCGCTTGTTTTTCATATAATGATCTCTTTTCCATTGGACCGCGTTGACCATTTTTTTGGCTCTTTACCTTCCTTTTTACGATCGTTTGATGCTCTATGTGGCGTTCCCCCCCATTTTTTTTGTGAGTCAAAGTGCTTCGTATTCGTCTTTTTTTCTGATGACTGTCCAGATTCCTCCCCTCGGCCCCTTGTCGTTCAAGAGCTGTTGTTATTCAACAATTTCGTGCTCCCTTGTGGCGTCCGCGCCACCGTTTTCAACCCCTCTCCCGCTTGGAGGCTAGATTTTGCGTCCCCCCCGTATGCTTAGTACGTCTTCCCCGCGCCCACCCCTCCTCCATTTTCTTTTCACAAAAAAATCTTTTTTCCAAGAAGCCGGTCAACCTTCTTCCTCTGTTTTTTCTCGCGCATGGGGATGTGACCCCCATACTTTCGCTGAGTAAGTCCTTCCCTCGATTCACCAAATTGCCTGTTTCTCACAAAGGCCCAGTCTGTTCATTTATCCGCTTCGTCGTGCGTTCAAGCCCTAAGTTTCTTTTCTTGGTTTTTCTCAGATAGTCCAGTCCGCTGTCGTTCCTGTCCCCCCACGATTGTTCCCCGTCAGGCTCAACCCTTTGCATAAGCGTGTCTCCTTTCGCTGTGCAGCTTCGAATTCTCTTGTTCACCCCCCCTCCCCGGACACGTGCACTTTGGCCCATTGGCTTTTTTTTTTTTTTTAATCCCAACGGATTTTTGCCGTCCTGGGTACCCTGTCCTTCTCATAAGTGTCCTTTGTCCCTCCCGTATGTTTCTTGTGCACAAGTAAACCCGAAAATTGTTTTGCTTTTTTTCTTTTCTTTGAAGCGCGTAGATTCCCGAGTGGTTTGTAGTCCTGTCTTCTCCCATAAACATGTGGGTGCCTTTTTTTCCCCCCTCCTTCGCCCGTTTTTTTCGGAGTGAATTAGATCTGATTGAGTCGGGTTCCCCCCCTTCCCAATATTGCCTGTCCCCGGCGGGGGCCCCTGTTGTGCCTCTGACTTCCAGCCGTTCCGAGCCCCCTTCCTCGAGCGACACCACTCCCTTTTAAAAACATGGTTTTCCTCTCCGCAAACTTGCCTCCCGGAGAATAGGCGCCCCTCTTTTTCTACCGCTGGAATGATTTAGGTTTGTCTGTGACTCTTTTGCCGAGTTTGAAGTTTTTCCGTTCCCGGCCTTCTGCGCCTTCGTGACGCAATACTCTATTCCTTTCTTTTCCCCCTCTCTTCTTATTCTCTTCCGCTTTCTTGAAAGTATCCTGCGAAGACAATCCTTCTTTCCCGTATGAGAGAACGAAAGACTTTCCCCCATTCCTCAACCCACTGCCGCGACCAGCAAATCGATGCAGTGCTGAATTCCGGTGAATTTTGTTTTCGTCTCAGAATGAACGCACCCTTTTTGTTGTGCAGTCGACTCCCTTTCACTCCTCACCCCTAATTTATCTTTCTTTCTCCTGGGTAAGTCCCTCTTTTTTGTTTGTTTCTCAGACGAAATTTACTTGAAGTTTTTTTCTCGTCTCCTTCACGGATTAGTTTCTTGGTTATCGTCGCAACAAAATTAAAACCGGGAGTCCTTTCATGCCACTGCCTCTTTCTTTTTTTCGTGGCGGGTTGTTTGAATGTTGACCTTTGTTGTCTATTTTTCTTTTGTCCTCCATAGACGAAGCCCAGGGACCTTCCTCTTCCTTTAGTTTAGCGTCGTACTGCGTTCGCTTTAGTCTTCCGCCTTTCGAGAATCCGCGTATGGAGTGACGATTACCCCGCGACGTGTTCGTCAATCAGTGACACTTCTTTTACCTTGGATTCAGCACCCCCACTCTGCGTAGTAGTTTCCTTCACCATATTTTCGGTGGCCACCTCTGGTCTCCGTTTTTTTTTTCCTTTTTTTTAGAAGGACATAACTTTAACGGTTTGGTTTTTCTTTCGCGTGCCTGAGGGATAGTCCGTATTTTTTCCTTTTTCCTCCGGCACCACCGTCCCCCCTGTCCTGTGACACGCCAATCTTTTCCCCCCTTTTCATACAGAAGTAGATCTCGTCTCTCTCCCCCTTTTTATACGGAAAGCACCCCTTTTTACCATTTGGTGTGCTTCGAGCGAACTTCCAACACTCCGCTTGCTGAATTCTTACCGATTTCAACGCCCCGCCTTTTTCTCATTTTAGTGTTTGTCCTGTTGACACCCACTACCTTCCTTTTCCTCGTTTAACATGATGTCGCATTCAATTGTTCTTTTTTTATTTTTTTCCCCACCCCTTTTGTTTTTCTGACTCCTTCGAGCATCCCTTCTGGTTTCAATTTAAGAACTTTTTTGACCCTTCTTTTTCCTTTTCTTTTAGCCCAACAGCATAGTCCTGCTGTACCGTCGACGGAACCCCTCTTTTCTGTGTTTCACAGGGGTCGTGTTGCGGCATAGTGGCATTCCCCCGCCGCCCCCGTTTACCTCGCCCTAAACCAAACTGGAAGCCCTCCCCGTTGGAATGAACGCCCGATTTTTTTTTTTTTTTGGATAACGAGGTGTGTGCCGCTATGGTCGCCGGCCCCCCTTTCTCGCCGGTTTTTCAAGATTAAGTCGAGCTTCATTAAACCTGCTCTTCCTTTTGTGTTGGGTTTTTTCCAGTCATCGTTTGTGTGTTTGTTTTTGACCGGAGGAAGTGTGCGCGTGGTCCGTTTTCCCACGGAAGGTGAATTCTTTGTTTCCTCTTCCTTCGAGACGCTCTTGCGATTTATCTTCCTCTTTTTAGTGCCTCTCAGCTAACGTAATACGATATTTTTTTCTTTTTTTTTTTTCCCCCCCCTTTCGTCGGAAAACAACACCTTCGCCTCTTTTTTCCAGTCCTAGAACGCCCACAATCTCCTCCTCTCCCTTCTTACACAAGACCCCTTGGGCTGCCTCCACCTTTCCGAATACAAGGATAGTAAATTTCCACGGTTTTCCGCACGATCCTCATGGTCCCCCGGCTGTTCAATTAACGTCAATCCCGGTATATTTTCGGTTTCTGCTACCCCTTGTTCCTTTTAAAACTTATTCCTCGTCCTTGAAGTTCGGTTCATTTTTCTAATCCTATATCTTTTACCCTCTTTTGTTTTTGTTTCTTCGATTTAAAATAAAAGTAGAGCACGCGAATTCACCCTGCTGAGGCGCCAGCCCTTTGGTGCATATACCTGATCTTGAAATGAGGCTTGTTACATTTCCCTTTGCGGCAGGACCCCCGTGCCTTTTCCAATGTATGTCGTGTGGATTACTTCCCGTGCTGTTGAGAACTTTTCCTCTTGTTTTTCGTCCTGTACAGATTCTTTTTGATGTTTTCCTCCGCAACTCTGTTTGGTATCCCCTTTCCTTTAGCTGTTTGGAAGAGATACCCTTTTAGATTTACCTTTTCCCCGCTTTTCTCGCTGTGAGGAGTGTTAAGCTCAATTCCAATTCTTCCAATATCCTTTTTACCACACCCACTATTTCTTGCACCGAAGCCGGCACCCCTTGTGACTAAGCTGTTTCTTCCCCTAGATACTTCAGCGTCCCTCTCCAGTCAGGCGTCCAATCGTCGGCACCATTTTTCCCCCCCCAAACTTTTCCGATTTCTTTCTTTAGCCGCTGCTTCGGTCTTTCTCTCCAAAACCTGCGGTTTCCCTTTTTTTTCCCTTTCTCCGGTAATTCCAGAGGCCGAGTGTCTTTGCCCACCCTTGACGCTTCCCGTATCCGGCGACAATGGATTTCTTGCTTTTTTCTTTGCGTCTTTTCGGAGTGGCTCATGCTTTGTCTCCTAACCTCCAGGAAACCCTTCTCGTTTAATTGAACCCCTCATCATGGTTCGGTTCCTTTGCTGCTAATGCCAAATATTTTTTGCCTGTCCGTCCCTCCTTTTTCTCCCTTTTTTTCATCAGTTTCCCTTCTTTTTCCCAATTTCTAATTTTTTTGTGGCCAACTTCAACACGTAAACTGTGCTCTTTTCTTCCTTTCGTTTGTCGAGCTTCGACGTGTCTTTTTTTTCTTCGCTTCCTTATTTCGCCCTCTTGATTCAGAGCTTCCTCCCTTTTCTTTTCGTTAGATGAATGCGGCTAGGCTTGCGGTTTTCGAGTCCACTTTTTTTTCATGTCCCCGTCCGGGTTTTCCTTTTTGGTTCCCTTTTCGATGCAATAAATGTGAACTGTCGCGCCCCACATCCGGCCGCGCCGCCCTCACTTTACATGCGTTCTTCTCACTTTCACCACATTTGACATACGGAGTTGACCCATCTTTCCCTAAGGAATCTTTTTAGCTTCCTCTTCCGTGATTATTTTTCTTTGACGTCATGTCCAAGAGTTGCCTGTATTTTTTCTGAAGGTATTGCCTTCTGTCACGCCATCCTGCTTGCGGCCGTTCCCAGTTTTTTTCCATCGAAGCTTCCTCACTTCCTCATGCCTTGTCCACGATAATTTCCTGCCATCCATGTTCTTTTTCGTTTTTCCTCTCTTCCTTTCCAAAGTAAGAACCAACCCCGCCGGCGAACGCCGTCTTTTGTTTTCTAGGTTCATTTGTTTGCGACTTGGATCCGGCACCTCCCCCCCGTGTCTGCTGCAGTTCGCGCTTCCCTCCTTTATTCTCTCTTTCCTCTCCTCCGGTTTTTTTCTCTCGCTTTTAGTTTAATTTTTATTTTCCTTGCGCCGAACGCTTGCGGTTTTCACTCTCTCTTTCCACAAAATTCAAGGAGACTCGCCACATGCAATAGTTGATTTGCGTTCGTCGGCTTTTTTTTCTCCTTTTTTCCTTGTTTTAGTGCGCCTCCATAGAGCATGCCCCAGGATTGATTAGAGTTATTGCTCTCTTCTTTGGTTTTCGATGGTATCCAATGACGGTTTTTTTCTGTATGGCGTTCTCATTCTCTCCCGGCCCGTTACGGCCCTGGTCCCCTTGTTTTGACCCATTATTCCCTCCCACACATCGTCCGCGTTTGCTACCAAAGCCTCTTTTCTTCTTTCTCCGGTGGCCCCAAATTTGCTTTCTTCGGCCCCCCTTTGCCCAAGGGTGGCTTTTCCTCTTTCTCTTGCCTTGGGCTTTCACGTTTCTTCCCGCTGAATTTGCCCCAAACCCCTTCTCCAGGGGACAGGCAAACTTCCTTTTGGCAGCGCCAATTGCTCCTCCTCCCGGGGCGGAAGCGGCTTCATCCCAGCGGCCTACCCATGGTCTTACGACGATCCCTCTAAACACTCTCTTTTCGGGCCTCGACGCGCTTTTTCAAATCAATCATTTTGTTTTGCACCTCGTTTTTGACGTTTTCCACCCCCAAATTCCGGCCTCTCTGGAACACCGGTGAGCTTCCATTGTCTGTCCCGCCTTCACAGCATCTCTTTGTTTTCTCCCCTGGGAGACGCCCAGGATGAGTTTTCAACGACTTTCCCCCGGTTTCGATAAACCACGCATTCTCGCTCCCGAGACGGTCAGACAACGACTCCTTTTCCGATTTTCTCCTCTGAAGTGCACGTTTTCCGTCTTACTGAGACAGCGGAGACTTTTCTCCCCCCACCACCATGGAAGACCCGCCCGTTTTTTTCCTACTCCTCCGGCAGCGATCTCTTTCCCCCTTCTCGCGTTTGTTCTTTCCCCTTCCTGGTGTGCTCTTTTTTTCTTGGAATTGCAGAGCCGTACCCTTCCGGAGCCCCTCTCCAGAAATTTTTCTTCAGTTTGCCGGCTTAGGTTTTCCCATGCTTTTGGTTTTTCAAGACACTCTTGTTAGGGGTGCGCTCTGTTCGGTGGCCAAGTCCCGTTTTTTTCTCGGTTACAGAGTGGCCTCACCTTGGCTCCCCTCTCCTGAGATGTATATTAAATGGTGCGCTTTCTTCTGTAACGGAATACTACCCTCTCTCGCGGCCCCCCTCTTTATTTCTTCATCGTTACCTCTCACCAACTTTGACAACAAATACTACTTCTTTCCTTCACCTCCCCGTGGATGCCGCAAACATCGAGTCCCTTTCTCAATATTCACGGAGGCCTTTTTCCTAATTT
>Ga0179593_1599492_pt1 | contig 10629 bp, 11 predicted proteins | sample CZODoug2_1_08_16_FD_185931 | JGI IMG/M metagenome (GOLD analysis project Ga0179593, IMG submission 185931) | Vadose zone soil fungal communities from Angelo Coast Range Reserve, California, USA - CZODoug2_1_08_16fungal (PacBio error correction) | ecosystem: Environmental > Terrestrial > Soil >... | reverse complement strand
GGGAAAAGTTTCGTCGAACCTATCTTATTCTCCCCTTGATTATGGGCACGGATATAGAGTAGGTTCCTTCCTGCAACCCTCCCCAACGGACCCCTCCTTTTTGAACCCTTCTTCCTTCGGAGGTGTGATGGGCATAGAGAGGGCATCCCTTTCCTTCACCTCCAGCATGGGAGCACGCGCCGGGTGAAGGCGAAGAATGTCAATCTTTTCTCTTTTTTGAACCTTTTTTTAGGTGAGTTGAAAACTGGTTTTTATTGCTAGGAATCCACTACGGATGTGGTCTGGAGAAAAGAAGTTCGACAATGTCTGTTTTCGTGATCAGGATTTTAGCGGTGTCTATGGGATAGGAGATCACTTCTGCAACCCCCAGAGTTTCCGTTTCTCTCCTACTTCGTACTGTTTTAGAAGGTCTGCTGTCTCTTTCCCTCGCTGATCGGCGAATTTTGCGGAATAGCGTCTCTTTGCCAGTTTGTTCTTGGCGATCCAACTAGATCGATAGGTCCCGGTCAGGCGGGGAGTGTTTCCTTCTCGTGCCGTTGGAAGGACGAAGGGATGAGTTGCGTTCCTTCAGGCGATTTTTTCGTCTTGGGGGTCCCGGTTCTCCCCAGAAGAAGGCTTTTATTTTTGGAGAGGATGGGCATGGTCCCTGACCTGGCGCCAATACGTTGTTGTTCCCCTAGGAAAGAGAAGCCCCCCGGGGCGCCTTCCTTTCCGTTATACTCCCCTACGCGCTCGGGGTTTCTCCCTTTTTTATGCGGATGATTCTCGATAGAGGATAGGCCGGTCGCTTTGCCTTTCGACGGGCACCTTCTCCCCGGCCCGGACCTAGCGGAGTCAACTTTGTGACCCCTTCCTTTTTTGGTTCCGTTCCCACAGATGAGGCTTAGGGTTTCTTTCTTGGCCGACGCTGTATTTTCCCTCTTCCTGGGTCGAGCAAAATGCGTTCTCCCGGACTTTTCGGGGAACCTTTTCTTTTTTACTGGCATGCTTTAGGGCCCAATCCCGGGTCCATTTTTTCCTTGTGGGTGCAGAGAACCCCGTACCTCTAGTTATGGCCCTCATCGTGCGCCGCAGGATTTTAGGGCCCTCCACATTCGCAGTGAGCGATGTCTTTTCCGGGCTCCGGAGCTGTTCGACGCTTTCCCTTTCCCCTGCCTTGTAAAGGTTTGATCGGATTACGTATCTTTTGGTTTCTCCAATAACATCTTTTTTCTTTCTCCTCCTACCTTTTTCTTCGAGATTCAACCGGCTTGTTCGAAGCCAGAAGAAAACGCCTCCTTCCGATAACGAGTACCTCTTAGCTCCGGCCCCAGCCTGCGAAAAGAGGGCAAATGCCCAACGAGCTTTTTTTCACATAACCTCTCTCTGCCAGCCCCGATTAAGATACCAGGGACCGAAATTCTGCCAGGAATCGGAGTTCTCTTTCACCCCACACGCAAAATTATTGAACATTTAGTGGCCCCCTCCCCCCCCTTCCAACAGCCGCTGCCCCGTCTTCACAAGTAAGGGATTTTCAGTGTTGCTCTACCAGTACATTCCCCCCCTACACGCGTCGGAAACCTAGAACCAACTTCCCAGAAATTTATCGGCACAACACTCTATAAAGAGAAGGGTCCTTTTCGACAGCGGAACCACACGCCCACACCTTTTCTCCTTTCTTAGGTGCCAGTCCGTTTTCTAGACAGTCCCCCGATATTAAAAAGTCCTTTCAGCTCCCGGCAAACCCCTCCCCCCTCGCGCGTCGGTGAAAGTCTCTACCCTTTTCCCCGGAGCTTTTCTACTTTTCCGAAAACCGACCCCTTAGTTGCTCAAGGTCACGGCCATTCCCCAACAGACAGATACCCATAAAGATGCTATGGCACCCACAACTCCTCCCCTCCCCTTCGCCTTCGTTTCCCGGAAAAGAAGGCGCCACCCCTTGCATCGAAAAAGGCCGGCCCTCCCTCCCCAGAACTTTAAGGTTTCCCGAGGTCTTCCCTCTTTTTTTTAATCCTTTCTCCGATTTGCAATGCCTCCGATAATGTACTGGCCGGTAGAGGCGTATGAGCCATTTTCAAGCTGCCCGGCTAAACCTTACAAAGTAGAGATAGTGGAACGTCCTTTGTTCCCCCGCTTGATCTCCCCCTTCCTCAAATCAACCCTCCCCTGGACTCATGATCCTTCCCGCAGATCATGGGAGGGTCTACGGCGCTCTCCCCGTACACCGAGATAGGTCTTGATGAAGATCCTACCTTCCCCTTCCCTCCTGGCATACCCCCTTTTTTCTTCCCAAGTTTTTTTTCCTTCTTCTGAGTTGACCTTCGGTCGCCTCCCAATGGAGACCTCGGCCCCGGCGAGTTCCAGGGGGGAAGTGGAAGTTGATCGCCTTCCCCTATCTCCTCAACTTTTTTTTATTATTTTTTTCACCTAAAGAGAAGGAGTGTTTGCAGGTGTTTTTGGGGGCGACGCCCCCTGTTCTATTAAGCCGCTACAAAGATGTAGGCTGAGGTATCCCCGTTATCCCCCTCAAGCTCCCCCCCCCCCTCGATATAAACACCCTTTTTGAAGGAAACCCAGCGCCCCCCGTGTTTCGCCCTTTCTTGACCAAAGTAGAAGAAAGTGCACCCAGCGCTTTTTTCCCCTAGGGGGGAAAATCCCCTTCAACTTTGGTCCCTACGAATGTTCCCTCCCTTTCTCATTTTTTTCGGCATTCTCTGAGTGGTCTCGTCCCTGGTCATCGGAGGACCCCCCTTTCCGGTTTTCATGTCATCGAGGGCCACCCCCTTTTTATCTCTCCGGTTTTGCATGTGGCCTACGCCCCCGAGAGTTACTTAATAATTTTTTTCTTTCGATAGCTGGTGCGGCCCCCCCCCTCGAATCAACAGTAGGTAGTTGTCGGTTCGATGACCAGGACCCCCCTTGATCCTCTTCCGCCGTATGACCAGCTCTCCCCTTTCTCCCCCCAGCGCCTGCTAGAAGAGACTTCACTGCTCTTTTTTTTATGGAATCCATCTGGCGCCCACTCATAGAAAGAGCTCTTGGCGATTTCACTTAGGAATCTGTGCCTTCACCGTCAACGGTGGCGCCAAAAACGTTTCTTTTTTTCTTCCAAGGTGTGGAGCTCCTGAGTTCTCTTCGTATTTTTTTTTCCTTCAGTCGCCCACTCTAGCGATCGGGGCGTGTAATAGAAAGGAGGTCGCTCCCCCCTTCCAACACTTCAATCCTCGAGGGTGCCATAACGAAGTTGGGTTTTGGAGGACCTATGGCTTCGCTTTCAGTCACCTCCTCGTCCTAGAAAGTTCCCCTGTTAAGGGAGCCTGCCGGTACTCCCCCCCCTTCGAGGGAAAAAACGTTTTCCAGTCTTTTCTTGCGTTGTCCCATTCTTGCTCGGCCCCGAGAATAGGTGGTAAGCTGGCAGCTCCCCCGCGTAGGGGCACTGATTATAGTAGGTGAGAGGCGTATAATTGTTGATTTTCTGAATATCTTTCTTGAGCATCCCCTGGAAACCACCCAGAGTTGTTACACGATAATACCTTTCCTTTTTTTAGCCGGGACAGCTTCCCCTCTCCCCCTTTTCTCAGAAGACCCATGGAAGAGACAAGTGTGATGTTTTTTTTTGACAACTTCTTCCTCCCCCGCGGTCTCCCGTATAAAAACTAGATCCTTTTTCAAAAGGGAAGGGAGGGGATTTCCGTTGCTGCCGTGCGGTGGTTCCTTATGGAGGGATAGAGTGGCCGTCTGCCGACGAGCCCTGTGGGTCCTTATCTCAAGGCGTGATTTTTGTCTGGGAATGCTCCTGAAATGGGAGCACTTTATTTTTTTCTCCGAGAAGTCTCCCTCCCTTTTCCTCAAGGTGAGTGAGGATTTATCGCCCCTTCGAAGAGACCCTCTTTATGCGGATGCTCTAAGATAGCGGATTCGGGCCCTCGAGATGGAAGAGACTTCCGACTCCCCAGAGCACTTCCCCTCATAGGAGGAAATCTTTCTTTCCTTCTTGGTTTTTTTTCTCCGATGAGAGTTCTTGGTTATGGTATGATTGTTTTTTTACGCTGATGTGGTCTGGTAGAGCAACTCTACTGTCCGGGTAAGAGGGGAAAGATAGGCTTTGATTTTTTTTTTCCTTTTTTTTCTGGCCCCAATATACTTGTTCTTGGGGAGGGTGGTTTTTCTGCTCCACAGATATTTTTTTCTCCGTTCGTGTACGTTTTAGATTTCTCCGAAGGCTTTGGTCTCCTAAACAGTGCGTGCGCGCTTTCTGGCGGCCTGCCGGCGACTTCTCCTTGCTTGGGCCCGGTGAGATAACTAGGTAGCTCTTCCCCTTATAAGTTCCTTAGGCTTGGGGTTGACTACCCTTTGCGTGAATATATATTCTTCCATTTCCCTCCGTTGTGTTGTCTTCACCCGTCTGGAGTAGTAACCACCGCAAGACTCCCCCCCCGTACCCGCGTTGGACCCCCCTTTAGAAAAGAGAAGTTAGGCCACTCCAGAGGAGCCCCCCCCTTGCCTGCCGCGTGTAGTAAATTTCACGTCATCCCCCCCTCTCGCATATACAACCGACGGAGCCCTCTCTTGGTTATATTGGAAAACAAAACAAGTCCCCGTTTCCCTGACCTTTGTAGAGTGGCCCCCCCACTCCTGACCCTTAAAAGTTTCAAGAGGTCCCCTAGCCCAGTTTTTTCCCCGGTCCAGTCCGACAGAGTCGGACAATCGACCAATGAAACCCCTTCCCTCCCCTCTTTCGGTTTCGGCAACCGAAACGAAGCCTCCCGCGACTTCCTCTCCGTCACGTTTCCCTTTTTTCAGTCTTTTCCCCTCCCCAGATCCGCGATTCTTCCCCACATCCGCATACAACCACGTACCTACCTCTGTCGGAGTTGGAGCCCCAGGCCCCCGGCGCTGCCCTTCTCGGGCGAAACACCCCGTCCTAGTGAGAAGGTAAGCTGGCCCCCTCCAGCCGTCACACAATTCTCCTTCTCTGCGACAGCAAGAACCCCAATATTTCTGCATTAGGACCTCCTCTCCTGCCCCCTCCCCGTCCGCAACGTACACTCCTCCCTTTGGCCGAGCTTCCTCTTTTCTTCCCTGTCGACGACCAAGAAAGGGCATCCTCCGTGCCCTTCCTTCCCTCCCCCTGGTATCAGGTCATCTTCAATCTTGGCTAAAAAAAAGTACCATTCTCTCTCGTGGACTACATGTGTGGTTGAGGAACGCGTGTCATTTTACCCCCGCAACTCCTCCCTTTCCCTGATCCCACTCCGATCATGGGGGGCCCCCTGAGGTCGCGCCATCCCAACGGAGCTCGGCCTTTCGTCACCCTTCCCTGTTCCCCAAGCTGGCTCATAGGACTGTCCCCCTTCTTGGCGAATAGATCTGCCCCCTCGACCCTCGCTAAGTGATCTTCTACATCGAGGAGGTTCTAAGGGCTGCCCTACTCTGCCAAAAAAAGGGACCGATCAATCCTCCTTCTTGTCGCCGTTTTTTTTTGGGGCGACGGCTACTCATGTATATTAAGCCGTCTATCTGCTATCCGAGAGGTTTCTCTTACCCCCCTTCCCAGAATAATAGACGATAACGCTCACTCCCACAACATTTTTTCCATTTTTCCGCAATTTTGCTCTAGTTTTTCCCCGTTCTTTTAAAAGAGTCGTCACTTCTACCAGCGCGATGTCTCTCCTCAAAGGATCAACACGTAGTAAAGCCTTGCCGCTTTCTTTATGAAAGTTTTTCTCTTCTCCCCGCGTCCAGCTGGTATCGGTCAGGTGTTCTTGTCATCCCCCTACATCAACATGTGATACCCTTTTTTGAGGCTCACCCAGCGAGCTCCCACCCCCCCCCATCCTCCTCCGTTGTGTTGTTATGAGAGGGGCGACGTTGTCGCCCCCCCACATCCTCTCCCTCTTTGAGGTGTTTTTTTTTTTTTGCCTTTTCGAACAAGGGACACGGATTTTTGGCCACGATTCCCCCCTCTGGACGCGGCCTCGCTTTTGCTAGAAGGTTCGACATGCTCTTGGAATTCTGCTGTACTCAGCACCCCCCCTCATGATTTCAAACTTAGACCGGAGCTCCTGCTGGTCAGAGGACCCCCCTTCCTCTTTACCCCTCAACGGGCAAATAGAAAAAACGTGTTTTTTTGCGTTTGCCTCAGAGAGGCAGGTTTTTTTTTTCTTTCCAGGGAAACGGGAGCCCTTACCTGATAGCCTATCTGGTGTCATCCCTCTTCCATAGACAGTGGTGGTAGCCGTCTTTCCCCTACCCCCGGTCCAAAATATTATAGTTAGTTCCCATACTAGCCTTTTTCTTTGAGGCGATGGTTCTTCTCTTCTCCTTCCCCAACCTATAGGAATGTAGCCGAAAGTTCGCCCTTTCGACGCCCGGTCAAAATCACTTCTTTTCTTCCCTTCCCAGTTAGTAGGTGAGCCATGCGTTTACTTTTTCTCCTCCCCAGGTCGATTTTCCTTTAGCTGGAGAGACCAGTTAGGGGCCGTCCCTTCTCGCGTTGAGAGTTCCCCTTCCCTTTCTTCCGTTGATGTCTTCTTTTTATGAGTTTTTCTTCCTTTTTCCCCACCACCCAGAGTTCCCCCCTTTCTAATTTTCGTCCGTTTTAGCCTTCAGTGACGCTGCTGGCATCTATCTTGGACTCGGCCGAAGGAGCTATTCCTTTCTTCATCGGACTGCGGCGGCATTGGCACGGTTGTCGGTTGCCCCCTCCCCCTCTAGGACACTTTTTTCTTTGTGGACGTTGTGCCGTTTTTCTGCAGGGCAGGGGGGCTCCTGCTGGAGCGAAGGAGACGCGGCTTTCTTTGCGTTGTGGTTCGGTACTTTTTCCCCGTTCGGTGATGTGGGAGCGGTCTGTTTGAACCCTTTGAAATAATTCTTTTTTTGACGAGTTTCCCTTCCTTTTTCCCTTGAGTTGTCCGGACGTGTATAGAAAAATGGACCTTTGTCTCGATAGGGGACGTTGCACGTTTTCCTTGCTTTGGCATCGCGGCCCGCTTTTTCCCACAGGGTTTTTTCCCCTTGGGAGAAGCGTTCCCTTGCGTCCGCTTTTAGCGTGTGGTGAAGAACCCCTCTATGAGGGATGAGAAGTCTTCTTTGGCCGAAGCTGTACTTGGGAGAGGTTGGGACTTTTCCCCCTGTAATCCCTTACTCCTTGCCTCCCGTTCTTTGAATGGAAGGCGTTGTTTGTATGGAAAAATACTACAGGTCCACCTCCTTTTCGGTGTGGGGACAGTTCTCACCCCCTCTCCTTTTCTCCAGTGTATGGATCTTCAGGCTACCTTCCCTTTTTTTAGGAGGTTACTTTTCTTGGAGTCCTCTTCCTTTGCTGGCCGGGCCTGTCTCGCTTTTTTCGATAACGACGGGTTCCCCTTCTCGGATTTCGCGGTGTTCGGATGGGGTTTTATGAATTTGTTGAATCTCTTTTTCCCTCCGTTGTTTGTGTTTGGCTCGCAACGGCTGGTAGTCGTCAAAGCAGCAACCTCCCCCTCGTACCGAGCACGCGTCCCCCTTTCCTTCTCGCCGGGGCCATCGAGAAAATTATCGGTGTTCGACCACCTTTCGTGTAGGGCCCCCGCCTTCTGCACTTCAGCACGATCTGTCTCCCTCACCCGAAAACTCACGGAGCGTGGTTCCACCCCCCAATGGACAACTCTTTTCTTTTGTCTTCTTGGCCAAGACCCACGCTAAAACATACCCGGCTGGCCACGGCGGAACCCTCCCTTGAGACGCAGTGTTGCTCTACCCCCTTCTTTCCCCCTACCTCTTCGGACACTGAAAAGAACCATGCCTACGGTTTTGGTTCTTCCCCCCCCGAAAAAGCTCACTCCTCCTTGGCCGACGATTAGACCTTTCCGGGCGTAGGTCCTTTTAGAGGGCCAGCATAGAACTAGATCGACCCCTCCATAAGCTCCCCTCAGTCAACCCCTTCGTCTGCCCCAGCCTTTTTAAAACGGTCCGGACACTCTTCGCACCTGGTTCTACCGGCCTCGGTAGAAAAACACTTAGCCTAACCCCAAGGCTTTCCCAATGCGGCTTGCTCAGTACCGCACCCCCAACGCCCGATACCCCTCCTTGCCTTCCCGGCTCAAGGCCTCTCCCCCGCCCTGAATGCAAAGGAACTGATTCTCAAAGACTTTTTATCGAGTTTTTCCCCCCCTGTTCCCTTCCCCCTACCGGGCCTTCGCCGCCTGCCCGAATTAGGTCATCGCTCATTCTGTCCAGCGGCGTCGTCTAGAGCCAGCCCCTCTCCCTGGCTAAAAACGGACGAACGTAGCCTTTTTTCCCCTATGGGATTTTCTTTTTTTCCTTCTATCCCCTTTCCCCCCTTACATCAAAATTCACCGTCGAGGACTACATGATCAACTCTCCCCTAGATTCCTGGCGGTTCCCCAACTCGGTACTCGAAAGAACCTCTCTTTTCCCTTGATCCTTCCCCGGGCCCTTGTTCCCCCCTGGCCTCACAATACGGTTTCAAGTGTGGCGACTCCCTCCCTTATTTTACCGGCGGAGCCTCTCCCTTTCTAACTTGCGAGGTCTCAAAGGAAGCAGTCGGTTCCTTTCCCGCGAAGCCATTTTCCTCAGGGGAACAACGCGGCTTTTGAAAAGAACGGAAAGTGGTGCGAGGTGTTTTTCCTTGAGAGGCACATTTCTATTTTTCCAGACGGTTTTTCCCCTTTTCTTCCCTCCCTTGCCCGATCACCAGCCCTTCTATCCACACCCTTGGAAAGACTCCCCTCCACGTGGTGCGCCCGGTGCCGTCTTTTCTGTAGTCCGAAAGTGTTCCTCTTCCTCGATGTCGAGTCCGGTTTCGCCTTCAACGATCACTACTTCCGCAGCATTGCTCCGCCGTTTCATACTTCGAGCAGGCGTGAGAGCGCTGCTGTCCCGGCCCTCGACGGCCCTCCCTCCCGATCGGGTTTTGATGTTTTCCAAAAGAGAGCGCCCCCCCCATCTTCCTTTTCCTCCTCCTCTTTTTTTTGTTCTCGCTGGGCGTTAAATAAACCCGATTTTTCTTACCATCTTTGACCAGGACCCTTTTGATGACCAGCGGACGTCCTTCTCGTCCTTGCTCGACGGGCCTCTCTCGGCGGCAGGCATGCTTCTACTTACGTCTTATCGTTTCGCCCACTTCCCTCACCCAGCGCGCTGGTCGTAGTTTCCTTTGACTCTGTTACCTCCACTCTGGGCGCAACAACAGTTTTCCTTGGGGTCTTCTTGCAAAGGGGGTGGAGATGTTTTCCTTTTTCGTGTGATAGGATGTGTAAGTCAACTTTAGTTTAGGCCGTCTTGGATTCCCTCTTTTTCTCCAAGTCTTTTATCCCCCTGTCCAAACCGTCAATAAGTATAGTTATTTTTCCCTACTCTCGGTGTGCCCCTTTTTTGGGGGCGTGGGGTTGTTTGGTTTTTTTTTTTTTTTTTTTTTTTGGGTTTTTTTTTTTTTTTGGTCTTTTGGGGGTTTTTTGGGGGGTTGTTTTTTTTTTTTTTTGGGGGGTTGTGGGGTTTTTTTTTGGGTTCAGGCCGATGGATGCGCGTTCTTGGCCGCCCTCCCTCCTCTGACTTTTTCCGTTCTTTCGAAAGGGTTTGCTGTCCACTCCTCGGCGTGCGATTTCCCCCCGTGAGACAAGTATTAGGTCGATTCGTTTAACAGGGCCGGGATCCCTTCATCCGACGAGCTCGTTTTTCTTGCTCGTTTTTCCCGCACATTCTTCTCTCCTAGTGATCAGTGCTAGAGCTTTGATTTTTCATGGGATAGGAGCTCACGAGTTTTCCTCCCCCATAGTTCAGCCCCCCACTTTTCGTTTTTTCCTTTCAGCTGACGATGCCTTTTTTGAAGCCGATGGACGCTGCCCCCCAGGAGCGATGACATATTCGGCATAGGCATGCTTCCCCCTTCCCCCTTGTATGGTAGGAGAAGGAATTCCCCAACGATTTTTTTCTGCTGGCAGGTCTTTTTTTTCTTCCCTCCGGAAGGTGCAGTTCTTCGCAGGCGCCTTTTGAGACGTAGGAGACGTCTCTTTGTGGTCTTCCTTTGTCGGCCCGCCCCTTCGGTGATTTGGGGTGGATGGGAATTTCTATACCCTGGCGACCCCCCTTCTGGTGTTAGAGAGGCCGTCTTATTTTTCCGCAGGTTTTCCTTTTGATTTGCCACAACTGGCCGCCCTCTGCTCGGGTTGACTTTGTTTCTGAGGCTCTCTGTGGACGATCTTCATGCTTGGACGAGCCTTTTTTTTTTTTACGCCCCCCCTGCGAAGAGTTTCTGGTAAATACGGAGCTGAGCGGTTCTTGTGGTGCCCCCCTTTCCCATGAGGGATCAGTTTTTTCTTTTGGAAGTCTCCTTCCTTTAGCTGGACTGGGTCAAACTGCGGTCACCCGGAGGGTTCCCCGGAGCCAGCCTTTATGGTGGAATTTTTCGGTTTTATTGCCCCCACCCCTCCAGGGTCCTTTGACGGTGTGGGTGCCATTCTAAACCCCCTTTCGAAGTTTCTTTTGGTATAGGAGAAGCATTCCGAAGCCTTTGTAAGTTTCAAAGCGGCGCGAGAGCTTCTTGCGACGGTCCCCCCTTCCTTTTTAGAAGGATGGGAAGTTCTTGGGTCCTTTTTTTCTTCTCTTTCCTTTGGATGGGAGTACGCCCCACCAGAATGAAGGTTTATG
>Ga0179593_1550436_pt1 | contig 10629 bp, 13 predicted proteins | sample CZODoug2_1_08_16_FD_185931 | JGI IMG/M metagenome (GOLD analysis project Ga0179593, IMG submission 185931) | Vadose zone soil fungal communities from Angelo Coast Range Reserve, California, USA - CZODoug2_1_08_16fungal (PacBio error correction) | ecosystem: Environmental > Terrestrial > Soil >... | reverse complement strand
TACGCCCCCCCACCAATATTTGTATCGTTACGGATTCTTTTTTTTTTTTTTTTCAGGGTGGCTTTGCTGCAGCCGTCCCCCCCCTATCTTTTTTCCCCTGGGTTTCTCTTTTTCCAATCGTCCCCCCTCTTAGCAGTGGACATTATCCTCTTTCTTCTTTCTATCACTTTCGGACAATTGCGTGTGCTCCGACTAAGACGTATGGCTTGATTCCCGGTTCTTCTTTTTCTCCTCTAGGGCATTTCCCCTTTCCTTTGTGCTTTCCATTTTTTAAAAAGAGATATGTCAACCTTCTTCCGTTTTTTATGTCATTTCTCTTTTGAGTTTTTTTTTTCCCACCAAATTCCTCTAAGACCACACCTTTTAACTGGTCGTCCCCCTTTCACTTTCGTTTATCGTGCAGCAGGATTAGATTTTCAGTGTGACCCTCCCATGATCCAAACTTTCGGTAGCCTATTCCCCTCCCCCCCCTTTACTTTTCCCTTTTCGCTCCTTTTATTGCGGGCTTGATTTTTTCCCCCTTTTTTGTGTTTTTTTTTCTCCTCCAGTTTAAGACCGGCTTCTCCATCTTTTTTCCGAACACGACTATTATTGGTTTTGTTCGAGCGAGTGCCCCCCTCCTTTCCCCCCCATCCTCTCTCCACTTTTTTTTTTTGCTCGTTTTTCCCATTTTTCCTGCACTGCCCAGACAAGACCCGTCCTCTCCTCCTCCCCGTTTTTTTTTGTGTGAGCTGATGTTTTTTTTGAGTCTTTATGATCTCCCCCATCCCCCCCTTTTCCTTCCGCTTGAACCCGGAGCAACCCCCCCCCCCCCCCCTTGTGGTCACTTATGTAGGGGTGCTCCTCCTGCCCTTTCAAAACCCCCACGTCCTGTACTCTTTTTTTTATTTTTTTCCTGGGAGACCGGTGTTTGGAATCCGGTTAGAATGAGGTGTGGTTCTGACCCCCCCCCCCTTGCCTTTCTCCCCTCCCCCCCTGCCGTTTTCTCCTTTGATGAATCGGAGGTTTATCCAGCGCTCCTTTTGTCCTATTGACCTTAGGCGTTGCCCTTTCGTTGTTTTCTTCACACATGTTACGAGCGCCGGTGCACGCTTACCCTCTTTTTTGCTGCGTTCTGCCTTCCCGTCCTTATGGGGTTGAAGGGCTGATTTTTTTCCTCACATTTCCTCTTTCCCCCTTCTCCATACCCCTTCGGAGGAATGACCCCCCCTCAGTTTGTCCCTTGACCCTACCGGCCCGTGTTCCCCAACTCCTTCCTTTTCAACATCGGGTAAAACACTGTCCCCTCCAATCTTCCCTTGGAAGCGGCCCGGTTTCTTTCTTGATCCCTTTTTTTAATTTTGTAGGGAAGACCGTCTCCCTTTTACTTTGAGAGTCCCAATTGCCCCTTCCGCTCTCGGGAGATCCGTTCCCATTCTTTCGGGTTTTGGGCCGTTCTCCCCCCCCCCCTTTTTCTCCCTTCCCCAAACCCGGTTTTTTTTTTGCAAGCTGCTTGCCTGGAAAGATTACCCCATTCCTTTCTCGTTTCCTTCACGCTGTCGCGGAGACCACCTCCCTTACTTTCCATTCTGCGCCATCCATGTTCGCAGGGTCTTCCCTTGGACTTCTTCTTCAACTTTTGAATGACACCACAAAGTTTACTCCCCCAAAACCCTTCACTTTTTAGTTGCTTGTTAAGTCCTAGGCTTAAGCCTATACTTTCCCCGTCGGAGCACCTGTTAGAAACTATATAGTTTTACCCTTTTCACCTTCGGGTCCCTCCCCTTCTCCTCTTCTTCGGTTTAAGGTCGCCCCTTTTTCGGATCTTCTCCGCCGATTTCTTTTCAATCGTTTAAGACGGTTGTTTTTTGTCGTGCGTTGGTTTGTCTGTTGAACAACCCTCTGATGTCTTCCTCCCCTTTTTCCCCCCAGTTGCCCCATACCCCCCACCTCGACCTGTTCCGGTGTTTAGTCCTTTTTCTCAGTTCGGCGCGACAGGCCCTCTACCTTATGATGCACGTCCACACTCACTGCCCTCTTGCTTTTTTCCTTCCCAGTTGACGCCTTTTTGATTTTTTCTGAGTAGTTTTTTTGGTCCCCAAGCTTTAAACGGCACCACTTAGGGTCTTTCTCCTCGTCCCGAATCCACGAGCCCCCAACACGTTCATCGGTGTTCCCATTTTCCTGATTCCCCGGTCACCGAGACCGTACCCTCTTCCTTCCCCCCCGAGACCCCGCTTCGTACTTCCTCCCCTTTTTTTCTCAACCTTTTTTTGTCCCGGACGGCTTCGATCGCTTTCGTACGTTTCATCGCAAGGTGATCCCCTCTCCCTACTCAAGCTCCCATTTGTGTTCCCCTAAATAGCCTTTTTCTGTTTTCTCTTTTTTCTCTAGACTTTTTCGCTAAGCTGGCACCTCCCCTTCCCGACCCGAACTCGAGTTCGTTATTCTATCAGAGTGGTCTTTTTCTAATTTACCCCTTTTTCCTCTGGTATCCTCCTCCCCCTCCACTCATTTTTCCCGGCTGCTCTCCCACCTCTTTCCTTGCCAAAATCGTTGCGCTTCCTAGCTTCCCCTGCGCTTACTTGTCTCTTTCCCGTTGCTTTGGCTGGCATCCTTCGAGTCCCTACGATTTTTATCCCCCCTTTGCAGAGGCTACCGAGGAAGACCCCCCCCCCCTCTGGTATTTCAACAATACCCCCGATCAGCCCAAAAGTAGATCCGTTTTAGCTTTCCCCTCTTGCATAGGATAGGAGATGATCCATATACCTACAGCACTCCACCTAGCGCCCTGCGGTCCTAAAATTGCCCCCTCCCCCCGTTCCGTTCTTCCATTGTCGATCCGGTTAGGCCGTCAAGATGTTTTTTCTTTTTGAATCTGAGATGCATTTTTGTCTCCCCGCCCTTTCAGGAGACGTTTTTGGCTCTACTATACTCAGCTCCCCGCCCTTCCCCCTCGACTTGCACTTTTTTCACTGCACTTTTATTCTTTCCTTTTGCTCTTCACGTTGGAATCCAAACCCCCCGTCAAAATCTCCCCACTTCTAAAACCCCCTTTCCGACGTAATATGTCAGTTTGCTTTCTTTCCTGCCCCGTTTCTCTTTGGCTGCTGTTTCTCTTCAGTCTCTTCCCCCCGCTTGAAGGTTGTCGGGGTCCAACCATATACCCTTTTTCCCTCGACCCTCCCCTCGTTTTCAACCCCCCATAAATCGTCAAGTCCCCCGCCTTTTTTTCCTTCCTTCCGTTTGTTAGTAGATAAATACCACCGCGCCTTGCCTGCCTCTGTCTTTTTCTTCGGGATTATTGCGTGATGTGGTCAGGAGGACGTTTTTTCACGTCCCCCTTCGATCGTTCTTGTTGGAGTTTTCCCTCGCCGTCGACCCCTCCCCTTCCCCTCCGACTGCACACGTCGACCCTTTTCCTTCAAAGCGACTAGTTGGTTCCTTCTCATGGACTTTCTGATGGGGTTCTGAAGTTTGACTGGAGTTTTTTCGCTTCCCCTGTCGTCCTGGATGTACTTTCTTTGCCTTTCCTCACCTCCCGTGTCCAGTCGCTTTCGGACAAATTGCCCGTTCGATGAGCTAGAGCCGCCTTTCCAGAACTCTGTTACGATTCTGCCTCTCCGCTCCCCCTCCCCGAACGTTTGCGCGCTCCCCTTTCTTCACGGAGGATAGATTCCCCCCCCTTCCTTGCTCCGCAAGGTGCTTCACATTGCGCTTCGAACTTTAGGGTTCTTTTTCTTTATTTCTCTTCTTTTCTATCACGCCAAGTCCCGATAACTCCCCAATTTTTTCTTCACTCGGTTTGGTCCCCCACTGTCTAACAGGAAGGGGTCCTTTTCTTTCCTACGCTCCCCCCCGACACCTCGTAAGACTTTCGCCAGCTTGAGGCCGAGCTGGGTCCAGCTTCCTATCCTGTTCCCTCTCATGCGAGGACGATTTTTAGAACCGCTTTATGGCAGGACCCCTTTCCCCCCCCCGTATTTAAATCGTCCGGGAAACCGTGAGTGAGTGCTCCCTCACCGTCCCCTTTTCTCTATGATGCCACGGTCTTTCCAGAAGAAATAGACGCCCGTCTTTGAGTCTTCGTCCTGTCTTCAGGGTAGCCCCCTCTTTCGCGCCCCCTCTTATATTTCAGAGACCGGCAATTTCTCCATTTTAGTTTTTCTTTTTTCGCCCCCGCTCCTCCCTAGCTTCGTTGTCTTTTTCAGTCCCCTTGTTTAATCCCTCAGAAAGAGAGCCGGGCCAGCGCGTTCCCTTCTCCTCAGTCTCGCTCTTGCATTTTAAATGAGTACTACACTCCCTTTCTCTTCTTTCTTTGTCGTGTAGTAAGCGGTTTCTTTTTTGTCCAGATGTCATCTTTTTTTCTGATCACGTGTTTGGAATCTTTTTCTTGGGATTCGCTCTTCTCTCCCCTTGACTTTTTACAGATTGAAAGGTCTTTCCTCTCTCATTCTTCCCACGCGAAGGCGGCAAGTCTTTCCCCCGTTCGTCGAGGTTGAATTGAGATTTCCTTACTCCCATCATTGAATGGCATTTACATCTCCTTCTCCTCCTTCGTATGCGGACCTAAGGCTACGACCACCCCACGACTCCCCCTTGTTGTGTTGTCTTGTTGAAAACGGTGTGGGCCTCCAAACCCACTCCAGCGTGGTTTCTTTCCGCAGCTCCCCCCCCTACGAAGTAGCATTTTTCAATCAGTTTCCTCTGACTCCTGCTCTCCTCTCTTTTCACTTAAAGCATGAATCTCTCTGATTTCTCGGACCCATCGCTTTTCTTCTAGAAGCCCTTTTTCACCGTTCAGCCTCCACCAGCCCTACGGAAGTCCTTTTGTCCATCCTCTCCCACCTCCACACGCTGCTTCCGTTTTTTTCTTACCCTGTTTCTTTCGTCCTTTTGAATGGCCCCGGCTCCTCCCCGTCTGTTGAAGTTAAGAATGGTCTTGTAATGTTTGTCTCCGTTCCTGTCAATGAAGGAGACACTGCAACAATCAGTATCGTTTCCCTCTTCTGCTTTTGCTTTCTTTTTTTCACGAACGGCCCCACTCCGGTTTCTTTTTTCTGCCTCTCGCCCCCTGAACTTTAGCCCGGGGCAATTTGTGCCACTGAACGGATGGAATGACTTTTCTTTTTTTTTTTCCCCCCCCTACTGCGTTCTTCGGCAGAAAAGTGACGATTACCCTTTACTGTCTGATGCTTTTTTTGCCCCCCCCCCCCCCCCCTTTTCTTTTTCCGTTGCCTTCAATTCTTCAATCCTCTTCGGGTCTCCGCCTTAATGTAATTCCCGGCCTCCCATCTTTTGAAGATTACCACACCTGTCCCTCCTTCCTTTTTCCATGGAACTTATTTCAGTCCAAACGGCACAACGGGTCCCCTTCGTTTATTCCTTCATGCGTTTTCCTGTTTTCTCCCTCCACGTCACAACGTCGCCTGGCATTTCCCTTTGATGAATGGATTTTATTTGAAAAAATCTTTTTCCGCCCCCCTGATTCTCCTTTCCCGCGAGGAGTTCGTTGCCTTCTTTCATTTGTTTGGGTTCTTCCATTCCTGAGATGTCTGCAACACCCTTTTTTCCCGCGACACGAATTCAAAGACTGGTTTGTGTTCGAGCGCTTAACCCCTCCTTTTCCCTAGCGTCCTACCCAACCGTTTTGGTGGAATACTTTTGTCATCTTTTTTTCCTTCAAGGTTGGTGCCTTGACCATACACGACTCATCTTTTCCTCTCCTCCGTTTCAGAGATTTGATCTGGTTCCTTCCCCCCTTCCTGACGTCACTTCTCGCCAAAAAAACCTTTTTGCGTTTGCGTCCGAGAGTCGTGGTTTCTTTGCAAAGCGGCTCGCACCCCCCCCTGTTTCTTTTCGGGACCATAAGGGCTCGTGCAAATCCGGTATTAGCCTTTTAGTGGATTCTACCCACCCACCCCATGCATAGATCACGGACTCCTCTAGGGCCCTTCTTCACGGGGCTTGATTCGGTATCCATTCGTCTTGTTTTTGCCGATGTTTTTTATCCTTTGGGATTTTTTTGGGATTCAAACAAATTGGGCCAGCCTGAATGCACTTCATAAAAGACTGGCCCGTGTGCCCTTTCTGCCCCCGTTGAGTAGCTGAATTGAAACTTTTCTCGTCCCCCCACTCAATGGAATCGCATTGCGAACTTTCCAGCAGGCGGCCAGATTTTGTTTTTTCCTCTTTTTTTTGAGACTTGCCATGAAAGCAACGGCCCTTCCCCTAACCCCTTAAAGGCTCCCACCAGACCCGCCCAATTCTCCATCGTCGTTCGGAATCTCCCTGTTTTCTCCTGCTGAGAACCCCGTAATGTTCCCCTCTTAACTAAAATCATTACGTGGAGATCCCCCATTCCGGAGCGCTGATCTACGGAATTCCCACTCCAACGGCTATGGTTGGGCGTTTTCCCCCCTGCATACTGCAACACCGGCAAGAGCGCCTCCGGCTGATTTTGTGTATCGGTCTCCGTCAGGGCACCTCGGACGTTTATCCATCCCATTACAATCTGCGCCGTTCCAGGGTCGCAGGATGCGGAGATACCATTCAAATCTTCGCATCCCCCCAGTTTTCCCTAAACACCCACCCTTTTTTCTTTTTCAGCGCTTTTGAGGTTTGTGCGGCTTTCCGAACTCCCCCGTCTGCCTATTGGTTTCTGCGGAAAGTTAGCCACGCTCTCTCCAACTCTATGGTCCGATTCTTGATTTAATTGTAGGGATCAGGGCCGCATCCCTGAGGCGTCGCTCGTAAGGAGTCTAGAGGTTTTTGGGTTTTTGGAGAGGAGTAGTTGAGTTTATTGATTCCTTTTTTCAACCCAAGCTGACAGTCCTAATTCCCAGAAACCCTTTCCAAGCACTACCCATAGAGACTGCGCGGTGGTAGCCGCAATACGAGGCGCGAAGGCAGATTTAAAATGCCCCTCAATTTTTTCTAGTCTCCCCCCTGACCGACTGGAAAACCAGGTGAGGCCCCTCTTGTAATTCTCTAGTGGCGTCCTTTTTTGGTTGCAAGCTATTGAAAGACACCCAGTGTTCCAGGTCTCTCTCCCTGCGAGGAATCCACGCAGCCACACAAACAAGTCATTCCCTTTCAAATATGAGCCCTCCCCCCGAGACAGTTTAGAAACTTCTTCCGCCAGACCGCCGTTAACTCCGAGATGCACCATCGCTAACCTCTCGGTTTGGAGAGCGCGATGACTGTCTCTTTTCTCTTTCCTTGGTCGGCTTTTTTTCTTAGCCGTACCCTGCCTCTCCCTTTTCGCCTTGGCCAGACCTAACTAGCGCCGGTCGACGGCCCCGTCGGGAGCAAGAGAAATTCGTAGCCAGCTGAAATCCAACCCGGATAGCAGTCTCTCCTGCCCCGCACTAAGGGTCTCTATTTCTTCTCAGTTTCTGGCAATTCGATTACAGTGCACGAGTGTATACAGTCCGGGTGGATTAATCCGAAGCACCTCCCTGGCCCCTTCTCTTTTACCCCTTCTTTCTCCTGCACTTCCCGCCGTTGCCCTGAAATTTCGCGGACGGATGTGCCTTTGAAGAGGACACCGTGCTGACAGCTATTCATCACTGCTGGCGAGCGCTCGTCTCTTCCGGACTTTCATCAGTGGCCGGGCGGCACTCGAGATCCTATCCGGTCTTCTTTCATTCCGGTTCTAAAAATTCTTGATCTTGAGCCCCCCTGGATCGGACAGGCTCTAGACTAAATACAGCAGTTCCCTATTCCCCTTCCTGATTTGCGCACTTTTCCCGATCGCACGTGTGGGTTTGAACTTGTCGATTGCCGGTACGGGAGCGCGCCGAGATGTGCGGAGCGGTGCCCCGAATGGGAGACCTTGGGGCATAGGACGAGCTGACATAGTCTGGGGATCCGTGGGCGGGCTCTATCCCGATCTTTTATCCGGACTTTATCAACGGTATGGCTTTGTTACTGCACTGACGTTCCAGCGAACTGCTCGCTTAACGTTGGGGCCGCCAACTCATCAAAATCTTCGAACCCCAATCCGTAATATACGTGCGTGCACCAAAACGTCGTCTTTTTTCCCCCTGTCCCCCCCCCAGTCTTTCCTTTTTTTTTCCGTCTGTTTAGAGTTCGGGGGGAAGGGGTTTGGAAGTCCGAACCCTCCAACTGTACGATCGCATGTTGATTTTTTCCCCCCTCTCTAGACGGCATCGCTTCGGCGGCACATCCCCGATTCAACCCACTCCTCGCATTCCCCCTTGTCGCGTCTGTTTTATTTCCTCTCTTTCCCCCTGTTGTCCATAAAAAGACCGCCACTGTTGGAGACGAGGTTTGGTGTCCGCCGAGGTGATGGCCGTCGAGGAAGGAGAAGGGGTCACGATAACACTCCGTTGGAGGGTTCCGCACTTCTGAGCGAACAGCCTTCCTCAATCAATCGTGTCAGGACATATTTCTTGCAAGCTATACGTAATGCCCTGGTTTTCGACGCGCTTGGGTGATGGGCGCCCCATGTCCTCTCGTCGATGGTCCCGTCTTGCCTTCTACCAACAATCGCCCCCGTGCTAAGTCCGCGGGCTCCTCTTACCCCTATCTTTCTGAGGACCGCCCACGTATCCTGTCGCACTCTGTTCCAGATCCACCAAGAAGCTGTCCCTTGGTTGCCCGCCCGCGCCTCCATCTCTCCTGCGTTTCATCGTAAAGAGGATAGACTCCTCACCCTGGTCCCTTTCGCACGAGCGAGCCCCAATGCGCTTCGAATTTCGTGTTTCCTTCTGGATGCCGCGATCCATGCAAGAAGGGCGCTCCGTAATTTTTCCCATCCTGGCCCTCATACAGGATCCGAAGGGGGCTCTAGGTCTCTGCATCTTTTTCCTCTTCCTCGAAGGCATCAGTTTTTTTGCCCGCAGTGTGCAGATGCGGGTCCACGGTTCTCATTTCCTGGCGTCAGCTCCTTTTCTCCTCTCTCCCCTGCTTTATTTGGAAACTCCCAACCGTCTCGCTCGGCCCCGTGGTGAGTGATCGGGAAGCACCCTTCGCTATTCATGATCGTCTGTCCACGACTCCCCCTCTTTTCTCGCAGAAATAGCGGAGTGGGAAGGGTCGACCCCTCAGTATCTTTTTTTCTTTTCCCAGTTAGCGACGAAGTGTGCCGCCGGCATTCGACCCCCCCTGATGATTTTAGGTCTTCCGCCCAATCGTTAGGCGTCGTTCTCCGAGCCCTCCCAGTTCCGGAATCCTTCCTCCTCTCCCTATCCCCGGCCGCGGAATAGAAGACAGTTGAGCGATGGCCTCTCTGAGTACTACGATGTAGAATCTTTTTCTCCGGCCGTTTCCCGTTTCTTTTCAGGTATACGAGTTGATCTAAGGAAATCCTCACGTCCTGTGGATCGCGCGGCGGATCAGCGTGCGTTCCTTTCCAGCTTGGTACCCAATTTCCAGTTTCCTTTTTTAGTTCTTCCCAACAAATCCTCCTTCGAAAGATCCTCCCATTTATCCGTGTCTCTGTCATGGACAGTCAAATCCATTTTCCTTTCATCTTGGCCTTCGAGGAGTTATTCTTATCTCCTTTATACTCCCCCCCCCGCGAATTCCGGGAGTCTTTTTTTGCTTTGTTTCGATGGGAATGCGACCGCAGGCGCCTGCAAGCAGCCAACTACGATTTCCAGGTGTCCCACGCGATTCATTCTTATTTGCATCTGGATGCGTTTCCCCCTTTCCGATCTTTTTATCCCGTGCTCCGGGACCAATCTCTTTTTCCCCGTGCCGATGCTTGGCCTCCGCCGAACCGCCCCAACTCGCCGCTTCTTTCCGCCCGTACCCCCACCCCTCTCTGCTGTTTTTTGTTCGTGAAACACCTTTGTTCGATTTGAATTGCCATTGCCGCCACCATCTGGCCCCTTTTTCTTTTGAAGAACTCGAATGGTATGGTACGTTGTGTCTCTCCTTTTCCATCCCCCTTGGCCCTATGCCACAAATAATCGGCGGCCTACGCGTGTGTTGTGCTATGTGTGGTAAGAACGGACCCCACTTGTGGCGGCTACGGATGCTAGCACCCTTTTTCCCTCTCCTGGAACTTTTGTGAATACCCTGATTCCTACCGTCTATACAATGATTCAATTGAGTTTCCGTCTTTCAGAAATGAGATTACTATTTCTGATCGGTGTGTTTTGTGTGCTTCGTTTCCTTTGACCCCCTTTCCTTCCGTGTTTTCACCCGAACTCCCTTGCTATTCAGCCTGTTTTCTTTTCCTTTTTCCCCTGTGTTCCTGTCCATCTGAGTGGCCCTCTCAAATACTCCTTCCACTTTTTCCCTTGTCATCAGAAAACGGCAAACCTGTTCATTTTTCTTCTTCCCGCCGGTACATGTGTTCCCCGGCCCCTTCCCATTCCAACTTCGCCTGCCTTTCCTACCCTTTCCGCCGTTCCTTTCTTTTCTTCCAGCCAGAATTCTCTTTCTCCCTTCTTCTTTTGAGTTCGTGATCTAGTCCGTTTTTGTCGACCCCTTCTTATTTTAAGACGTTTTTTTTTATTCCCAAAACGTTTCCTCCCCTTGTTCCTTCCCACCCCGAATACAGGAAGTTCCGAGTTGTCCCGACGTTCTAACCCTACCTGTATTCACCTTTTTTGGTTCCTTGGTTTTTCCTCGGGTTGACTTCCTTTTGGTCTTTCCCCCGTCTCACTCCCCTTT
>Ga0179593_1510332_pt1 | contig 10629 bp, 12 predicted proteins | sample CZODoug2_1_08_16_FD_185931 | JGI IMG/M metagenome (GOLD analysis project Ga0179593, IMG submission 185931) | Vadose zone soil fungal communities from Angelo Coast Range Reserve, California, USA - CZODoug2_1_08_16fungal (PacBio error correction) | ecosystem: Environmental > Terrestrial > Soil >... | reverse complement strand
CAGCTTTTGAGCGTCCCTTACTTTTGATCGAATGTCTTTTGTTAGAACCTCCATCACCCATCGCAGAGACTCCGCCTTCGTTCTTTTCTTCCCACTCCGGTATTTGACCTTAACCCGGCAGACCAATTTATCATGCTCCTCGGTGATCTTCCTCTCCGATCCCTGATCTCCCCCCCGCTATTTTCATTGTGATTTTCTCCCTCAAAACCCTCCCTTTTCGATGTCTGTGTTTTTTTTTTACAAGCTTCGGCAGACGGAACCAACCGTTGATTAGTATGTGCTTTCGTCTTCAGCTGACCCCCCCTTTTGCCCCCCGTTTTTCTTTTTTCTCCAATCATTCTACCCGTTTGTTCTAAGATATCATGCAGTATGTTGTTTGGGCTATGTCCCTAGCTTCTGTCTCTCGTTCCTTTTAATGACTGACCTCCAATCGATTTAAACCCAGTTCCGGTCCAGTTCCTTCTGACTTCTAAATCAAAATTTCGGAGCTGGGCCTTGATTGTGCGAAGCTCCGCCATAGATCATTTCTGATTTGTTTTTTTGTTTTTTTCTCCCGTTTTTTCCCAAACAAAATTGCCTTTTTTAGAGATTGAAATTGACGATTACGATCGCTGAACTAAACTCCAGAGTTCTTTTTTTATCGCTGTCTGATCTTGGATGCATTGTTAAAGCATTTCAATGCTGGAAGAATCTGTCAGAGGACCTTTTCTTCCAATTCCTCTCCCCTAATTTCTTGGTCCTCCCTTTTCCCCCTCCCAGGAGCGCCCTTTTCTTAATCTTTAGGATCTTCTGTTCGTTTCTTTTTTTCCTTTCTCTTTTCCGCTGGACCGTCCTCCCAGTCCACGGGTATCTCATCTGGTTCGTATTCACCCTTAGACCTCAGGCACAGTGGCTATACAGCACTTTCTCTCAATCCTCGGCCGCGCACCTCGTTAAACTGTAGTTTTTTCAACTCCTCTTCCACGCTTGTCCGGAAGGTCCTCTCGCGCGACAATATTTTACCCCCCTCTCCCCCTGCACTTCCTCCCATCTCCTCTTAGGCACTCTGAGCAATTTCAAGGTGTTAATTTTTTTGTTCTGAACCAAAAACCGACCGGGGCCGTTGGTTGGGACTTTAGCTGCCCCCCTTGCGGGAGGGCCCCCCGTGACCGGCTGCAGGCGTTGCCCGCGCACGCCTTTTTCCTCGGTTTCTCTGGAACAAATTTGCTGAACCCCCTTTCCGGCTCCAAACGAGCAACCCCTTTCGAACACGCGCGCGTTCGCCCGGACCTTGAAACCCCAACCCACCCCGTGCAGTCGCGTCCAGTTTTCGACCCTGCCTTTGCGACTTTAAGCCGTCTCCCACGTCCCGAGATTCGGCGAGGCTTCACCCGATCTCAGAACTTTTCCTCCCCTTCCTGCCGCGACTGACTTTGTGGGACGAACCCACTTCTCACAGGCCGGCCTACTGGTAAAATCTCGATTCCCCTCCCGCGACTTGTCCCGAAGCTTTTCCCTGGCGCATGGCCTCTGCGGTAGATGTCCTTTGAAGGCCCACTTTTCATACCGCATGTCTCATCCTGACCAAGTTCCCGGAGATTTCGGCTTGTGCATCCTCTGTTGTCTCCATCGTCTCCAGTTCTTCTTTTGCATTTTTTGCGTCTTCCGCCGCCTAGTTCTTGACGCTGTTGCCCCGCACGATTTCGGCAGTGTTCTCCGGCGCCGTTCCAATCTCCGTTGCAAGTTCGGCGTTCTTTTTTTCCTCTTTCGAGAATTAGGTGACTCTTCCCCCCCCATTTCTTTTTCGCTCTCTCCGCTTTTTTTTTATGGTATTGCGGACTCAAATTTTTACCATCGAGGCAAGTCGCCCTGTCCCCCTTTGATCTTGTTGCCAATTCTTTTGTCTCCCGAACGCAACAATTATTAACCTTTGATGTCCCCGTCCCCTTCCGCTGAGGGACCCTATCTCAAAATCGCCACGGATCTATTGGAGTGACCCACGCCTGCCCCATTAGCAGCTTGTGAGTAGTCCAGGATTTCCTTTTTTCTGATTTTTGGTTTTTTTTTTTTTTTTTTTATAGATCCCCCCTTTTTCCCTTTTCCCCATAAGCAGCCCTGAGCTCAGGTGACCGTAATCAAAAGTTACTCCAATCCCCCCTCAAACCTTTTTGTTTTTTCCCCCGTATGTCCTTCAACTTTGTCGTAACGATGGCCCGAGACCCCCCGAAGACTGCTTCCCCTCGTCACATAGGGTAACCCATTTTTGGATTTTCTTGGTGGATTCCCCCCTCCGCATCGCGAACCCGACGCCTCCTCCTTTTTTCCCAAGATTGTGAAGAGAATCCCCGATCTTTTTCTATCGGGTATCTTGCTTTGTCTGCCCGCTTTGGTCGTCAGTCTTCAACTTTTCTCTGATGATCTTCCCCCCCCCCCAACCCCCCTTTCCGTTTGGCCGCGTTTCTTTGCAACTCTGCTTGCTTTTTTGATCTTCCTCCAAGGCAATGTTCTTGTGGTTTTCAACAAACGTCCCGCTGGTCCCCTGAGTTGTACTCCCCCTTTCGTTTAACCTCCCGCCTTCTCTTTCTAAGTAATAAAGAAGAGGTTCCAAGCTCCTCCTCGCTCCCTGGTCCTCTGCGTCTTCCGTCGACGATCCACTTTATGATAACGTGATTGTTACTCTTGTTTTTCCCTAAATTGTCGTGCTCCAGTCTTGTCTCTTCCTGTGAATCTCTCTCTTTTTCCTAGTTTTTGTTTTCTCTATTGCCCTTGTCTCCCCCCTCTGGACACTGCCGTTGTGGCGTCTAACCAAAGAGTTCACAGAAAGCGATCCGCTCTATATTTTCGCACGTTTTTTTTTGAAATATTAACGTTCCTCGTACCTCTCTTGTGCGCACTTTTTGCGCCGCTCTATATCCAAGTACTTCTGAGTTCCCCAAGTTTTTTCCCTGACCTCGCCCTGGTTTCTCAGCTTGACGTTTTGGGCGCCCCCCCGAATTGAATGCCCGTTTCCACACTAAGAAGGAACCTGCAATCATTTTTTTTCGGTTTTATGGCGCGCCGCCATTTCCCTGTGAGGCAAAGGTTTTTTTTCGCAGCATCAGTCGAGTCCTTCACCCTGAACTTTCCTCGCCAAGTCTTTTCATTCACCACGTACAGGCAGAACTGGTAGATCAAGACTTCCTTCTACAGTATATTGTGGCTTTTTTAAAGGTTTGTTTTCGTTCGATGGTTGTTTTTTCCACCCACCCCCAATACCCCCCCCGGATTCCCCCTTCTTGACTTGATTTGCTGCGAGTCCCAGGGGGTCTTCAAGAGTCATATTTTTCCACGTAAGACCCGTTTCTTGTCGGGAGCGGACTAAACTTTGGTGTTCTTTGGCAATTCTTGATCGGTCACCTTGAGCGCAACTGGCAGATTTTTGCAATTTTATAGTCACCCCCAAAATCCAAAGTTTGATCGGACTACTCCGTCCTCTTGCTTTCCCAACCCTTTCCCTGTTCTTCTTGGTCGATTTTCTTCCTCTCTGTCCTCCCCAATATGCACGTGAAAATCAGCGCACCCTTTTCGTTTTTCCCTCCAAACCAGTACTTTTTCCCCATCCTCTTCCCCCTTTTCGGACATTTGCGCGTCCCTTGCCGCAATGTTTCCCTTTTTATATCTCCCCCTCACCCCTACCTACCTTATTTGGGAGTGCGGCTGATGACCCGATTAGCGCCCCAAAAGATTGCTAACCATTGCCGGGGCGATGCCTGCTCTTTGAGCACCTGAAGTCTGATAGTGTTGGGAAAACGTTTGGCTAACTCTTGGCTTCGCTCCCCCCCCCTCTCCCGCCATGTTTGCGCACGTCTGTCCCAGAGGATTCCCCTTCCGCCGCATCTCCTTACTTCTTTTTTCCATAATGCCCTTTTTTAGGATCCTTTGTTTTCATCTCTCCAGTTCTTCCCGGCTGCACCTGCGCCATTGTTTCCAGGCCCGTGACCGTCGGGTTTTTAGAGGAGAACTTCTGTTTGTCAGTAGGCCGGCCCCTTGAAGATTAGGGGATTCACCTCGCGGTCTAATAGCTTTTATTCAGGAGGAGTGCTAGGTCACCGGCTTGATCTAGGTGTTGAAAGGCTTTCAGGTTTTGAAGGTTTTTCTCTGAAGCCCCTTTCCTCCCGGACACTGAATTGCTGGTCCCTTTTCTCCCTCCCGCGGTTGTCTTGATTTTCTCTCTTTGGTCGGGTACATTCGGTTTTCCCGCCATAATTTTCCCGCTTTCCAAACCCCTTCTCCCTTTGAGATAATTTCAAGCCTCCCTCTGTTTTTTCCTCCGCCCAAAGTCTGCGGCTTTCTACCCCGGCCCCGTTGTCTTGGTGCCTCAACAAACTTGAAAAAGATTAGGCTCAATTTCGATATCCTAATCCCTATCTTTTGATCCCTGTGCATTTGGCTAGGACCCTTTTGTTCCCTAGCTTTCTTCCTGACCAGCGTTTCGTCGTTTGAAACAACCGTTTTACTTTTGCTCTTGATGATGCTTGAGGATCTATTTGACCACTTGTTTCTCTCTCGTTGCTCGGATGCATCCCTCCACGGGTCTATCCTCCTCTTTTGTTCCGGAGCGCATATTACTAGGAACTCCTTTTCGAAGTCCTCATATTAATTCATCTCACTGCGTGGACCACGCGTGCGTGACCCATCCTTGTTCCCCTTTCCTTTTCGACCGTCCTTTTTCCAAGCAGTTTTCTTTGAGCATCCCACGCCTTTACTTATCGAGGAGAGGCCTTTAAGGAGGATCTCTCCTATGCGACCTCCCTCACCCTCCCCCCATTGACGTTTCTCTCCCCCGGCACTGTTGAACTGCTTCACGGTCCCCACCCTCCGTTCCCGCCTCCCTATAGGCGGAGCCTCTCGCAGATCACGATAGAACCCCTTGTTTTCTGGATAAGATCCCTGTACTCTTTTTCCGTTCCCTTGTTTTCGTTTTGTCTTCGGCATCATTAAGACAGTTCTCTGCCTCTTAGTATTCAAGCCCCAAACGGCACACTCTTGCGCCTTATATAGACGTCTCTGAAGGACTTTTTTTTTTTGTAATACCCTTTTTCGTGCAACGTCACATGTCCCAGGGGTTGATCTTTTGCAGAGTTTGCTGCTACAGCCTTCACTCCTCATCCTTTTTCTTTGCGAAGCTTTTCAAACAAGCCGCGCAGTTCCTCTTTTTATATCCTAACTTCTTCCCCTTCTCGACTTCTCGTTCTCCTCAGCTTCTCTACCCTCGTAGGCTGATGGGCGTGCCGGTTCCATGTCTTGTCTTGACCCTCCCGTTCGCTCTTTTTGCCTTTGAATGGAGTTTAACCCCCATTATACCCGTTTCCGGCGCTGTTAGAGCGCAAAAGAGCTGATATCTATCTTCCTCCCCCCTTTTGAGCCTACCCCTCCCCTTTGCTCTTGGCTCTATCAGCTTCCTGCAATCAGAAGGAGGTTTCTCAAATAAATCTTGCCCCGAGCTCAGCCCTCTCGCCCCTTGCTTCCTCAGATTCTCAATCTCCCGTTTCCATCCCTGCCCCTCGATTTGAATCTCAGCTCCGATTGATCCCGTCTGTAATTCTTACGAGAGGTAAGCCACCCCTCCTTTCGCGCCGGCCCGTGTTTTTTACAAGCTCGGCAGACGAAAACTTCTTTTGGATTTTTTCTGTCGGAGTCCGACTGATGTCCCCTTCTGCCGTTGTCAGTACCTACGCAGGTATCCTTAGTTGACAGGTTCCGCGGCTACTATAAAACTTCCCTTTTTCGTTTTTTGAAATAATTCTCCGGCTTGGTGGAGTACGATGACGACCCTCCGCTCCGAGACCCCATCTGGTTTAAGGATGGACCTTCCCTTTTCTCCATCCACCTGGGTCTCTTTATAGTGAGCCAGTCTCCTCCCCTTCGCGTCGGTCTTCTTTTGTTGTTTTTTTGTTGACACTTTTATCCCCCAAACTTTTTTCTCGCTCTTCGTCCAATGTTGAGATACGAGACTGAACGACTTACATCGGTTCTTCAGGCATACCTTTCTCCCGGTGTGTTTTTCGTAACCACGTTCCTTCGTCTTTCCTGCTTGTCAACCATAGAGGCAACCAGTCATTGCTGTCCTCCCCTTTTTGTACTTCCAATTCCTTCTTTCTTTCTGAGAATATTCTGTCCCCCAGCGTCTGAGTTTTCTTGCTCTTTAAGTATCCGGACCCTTACTTTTCCGTTTCTCGCACTTTCTCTGCTCTTTTCCCCTGCCGCTATCGATTTCGTTTCAAGTGGTCCTATGCATCTGCTCTTTGTCCCCATGGAAAAGGCCGTCGTTCCCCCGTTCTTTGAAGGGACGCTTAGTGTTCGACATGACGAGCCCTGAAAAGGGTGCGAGCAAAAAGTCGAAGGTTTTTATCCTAGCCCTTCCCTCACTTCTTTTTTTTTTGTGCGGCTTTTTTTTAACCCCGATCCCCGGTTTGGGTTGATCCGCGACTTTGCGGCCCATGCCCCCCGCGCGGATTCCTTTCCCATGGCCCGCATTTTTTTTTCCGTGTTTTGCCCGGGAAAATCTCGTTACACCCTTTCCTGAGACAACCTCTCCCCCAAACTGCCTCAAACGAGGTCTGGTCCAAGTGCCATTCCCCACCCCCACACAGTGAAGTTGCTAAGTGATTCGAGGCCCCACCCTTTGCAATCTGAGAAATTACGAGGATCCACCCCCTCCCTTGCCCGAGGTCTGAAGTTCCACCCATTTTTTTCCCTTAAGATGCCCTCCTGACGAGTGTTGTCCGTACTCACAAGGACCTTTCACCTTCGGGACCCCTTTCCTCGCCGCTGCCTCGAGACGCGGGCAATGGCTTCTTGGAAGCGTCTAGTACTGCTTTGCCGGCCAACGACCGCTATCCCCCCAGGTCCTTACAAGCCCCCTTGGCTATGGGCGGCTGCATTCCCGATTCTGTCCTCCAGAGTGAGCACTCTGGTCCGGGCGCTGGGTTGGCCTCTCCCCCTGCGCTAGTCGGTCCTTGTAACTTTCCCTGGCTCCGTCCCCCCTCGTCATCGCCCTGACAAGTTCGGACGGGCTGGTGCCGCTCCCCTATCCATTGCTAAGTCTTTCCATTTTTTACCACTTCCTTTCATTGCGTCTGCGATATTTCCCTTTTTTGATGCGCCTTGTCCGACCTCGACAATCGTTCTCCCTTTCCCTCCCCCTCAAGTGCTCTATTTCAAAAGTCTTGTGATTTGGAGCACGAAATTTAATCTCTGTTTGTTACACTTTTCGACCGTGAGGTCCCCTTCTTTCCCCTCCCACCAGCGCCCACTCTTTTTTTGTCACAGTCCTCCCCCCCTCGCCCGTAGTCCAAGTCTCAACTTTCGTCTGAGTTTTTTGGTGCTCCGTTTCACTTTTTCAACCTCTAAGAGAATTTTCCTCAGTGACCTCTCCTGTTTCCAAACGCCCCCTCCAACCTTTGGATGTCTGCGCTCCCATGTCGAATGCATTCCACTTTCTTCGTTCGCGTTACCGAGCCAAAACCGAAGACGACTCGCAGGCCCTCCCTTTTCACCTCTGCCTATCCGGTTGCGGTTTTGGTTCGAACCACGCCTCCTGCGAACATCAGGTAAGCTTCGCTGGTAACAACAAGAGATATTTTTAATGCTTAACGATCTTTCTTACCTCGTTCTTTTTTGCCCCCTTTTTTTTGCGGTCGTCAGCTTCCTCCACTGTTCCTCGATTTTGCCAAAGAAAATTTTCCGCTCCTTTATGGTCGCGCGCCCTTACATCTCCCCCCCCAACTTTGGAGCATTCTTCTTTTGTCTTTGTCCCGGCTTCTCCAAAAAACGTAAAGTTATTCAACTTGCGAGGTCTGTACTTCCTACGAATTTCATTCCCTGCTGCTACCAGACGCTGTGAATATCGAGTTTGTTCCTTCCCAAATCCCCCTCCCCCATACCCAGCTTTCTCTTTTTTCATTGCTCTCCGCGTTGCCTCCTCCTAAGTTTACCGGGATCCATGATTTTCTTGTTAGCCGAAGCTGTTGACTTCTCTTGGATTAGCCCCTTCTTTCGATAGTTTCCCTTTCGTGTTGTTTGATCGGATGCATGCTCGCCCTTGGAGCCCTTCTTTTTTACTCACACCTAGGATCCGCTTCCTAGTGATTCGTCGTAAACGGACCTTCCTCCCCTCTCCATCCGCGGCTTGACTTTTGAGCCCTTTCAGTATTTTTTCGAACGATCATCTTTTATATAGGCACCGGTCTTTCCACTATTCCTGCCTGATGACTTTTTTTTGCACCCCACCCTACATTGCCCCTTTTCCCCCTGGTCTAAAACATCGTCTCTGAACATTTGAGGGTATTCATTCAAAGTAGCGGAACACGGTTTCTTGTGGGGCATATCCCCGGTCTAGCCTTGAACGAAGCGACTTTAACTCTTTTTTTCTCAATTAATGCATGTCTTCCCTATCGTTCTCCTTATACAGGATCTCTTTTTTGACCGTCGAGCTACTTTCGGGTCATCGTTCGTTTATCCCGCCCCACCCCCAATCCCCGCACAAACCCTTTCCTTGACCCCCGGACGGATTTCCTTTTCTTTTTTCTCGGTTTTTCTCCACTTCCCCTTCCTTTTCCCATTTCCTGTTCACAAGCCCACCTTGTTGGCTGTTTTTTAGGAAGAGTGAGTCAACTGCGAGCCACTTTTCTTTCTGGATCTTTGCAACCTTTAATCCTGCCCCCCCCAACCTCTCGCCCCCCCCCTGTGGTCCTTTTTCCTCTCCCCCTTTTGCTTCGCTTTTCCCCACACCCCGATTTCTCCGTTTGAGATGTTGTCTTGAAACCGCTCTGCTCTGCCCCTTTTGTTACAAACTTTGCACTTCCTCTCTCCCTGAATTTTTTTTCGTTCGCCCCTCCCCCTCCCTGCACCCCAAACGGCACTTTGCGTTGCATTGGCGAGGTCACCTTCTCCCCAATGATCATCACCTGATATTCCTCTCCTCAACAAATTATGGGTTTGCTTGGGTTGACTGATGTTATGAATTCGTTTTGGCTGCCCCCGCCAGTCTCCACTGCTTTGATTTGACGGCGCGGATCCCTCCCCCTAGTGATCGTGATCTGGAATTTTGCCCTCCCTATGACTGCGTAGCGCACCACATCGCCCAAGCCTTCTTTTGCCTATTTCACCGCTTCTCATCGCCTCCCTCCCCCCTAACTTGGTTCTTTTTATGACAGGAAGTAATCCCTCTTTATCATTCTTGATATTCTCCCCCGCGATCTCGGAGCTGATTAATTTCCAGCTGCTTTTAGTTAGTCTTCCGACGCGTGAGACATTTCCCTTTCCGTAGGCTCACTGTGAATTCGTTTAGTTCCCATCGTTCGGCTTTATCGGTGATGACACCGGAGGATTGATCTACAATCGTCCTTATAGTTCTCCTCTTATTCTCCGCTTGCGGTGATTGCACTTTCAGCGGACCAAATTGGGGGATGTGAAATTAATCAGTGAGATTCGTTCAAGTTTGCTTCGTTTTTGCCCTGGTCTGTGTCCCAGAACCTTCTTTCCCTTTACCCAGCCCCCCCTCCGCGTTGCGTATTTGGCAGGCCTTCCTCAGGGCAATCGAACCCAAAGTCCCGTGTATCGCCACCCGGCCCCTTGCTCTGGTTCCTCCCAAACCATTCAGTTCCCTCCATTCTTCTTCTCAGATTTTCCTTTTTGGGATGAAAATTGTGTTCTCGGCCTAGTGCTCCTCCTGGACCGCGTCCTTCCGGGAAATCTTTTGGAACGCTGTGCACCCCTTTCTTCGGTTTGTGTTCTGGCCTAGCTTTCTGGCTGTGTAGCTATTTCACCTCTCCTATCCCGGTTTTTTCCCCACTCGCCCCGTGCTGGGACCTGATTTTCCTTTTAGCTCAATTGCCTCCTCTCCCTCCTTTCTAATTCTCCTAGCATCTTAATCAGGCTATCTCTGTTTCTCATCTTGGTTTTCCATCCCTCTTGAGGACTTTTGACCAATCCCTCTTTCCTAGTTCAAGTTCTCACTTCTTCTATTTTGACTTTTTTCCCATTCCTTCCGCACACGAGATCGCTGCCAGCTCCTTATTGCGTGTCTTCGCCCTCGTATTCTCCCCCTTTGAGACCTCTCTTTCTTCGGCCCTTTTTTTTTCCTTTATTCACGCCAACAAACAAAGACTCTCTTCGATAGGTGATCCCCTCAGACATCTCCCATCTCCATTTTTGGAGTAAGATCCGGTTCCGATCCGTGCCCTCCCTTGTTTCTGATTACCCCTTGAGGAATCCTTCCGCACCGCTGAGAATCCCCGCTCCTCTTCCGAGCACCCCTCAAGCTTTTTTTATCTTATCCTCAGGACTGTCAAGCGTGATACTGCTTGCACCTATGCCAGTTATGCTCCAGGGGGGTTGTCCTCTTCTGCCTTTCCCTCCAGTCACCCCCTTTGGACTCCTGTTTTTTCGAATTTTCCCACAACGCAGCCATTTTAAAGTCTTCTTTGCGTAATGACTCTTCTCGACGGTCAGATCTCGTTTCAGATATCACCTCGATTATTCTGGGTTGTTCTTTATATTTGACTCGGTTCTTCACCCTGCCGCTAGTTCGGCCTTTTTATGGCCTTTTTCCCCACAGCCATTTCCGTTAAGGCGCGCACAGTAGCCGCCCCCCCCGAGATTTCTCCT
>Ga0179593_1364925_pt1 | contig 10629 bp, 10 predicted proteins | sample CZODoug2_1_08_16_FD_185931 | JGI IMG/M metagenome (GOLD analysis project Ga0179593, IMG submission 185931) | Vadose zone soil fungal communities from Angelo Coast Range Reserve, California, USA - CZODoug2_1_08_16fungal (PacBio error correction) | ecosystem: Environmental > Terrestrial > Soil >... | reverse complement strand
AGGTCTTTCTCTTTTTTTGGATGTCCTGGTGTTGCGTTTGTCGTGATGTCCCCTTCACGTCTGGTCAATTTCCATTTCGTGTCATCTCCTTCTCAACACACCTGCCCCTCAACTTCCTTTCACACTTTCTCCCCCACCTTGACCCTCGTTCTCCAATGCCGTCTCCGTTTTTTGACTTATTTTTTGACTGATTCCCCTCTTTCCTTTTTCTCGTTCTGGACTCTTTTTTTTTTTTTTGGTACCTTTCGCGTCCCTCCTTGCCGGCTGGCTGTGTTTCGGTGTTTAAAAACCCCGCTTTCCTATGCTTCACACAACCTCGAACCTGTGGATCTAATGTCTCGTCCCCTTTCCTTCTCTGGCGCTTCCCCTCTTTATTCGTTATGCTTTATTTGCGCTCCCAGAGCTGGTCTACCCCTTTTTTATTTTGCCCCGATTCGGCGACCACTCTCGTAGATAGAGCAGATTTGGCCTTTTCCGAGGGGGAGATTTCTCAAGCTTTCCCTTATCCTATCTCACATTCCCAAGTTGCTCATGTTTTTTTTCATCCTGTTTCTTAATTTTACATCGTTAATTCTTCCGTCTTTCCGGGAACGGGATGAACGAGCGCTTGTTCTCAGAAAAACTAAGGCTTGCCCCTTTATGAAGACTCTTCCCGTCATATTAAATGGAGCCAACGATTTGTAGGACCTGTCAGGTGACACCCACCTATCCACCCGTCCACTCCTTACGCCTCTCTTTAGCTACGCCCTTCTCTTCTGAGGGTGTTTTTCCCCCGGCGGGGTCGGTGAAACTCCGTTCTGTAATGCTGGGGTGGAAAAGGCCAGTGGGACCGTGAGAAGAGGGGAAAGACAATTGCTTTTTTTTCATTCCCCATTCCCCCCCCCCCCCCCCTTTGGATTCTTGCCCTTCCATTCCCCTCCAACTTGTATTTGAACCTTTATTGCCTCCACACCGATCTAGCGCTTCTTTGACCCTTTTGAGCGCATTCTCCTTTTTCTTCCTTTTTCTTCCGATGGAACAACTTCATCCCCGCCTACCTTCCCTGACCCCTCGAGTCGACGGCTGGGAGCTTGATAATACTCTGGAGATTGCTTTGGATGTTCCGTTTTATTTTGGGATTCCGCTTGTGTCCCATGACGGTGAAAGAAGGCTGGTGGCGCTCTGATTTTCTCTTCTCCCGCTTCTCTTCTCTTTGCTCGACACCCCCCCCACATCCGTCGGGCTTCTTTTACGAGGGCTGGCAACCAAATTTCCAATCCCACCCTGGAAGTTCGTCGCCATCACCCACGACCCATAGATTGCCCGGGCCATGTCGAGGGAATTCCTGGCCCCCCTTTCTTCTTCCTTATCCCCCCATTCCTCCCGCTTCTTTGAGGTCCCCAAAAGCGAAGGCGTCAACTGCCCACACCCCGGCGCGAGCGTCTTTTTTTTCCCCCATTCAACCGACCCCATTTCACCTCCCCCCTCCTCGGACACTGGATCTTTAGCCCTGGACCCGTTACAACGCCTGGCCTAACTAGACCCTCTACCCCCTTTGCCGACCGCTCACTGGGGGCCGCTTGTCATTCAAAAGCGATTAATCCTTCGGCGAATCTTTCTTTTTTTTCCCACTCGACCAAAAGTGCCCCCTCCGCGATCTTGGTGCCGAACGGCCCCCCCCCCCGTTTTTCTCCGCCGTTAAAATCCCTCTTCGGATGTCTTCCAGAACCCGGCTTGAGAGAGTGGGTAGGTTCCTTCTGTATTTCGTCCTTTTCGCCCCACTTTCTTCCTCTCCTCAGAGTGGCCGGACTCTCCTTCCTTATTAGGACAAATTCTTTTAAAGATTGCCACTCAATTCCGGGCCTCCTTTCACTTTCATTTTTAGGAAAATTCCTTTTCCTTAAAGTGGGTCCCTTTGGCGGTTCCTAAACGCGGTTCCTTCTCTCTTTTTCCTCTCCCGTTCAGAGAGTGCCTGCATTCTCCCCTTTCCCTCAGAAAAATCTTTTCCTTGATCTGTCCTTAAAAGCAGTAGCCCTTGCACTTTTCTTTCCCCTTTTGCAAAGTTGGTTCCTTTTTTGTTACTGAAGTGTTTTCTAGTACCTCCTTGACCCTCTCCTTTCCTTTGATTCCATAGCCGTAGCTTCGTTAACCACGAGTTAATCCTATTTTCATCCTTTTCCGTTACTCTATTCCTTCCCCGGCTGATTTTTCAGATGATCCAACTTTCCTTTGTGGGGGGCCCTTTTAGGTTTCATAACTCCTCTTTTCGCCGCGGCTTTTTTCCTTTCCTCGACGATGAACACCCCCCTCAGAGGCTGTTCCTCTGGAACCGATCGAGTTTCCCCTGCCAGCCCTGTTCCTCCGAGGCCTCTATTGTTCCTGGTTTTTTTTCCTTTTCAATTTGTTCTGTTACCTTCCGTCTCTCCGTTCCTTGGTGCTTTTGCCCGTTTCCCTCGGTTTTTCATTCAGGCGCAGGCTTTCCCTATTTTCTGTCTTTTTATGAAGAGTCCTTGGAATTTCCCGCCATCCTCTCTAAAAACTCCATTCCCTCTTTCCCCTCCTCCCAATAGCGGTTTTTTTTATTCAAGCCGTTCTTTGTATGTCTAACATAGTGTTCCAGCCACTTCAGATGTATTCAAGGCTTGGTGGTTTTTCCTTTCCCCGTCTGAAGTTCCTTCGGCTTGGAGACAGACTCGGCATTCCCTGCCCCTTCCTTTCCCCAGACGGTTAAACGTGCTTACTCCCCCCGCAGGAACGGAGGCCCATCCTCTCAATTGATCGACAACCGCGTTGGCCGCCCTCCCCTAGTCGGGAGGTTGTCAGGAGGGGGAATCTCGCCCTGGTCTGCGTTTTAAGCCGGCCGCTCCCCCCGGTTCTCTCGTCATTCTGCGCTCTGTGAAAGAATGAATCCAGTCGTCCTTTTCCTGCTGAGAATTTCCCTTCTTTTGCCCTGTGACTGATATGTCCGTTGCTTCCCCCTTGGCCGGGCCAAGCTTCTCCGTTCCCACTCCTCTTCCAGCAATGATCTAGTCGTGCTTTTCCGGGCGCCTGCTTAATCACGTGCCCCTTCTTTTTTGCTTGCTCTCTCATTTATCCTCGCTCTTGCCGTCCCCTAGAACCTTTTGCGGGTGTATTTCTGACAGACCTATGGTGATCCCAAATTTTTAATGCCATCTTGAAGCCCCTCTTTCGTAAATACTTCTGTTTTCATTGTCTGCTTTAGCCCAATAAGTGTATCGATCGTTCCTTCGTCCCCCTTTATCGACGTTATTACCTTAACCTGTTCCCTAAACTTCTCCCCCTTCACAGCACCCTTGGAGTCAATCATCGGCCCAGGTTTTCTCTGGAACCGGTGCTCCACCCTGACGTCTGCTTCTTCTCTCTTCCTTTTCATGGGGTCGACGAATCGGGGCTTACCTCCACGTAAGCCATTTAAACTCCACAACTGGTGCTTACTCGTCGAAGAATAGTCTGTACTCAGTCCCTCTATCCACCAATGTTCATTCTTTTTTTCCGCCTCCTGGCGTTTTTCTCCCCCTATCCCTCCCGCTTTGCCGCTCGATTGGACCCACAACCTCTCTTCCAGCGAAACCCTGCTTTTTTTTTTTTTTTTTTCCCCCCCGACGAACGAATCACATCTTTCTTTTTGGTTCAGTCTTTTTACCCTCATACTTTGGTCCTGTGTTGTGGGGGCGACATTTTTTCTCCCGATTGAATACTCCTGTATACCTTGACTGGTATAAAGTTGAGAGTCAAATCCGCCTGGTAGATGAAAAAGATGGATTATCCCTTGGTAATTGACTGACCCTTCACCTATCTTGACGCATGCCAGAGCATCCCCCTCTATAGATGTCCCAGACTTGGTGCTCCTGAGTAAGTGTGTTTTATCGTCTTTGAGTCTTTTCTTTGTCACTACTTTTTACTCTTGGGGACCTTTTTTCTCCTTCCCCCCCTCACCTCACCCTGCACTGCCCCAAATTTTATCCCCCATTTACAGTTTTCCCTAGGCCCCTCCACAATTTCAGGCACCCCTTTTTCTTATGTCCCTTTATCCGACGATTACCAACTTTTTATTTCTCCGTTTTTCCTTTCTGTCTTTAGAGTTATATGAGTTTTTTTTGGTGGTTTCCCCTTGAGTTTCCAGAAATGCCGGCGGGCCGTTCTTAACCCGCATATGTAGAGGAAAACCCCCCTCAGCCCCGTCGTGGTTCTAAACTGTCTGTACCCGATCTGCTTAACGTGCGCGTCACCGGTCCTTACCGTTTGCGTTTTGGCAAATCGTCTTTTTCTCTGGTAGGCTTTTTTTTCGTCTTACCCGAATTAGCTCTCTCTCAGCCTCCTCGGAAGTTCCCCCTTGCTCTTTCCGCCTTCCAAGCGAAACCTATAGTATTTTCGTTAATCCGATGCCAAAAGTGCTTCTCCCGGTTTTTTATGTTTGGAACCGTGAATCGGGAATTCTTAAGTTTCAGTTCATGTACCCGCCCTTTCGGTCCCCCACAACTTCTTTTTTTTCTTAAACTAAGGGGCCCACGCCCCGATGGACGCTCTTTCTTCACTATACTTTGCACAGTTCGAGCCAACGAGTTGGGAGGCCAATTTCCTTCTCTCCCCACTCCAACCCCCGGCACCCGGTCTTAAGAACCTTTTATCTTTCATCCCTCACCTCGCATTGCTCGGGTTGTTTCCTTAAACGGCTCAGGTCCCAACGCCCGTTCTCTTCATACTCCCCGCCGGGCACTTGAGTTTGACGAAGCTGTCAATGCATTGGATCACGGTCTTTTCAATTTGGAGAAAGGATCAGTCCATCCACTTCAGGGATTGCCGGTTTTACTATACTGACGTGCTTCTTTCACTGCAGCTCCCGTGCCCCAAGGTTTTGGACCATTTACATCGCTCAAGCCAAGAGCACCCTTATTCCCCCTTGGCGTCCCCAATTCTTGAAGCCGTCTCATACTGCCTTTATATTGATATCCTCATTCCTTTTGCCTTTGGGGATTCCTCCGTTCCCCTTCTTTTCTTGGTTTGAACAAGAGGTCTCTGAGTTGCCCCCCAGCTTGAACCCTTACTCCCATGCGCACCCCCCAAACATTGGCGAGGCCCCCGGAGATTGGCTGGAAATCCTTCCTAACCATTGAACGGTCTTCTCCCATCCAATCCCCGCTATTTCCCCATCCGTTTCCCTTGATTGGACTCTCGTCTTCTGTTGTACTGGCTTTCTGAAGCCATTCCTCTTTATGTTCTTCGCATCAGAACTGAGATGCGTGTCTCGAGAATGACCACGCCGCGGTTTCCCCTTCCCAAAAAAGTCCTGCGTTTCTGGGCATGTTTTTCCCCATTGTCCCTTCCCTCCAACCACGCCATCGGACCTATTTCTGGTATATTAGCCGGCCCTTTAACGAATGGTCTTACCCATCTCCCTTTCCCCGAGCTGGGTTTCCCTCCCTCGCAGCCTTGAATACCAAGAACCCTGAAATCTTATTCCCCCCTATCCCAACGTGCCGCGCGATCGTGGTTTCATCCGGCCCCCCGTGCGCCGTACCTTCCTTTGATTAACGGGCAAGAAGGACGACCCACAAGTCTTCTGTGATATTTTTTCGGTGTCCTTTTCACTCTCTCTCTTTCTTCGTAAAGCGCGTCTGCTTCCGCGCCTACGTTCTGGCCGGTATCCGGAGTTATTAGACAAAATTTTTTTGTCCCTTCCCCCCCCATCCCCTGCTCTTTTCCCCCCCTGTTTACTTTTTGACACTCTCCTCAAAGACCTGTTTCGGGGGTTAATTTCCCCTCCGCATCCTCCCTCCCGCCTCCTGTTTTTTTTTTTCTCGTGAAGGCCTTTTTTTCCCCTTCAAGTAACCCACTTTATTGTGTTATTGTTGGTTCCAACTTCCACCCGGGCCACCAGTTCTTGCAGGTTCCTTTTCCCAGACAGTTTTTGTATAAGAAGTTCATTTTCCTCCCGGTCTTCGCTTCCTTTCTGGAACTCGCGTCTCCCCTCCCCATCTCCTTCTAAGTTCTCACCACTTAATTGCCTTGGTCGGCTTTTATTGACCCTTTGGAAAGAGGTTTCTTCTTTTGTGTTTATGATGAACAAGTCTGCGGCTGTTTTTTAGTTAGGTTCCTCCCCCCCAGAGTTTTTCGCTTCTTTTGCCCCTCTCCCTTCTGAGTGGCTGAACGATCCCCCCCCCTTTACTGGCGGGAATACTTTCCTCTAGTCGGCCAGGAGTTTAAAGGCCGGTAAGGTTTAGATGGCGTTAGGTTTTCGGACTTCCCTTTGGGACCTGGAAAATGCCCCGCTTCTCGTCTCAGTTGTTGCGTTGACCCTCCCCGTCTTTTTTAGCGCCTGCGTCTGCTTCTTTAATGACTTGACTTCCCTTCCCCTTGTCCCTTTCGCCCACCCTTCCCCAAACGACGTTCCTCGCTGTTTTCCCGGTCAACCTCGCGCGTCGTGGGTTATGGACGACCGTCCCTTTAGGTCTTTAAATAGTTTTCCCAGCGACCGATCCGTCCAAGTTGATTTTTTTGTGTTAATCCACAGGCTCCTTTCTCTGGAGAACCCCTCGGCCGCGACCACCGCCCCTCTCCCCCCGACAGATGCGCCCGCTGAATAAACGCTGAAATTTCGCGCCTCATCGCAATCTCCAGTGCTGATCTCCTGATCCAAGCGTTTTCCCATTTCCGTTTTTTCGGTTGGCGGTTTCGCGCTTTTCCCTCTCCCGGGTCCCTCTTCGTTTTAATTCAGGCGCTACCCAGTTCATAATCCTCTTCAGATCTTTTCCCCGCCTTCCTAAGTTTGTTTGACCTTGTCCCTGAGGTTTCCCGTGACCTTATTGGCCCAATCTTCCCTTCCGTACCCTTTCCCTCCAGCTCCATGAGTCGTCAGTATGTCTTTTCCCGGAGGTTTCCAACCCGACTCTCCCAGCTTTTGGCGAGTATTGAAGTATGATTCTTTTTCTATAACCTTGCTTGTGTCGCCTTCTTGGCACTCCAAGTCCTGGTTGCCGCCCCCCAAACCGCTCTAATGGCATTATTGAAGAAGTTTCGTCCCGTTGGGGCTCCCCGTATTTGGACACCAACTTAATTTTCTTCCTCGTGCCCCACACTTCGACTTACGTCCCTCCACCCTTACCCCGGTTCCAAGAACCCCACTCAAAAAACCCCCAAGCACCTTTGCGAGAGGGAGGAGAAGCTGCGCCCCTTTCGTTTAGAGTTTCTTTTTTTTAAAATCCCCGGTGTGCTCCGCAGTCGTTTTTTCTGCGCTACTTCTCCTTCGGTTTCGACTCCGTTCCCCTCCTTATCTCTCTCCCGAGCCTCGCCCCAAACCCCCCCAACTGTTATCAGGGCTTCTCCACGCCGCATATCTTTACCCCGAAGCATTTATAGATCCTCCCCTGCCCTTAGATAAGCCCGATAGCTTTTCGTCCCTCAACTCCTCCTCCTGCCTTTTTTCCAGATGGCCCAACACCACCATATACCCTCCCTCCCACACGAAGGTCTCATCCGAGGAGCTCAGTCGTTCTATTTCCACTCTCAGGGACGGAATTTTTTATTGGTATGAAGATGAAATTCTCATTGATTCCCCTTTTTTGCTCTACTTCTACCTATGCCGCACCCCTTAATTGACCTCGACCCCCACCTCCCCGGACCCGATTTCCCAAGAGCCTCACCATTCTTGGACCTAATCATTCCTTTTTGTTTTTTTGGCAGAGATAGTGTTTTTTTGCTATTGCTAGATTTCATCCGGCCGTTCCCTAGCCCCTCTTCTTGTCCGATTGGCGAAAGTTCGTGTTCTCATTGAATCCCACTTGTGACTGCCTCCACTTGTCCAGTTACGTGTATTCATCCCATCTGGGCTAAAAATTTTCACGGCTCTCTTTTTTTCATATTCTTTTCCCGATGAGCTCCACCTTTTTTTCTGTCTTCTCCCTTCTTTTTTATCGCGGTTAATCTTCGTCTTTTTTCCAATTCTCCACCCGGGCGGTTCGGGATTTGTGGGCGCCCCCACTCCCCCCCTTCACAAAACCACTTACATGTTCTCTCTATCCAATGTTCTGTTCTCCTGAGGCGTTCCTCCGAAGGCCCCCGAGAACAATTGTGGGAGTGTCTGATCTAAAGAGAGTATCGGTCTCTCCTTTTCTTCGGACGCCCCTCTGACCCACGAATTAGCACTTTTTGCTTCCCAAGTTTGTCCTTCAGTCAAAGGGAGAGCCATCCAAGCGAAAACCTTCTCCTTTATTCCTTACTACAGATCCAAGTGTTTGAATGTTTTTATAATGCCCCGGAACTTTATATTTACATATTGCCCTGTACCCCCCTCTTCATTTTACGATGCAACAATTCCCTCGGTCGTCATACACCTTATTTTTGTATCTCATCACAATAAACCAGAAAAAGAAGGTGGCCCAGCCCTTTCTTGACGAAAGGCATTTTTCTCACCTGCTCCCCCCTGCTTTTTTTTTCCCTTTCCCTCTTCCGCCATTCCACAAGGCCCTGGTTCTTCAATCAAGGCTTTATCCCCCCACCCCCCGTTCGTTTATCGTGGTTCCCGTCGTTTGCACAGTCAAGATTATGAGATCCCGGATTTTCTTTGTTTGGAAAACCCTTTTTGACTTCCTTTTACTTCCCATTCCCTCATTACCCCAGTAAAATCGTTGGCTCCGTCACCGCACCTCAAAGTTAGCTTGCAAGGGATTAAGGGAGTCACGATATTCCTTCAGGCCTATGCCACCATTTTCTCCGGCACCGGTCCCAGCGGACCTCTTGCCCGTAAAATCATGCTCCCCACAAGCACTCCTCTTTCCTACCAAAAGATCGTCCAATGTTTGAGTCCTCTCTTCCTTATTTCTTTTTTTTTTCATGGATGTTAGTCCGTTTTCTTCCGTGGTATTTGGCCAATCTTAGTTTTTTTGACCTCACGATGGTGGCTTTTTATTCGCTCTAAAGTACCTTTTGGTACCAACCACTGGTCCTCTTCGCTTGGCTGGCCCCCCTTCTTTTCCAACCTACACACTTGAACCGTTCGTCTCCCTAACCAAAGACCCGCTATTCTGACCCGTCTGGATTTTTTGTTTTTCTGCTCGATTTCCTCCCTCAGATCACCCAGCCTCCCAGGCGCGCCGGGCGCTCTTGGACCCGCCGCTTGTCAACGGCCAAACCCCTCCTTCCCCGAGATTTATCGTCCCCTCGTACCCCCCTGGCCCCCTTCAACCTCCCCCCCAGCCCCGCAAGAATGGCACTCTTTCTTCGCTCGTGAAAACTGTCCGAACTATTACCTCTCTTTTCTTTCCCGGGCAGCTTCCTGGTTGATCTTGTCATCCCATCCCTCTGATAGTCCACCTCCTCCTGCTACCGTCAAATTATTTATGACATCCCTAAAGTGAAAAATTATTTCTCGCTCCATCACCTTCCCCCAGGAGATTCCCTCCTCCTACCGCAATAAGCACTAACAAATGTGCTTGCTGTCTGTTCCTCGCTAGTCGATCAGTTACGCGTTCACCGTTTCTCCTCGAAGAACTTTTCTGAGTCAGCCTCAGGACAACATTCTGGCAGTTGACCTCCCCCTTCGGGACTGTGCACTCTTTTTTCCGGACAATCTCCCCCGCCCAACCCCCCTCCCCTTTTCTCTTTTTCGTTTCCCCCCGCACCCCTGCCTGCTATATATATTTTAATCTCCGTGTGTGTTTGATTTCGGAGGTTGCGTTCGACCCCACCTTCTTTTTTTGTCTCTTTCTGAACAATTACGGCCTCCTTCCTTGCCTTTTATTTCAAGGTTTTCTCTTCTTTTGAGAGACAAACCCGGTTCTTCGCGTCATGTGAAGCGCGGACCCCTCCGAATAGACGAGTTGAACGTATCACCATCTCCCTTCACGCCTTTTTTAGGGATTTAGCCCCCGTTAATCATTCCTGTTTTCTGTTTTCTTTGTTGGTAATCTGTCCACTCTTACCCCTCCCTCTTGTGAAATTCTTTATGTCTCAAGAAGATTCGCCGTAGTTTTTTTTCGCTTCCATCGGCTTTATTTAAAGACCTTCTCGGCCGTTGGAGACGCTATCTTGCCCTCTCAGGTTCGGGAGTCTTAGATTCTTTTTTTCCGAGTTTCTTTTGTGAGTGCCGTCCATGTTTTCATGAACTCGCGTTCCCCAGTTTTGCCGTGACCTAGGCTCATAGTTCGCTCTTTCTTTCCGAGCTGTCGAGTACTTTTCCAGGTTTCTCTCCATCGTATCCAATCCATTCCTCTTTTTTTCCGGAATCGCTTTTCGTTTTTGCTTTCTACTGACAGGCCCAGTTCCTAACGTTTTCTCCACCGACGATTACGATCCTGACTGGGGGTCTTCCCCCGGTTATCCACGGTAGATGAATTTGAATTTCACAGACTCCCCTCTTTCCACCCGCCTTGGGCCCACGGGGCCCCTGCGGAACGGCTCCTCTCACATCCCCATTGATAGCCCTGTGGTCCCTAGATTGTTTCCTGAATTTGTTTTCCTTGAGACTCCTTTTTTCCCCTTTCTCCCCCCTCGTTTCCCATTCACGGTGAAGTGCGTCACTTTTCTACTCCGTCCTCCTCTAGCTTATCCATTTCTCCGTTATCTGACGTTTTTCCTCCTTTTTTATGAGGTCTGTCACCGACTTTTCCGGGAAAATCTCCTTTCCCCCCCCAG
>Ga0179593_1308670_pt1 | contig 10629 bp, 11 predicted proteins | sample CZODoug2_1_08_16_FD_185931 | JGI IMG/M metagenome (GOLD analysis project Ga0179593, IMG submission 185931) | Vadose zone soil fungal communities from Angelo Coast Range Reserve, California, USA - CZODoug2_1_08_16fungal (PacBio error correction) | ecosystem: Environmental > Terrestrial > Soil >... | reverse complement strand
ATTCGAACTGTCGTTCCATCTGGATCGATTGTGTTACTACGATGAGATCCACCGCCGCGCGGTATGGTCTGCTGATATTTTGTACGGGAACCCCCATCAAGAAACACTGCACATCGGTACATATTCTGGGTGGCCCCTACTGGGATAAGCCTTCAGTTCTCTCTTCCGGAGGATAGAGGTGGGCTTCACTTTCAGACCCCTATTTAAACTTTTCCCCGTTTTCGACGCCCGTTCCACCCGGTTTTGCCACGATCTGGCCCAAAGTTCAGCCTGCTCACCAGGGAATACCCGGGTTGTCGTGGGCGTTTTTTTGTGGCCCCGTCCAAGCCCTCGACGCTGGGGGGCGCGCCCTGCTCGCCCGAATTTTTTTCCCTGTTACAGGCACGCCAGATAGTTTGGCGCTCTTGAGCCTTTCGCTTAACCCTACGTCGAGGTTGGCTAGTACGGCCCCAGTACCCTCTCCCCTCAGCACCCCTGGAGCTCAGGCCTCCGGCTTCTCAGGTCTTCACACTGGCTCGTAGCTCCCGGATTCGCCGTTGCTGCGCTTTCCATAAATCCTGCCGCAGGAGCAGCCGGCGTGTGGGACCCAACCTTTGACCACCCCAAAAAAACTAGCTTGGTCGGATAGGATGTTCTCTCATCAATGCCCCCAGAGGGGGTGGCCGACCCGCCCCCCCTCCCTTTCCCTTCTCAAATCCAAGCCCATCGTTTTTTGATCACTATCTGCCGGGGGAATCTTTCCCGCCCAGCCCCTTCTCCCCTGTCCCCCGGACCCCCACGCCCTGTCCGTTTTGTCTTTTTTTAATTCCCGGTTTTTGCTTGCGCCGGCCCCCCGTTTTTTCTTCATGTTCGTACCTTGATGTCCCTTCCTTGGTTTGCTTCGATGGACCGTCATGGTTTTTCCTTTTTCCAATCTGCGCTTGGAGTTGCTGCCATGAATTTCGTCACGGTTTTTGTATTTTTCCTTTGAGCGTGAGATGATTAATGGTGTGGGGTTCGGCCATTTAGTCTTCCCTCCCGTCAGCCGCGTGCTTGATTTTTTTTTTTTCCCTTCTGGCTCCCGACGAGATCCCCCCCTTCTGTCCGCGATTTCGCCTGTTTTCGTTTGAGACAACCTAACTGCCAGCGCGCTTGAGTCTCCCACTTATCGGGCCTCCCTCTGTGTCCCGACCTTTCTAAGTTGGATATCTTATGTCCTACTGTTGTTGTGAGAGTCTCGTTTCCTTCTGTACGGTCTTTTCCGTAGTGTTTTAGTTTTAGTCGAGCTTTTCTTCGCGCCCTTTGTTGATGATGCAGCGGTAAGTCCTTGCTTCTTTAATTGTTTCTCGGTATGGAAGAAGGGTCCATCTCGAGCGCGGATGTTCGAGTTGTTCCCTCCTCGCCCTTATGATTGAGTTTTTACGCCCGCCATGTGCTCGCCTCCAAGTCTCTCCAGATCCCGACCCTTGTAACGGCTTCGACACCTACGGTTGATCGATCCCGAGTTTTTGGCCCAGACATGACGGTCCGATTCGCTCCTCCTTCCTTTTTTTAAGTCCTCGCCCCGGACCTGGCCTCGCATTCAAACCCCGTAGGCCCGTTCCCACAAAGCACCGGTCAGGACTCAATAGGAGCCCAGTTTTTGTTGTACCCCCGCTGTGTTTTTCCAGACGGATGGGCGGGACCTTCCTTTGTATAGTTGAGCCAACACCCCTTTGCTTTAGATGTGCTACCGTTTGGACGATTATGGGGTTTTTTTGCGCCTCTCCAGATGGGTACCGTCTTAAAAGTCCCGCGTTTTCTTCCCAGGGGAGGGTTTTGAATCCCCCAGCGTGGCACTTCTCCGGCAGGGCCTGGGGCGAACCTTGCTTTCTTACCCCTTCTCCCTGGACGGTGCGAATCCTTTTTATCCAGCACTGAGTCATTCTGGGCCTCTTACGGATTCGCATTGGTGAATCGTATCTTCCTTCTTACGGTTCGCTTTTCTCTCGATGAGCGCTTGGGAGTCCCGACCTCATGATGCTTATGTCCATGATCGTATCCCGAACAGTGCCCAAGTGTCGCAAGAGTCCTCTTCGGGCGTGTAGTTTCGACACGGGTCGCGGGTTTTCCCGAGGTAGTTGCTCGAATGGTGGTACCCCTACAGACCGCTCCATGTGACCAAGGTTTTACCCGATAGTTGACCGAGAATCTCACCGGCGGTTACTGGAGAAGTGCTCCATTGAAAGATCCGTCCGAGTTCTAGAGCAATCCCCCCGCTCGGGAATGTAGAGTAGCGCATCGTTCTCCGTAAGGCCATCTAAGAGGGCTTTAACTTGTGCCAGGCTTTTTTTCCTTCTGTTTACTCCCGCAGTATCTGTGCGTCCCATATCGAGAGGGGGAGAATCTGGCGGCCAGGCATAGGCGGGTTTCTCCTTGCCCCCTTCCTCCCTTTTTTCTCCCCTTGTGTTGTGTTCTTCTCCTTGACCGCGTTCAGTTTGGCCCGCTTATTCGATCTGCCGCCCCCGCGCAGGTTGCGTCACTTCTCTCTTGAAGTGGTTGGTCCCTTTCGTTCCAAGATCCGGCACACCTGTCACCCTCCCGCGAGCTCTCCCCCCGTCACGCGCGATAGATTCCTATTTGCGCTTCTGGCGAACAACCGCCGGCTGTTCTTTTGCCTGTTCGACTCCCAATTACACATCGAGTCCACTGAACTATCAGGCCCAAACCTTGTTTGGAGCCGATACCGGATCACTTGATAGTTTTTCACTACACTTGGGGCAAAGTACCGGGTCCCCATCCACTCGGATCGCTGAGGCGTTTTGTTCGTAGCGGGCAATTTCATACTCCTTCTTGTCCGATCCAAAGTCTACACCGGAGCTTTTTCCCGGGGAGCTCGCGGCGATGTCTACCTCCGTCGAGTTTACGGGTACACCTTTCGCTTTTTTTACATCCGATTTCTTTTACCTTGCTATCACCGTCTTTCGTCCTTTGGGCCATCCTTGCCCTCCCCCGGGCACCGGGCTGTGGGCCACGCTGGAGCGACTGGATCCGGCGGAGGGATACGACTTTTCCCCATCATTCGTCCAAAGCAACCCTGTCCCTTTCCAAGCCAATTGCTCCGCCTTTGGTGATTTGGCTCATACTTTTCCTCTTTCAAGCCCCAAGAAGTTCCTTTACCCCCTTCTTGACACTACCCCCCCCCAGTCTTGGTTGTCTCTTTGCTTCCATAGTACCGGCTTTGTTTGAGCCGGGCGACCTTTTCTTCTCTTTTGTCCTCCCGGACTTCTCGTAATCTTTTGGCCTTCAGCTTGAGTCCCGTATGGTCGTGCCCCACGGTTTTCTTCCTCCCTCCCGCCGTGGATGTCGCAGCTTTCCAGGCTCTTCGGATCGGGGTTTGTGGCGCTGCCTTCCTGGTGTTGCGTCTCCCTTTTTGGCGTGAACTCGATTTCCCTTTCTCCCGCTAGAGAATGAGAACGTCTTCTCCTCCCTCGATTCCAACGGATGACGCGTCGCATGGACCCCCGTTTTCTTTGCGTCTAACGCTGTCTCCCTCAGCCCCTTTTTTTAGTCAAGATTGCAGCGCCCTTTTTTCCCACTACTTTACACGACCCTTGACCAGTCCTTATCTTAACTCCTCCTCCGTTGTTGTTGTATCTCGATTTTGCCTGCCTGCGGTATTTTTTTTTGTTCTTCTTTTTCTGGACTTTTTTTTTAGTAAGCCTTAGCAGAGCTGAAGTGATGCATCGTTTTTCTTTTTTCTCTCGCGATCGTGGATCTCTCGGCTCTGACTTCCTTTTTTCCCTCAGCGCGCCCTTTATTCTTTCTTTTCCCCGACAGCGCGAAATTCCTTGCCTCACGAAAAAGGGTCGCGACCTTCTCCCTCCCTCGACAAGCGCCTTGACGAAACGTTAGCCCCCTCCCCGTGCCTGGGTACTCTATTCCCCTTGAGTTCGAACATGACCGGTTCTTCCGCCTTCTTTGACAAGTAATCGTCACGACCTTTTCCCCCCCCCCGTGTCCCCCGCTTAAACAAAGCCCCGTTTCACCTCTGAGACCGGACTTGTGTTTTTTTTCCTGGAGTGTGGAGTTTTTACCGTACGTTGGGCTGGAAAGCGTTTCACAGTCTTAATTTCGCCCACCACCCTTTTGATTGTGATTACGGTTTCTTACCTATCTTTTTGGCTTGGTCCCGTTCTGTGTTCAAGGGTGACAAAGTCCCGTAGGGGACCCCTTCCCTCCCCCTTTTGGAGTCTTTTGGTGGCTCCGCCTTTTGCCCAAGTCCCCCGGCTTGTGGCTTTGAACCGTTCGCCCTCTTTTTTTTTATCCCGGGTACAGGTGAGAGACCCTTTTTCAGACCCCTTTGATCGATTCTGCAATTATACTTTTTCCTTCGTTCAGCTGTTAGGACCTTATCCTCGATTCTTTTATTCGAGACCATCTCTTCTTCTTTAGAACTCCTTTCCTTTTAGTCCCTGTGAAGGAGAGGAAGAATAGACGAGACCCATACTGAGCGGCTTGGTCTCCTTGTTGCAAAGTTAGAACCCCTAGTTCCCCACGATGTTTTAAAGATCTGTGCTCTGCGATTCGACCTCTGCAGATCTTTGTGTCCCCGCGAGCTTCCGGGTCCCGTGCCTCGCCGCTGTCGTGAAACTTCCTTTTTTTCCTGACTCCCACTCTAGAAGCAGGAGTTTCTTTTTCGCACGTCCTTTTCGATCTAGATAGTCCGAGGGTGACCGCCCTGTCTTTTTTTCTCTTGTACCGAACCCACTGCAGTTCGTCCCTCCCTCTGTGTTCGGGGGCTTACTTCGCTAGCATGCCTCGCGGCCGATGGACCAGTAACACCGCCTCTCTCTCTCTTTTTTTTTTGAGATATTCGGTTTTTCTTGACGCGCTTTCCCCGTCTTTCTCCACCTGCTTCGCGGATTTCGTTTCTCTAGTGCGGTGAAACCAATGTTTCTGCCTCCCCCTTCCCCAGCTTTCAACCTCGGCGAGGCGATTACCTTTACACCGACCCTCTTCTCGAATGCCTATTTTATGCTGCGCGAGGCTTTTTGTGTTCTCCCCTACTGAAGAGCACGTGCGTCTCCTTCTAGTCTCCCTATTTAAATCTTCGCTCTGCTCACACGCTGCCCTTTTTTTTCTCTCCCGGCTAACTTTTTTTCCAACTCCCTCGTTTCCGTAACGGTCCTAACCTTTTAACTACGACAAAAGCTCGAGGCGTGGTTCTCCCTTTGGACTACGTGTCCTCCCGAAACGTTTTGGGACCGTCCCCCCCACTCCTAGCTCTCGCGCCGCGACCGCCGTCGAGTATCAGCAAACGATCGAGCTCCTCGACCGGAGAAACGGCCGTGGCGAAACTGGATCGCAATTGATTTTTTCATTCGTTCACTCCATCGGCCCCTTTCTTTTTTTTGGTTCCAAAGATGGGGTCAACACCCCCCCCCATGGGCTTGGTAGGATGTCGGGACTTGGTAATGGACCCAGCCGTGTTCTTTTCCAACAAAAGCCCCCTTTTCCATCCAACCGGTAAGGCAAATCTACCCACTTCTTATTTGCTCACTATCAGCCCCCCCCTTAAGTTTCACCCCCCCTCCCACTTAGACACCTTTCCCTTCCCCCCCACAACCTGTCCTTGTATTCTCCATTGAAGTTTTCATTTTTCTTTGATTGCGCCGGGCCTTTTCCCTTTTTGATGCGATGTCCAGCTGAGCGGAGTCAGAGGCGTTGAGAGCCGCTGGACCGTCATTTGTGCCTCCCGGTTTTCTTCTCCCTGCCGCGTGGGAGTTCAGACGTTCGTCAAGTCTTTGTCGTCGGAGCGTCGGGTTGCCACTGGCTGCTTGTCGGCCCTTTCGCGCGGCTCTCCAATGAGCAATCTCTCCCCAGCTTTAGAGAATTTATTTCTTCTTCTTTCCCGAGAGACCCACCGGTTCGAAGCGCACGGTTCTTTTTTTCCCTCTGAAAGCATCCCTTCTCCTGTCTCTAGAGTGCGCCTACTCTTTTCATTCCTTCTAACCCTTCCCTCCCTTACAGCATTTCCCTGACTCGTATCTTCTTCTTTTTCGTTCTCAGAGATCCTCCCTGCGCCGGCTTTTATTTGTGGGCGGTCGCTTTCTTAGATTGCCTCTTTTCTGAAGTGATGCATCCTTTGCGCAGCACCGTCATGTTCCTCTTCTAGTTTTCCTGTTTTCTTCTTTCCGGACAGACGGGTTTCTTTTGAGTCTCGATGGCGTTGATGTTCACGCCTGCGAACTTTTTCCCCCCGACACCAGGCTTTTCCCCTACGCTCCCGCCCCCAATCTCCTTTTCCTCCCTTATGCGCCCAAGCGTTCTTTTATCCCCGAGTGAGGCACGACCATGACGGTCGTTCTCCTTCTTACGGCATCGCTCTGGATTCCTCTCTTTTTTTTTCTCAAACCCCGTCGGCCCGTTCCCTCCGGTAATTGCCTGCGATGACCGAGGGCGTGGCCCTTTCCGAGTTCCCATACGTCTGGGCGGGACTTTCCCCTTAGGTTATAGTGAGCCACATCCCTCCCCTTTCTTTTGGGGTTTAGATGGCCCGGTTTTCTTTGTTTTTTGGACTTGCCCCGGATGGTTCCGGCTTCCAATTCCCCCTTCCCCCCTCTTAGTTGGGAGGTGGTTTCTTTTTTGTCCCAAGCCGGCCCACCACCGCGATGGATGGAAGCTCTTTCTCCAACGGGATACTTAGTTGTTTTCTTTCTCCCTAGGCGGAGACTTATCGAGAGTTTCCCGGTTGTTTTCTTACGGGTTCTTTTTTTCTATGACCGCGTTTTTTGCTTTCTCGATCAGACAGAGCGGGGCGGCCCCTTCAAAGTTCGTTCTTTCTTTTTTGAGGCCGCAACGTGCGCCGTCGACCCTTTCGTGATTGCGTGTGTAGTGCTTTGTCCCCCTTTCTTTCCACACCTTTCTTTTTTCACCGGTGGTGGAGCGCGCATTCGGTTGGGGCTCGCTTTTTTAGCGCGAGTCCTCTTTTTGTCACACGGCTGTGAAATTTCCAACTTTACCCTTTGTCCGTAACCCCCCTCGCGCTCTGCATTCGTGTTTTCTGTGGCGCCGTGCATTATTCCCCCTTTTCTTTTAATGTGCCGGCCTTCTTGGTCAAGACCCTTCATTTCTTCTCCATACAGTCGGGGGCGGCCTTTCCTTCGGGCGCCTCGCTTTTTCTGGACTCATTTTTAAACCGATCTCTCTTTTTTCCCCTCATCCTTTTTTTTTTTTCTCGGATGCTTTTCCCTTGCCGCTGTTTTCTCCCTTCGAGTTGCGCCCCGTCTCTGGTCTTACGTGCAGTGGTTTTTTTTTCCCCCTTTGCAGTCAACGGAAACAGCGGTTCCCCACTTACTCTTCTCTCCAGTTGAACGGCGCCGATGCGCTGTCCGGGCGTTGGACTCCCAACCTCCCTGCGTTCCCGGTTAAGTCTTTCCTCAGAGTTACCTCGGACGGCGTTTTTCCTCTGAAATCGTGTCGCGCGGCTCCCCCCCCTTGGAAATACCCCGCGGGTTTTCCTTTTTTCCCCTGCAACCCTTGCTACCCAGAGGGGTGGGTCCTCCTCTGCACGCGGCTACGCCGATCCCCTTTTTCAGGGAGGGCGCCGCCTTACTCGCTCGCGAAGCGTCCTTCCTGAACCCTACCGTGAGGATTTCCCCGTAAGAGCGAAGAAGAATTACCTCGTTTTTCTGCGAACCTTTGTCCCTCCCCGTTCGCAGTTGCTGTCAGAAGTTACCACCCAGGCCGCGGCCCCTTTCTGTCTCTGGGAGGCCCCCCTCCCAGGACGTTTATTCGTTCCTTCTTTCCCTGGTCTCGGGTGGCACGTCCCCACCATCCCTTTAAACCCGTTTAATCCCCCCCTCTCCAGACAAGCTGTGGTTCTTTTTGGATCCCTCAAGTGTTTTTACCAGGACAGCCGTTCTTTCCCTTTCCACCCGTGCCCCACGCGCTTTTCCTTCTTGTGAATTGTACGAAGGGGGGATCTTTTCTCCCCTTTCCGAACGTTTTTTTTTTGATGGTCGTCCGAGGAACTGATCGATGCCCTTTCAATTAAGGCGGCTCGAATTGTGAACGTTCCTTAGTCCTCCCTCTTCCTGCGGATTCCCCGTGTTGTTTCCCTCCGAATTCGTCACCTGGGGGGATAGTTTTTTTTCTTTCCCTAACTGGCTTTTTGTCTTTCTCCTCAATTTGCGCGGACACTCACGCCCCCGTTGAGCGTCGGAATGAGAACCGTCTGGTTCAGCCCTTCCGCGAGCGCCTTACCTTTTTATTTTGAGACGCTGCATCCCTCCCTCCGTCTCTTTTTTTCCCCCAGATGAGACGCCCCCCCTTCCTCCCAATCAAGCAGCAGGCAGGCACGGATCTCATACTCCTTTCGTTGCTCTATACGAGGCCTGCCTCCCTGGTCGTTTTTTTGAGTCGAGGGCGCAGCTTTCCTTTCTCTGCTTCTTTCTTTTCGAGCTTTCCCCCCCCCTCTGCGTGTCCCGTTGGATCTCGAGCGCGGGTCCATTCTCGTCTTGCGCTGCCCTCAGAGCTCATGGCGGCGACCGCCCTTAAGTTCAGCTCCTCCCGCTCCCGATCCCGACTTTTGTCTCCCCTTTCTTCGGACACCTCACTTCTCTGTATCCCGTGTTTGACGTTTCACCATCGTTTTCCTCCTTTCCTCACCCCTCGCTCGGGACAACCTCGCCAACCCCCCTTTCCTTCTCCCAACACCAGCACCGGTTCCCTTCACACTGCCAATAGGGACGGACCTGGGGTGGTCCGGTTCCCGATTGTCTACTTACGGCTTGGGCGGTTTCAAGTTTTTCCACCGATTCGTGAGCCATCCCCTCTTCCTTTTATCTTTTTACGGCTTGAGAATTTGTGGCTTTTTTCTTTCCACCCGGCTGGGTGGATGTCCCATCAGGCCTTACCCCTTTGAGGGGGTGGCTCCCCGTTTTTCCCCCTTTCATTTTCGAGGAAAGGCTGCGCCAGCACGCTTTGCTTCGTCTTCTTTCTTTCCCCAATAAGTCCTCTTTTTTGTTGTCTCAGGTTGCATTCGCGTCGTTTTTTCCTGTCTCGACCGTACGTTTCGGCGCTCTTTTTTTAGTGTCTTTAGGCGCCTCCTGTAACGGTTCCTTAATTCTTTTTTCTTCCCTACCGCAAGTGCGCGCGTCCGCCTTCTTTTTTTTAGCGTTTCGCCCGTTTAATTCCCGGTAGTCCGATCAAGTGATCCTTTCGCCGGTGGACTCTAGCTCCGAGTGTACTGCTTCTTTGTAAGATGCCACTTTTTCGAGTGTGTCCAATCACATCGCGCAGCACTAGTGCGCCCTTTCCTTCGCCGTGCGTAGTCTTTCGCCCTAGTGACAGCTTTGGCCCCTTTTTTTTCCATTTTTCCCGACCATGCAGTAGCGTGCGCCAACTCTTCTTTTGTCAGCTCGGTATTTCTCTCCTCTTAGAGCCAGAGACGTCCAGTCGCCTTTACTCTCTCCGTCTTTCTTGATGAGAGATGCTCGGCCTCCCCCCTTCCGATAATTCTGAGCCGCGATGCTGTTGCTGCCTGCGCTACGCGGCGCGTTGGCGCCAGTTCTCTGGTAGGTAAGTTCTTCTCCCCGAAAGCGCAAAGAGGTCCTTCCTCGGCCTTACGGCAATCGGCGCTCTGATACTTCTCTCTTCGGGTGGTCTTATTTCTTCCCCCCCCGGACCAGTTCCTCCCCTCCCTTAAGTTTACACCTCGGAGCTCTGGTATCAAAATGGTGTCGCTCTGTTCTCTCGGTTCCCTACCGGCGTTGGTTTTCCCCCCTGCGGCGCGTGCAACTACTCCATCCCCTCTTTGGTGGATCTCTGCGCCAATCTCGTCACTCCATGTGACGCGAACCGTTCCCCAGTTCTTTTTTTCTTCGTGCGCTCGCCCTTCGCTCCTCCCCTTTCCCCTGAGATTGACGGCCCCGTCCCTGCCTCTCTCATGAGTAAGGTGACAGGCTTCGACAAGTCTTATCGGGAGCATGCTCTCCCAGGATCGCATGATGGTCTTTGTTCCCAGACAGATAAGAAGATACTCTGGCACCTCTTTTTCAAACCAACCTCCAACCTGGTCCTTTTCCCTCTTTATGGACGCCTGGTACGCCCCCTTGGGTGGCAAGTCCAAAATCACCCCCAAGCCCCATTTTTTTTTCATCCCCTCTACCCCCAGAGGATGGTGGCTTCTTCTAAATCGTGTGACGCTTTCCCCACGCCGTAATTTAGACCTCCAGGTTCCCCTAATGTATTTTCTCCTATTGGCATTTTTGAAGTCTTTTTCTCTTGTTTTTTTCATGGACGAACCCTTTTTTTTTTTTTCTTAATATGGAGCGATGTTTCAGTGCTCCTCGTGGAACCGTTTCATGGTCGTGCTTAATCTTCTCTTTCCCTCCTCACCGTGGAGGTGTCTTGGACTTCGTCAATTTCTTCTCTTTATGGCTTTATGGCTCTTTTCTTTTTTGAGCTGTTTCCTGGTGTAGTCGCGCATTTCGCGCGTTTCTTCCGAAGCCAGAGGTTATTTGTTCCATTTTATGCCGAATCTCTCCCTTTTGAGTGATTCGCCATGACGGTTTCTTTGCGGACTGTTTCCCCTCCCCCCAGGCTGAGCAAGGCTTTCTCCTTCCGGCTCACCACCTACGTGACCCCCGCTACCCAGATTCTTGC
>Ga0179593_1759623_pt1 | contig 10630 bp, 11 predicted proteins | sample CZODoug2_1_08_16_FD_185931 | JGI IMG/M metagenome (GOLD analysis project Ga0179593, IMG submission 185931) | Vadose zone soil fungal communities from Angelo Coast Range Reserve, California, USA - CZODoug2_1_08_16fungal (PacBio error correction) | ecosystem: Environmental > Terrestrial > Soil >... | reverse complement strand
GGAACACCGCTCCCTTTTCATTTTCAAGGGTTTTTTGGCGTCCTCTAAAACTAATTCGACGCCCTCCTTCTTGGGGCCGCGAGTTCCCATCGGCCGCAACTTTCCCCCCTTTAAGCCGACTTCCCTCTTTGTCCGTTTTAAAGGCGACTCTTTCCCCCCGTGTACACAAAAAACCACCTTTCTGAAAGGGTTCCCTTCCGATCGTGGGCGTGGCTCGGCGCCTTTTTCCCCCTTTTTAGTAGGTCTTTTCTGGGTTTCCGCGTCGATGACAGTCCCCCTCCCCCCAAAATAGAGGATCGGGGTTTCCTGTTTCGTGCGGACTCAAGTCTGAGTTGTTCTTTCTCAAGAGGAGTTGAGGCATTCCTTTGGAGTCCCAATATCAGGACACCACCTTTTTTGAAATTGGAACACGCTCTGCAGACTCAATTCAAACACTCCCCTCATGGCGACACACACTTGGTCTTTTGTCGTGTCCGTGTGTAATTGTTTTTTTCTCTCTCTTGCTCCCTGCGAAGGTCTCTTCTAGGCTATCGGTTTTTTTGGGCCTCGTGAAGCAGTTGTTGCCTTTTTCAGCCTTGGGGCTTTTTTTCCCTTTCCTTCGTCGCCCACTTTTGATCGTCCCCTTTCACGAAAGCCGACGAGCTTTCTGCAAGGCGAAAATAGATTGTAGGCTTTCCCTTTTTTTTGTGTCCCTTTTCTTGTGGTTTTTGGTGCCTCCCGTGTCTGAGACTCTCCGAGATAAGATAACAGTCGTCCCTTTCATAGTGGAGACCCCCCTTTTTCTCGTGGTAGTGCAGGTGGCCCTTTTTTCCCCCTTTTCGGTCCTCCCCTTGCCAGCTTCTCTCTTTCTCCGGATTTACGACCGACGGTTCAGATTCTGTTCCCCCTTTTCGAGCGAGGTCTTTTCCTCAAGGCTTTTTTTTTTTCCCCCCTTTGGCAATGTCATATCAAACCACTCTTCTGGCCTCTTAGCCCATTCTTCCTAGGGAAGAAAATACGGGTCCCCCTTTCTCCTACTTTCAACACCTTTCCATGATCTTGGACTCCCATCCTAGTGATGTCAGGACCCCCTCTCCCCCCTTTTCGCGCGCGATGCGGTGGCCGTTTTCAAAAGATGGCGGCGCAGTCCCGCCTTCTTTTTTTGACCGTTTTTGAATTTTTTCGTTGAGTTGGATGGACAAGTGGTCGGGCTTTGGTCAAAATCCCTCCCGTGGCAATAGTTATAAAGTGCCGTTACTCCTCCTCCTCCTCGTGGCAAATTTCCAGCATTGCCTCTGGCCAGTATGGGAGCTCCCCTATCGATCAAACTTCTTCCCCCCCTCTGCGAGGAAGGTTCTTCTCCCTCGGATAGACATCCCTTTTGACAGTGTTTGGTGGACTGTCGTTGTTGATGGACGTCTTTTTTTCTAAGTTCTTTTCTTGAGCTCGCACTTCTTGGAGCGGATTCAGTGAGATGACTCCTAGAGGGACTAGGCTTACTTTCATAGGCGACGGTGGCCCTTTTTTTTGACCGCTGTCTTTGGGTAATTGCTTATAGGTGTACCCTTCCGTTCGGATTGGAATTCCTATTTTTCCCCTCCTTTCCAGTCTTGTTCCCCTTTAGTTGTTCTTGCGAGGCGACGATCTCCTTCCGCCTGCGGGGGTACTGTTCTTCCCGGCCCCTGTCATAGGAAGTTTTTTCTTGCCTCCCTCCTTGCTGAGGGCTCTTCGGTCGAGTAACGTCTGGTCTTTGTGCTTTCTTCGTCGGTGTCCCCTTTTTTTCCCGAGCAGAACGTTGAGAATGCCTCCTTCCCCTCACGGCCGCCCCCTTCACGTATTTCCCTTTCTCGAGAGTTTCGCTCGTTTTCTTTCCTAGCGGTGCTCGTGACGTGGACCCTCCTTTTCTCGAGAAATGGTCGCCATGGTTCTTTTTTTCCTCCCGGCGCCGCGTTAATTCTTCTTCGTTCATGGAGAGGACGCTAGACCTTTGGGATCTCTCTCTTTTTCCGCCTCCTCCTTTTTCCCCCCCCCCCGAAAAGATGGCGGAGACCGCTCCCTCCCTTCCCCTCGGTTCCCCTTTTTGACCAGTCCCCCTCTCGGTTGATGCAAGGGACCTTGCCCCTTTTTTTTTTTTGCGAGAGGTTGTTCCCCTTCCTCGCAGCCCAAGCCGAGCTCCCTTCCCTGTTGGAACCAACTTATGCCTTCGGCATTCCTTGATGTTCTTGAATGCATCTCCCCCTTCTCCCCTTTGGCAGCGTTCCGACCGAAGAAATCCCCCTCCCGTAAGAGACAATGAAGTCCCCCCCCCTCCCGCAAATCATTATTCTTTTTTTTTCTTATGACAGGACGTTACTACTCCTTCCTTGCCCAAGGAGCCGAGCGGAATCCCCCGGACGGACTCTTCACCAATGTCTTTTTTTTAAAGAGAAGGCCACTCTTCTGCCCACCTGAGAAAGCAAGTACCCCCTCCTTCACAGGGAGAGATGAAAAGAACGCCTCCTTTTCCCCCCCTTCTATACAGGCCGTGATATCTCACGATGAGACCAGCCGCCCCCCCCGCGCGCTCTGAGCTGTGATCTCAATAGAGCCAACCTCCCCCCCCCTCCAGGCCACCACCCCGGCACTTTCTATTAAGCTGAGGTCTCAACCTGCTCTGCTCTCTTTCGCGCGATTGGATCCTCCTCCCCCTGCGGCCTCCATGTTTTTGGGCCCCACTTTTTCCCCCATAGATGAAAAACGGTGCGACCGTTTCCTTCCTGGGGCGTCTCCAACAGGTTTTCCTCCCAGGCGACCTCCCCACCGAACATTGAAATGACGTTCCGCTTTCCTCCACGTTTGATCGACCCTTCTTTCTCCTTTTCCCCCCCCGCGGGTAAGTTTCGGTAACTTCTTTTCCTTTCCAAATAGAAAGGGACTCCCCTTCTTTTGCTGTCGGAGGGGCGTCATCTTTTCCCCTCGGCCCCCCGCCATCTTCTTCTCGACTTTCCCCCAAGTCTTCCCTCCCTGTAAAAGCTCGCCGCGTTTGCCTCTTTTTTCTAACCCGCGGGGACGCTTTAGCACACCGTAGGTCGTAACTTTTCCTTTCCTTTCAGTCTTGCATCCTCCGCAACTTCTCACAATGAGGGAAAAAGGAAGACCACGCTCCCCTCCTGCAACGATGAAACGCTGAAAATCTCTCTCTGAGCGACGGGAGGCGAGATTTTCTCGTCACGTTTGGCCAAACCCCCCCCCCCCGGTGGAAAACAGGCACCCCATTCCAAGAGAGGACGCGCCACCGCTTTCCCCCGTGGAAACCCCCTTTTTTTTCGGACTTGCTCCATAGTTACCTTGGAAGACGAAGAGGCCGCCCTTTCCCCAGGAGGGATAAGGATGACGCATTCCCTCTGAGACGCCTCCCAGTACGACCCTCTTTTCAGTACTGAGTCGCTCCCTTTCTTCTGGTGCCCGACATTCGCTCCTCCCAGAAAGGAAAAGACCCTCCCCCTGCGATCCCCCTTTTGTTCCCCTTTCAGGCGTTGTTGGATCAAGATAATTAAAGCCTCCTTTTCCCCGGATAACACTTACATTTCCCTCCTGGCGAAAATTCCGATTTCCGCTTTTCCTTCCACCCTCGGCTTGGTCGCCCCTCCCTTCTCCCCGATCCTAGATTTTCCCCCTGGGATTGCATCGCCTCGTCCCCCAGAAATAAAGATAAACTCCTCTCGGGCGCCACGCCCACTATCCCCCCGTTCAGCATTTGGTTTTTTCTTTCCCTCCTTTGAAACCGGTTTCCCTTATGGTGATTCTTCTCGTTGATCCTAAAGATGCGAAAAATTTTTCTCCAAGGGAGTAGAAGTAGTGGCCGCCTTTTTTCCCCCCGTTGTCGCGTCATCTCTTTCTCCTGAGAGTGGTAAATATCTCTCTTTTTTTTTAGAGAGATGGCCCCCCCCCCCTCATTAGAGCGCAACCCTTTCTTCTTCCTCTCGTCCCACTTCGCCGATCCCCCTTTTTGTGAAGCGGGTTGAAGAGTTTCCCTCACGCGAATCCGTCTCCGGCAGTGCCCGGAGACCTCTCGATCATCGGCAAACCCCCTTTTCTTCACGATAGGGGCTTTAGGTCTACGGATTCCCTTTCAGTTCTGGGTGCCCGCTTTTTCCTTTCCCCCCAGAAACGGCATTACCAATCTTTGAGAGCGGTTTCTCCGACTAAAGCCGATTTACGCTAGAGAAGGAGATTTCTCATGGAGAGATTGAGTACCCCCTCTGGGCTCCCCCCCTTAATGTTTATCTCCCCTTAACAAAGCCCCTTTCATTTTGCGCTGAATTTTCATTGATTTTCCCCCCCTCATTCGCGCCTTTTCGACTTTTGGGAGGACGATCGTCCTCGCTGGCCGGAGTAGCATCGGTGACTTCCCTTACTGTAAGCAATTGGCGGCTTTTCCCCTTGTGCGAGCCCTGGTAGCCTTCCATGGTGGCCCTGTTTGCGAACTCGATGGCAGCGTCTTTTCGCCGTGTGCTTTTCAACTTGTTTTTTCGCCCTAGTGACGCGACAGCATCGATTCTCTCAGTCGGGCTCTCTTGTCCTTCTTGGTGCGGTCCCATTCTCTTCTTTTTCTTTTTTGTTTCCCTTCCTGATTAAAAGATTTAAAGCCCTCCCTCTTTCCCCGAACGACGGTGTTTAGATATGTCCCCCTTTTTCTTCCCCCGATCTCCTGAATTTTTCCCTCCTTTCGATAGGTTAAAAGGGCTGTCCCTTTTTTCCCCACTGTCTATCACCTTCCGCGGGAGCCTCGGCTTGCCGGGCTTGGGTTTGTTTCTCGGCAAAGAAACCCCCCTCTTTTTCGTCCTGGTATTTTGAAGGTACCTTGTCCGGCCGCGACTTCCCCTTTCCTATGGCTTCCGAGTTTTTTTCCCGTGTGCAGATTCTTCTCCAGTTTTGGCGGTTTTCGGAAGACGCGTGCAGTGCTCCCGTGGTTCTTTTAGTTTTTCCCTTCCCCACCTGTGGAGAGAAAGGCCGCTATCTTATCACAGTTTTTCATCGACCTTCCGCAGCAGGAACGCGACCTTCCTTTCCTCCACGCTCCCCCACTCTATCTTCCCCCTATTGCGCGAGCAGTTTCCTTAGAACGTCCTCCGGATAGAAGTAACTCCTTCCTTTGTGCTGTCTTGTATTTTTCCGGGTATAAGGTAGAGAAGAGCTTTCTTCTGATGGGCTGGGACGCCAGCGTTTTTTTCCTGTTTAGAGAGGGATAGAGTGACTTTCCTCCCTCTGTGCCGCGTTTTAACCGCTTGATTTTGGTAAATTGATTATCAGGTGGGCCCGCGCCTCCCCGTTCGGCTTGAGCTTCGTGCCTTTTCCGGGGATGGGTGAGGTATCGTTGCCTTTTTTTCCTCCCGAGCGACAGATTCTTTTCTTTGGCATACCAGATTAGAGTAGTCCCTCCTCACCACCCGGATTTGACTCCCTTCTTGATTGAGGAATAAAGAAATGAGGACTCATTTCCCTTTTTGGAGTGGCATTCCTGGTACTGCTTTTTTTCCTTTCCAAAAGATGGTGGCTAAGACTTCAAGAACATCACTTCCCCTCACATTCCAGTTGTTAAAAAGATGAAGTTTCCCCTCTTAGTGGGAATGAGAGTTTTTTTTTTTTCTTGAAGTGGAAAAAGCGCGTCCCCTCCTGGTCCTTTTTCAAGCTTCTTTTCTCACAGAGTGGGTCCCACTTTTTTTCCGCTTGCCGTCGGACGCCGTAGCAGGCTTCCTCTTTCATCCTAATCCGTTTCCCTCAATCTGTCGATCCCGGCGCGTTCCCCTCCCCTCGGTGACACGTGTAACACGTGACCCTTTCTCCGGTGATCGCACGGACCTTTTTTGCGAGCGGTGCCACGTCACCTGTCTCTCCCCCCGTCCCGGTCTCCTTTTTCTAGCACCCTGCCGGCGTGCCGGTCAGGATTTTCTTTTTTCCCACGTTATGATGAGGAGTCACCCTTCGAAGAAAGCACAGCAGGACCAGGAGAACGCCCCCTTCCCCTTCAGTCGCATTTCTCATTCCCATCACCCTCTCGCCGCAGGAGTTCATGGTTTTTCCTCTTCCTAACGCGAAGCGGTTAGGCCCTTTCCTCTCCCCCTCGGATCGTGTTTCTTCCCCCCACTCTTACCTAATTCTTCCTGCGATGGTGATCCCCCTCCTGAACGCCATGGGATTTCGCGCGGGCCACCTTCTTCACCCCCCCGCGGGTACTTTCCCCCTTCGGCCAACGCGCCGATGTACTCCGTCAACAGCGGGACCTCTTCTTACGTCTCAGCACGCTGGCGCCCCTTTTTTTTTTCCCCGTGCGCGCGCCGTTCTCGAAAGTAGTGCCCTTCTCCAACCGCCGCCTCCAAGGAAAACAACCCCCCTTTTCCTCTCCTCTGTGGCTTGACTGCTCGAGCATCGTCCTGCGAGAGGGACCTAAGGGCTGTATTTCTTTCGCGTAGAATTTCACCTCCCTTTTTTCTTCTGGAGTAACGGCACGTATCACTATTTTTTTGGGGGGATACACCCCCTTTTCTTTTGTCCCGACTAAACCATTTTTTTGACATGCACGCGTAGGACCGACCTGGGCGCCAAAAACTGCGCAGCATCGTTGACTTCCCCCTCATCGTCCCCGCTTAAGTTCCCCCTTCCATGGTAGCAAAATGCAGGACTCACCGTGTTTTTACTTTTTTCCGGAGGGCGTCATAGACGTCCTCTTTTCCCCGCCCGCATAGCTGAACTTTTTCCTTTGCCCCCTTCCTTTTTCCGTCCCGTCACGAGTCATAATGACTTTTAGTACATAACCCGCGGGTTCAGAATCCCCCTTTTCGTTTCTTCCTCCTTTTCATTCTGTTCCGCATGGAGTACCGAAAAAACGAGCAACTTTTTTTTCCTGAAAGCCAATGAGAATGGCCCTTTTCCAAGATGACCCTCTATTTTCTTTCCTTCGCTTTTTCTAGATGAAGATAGTTCAACTCTTTTCCCCCCCCCCCCGCAAGGTGGCCAAAAGTCCTTCTTGACGAGAAAATCGAGTTAGCCTTTTTCCCTTCCCCCCGCGCTTCGCCAGGTTCCCTTCCCTCGTATAGCAACCAAGTGGCCTTTTTTTCCTCCCACCGCCGCCACGCTTCCCGTCAAACAAATGCTTCACGATTCTCTTTTTTTCTTTCCGCCGCCGTTTACTCGGAATCTGCCCTTCTTTTTTCCAGGAGGAGGAGGTTCCCCACCTCAATGAACAGCACGGACACGACCCCCCGCGAGATCCCCCTTTCTGGCGACGGCTTGTTTCCCTCTTTGGTCACAAATTTCACGAAGCGCCCGTTCGGTCCTTACTAACGTTTTCTTTAAGAAAAAGCACGATTTCTCTCGTCAAACTCAGGCTTGAGTTCTCCCCCCTCCGCCGATTTTTTTTTTTCCTCCCTTTTCCCCGGTTGTTTTTTTCGAAGAGGGAACCAGAACTGAAATTCCCTTCCTCCCCACACTTCGGGCGCCAAGCCACTTCCACCCGTTCATCTTGCTGACTTTTTTCCTCCGTTGAAAAAAACCGGTCCTTTCCTTTCACGGTTACGGATGCGCTTGCTTTCTGTATTAGACGATGCGCCCCCCCCCTTTGCTTGCCAATTTTTTCCCTTTGTCCGAGAAGATGATGCACGGCACCCTTTTCCCTGAGCGTGGTCAACTCTCTTGAGCGAGATGGAAACACGCTCCCCCCTCTTCTCCCCTTTTGGACCAGAAGCTCCTTTCTTTTGACGCCCTTGGCGTTTTTTTTCGCGGGGTTAGCATAGGGCTCTCCTCCAGCTCCCCTTCCACCGGGATCAGCTTCCCCCTTTCCCCACGGCGATTTTCAAAACAAACCCCCCCTTTCCCTTCCCCCCCTTTGGTCCGAAGGGTTTTACGGCCCCTTTTTTTTCGGTTATGCCTTTCAGTTCTGTCTTCCCAAGCCCAGTTCAGACCTTCTTCCCGGTGCGCTTTTATTTTCGTGCGACTCAGCAGAGTTTCAAGACGGTTCCGTCCCTTGGAGTAACAAGAGCAGCGGACACCAACCTCCTTTTCCAAGCTCTGGCAGACCTCCGTCGAACATGGCGCCACCCTTTCCTCTGATTGCTTTCTTTGAGAGAATGTAGGGAACCTCTTTTTTCCCCTTGCAGGAGATGACGATTCGTCTATCGTTTCTCCTAGTGAAGAGTTGTTCCCTCTTTCTTCTTGGGCATCTTTTGCGAGACGAGGTAGACTAATGAAGACGACCTCCGGTTGTGTCCCCATTGTCTCTTTTTTCCCCCCTGTGGCGGTTTTGTCCACCTTGATGTTGGGTTTGGTTTTTTTCCTCTCGAATAGATCTCGCCGACTTCCAGGTAGGGATATATGGTCTTTTTTTTTTTGTGCAATTTAGGTTTTTTCCCTTCAGTTTTGAGTGCTCGTGGTGGTTTTTTCCAGCCATGAGACGTGACAGACCCCTCCCGGTGTTGCTCAACACGTGGTTTTTTTTTCTGGTCCCTCCCGATCAGCCTCCTTTTCATGATGAAACCTCTTTCCCTTCGGTTTTGCATCTGTGGCACTGTCTCTTTTCTTCTTTCGCCCCCCTAGGCCTTTTTCCGGATAACTATTCCCCCCCCCCCCGACAACAAGACCGCCGACTTCACACTTTTTGCGAACATGGGCATACTAGTGATTTTTTCCGATTCTCCTTTGCCGTGCTTCTTCAAACGATGGCGGCGCAACCCCCTTTTACGACGCGTGAGGTCAAGGGTCTTATTCCTTTAGAGCGGTCACCCCTTTCTGACGCCCCTTCCCCCCTAACGTAGGTCCGTTTTTTTATAGATGTGCCAAGTAGGCCTTTTCCCCGAAACATGAGGCCCTACCTCGCTTCGATCCAATCTCGCTCCTTTATTGTAGAATCTGAGAAAGAACGCATCTTCGATTTTTTTTTGAATGGAGGTGTGATGGATTCTTTTTTTTTTTTCTACGTTCGCTCCGAGCCTCTGCGGATGGCGCTGGGAGAAAGAGTGTTCTTCTTGATTCCGGTATAGCTTTTTTTTTTTCGTTGTTCCATCTCCTTCCCCGATGATATGGAACACGATGATTTGTGGTACGGCTTTATCATTTTCCTCCCCGCCCTTTGATTGGACCTTCATAGTGGAAGGGCTGGGTGCTTCTTGGAGGCGACGCGAACCGGCACTCCTTTCTCATTGTTTTTTCTTCTCCCCGCTCGCGTAGGAATAGGCCTGTTCCGCCCCTCCGGAGGGCGAAAGAATCATCTCCTTCCCTGAGCGGAATTTCAGGGTCGATTTCCTTTTCATGTTTGTTTTAGTTGCCCCCTCTTTCCTCTTTGGATAAGAAGAAGAACGTTGAGAATTCCCTTTTCCTTGACAGGAACGCGGCCCCTCTTTCGTAGAAGAGTACGCTCTCTTTCGTTCTTCAGCTCGTACCCTCTCAAACAAAGGATAGAGCAATGGTCGCCCCCGTGAGAACTCCAACTCCCCTTCGCCCGAGTGTCAACGTGTACCCCCTCCTGGAACTCCTTTTCTTCTTAAATTGGCCTCCGTTGGTGTGGTTGCAGGAGAGATCCCCCCTTCCCTCACGGGTTGAAGAGAGGCCGTCGCCACCCCCCCCCCCACATTGAATACGGTGACACTTCCCCTTCCTTCGCAATCCCTCTCTTCCATTATTGATAGAGCATTGTGTTTTGCCCCCTCCTCTATGACAGAACTCGCCAGCCCTCTCCTAAACGGCATCGTGCGGAACCCCCTTTTCCGTTCCGTCCTTTTTTCTTCAGACTTTTCTTTTGGAGAACAAGAGTGGGCCGCTCCCCCCTCTTCCAGGAGCACGCCAGAACTTCATCGTCCCCTTATTCCTCAATCCTCGTTTCCTTCCCTATGCACGCCCTTTTGTTTTATGAAATTAAAACGAAAGGCGCCTTTTTTCCTCGCCACGCCGGCACTCTCTGCCCCCTATGTGATAAAGATGGAAGGCCCCTCTTAGTTCCACCTCCCCTTCCCCATCAAGCGGGTCACCTTTTTCTCCCTTAAAACGACAAGCCGCCTCCTGACAGAACAAGCCGGAGGACCATCTCTTTATTCTTCACGTCGGAGAATGAGCATTTTGAAGAAATAGAGGCCCCCCAAAGACAAGGCCACCACCTTCCGCGATCACTGGTTTTTCCTTGACGATTCCAAATGCTAGCTGTGGTCCTTTTGCGCGAGATTGGACTTGGATTTTCTATGGGCCTTTTTTTTTTTTTCCCTGCTGGCAGTACGAATTTGCCTTTCGAAGTTCTGTACGTAACGGCCACGTATACCTCTCAAACAGGTTGAGGATTTCTTCCCCCCTCCGACGCCCCCTCAGACTTTTCTCCCCTCGTCGGAAGAAAGGTCAATCCCCCCCCTCCGACATCGTTTGACCTTCCACGGCAGGCGCGCGTTTTTTCAGTCTCTTCCCAATCCCCGTTGCCTTGTAGACCCCTTCGTCACAGTGTTTTGAAGTCTTTCTGGTACGGAGGGGCGTCTTTCTTGGTGCGCCCTCTTCCCCCCGTATCCAAGGCGTTTCCACAGATTCAACTCCTTTTGTAACCTTTGAGTGCTCAGTTCTCTGCGTCCCCCTGGGGAACAGATCGACCCCTTCCGGTCGTAAATCCTGGTCTTTCCCCTCTGATAAGGAGTCCGCACCC
>Ga0179593_1683342_pt1 | contig 10630 bp, 13 predicted proteins | sample CZODoug2_1_08_16_FD_185931 | JGI IMG/M metagenome (GOLD analysis project Ga0179593, IMG submission 185931) | Vadose zone soil fungal communities from Angelo Coast Range Reserve, California, USA - CZODoug2_1_08_16fungal (PacBio error correction) | ecosystem: Environmental > Terrestrial > Soil >... | reverse complement strand
CGGGAACTTGGCGATCCGGTGTTGCGAAGGACCCTCTTTACCCTCGCGAGCGAACTCCGCCTCGACCTCCCTTGTTTCGGTCCCCAAACACATGTGTCGGGAAATATCTCCTGGATCGAGGGGATGTTGGGGAGTAGTACATGCTTTTTCCATTTTTCCCGTCCGAAGCTCGTTAAGGTCCTCCGCAGTACCCTCTTCTCCCAAAACTGCGCAAAGTGTTTTTACGCTACTTCCCTCGAGCACGCGTTAATCAGTTGGCATAATAGAACCCCCCTCTCCCCGTCCGTCTATTTTTAATGGACTTGGTTCGGCTACGTCACTCCGGTCTTTCAAAGGAATCCCCTTGCTTCGTGATTTCGGGCTGCGCCAGTTTATGAGATCAATAAGCTTTCTGTTTAGCAGCCTCGGTCTATTTTCTGACCCTGTCCGGGGTCGCTGATCCTACGCGCTCCCCGTTCGACGATGTCATTGCTGCTTTCCCCCTTGTAAATCTTACCTCCTTTCTTTACTGCCCGATAGAATGGTCTGGTAACAACGGCCCTTTTCCCTCTTTCGCAAACTTACGAGTCTTTTGAATTCCAGGAGCGCCCGCACAGTTCCCCTCTTTAGACGCCAGAAAGGAGTGTCCCCCCCCCCCCAACTGTTTTTTTGATTTCGGTTTGCGTAGGGCTTCATGGAGTTTGTTCCTTTTCCCCCCCCGCGCCTTCCACCTCGAGGCCCGTTTTTTCCGTGATTCAGAGCCATCTGCCCTGAGCTCCTTCTCGGATGGTCCCCTCCGTCGCTTCTCGTGCCCGCTGCCCCGCCCCCTCTTCCCGTGAGTTCGGTGGTCCGAGGTCTAGTTCTCCTTCCCCTTGTGTTTCCTTAGCCCCTCGATTCCATTACCGTTGCCCCTTCTTCTTGGGCTCCCTTCTTTTGTCCTTATTCCTGTGTCTTTTCCAAGTTCTCGATACGGCAGTTCCTGTTCTCTTCCCTTTTTGCCGAAGCTGGACATGGCCGCAATGGAGGACTTTCGTTTCTCAAAGTTTACTTTTCTTGACTCAGCAGCCCTTCTCGTCCTCCCCCAAGCCCCAGCCGATCCCCCTTTCCTCTTCTCGGCACGGGCAGAGTTACTTGTCTTTCTAACTCCCTTCCTTTCCCGTTTCACTCTTGGAACACCCTGTTTTTCATTCCCTTCTGGCTTTTAGTCCAGGGGTCGTGTTTCTTCACCAAATTTTTTCCCGCCAACATGTTTAATGAAAGCTTCCCCTCCCTAAGCCTCTTTCACAACGCTTGGTGCTTTGAGCAGAAGTGTCAGCCTTCTCTTGCATTCCGTTGATGACTCCTCTTTCCCTTTTCCCTTTTTTTCTTTTGCCCGCCTTCTACACAAGGATGGTTGGACTCTTTTTTTGACTCTTTCCAGCCCTCTCGTTGTCATTCGACCCCTCGTTTCCGTTGATCTCGATCAGCCCCACGCAGTTTCTTATCTTGGTGGCGAGGTACCCCCTCTCCCCTCCGCAATTTTAGAATAGATGCTATGTGCTTACGGCAAGAACTCCTTTTCTTCCAAGGGTGATAGGGGCTCGTAAATGGGAAGCTATTTTTTTTTCGCCTTTTGTGGCCCTGCCCCGTAAGGGAACCTCAAACCCTTTCTGGATTTTGATGGTTTGAAGGGCAGTTTCTTGGGCTCCTCTTTTTTTTGTTCACACTTTTTTTTCAAATCGCTCGATCGAGGGGAGGTTCCCCCTTTTCCCGCTCGTTCATATTAATACCTCTTCTCTCCTTACATATTAAGCGATGTACCCCTCAGCCGGCGCTTTTCCCATCCCCCTTTTTTGACTCCCTCCTCCGCCCATGGCGTTCCGTAGAGTCCTTTTTTACCGGCGGACGGCGCGCGCGGATAGAGCTACAGCGTCCCTTTCTTTTCTTTAGCCTTTTCACGCCGAATGCGGAAGGGTCTTTCTTGCGCTGGCGAGACGCATCTTTTCCTGTTTCATGCTGGGTGCAAGAACGTTGACGTTCTTCTCTGGACTTCCTAATGCAAGTTTTTTTCTCTACTTCTTCCCCCATACTCTGAGTTCCTTTTCCGTCCTTCCTTTCCCCATTCTTATTCCTCCTTTGTCTTTCCCATTTTGTGAGGTCCACCGGCCTTTGACTCCGATATCTCTCTTCTACGCCTAAGTGGTTGTTGTTGACTCTCGGATTCGTGTTCTCACTGCGAGCAATGACCCTCCCACACCCGGCTACTTTCTTTTGACTTCCCTCCCACCAAATCTGACCCCCCACCCCCCACCCCCACCTAACACCAACACACCACCCAACCCAGACCCCACCCCCCCACACATGCTCCCTTCACACCTTTCGTTGCCGAGCCTCTCACTTCAACTGTCGCGGTTACCCCCCCCCATTTCTCCACGGAAACGTTCTCCACAACCCTCCAGGAAAGGCTCTCCCTTCCCATTTTTTTACGTGGCTTACAAGGCGCCCTTGCCACGTGACACGGCTGACCTCTTTCCTTTCCACCCCTTTATCCTTTTTACGTCGCACGTGTTAGACCGCAATGGGCCTTCCGGTCAAAGAGATTTTTTCCAGTTTTTCTGCGTTTTTTTGACTAGCCCAAGACCTCCTTTTTCTCCTCTGATTATCTTTGCCAAACGTGTCTTCACCTATTGTCCCTACGTTCCGCGATCTGGCCCCTCTGTGAAAAGTGTACCATAAAAAGCTACGTTTTGGCCTTTTTGGAGTTACTTATAGTCAGATCTGCAGTTCTTGCGTGCCAATCTCCCCCCAAACAAATCGTCGCTTTTGACGAGGCACACTGTTTTTGCTCCGGTTCCCCTCTCGAATTTTTTGAATTCCCCCTTTATCTTTTGCCAACTTGCGGATGTCCCTCTAGCACCTCATCTCCCTTTCCCCCCTGTTTTTTTGATTTCAAAGGAAAAGGAGTGCGATCCGCTGCCGAGCCCGTCATACTTTATTTTTTTTCTTTTAGTCCTGCCGCAAAACCCTCGTCTCCTCTTCCATCTTTCCAGAATGTGCTGCCGGCAGAATCGGCATAGCGATCCGTTCTGCTCTTCCACTTTCTTCTTTTTTCGGAATGCTAGGGAGGAATGTGGCCCTCTTCTTTGAACCCTCTTTTTCCTTGCTCTTCGACTGGTTCCCCCCCCCTCCGACTGAAACTCCCGTCCGCCTACACTTCCTTACGACGCATTGTTTTCCGTTCAAAGAGTTCCTCCCTTTCTTGTTCGTTTGTACCCCTCTTTACGGCATAGGATTTTACTCTCGGATCGGCCTTTTTGGGTTCTAGGGATGCTTAGTTTCCTTCCCTAGGACATCGGCCTAGCTGTGCCTTCTCTTCCCTGGACTTATACCGTGGAAGACTAACAGCCTGCTTCCCTCTTTTTCATTTTTTTTATCTGTTTCTTTTCTGGTGGTGAAGTTTTCTGTCATCTCCTTGGGAATCGACTGACCATGCGCACGCTTCAGGTTCGGTAACGGTAAGGGACGGCGCCGAAGAAGATGGCCGCCCCCCTAGGATTTTCTGACCCTTGCGAGTACGGTTTCTTTTAGTGCCAAGGGATTTTCCCCCCTGTGCGATCTCTTCTCGCGGCTTCCAGGTTGTCCTCAAGTAGACGAAGAATTCCTCGTTGCTGCTTTAACCCTCAAGCAGCCTACGCCGAAATCCCTCCGGTCTTTGCAATACGGGATTCGTCATGACCGCGTGGAACTGTGCTCCTCCGCTTCTTACTACCGTCTTTTTGTCCCCTCGGCCTTTCGTTTTTTTTTTACCGGACAGCCCCCCGCTTTTCCTCCTTGTACTGACGACAGAGCAGTTGGGAACCCGGAGATGCAGCATTTGATTCCCCTTGCTCCTTCTTTCGTTGGGCTAAGCCGAATCCTTTCCTGCCTCCCCTACATCGACGTCTGGCTCCCGTTTCTCTTAGCTTGCTGTGTCTGCGTCCTTTAGCAACGCCCCTACTCCCCTGATCCCTCTTTACTATGAACGCGCGGTTTGTTCCTGGGCTTTGTCTTCTGCCGCTTTGAGGCAAACCTCCCCTCGGCCGCTTCTTTAGCTGAGGCTTATCCGCTCTTATATTTTTTATGTGGTACGCGTTGGTGGCGTCTTCCGTTTTTTTCTTTTATCCGACTTTCGAGCTGTTTCAGTACGTCCACAACCGTCCGGACTTACCCGGGAAGCTTTTCCCCTGCAGATATTTACCCCTCGATCCTTTTTTTATTTTTCAGCCCCCCAGCTGGTGACGTCGATGCTGAAGTTCGGGGCTGTTCTGTTCGAAGTAACTTTTCATTTTTTTCAAGTACCATTCTCTTTCCCTCCTTCCCCCTCCTTTTTTTGCTTTAACGTTGTGATCTTGAGGGCACAAGACTTCTCTTGCCCGCTCAAGGACACGAGGCCTCCCCCTAGTCTCGACGTCCCCCGTTTTTTTCTTCGATTTACCACCACTGCTATTCATCTGAATATCGGCGGAATCCTGAGGTGATTGAGAGCGTCCTCCCTTTTCCTTTTGGGTCCCCTTTTCGCTCGCTAGCTTCGCGTCCTACGCCAGACGCACTAGGCCACCTGACGGTCTCATGCCCACTTTCAGATAACTCTCTTGCTCCTCTTTGCCGATCAGGCAGCGTCTTTCTTTTTTTCTCCTGCTTGCTCACCGTTTTCCAAGACAGGTTCCGGCGGTTCACCCTTCTTCTCCTTTTCCCCCCGCTCCGCATTCGGTTTCCCTTGCCAGAAACCCATCCCCCCTCCCTCCTCCCTTTCATTCCCCTCTTGTTCAACGTACTGTCTGATCCCCCCCTCGTCAAGGGTCGAAGATGAGTCCTTCCTCCCGATTTTTTCGACGCTGATTAGCCGATGACGGTCGCTTTACCCCAAGTTTTTTATTGAGTGACTCCCACAATCCGACACTTCCTTTGCCATACCGGCAAAACTTAGGCGGGTTTTCCTCCCTACGCCCTTCCTTCCACCGTCCCTTTTTTCATTTTTTTAGGCTTCTTTTATTCTGGAGTGGGTTCCCGTCGCATCCGCCCCTGATCCTGATACGTTTTTCCCCCTCGCTCTCCTCGATCCCGGAGGCAGGATCGCAACGACTCCCGTAGAAAGCCCCGGGCCCGAATAACCCCCGTTTTGCTCTACTAATTTTCTTACTTTCTTTCTCGAGACCGCATGTGTGCTGTCTCGCTCCTTTTTTCTCGTCCGGGTGACGTCTTGACGGTGTGCGGTTTTCCGGCTTTCCTCAGCTCGTTTTCTTTCATGCTTAGTTCCCATTGTTTTTTCTCTCCGGTTGGAGATAGAAGAAGGGCTCCTTCTTTTTCTAATCCCCCCTGGCCTCTGCGATCGGCCCCGCGTCCCTCTTGAGTTCAGACTCCCTCCGCAATAGGATCTGCGTCGACCCAGCCAGGCCGACTATCTTACTCATGCCCCCTCCTTCCCCCCCGTTCCCTTCCTTTAACACCTTATTTCGTGCGCTTTTCTTTGAAAGACCGCGGCCTGCCTCTAAGCTAGTTGTAGTCGGCCCCCGTGTACCCCCCCTCCTCATTTTTCCTGCCCTCCTTCGTTCCTTTTACCTCCAAGATTCAAACGAGTGTGTTAGACAGCCTTCAATCTCTCGCTATGAGCGAGGGGTGCTCTCCTCTTTGCGCGGTTCGGTCGCCGCATTTCGCACCGGTTCTGCGCGTCGGTTCCTTGTGCGGCATTCGTCCCTCCCCTTCGGGTCGTGTCTCCCGTCCCTCGCTCTCCGTTTTCCGTTGCATCCTTATTCATCAGAAACTCTTTCGGTTTTTTTTCCAGAGCAAGTTCTTTGTGAGGATATGGCCCCCCCGCAAGAATCCTTTCCACCCTTCAATGAGGGACTCTTCCAAGGAACTCGATGTTTGTTCCCTCCGGGTTTTTTTTCCTTTCCTTATGGAGAGCATCCGGTGAATTCCTACCTTTTTCCTGTCTTCTTTTGAGCATTTGTCACGCTGTCCTATGGACATGATTCTCCGTATCTTTTTTTTAGAAGTTTTTCCTCTATCTTCCTAGCTAAAGCATTGCTACCTTCGTTCCGACGCTACACGCCCTCCAGCATGGACGGCACGACGACCCCATTGCGGAGTATCTACCCCCCGTCCCCGCGAACGGCGAGGAGCGGTTGAGGAAGGTCCCTGGTTTTTTGGTTTTTCATTTTTTTCGCAGAGTAAGTGGAATTCCCTCTCTTCTTCTTCCTCTCAGTTCTTTGGGTGCGACCAGTTGACGGTGGACCTTGACCCCGTACACCGACAGGCACGTTTGAGGCCGTCGGCATAAAGACGGCCCCTTTTTCTTTTTTGGTTTTTGATCTTGCGTTTTCCCTGGGATTTCCCAGTGCTCGCCCTTTTTGAGGTCAAGCCCACGGTGAATACGACTCTCCCTTCCTCCTCCTCCGGTTGGATATTAACCGTGGGGACCCCAGCTAGTTCCTTTTTTGTTCTGGACAACTTCAATAGGGACTACACCGCCCCTCCATCGCTTCCTTACTCTTCACTAAAAAAAGCGGTCGCGGTCCCTCGACGTCCACTTCCTCACCCCCCTCCCATGTTAGCGCTGCTTACATCGAGCCCCTCCTCTCTCCCTTTTACCTTCCTCCTGCGCACTTTTACCATAGTGCCAACACTTTTCGCTTCTGCTCTATCGTTTCCCGCATTTTTTCCTCCCGTGTGGCCCAAATGGGCGGCGGCGTGCCCCCCCAGCGATGCCATGATTCCCTCTTCGTCGGGACCTCCTTCGGAAGTCCGGACTTCCCCAATTTTCCCTTTCTCGTTCGCAAGCTTGAGAATCGCGATGCACCCGCTCACTATTTGTACCTTTCCGATTGGCCAGCGACTGTTCGCGTGACCCAATCTTTTTCGACCCTTCCGTTCCAAAAAGGTCGGTCTTTTTTTCTCATCTGGGAGTCCCGGTCCGTTCAGCCGCCCTACGGGTAGGGCTTCCCCTTACCGAGGACCCCTTAGAAGACCCTCCGCCCCGTGAAAAGCAAGTTCTTCGTCCTTTTTTTCCATAATTGTTGCCTACTTGCTTTTTTCCCCTATAGACATCAACGCGTGGCTGATCGCGGGATCAGCCCCCCCGGCGTGCAGATGCTGCTTTCACCAGGAATCGACCGCTCCAGTAGTTAAAGCCTCCCCCCCTGTTAGACTTTCCGACATTCGGATCGAAACCGTGGCACGTTCGGCAGCCTCGCTTTTCTCCGTCTCGAGCGTATGAGCGTCCCCACCCCCTCGGTTCCTGTTTTTCTTCCTTTAGGAGACGATTGTGGCTGAAGACCCCCCCTTTTCCCTCAAACTAACTTGGAAACAGAAATCCTTGTCCGCCATTCCGGCATGAAGGTCCTCCCCGGATGTTCTTTCCCAGTTTGACGCCCCGGTGCTTAGGTCTAGGTAGCGTGCCTGAACTTGGTGATGGCTCTGCAGTGACGGATAGGGCCTTTGTGGGTTTTGCGTTTGCGACTTATCGATTTGCGTTCTTTTTCCTCCCTCCATGGCGAGATAAGCCTGATCATACTCTTTCTCCCTTTCCTCCTCGAGTACTTGGTACGATCTCCAATCCGGCGTCTACTTCATCTGGCCACACTTTTTGTGAAACTCTTCTTTTTCTTCCCCTAAGCGAGCGGGTCCGAAGCCAAGGCGCACCCTCAAGGCCCATTTAAGACGCCGAGGCGTAGCCCCCCTGCGAGACGCACACCGGTTATAAGGGAAATCTTGGACTCCTTCCCCCTTTTGACGTTTTCGACCAGGATTGCCCCGTTTCAGGGAGGTCTTGCGCTCATGCCTAATGATAGGAGAGCTTTAGGATTTAGTGAAAGACTGCTCTCCTTTTCTTTTTTTTTTTCTCTACACTCGTCCTCCTTCCCGCCCTCCCCAAACTTTTCACCCGGTTCGTCAGACAAGAGCGGGATGCTACGTATTGCAGACCCCCCTCCCAACATTTCTTTTTCTTGCGTCCGACTCGGGGACACCTATGCCGGTTACTCCAGTTTTTTCAGGGGTCAGGAAGCCCTGCGTCGATGTCTGACCTTTCGCAGAATGAGTCATCGGCGCCCGCTTGATCTCGTCTGCTTCTTCCCCGTAATAATTTACGCGATCTGCACCGAGCATGGCATTCTTGCGCGCCGACTCCTATCCCCGATTCCCGGACGATTCCTTGAAGCGCAGGGACATCCTTACAGGGAGCCGAGGCGGAGCAAAAAAGATACCCTCTTTTTTTTTTTTAAACTTGGATCTTACTCCCTTTTCTCCTTTTTGCTTTCGCATTTTTTGGGCCGAGTAGCCCGGTATCTGGTCTTTTTTTTCACGCTCTCGAGATTGACGTTAAGTCCGCCCATTTTCGCTCCCCGAGCCGCTTCTAATCACCCCTGTTCCGCCTCCTCCTGGTTATCGACAAAAACCAGCTTGGGGTGACGTCGGTTCTCAGCAGGATGCTCGGTCCTCTCTACGTTGCGCCAGCCCCTACGCCAAAGTTACCTCTCTCTCCACTTCCTTTTAGAGGCTTTTTTGGCGATCCTTGCTGGCAGTGCAACCTTAGCCCCTCCGTGATCCCCTCCTTCGACCGCAGACTCCTCCGTTCCCCCCCCCTGCGTTTTTTGATCCCCACATTGCTTCGCTGGAAAAATATCCTTTGCTTCCATTTTTTTTTTCTTTTGAGTCAATTGAAGGTGCCGCAAATTTTTTCTTGTTCCCTTTTCTGAGTCCCCCCGCCATCTACCGAGGTACTCAGGCCACAACAATTTCAGGTTTTCCGATAGCGCATGGGTCGGATTCCCCTCTTTTTTCCCCTCGGGTAGCTTGCCCTTTCTCTTGATCGGTTTCGGTCTTGACACAGCCTTCTCCCCGGCGCGTTCAAGCCCCCGCGGCATCTGCCTGATTCGGCATAAAAATTCCTGAAAACGAGAATGCAAGCATGCCGGGCCTCCTCCTATTTTTTCCCACTCGGTCAGGATTCGCTGTCTCTCTCCCGCCTCAACCTCCTTTTTTGGATAGCCTTCATTTGCTCAGTGTCGGACCTTCTACGAAGGTCGTTTCTCTTTTTTTCCTTCTGGTCTGCAAGGTTCCGCGAGTCTTTCACTTGTGAAGGATGCCCTCGCGGCCCACAGTTTTCCCCAGCCGTCGGTCATTTTCCGACGGTTTGAGTGGCAGCAGAGGACGTGCTTTTCTTTTCTTCTTTTTTTCCTTTTTGATTGAACGCCTGAACGCTCGCGGCCCTATCTGATCCATTCCTCTCCGAGAGGCAGGATTGTCCCTTCTTTTCTCATATTTTGATCCCAGCTGTGCACTCTCCTAATACCTCTCCACGGAGTGACTCTTTAGATCCTCTCGTACCCTCTCAGTGTGCGAGCCTTGAGTCCATTCCACGTTGCTGAGTATGACTGTGTTTCAGTTCATGTTCGATTCCGGATTGAGGGCCTTCCTTCCTTGCTCGTGTTCCCCCCACTTTTTCGGACACAGATTTAATCGCCCGGTTCCCTTTCTACGAAGGCTGACGGCCCTTGTAGCCGCCTTCCTTCGTCGATCATTGCATTCCGATGTCCTATTCTTCCGACTCTTCTCAATCTTTTTGAACGCCCCCACCCCCGAGGGCTTTCCGATTCACTGATATGCATCATGAAATTTCCCTGCTTTTCCCACGCTGCCCGTCACTCTGACGTCCTGCTGAACTATTTTACTTTACCTTTTTCTTCGGAACTTATGATTATCAGTTTTCCAAGGTCTTTTTGCACTGTCTATCCCAATAGTTCGGGCCCCGCGGCGCTCCTCTCAACGCTTCCCGGGGACCTCTATACTTGCAAGCTCCTTCCCTTCTTTTTTTTCTGCTGGAGATTGAATTCGTCTTCCTCCCTCCCCGACTTTTTTTTTTTTGCGTCCGGCGACGTTTTTCTGGCGGCTGTAATATGGCCTTCATCTTTCCCCCGATCGTTCTTCCCGGCCCTCTCCTGCCGTTTCGTTGCTGATCCGAGGCTTCCAGTCCCTTTCTGTCCCTCTCTTCGGGGCCTCCGTTTTGAATTTCAACGGCCTGATGGTCTGTGAAAGAATCTTAGTTCTGACTCTCCAGTTAGATACCTTGGTCTCTTCCCATTGTCTTCTCCGAGACTTTGTGCGAAGCTTGTCTTCCCCCTTTATCTGCGTCTCCCTTCGGTGCTCCAAAGGGTTGCCTTTCAGCTTCGTGGGAGCAGATTTTTCCACGCTGCCATTTCTCTGCCCATCAGAGCATTTTATCCGGTGAGAATTTTTTCCCCGCGATCATCTTCCCTTGACTTTTCTCTTGATCTTTAGTTCAAAGCAGCTGACCCGCCGTCATGGTAGCGCTGACCGTCCCGCCTTTCTTTTAACTTTTTCTTCCTTTCGACTTGGAAGCTTCTTATCTTAAGCGCTCTGGGGACTTTTTTTCCCCCTCATTCGAACGCGAACTGCGAAGGTAGACTTGCCCTAGGGCGAGCTGTTAAGAATGAATGTTCTTCAGTCAGCTTTTTTTTTGAAAGTTTCTTTTTTACGTACACGCTTTTTCCCCCCTCTGAAAGGCACCTTTTTCGAGACGCGAAGCAGGTCAGCTGATGTTGTTTTTATTCAAAGTTTTTTTTTAGAAATGACGAACCCAGTTCTTTCTTTTGATCTACAGTTTTTTGTATTT
>Ga0179593_1660020_pt1 | contig 10630 bp, 24 predicted proteins | sample CZODoug2_1_08_16_FD_185931 | JGI IMG/M metagenome (GOLD analysis project Ga0179593, IMG submission 185931) | Vadose zone soil fungal communities from Angelo Coast Range Reserve, California, USA - CZODoug2_1_08_16fungal (PacBio error correction) | ecosystem: Environmental > Terrestrial > Soil >... | reverse complement strand
CTGGATAATAATGCCCTTCTTTCTCTGTGCCCTTCTTTCCCTATAATGGTATATAACTGCCCCCTGAGCGGTGCAAGATGTTCCTTTTCCCTCCATAAGGTTAAAACGGTATAGCTTCCTCCTTTTCCCCAATTTTCCAAGAAGAAGGTCTTCTTTTTCCACATTGGTCTGTTTATTCCTTTTGTGTGGGTGTGATGTGGGTGTTTTTGTCTATGGTTTATTCTGGCGTGTATATATCCTTTTTCATTGATAGTCGGTTGCCCTTGTGTTTTTGAGTGAATGTTTCTTTTCAGTACAGAGGGCTGTCCATTCTTATGGAACTTTTGAATGTCCCTTTTTAGAGCGGGATTCGTTTTTCTTTCTAGAGTTTTTGGGGTAGTTGATTTCCCACAATTTTGTCCTGTCCTTTTTTTTGTTGAATCTTACCGATCCTTTTTCCTTCCCATGTTTTCTTAAAGTTTTTTTTTTTTTCTCTACTATTTTAATCCTCCTCCGTTTTTTTCTTTTCTTTTTTTCTATATGGTAACCACCCACCAATGTCCCCTCCATTTTTGGGCCCCCCAACCACAACCCCCCCTTCCCCCTTCTCCGGGTAAGAGTCACACCCCCCCGAGAGTGGAATAACATCTAGCAATAGTGGAGAAATTTCCTCCTTTTCACGCTACGGGAGAACTCCCATCCCTCTTTCCTTTGTTTTTAAAGAATGCCACAGGTAACCTAATCCTCCCTCTTTAACTGAGACACACCCTTTCGAGAAGAAATGCACAGCCCCCCCCCCCCCTTTTCACAACAAATCCCCCCCCCCACCCCCCTCTCCCCTTGACCCCCCCCCCTTTACACCGATCCAAACCCAACTTGCACACCCAAAAAACCCGAATAGAAAAGGACAGAGACACCCTTTTCCCTCTGCGAAACACTCCTTTCCCTATCCCCCCCCCCCAGTGTTCATCCTTTTTTCAAGTAGGAGCGGCCCCCCCTTCCCGTACAGAAGAGACTTTTCGATAACATCTAGGATTCCCCTCCCCCCCTCCCAAAGAAAATTCTGGAGCCACAATGCTTCCTTGCTCTGAACACCGAGCAGGCTGCTGCTCGTACTAACCTGACCAGTCAGGCCTCATCCCCCCGCAAAAACTTTTCCCCCTTCCCACTTCCCCGCCCTTTCTAGTCCCCCAACTTCCCCCCCCCTTCCCAACACACTCGCTCCCCCTTCTCCCTAGGAAACAGCAGAGTACACCTTCCCCCTCTACGAAGAAGATACTTTCATCCAAAAGGTGTCTCTCTCAGTCCACCCACCTCCTCCCCCCCAATTAAGATTCCTCTCTCCAGTAACCCCCCCCCCCCCTGAAAGAACTAATCTGCAAGAAAGCGTGGTAGACCTCTCCCCCCCCCAAAGCTTAATCTCCCCTCCCCCCCCCACCATCCCGTTGGGCATAATACCCCCTTCCATCCTACGGGGGGGCCCCCCCCCCTCCCAACCTCCCCCCCCCTTTTCCCACCCACCTTCCCCCCCTCCCCCCCCCGAACAGAAACCCTCCCTCCCCCCCACATGTCCCGGTCCGGGGGCTGCCAGTCCCCTGCTATGGAAGGATTTCCCTCCCCCGGAACGCCATTACATCCCCCTTTTCCACTTCTCAAGATTCCCCCACACTGCTCCGAAAAAGGGCGATCGCCCCCGCTTTAGCCCATCACAAAATCTGCCCTTTCCTTTTCTCTCAAAATGACCTCACAGACGTCAAACCCCCCAGTCCCCCCCCTCTTGCCCCCCCCAAACCACCCGCCTCCCCCCCTTTCTTTAGGACTACCACCCCCCCCTCTCCTGTGCAGCACCTTTTTTTTCCACACCAACAGTTCCCCTCTCCCCAACCTCCCCCCCCAATCCTGACACTGTCCCCTCTCCTCCACTTTTCCCTTCCCCCACAGTATAACAACCTTCCAGATAAAAAGAAGAGTCGATTCTCTCCCCTGACTCAAACCCCCCCTTTTTCCCTTCCTTCTTTTTTTTTTTTGTTGTCCCTATTTTCCCCCCCCTTGTTGAGTCGTTAGGACTGCTTTTCCTCTTCTTTCTCTCCTGCGGGGTTTCTGCCTGGCCATTGCAAGCAGGTGCCTCTTCCTTCTTGGTGTTGTTGTTTCTTTTCTGTTTACCTTTGTTTTTCCCTTCTTGTATGCAGGCGATGTCTTGTGGTAGTGTTTTGGTGTTTAGATTTTTTTGATCTGTAGTTGCGGTCGTTTCTTCCTTTCTTTAGTAAGTCATCTTTTATGAGATTATCTTCTTTGGTTATGTGCAGGCCTTGACTAGAGAATTGTACTCATTTTTTTTCCCCTTTTTTTTTTTTTGCGGTAGGTTTTTATTCCCCCTTCGTTATTTCTCGGGACTGCATCCCCCCCCTGGAAGTGTTAATAAGGTTTTTTCTGGAAGCAAAAGTACACCTTTTCCTTTCTTTTTCGGATTCTTCTTCGATTAGCCATTTTTTCTTCCCCCTGTGAGGAGGGGGGGGCAGGTAGGGGTCCTGGACCTAAGGACCCTTCTTTTTTTTTTTTGTACGGGTTTTTTTTTTTTTCCTGTTATTGTGGAGTGCACTCTTTTTTTTTCCTTTTTTTTGATAGATCGGCTTTTGAGATTGATCTCAACCTTCTTTTTCTTTCTTCATTGTGGTTTTGGTTTAGTTTTACCTCTTTTCTGGTCATTATTATCATTTTGGAAGCGTTCCTGTGATGCTCTTTTAATCTTCTTTTCTTTTTAGTTTCATTGTCCTATATCCAGACTAGATGGAATCTATTTTTTTTTTTTCCCTTGTATATTATCTGCTTCTTTCGCAGTGGTTGGTTGGTTCCCCCTCGTCTTTTTTCATTTCCGGATATCTTCAGGACTCCCTTTTTTCCTCTATGATCATCTTATTGAGAATACTGCCTTTTTTTCCCCCCGGATGTGTATTCTCTTTCCTCTTTCAACTGATGTTTTCCTTATGGAAAGAACTGCTGCCGCCTTCTTTCCCCCCAAATCTAGGAAAAAGCTGTGCCCTTCTTTCGGCTTGTAAAATTCTTTTACTCTCTTCTTCTCTGATTGTTTCTTTTTTTGTGGGCATGTGGGGGTGTGGGTCTTCTGGTTTTTCTACCGAGGTTTTGAAGCCAGTCGAGTGTTTTTTGAGTTTTTCCTTTTTTTTGATTGCATTCTCTCGCGTATCAGATGTGCCTCTTTAGTGTGTATCAGTCTTTCTATTAGGGACCTTGTTGGTCCTGGCCCTTTTCGAGCTTGACTACCTGTTGTGTATTTACTATTTGTTTGGTGTTCGTGCAGATCGAGTGGGTCCCCTCCATTCTTTGTTTGGGTGTGAATCTTCCTATCGTTTTTGCCGTTTTGAAAATGTTTCTTAACTTTTTTTTCCCCCCCTCTCTATATCTTTTTACTCCCCCTTTGAGATCGCCTTTTTTACCCCCCCACCTGAAGAAACCAGGGTGCCCCCCCCCACCTTCTCAGCGTACTTTTTAAATAGAGAGAATACACCCCTTTTCCCTTCTAGCCATTATTGTATCACTTCCCTTCCACTGCCCCCCCTTTCGACATAACAAAATTCCCTCCTGCTCGAGCTGGAAATGACCCCCCCTTAGGTGGAAAGAATACGAATTCTTTCCTCGTAAACACCTCTCCCAAAGGCCTCCGAAGATTTTTTCACGTTGAACACCCACAAACCGCCCCCCAAAAAGAATATTTCCTCTCGATACCCAGGACAGAGTCTGCCCCACCCCACCAACACCCCCCCCCCCCTGAAACACAACCTTCACCCTTTCCTTTCCATAGACCGCTCCTGTGAAAGTCCCCAAATTTTACATCTTTCCTTCTCGATTGGAAAGTGGCCTTTCTTTTTTCTCTGGAAAATTCTGCCCCCCCATCCCTTTTTTTCACCCTTCTTCCCGAAGGATTTCCCCTCCTTACAATGGCCAAGGTCTCCTTTTGGGCAGAGGGAGGATCCTCTTTTTTTTCCCCCCAAGAGCCGGCTGCCCCCTGCGCCTAACTGACCGCCGTTTTTCCTCCCCCTTTTGTCACAACCCCCGTCCCTGTGTCAAGAACGCATTTTTTTTTTCCCTGCCGAGAAATATCCCCCCCCCACACATAGAACCCCCCCCCCCCCCCTCTTTTTCCTGGATAGCAGGACTTTTCTTCTTTCAAAGGCCCAAAGTAGAAGAAGACCTTCTCATCACAATTTTCCCCCTGTCCTTCAACCATCTGATGTCCAATTACCGCGAAGCTCCCCCCCCATGAAGACCAAAAGAGACTTCCCCCCCCCTTTTTCGCCCCTAGCCCTGTTCCCCCCATTTACACCCTTTTTCCTTACTCCAAAACTACATCCTGCCCACTTTTCCCTAACCTCTAACACAAATTCCCCATACATCGAAGCAGAAAAGCCATCTCCCCATGTAAGACTTTTTTCTTCCTCCCCCCACCCCTTCCCCTTGCCTTCAAAAGGAACGGCCACTTAGACCAAACAACTTTCCCTTTACCTACACACCCCCCCCTTCCCCCCCCTTAGTAAAAGCTTAGTCATCTTCCCCATTCGGCCTGCCATTTCCTATCATCTCATAAAAGATTTCTTCCCTAACACCTTAACAGACGTTCCCCCCCACAATACCCCAAACTTCCCCTCCCAACATCACCCCCCCTTCTACTACCAATCCAAACCATCCTCCTCCCCAGAGGACCCTCCCCCAAAGGTAAGCTTTCCTTTTTTTTTAAAACCCTACCCCTCCCCAAATACCACGTCCATTTCTTTTTAAACTTTTTTTTCACAAGTATAAACACCCCCCCCACGAACCTTCCACCCCCCTCAGGTCCTCTTCGATTTTTCCCTTCTTCCACGCAGTCCTTCCCGACTCACACAAGTTGGACCTTTCGTGTAAGCCTCTTTTTTGTTGTTTTATCGGCCCCCCAACTGGTTTATTCTTTTTATTACGTGGCCTTCTTCGACCCCTTTGATAGTTCCTGTTGTTCTGGGTCCCTGGTATTTGCCGGCCAGGTTGGAAGATTTTTCCGGGGTCAGTATTTTTTCCTTTTTTGCTTCGAGTAAGGGGGGTATGGGTACTTCTTCGGGTGTCTGTAGGTCAGTAGTTTTTTTTTTTTCTCCGGTTTTCCTGTAGGGAATTATGTATTTTTTTCGTATGTTTACCGTTAGTCCCATCTTTTATGAGATTATATTTCTTGTGTCGTGCAGGCCCTTTCAGAGGAATAGAGCTTTTACCCCCTTTTACGATGAGTGTTGGGGTAGTCTTCCATTTGTTTTTTCCCCTAGTCATGTCGTCTTCAAAGAGGAAGTGTACCCCTTTTTTTTTCTTCCCACGTACGTTACCTTTGGTTGCCTTTTCGGTAGCCTAGGTCATTTTTCCTCTTTTGAAGGTTTCCCTTAGGTTCACTCTTTTTTTGGGTAGCCTTTTCCAGTTGTGGATCTATTTCTTTTTGGCAATGTCTCTCCCTTTTGACATTTCTATTGTCTGTTTCCCCTGTTTGTGGATGTTTTTGGTTTCGGTAATTGTAGTATACAGGCTTTTTCTTTTCCCTTTTTTTCCTTGTCTCGACTTTCTCCTCCCCTTTATACTTTTCGTTTTCCTTTGACTCTGTAATGACTCGGAGAATCGATTATGTGGGGGTTTTTGATAGTCATGGCTCTGTTCGTGCTTTTTTTTTTCAGTTGTTTGTTTTTTCCCCCTTTTCTGAAGGCCGACTGTTTGTTTTGCCTTCAGCCGGCTATGTGTCTTTCTATGAAAATTTTTCCCTTCCTGGGCTTTGACTTCTTCCTAGAGGTATCTACTCCCCTGTGATGGGCAGATTTTCCTCCTTCTCCATCACGGCTTGAAGATCTACTTCCCTCTGGAAAAATATGTGAACATTTTTTCCAATGAGTTTCACATAGGGTCTGCTTTTTTCTTCCCTTGTGTTTTGTTGGGTCCTGGTTTTGGGTGGAGGGGATTCTTTCTCCCTCTGTATTCAGATTTTCCTCCAGTCTAGTCTTTTTTGTGTTCCGGTGTTTTTATTTGAACTGTTCTCTTTTCAGAGGGTGTGTCTTCCTGTACCTATCCTTGTTCGAACCTGTGGCTTGCTTTAGTAATTTTTTAGGATACATGTGTGTTGTCCTTTTTTTTTTTTTTGGTTAGAGTTCTCCCCTTGTGGGCTTTTCTCGTCGTTTTGGTGTGTGAATTTCCTTTTCCCCTGGTTTTGAATTGGTTTTTCCTTATTATCTTTTCCTCCCCCTTCTCCTCCCCGCATAGATGTTACCACTTCTCCCCACCAGGGGCCCCCCCCCCCCCCCCCTTCCCCCCAAAGGATCGGTCTTTCCCCCCACTACTCCCCACTTTGATGGCCCCCCTCCTTCCTTGCTCACCCCAACCCGAGCCATAAAAAAGGTATCCTCCCTTTTTCCCCCTGACTAATTCCAGGTACCTAATAAGAATATGCACGCCCTTCTCAAAAAAACTCTTCACCTTCCCTTTCCCTGAAAAGGGAAAATCACCCCCCAAGCCCACCCCCCCCTCTCCTTATTTCCCGCTATACCAGAGTATCCCCCCTTTTCGCCACCCCCCCTGCACCCAACCCCCCCTTCCACAGAAATCGCCCCGGACAAGGCGTCTTTTCCCCTGAAGTGGAAAGACGACCTTCAAAAATTTTCAAAGATGGAGTCTTCTCTCTGGACAGTCTTTCTCGTTTTTCTGCAGAGGTTCCCTCTTCCACAATCCAGGTGTTGGTTCCCTCTTCTTGAGGAAATTTCCCCCATCATTAAAAGCCAATTTTCTTTTTTTTCATCCTTTCATGGAATGATTTCTCTCCCCCAGGTCTCGCCTACTCCTTTTTCCTTCCCGACAGTCCAGGCCTCATCCCTTTGGTCCCCCACAAGCAACCCTTTTCCAATTAAAAACATAGCAGAGCCCCCCTCCCCCCCCCCCCAAACACAAATCCCCCCCCCCTCTCCCCCCCTTCTCTTCGAGTACCCCACCCCCCCCCCCCACACACACAACCCCCCCCTCCACGTCCCCAGTAGACGAAGCCCCTCACAAGGTGACCTCAAGTTTCTCCCTTCCACCATACGGCGAAGCCAATTCTCTCCTCCCCAACAACCACTCTCCCTAAAGACGGAGGCCCCTTTTTTTCTATCCCTTCTCCGTACACCAAAGCCCTACAAGTGCTACTAAAAAAACTTTTCCCTCCCTTTTTCCTTCCCAGTTTTTTCCCTTTTTTCCCTCCTTAACACTAAATTCCTTTTCCTCTCCTCTCAAGAACAGCAGAAACATCCCCCCTTTCCCCGGCTTTTCTGAAGACACACCTATGTGAATGAAGTGCCTTCCCCCGAATGCCCTCTCCCCCCCCATGGGACCTTCCTCCCCCTTCCCCTACCCCACCCTCTTCCCTCACCATGAGTAAAGCCCCGAATGAGATGCATGCACCTCCCCCCCCCCCCCTCGCAAAACTCCCTTTTCCTCCCCTCTGGAGGCCCTATTTTCCCTTTTTCCCCCCACTCACACACTTCCCTCTTCCACTAAGACAACACATCCCCCCGACGGACGACACCACGCCACCAACCCTTCCTTCATCACAGTCTTCCCCTTTTCCCCCCCCCCCCCTAGGTGTACAACCCTTACAAATTTCCCCAAAAGAACCATCCCCCCCCCCCCCATACTTCCCTTTCCCCCCCTTTCCATGACAGTCCCCCCCCCCCCCCTGTACACAAAAAACGCCACCTCCACCGTAGGTTTGATTACCCGACTCTTCCTTGGCCTTCCTTTAAACGGACCCACCCCTTTGGACATAAGGATTAGGGTAAGAAGACCCTTTTGGGGGAGAGAGTCTGATGTCCAAATTGGTGCGCCTTTAGGACTGCGGTGCTCCATAATATGATGGGTTACTTCCTTTTTCTTTTCGTTTTTGTTTTGTCTTTTGCCTGGCACATTTCCCCTTTTCCCAGTGGAAGTAATGGTGTTTTTTTGTTCAGGAAGTCTTCCTCTTTTACAGGTTTTTGATTCCTCTGTTGGAGTTTAGTAGGGTTTTTTCCTTTTTTCTCTATTGTGTTGATTGACTTCTGTTGATGTTCCTATGTAGCTTTTTTTCTTCTATGATCGGTTATAGTTTTTGTCATTCCCTTCCCCTTTTTCTCTTGACCCTTTCTCTTTTTGGAGGTCTCTGGAGAATTTACCCATTTTTTTGTATAGTAATGTCGTTCTTTTTCAAAGAAGGAAGTGTACTCCTTTTTCAGCCCCAAGTCCATCCCCTTTTATGCTTATGTATTCTTCTGTTTCTTGGAATGTGACCTGTTTGCTTCTTTGTGTAGTATTTTCCCTTACTTAGGGTCATCTCTTTTTCTCCCCCACTTGTAGGCTTTTCTTCCTCTTGGAGCCCCCCTTTTTCTTTTTTTCGTCTTAAATGGGTTTTGTTTTCTTTCCCTTTCTCGGTACCTTTTTTTCAGGATGGGTGGAAGAGTGTTTCGTCCCCATCTGTACTTTTTTTTCTCTCTTTTATAATTTTTAGGTTACCGTTTCCTTCTAGTCATGATACTCCTCTGATTGTGGTGGGGTATTTTTTTTTTATTCTTGCGATGTTTCCTTTCTTTCCTTTGGGTGCCCTTTGTTACCCCCTCTTTTTAAGGAGAGCTTTTATTCCTGATACAGGAAGGCCTTCCTTCTATGGTTAATATCCTTTTTTCTCTATACCCGTCTTTGAGGATTTGTCTCCTTTCCCTCCTAGATGGTATATAAGTACATAAATGATGAAGATACCTTTTTTCTTCTCCTCTCCCCAGTAGGATTTCCCTTTCTTCCCGGTCAAATGGGTAGACTGTCCTGTAGATATTTTTTTTTAAGTTTTTGTTTGGTGTGAAGCGTGGGTCTTTGGTGAGGTGTCCCTTTTTTTCCTCACATCTGTAGGTTTAATCATTAGGGTTTTCTTTTGTGTGAGGTTTATGGGACCTGTTGTTTCAAGTTATAAGAGTTTCTTTTGTTCTACTTCTTTAGTACCCTTTCCCTTGTTGAAGGCTAGTTAGTCCATCATCGAGAGGGTTTTGTGTATGTGATAGCGTTTTTGGGTTTTTCCCTCTTTCCTTAGATTCCCCATTGATTCTGGTAGGTGGTTGTTCCTCTTAATTGCCGTGTTGCACATGGGTTTTTTTTTGTTCCCCCTATTTACACTCCCCGTTTTTTTTTTTCTATAGAATCTATTATGGACCCCCCCCCCCCCCTTGAAGAAACCCTTTTTTAAACACATGGATCGAGTAATCCCCCCCCCCCCCCCCCTTCTTTTCCTACCCTGGCTTCCCCTTCTTTGAGACCTTTCCCCCCCCCACCGACACGATTTCTCACCCCTTATCTGGCAAGGACTTAACAGCTTCCCCCCTCCTACCCGACTCCGCACTCCCACCCCTCTTTCCCTTGATAAGCGTTTAGGCAAAGTTTCCCCAAAACCCTCAAACCCCCCCCTAATAGACTCCCCCCCCCCCCCCTTCCCCCTAGTAGAAACCAACACCACAACATGCCCCCCCCCCCCCCCCCTTCACCACACTCTTTCCGACTCCCTCCTTTTTTAAAAGAAGTGGACAGTCTCCCCCCTTTTCACGATGGGTAGCCTTCAGTAGAGATTTTCCTTCGTACAGAAGATTCCCCTTCTGGAGACATTCCCCTTCTTCTTCCCAGAAGGTAATTAACCTCCCTCCAATTGCAAGCCCCCTAATGGGATATGGATGATCATTTTTTTTCCCCCCCCTTTTTTGTCACGGTTCCTCCCCTATAGTGACCATTTCCTCCCCTCGAGTGGTAACACACAATCCCCTCCTCCCTCCCAGTGACAACTTACCTTCAAAAAGGACAAAATAGACCCCCCCCCGATCAAATCTCTTTTTTCCCTCCCAGAGTCCACTTTCAAGAAAAATAGTCCTCAAGATACCCTGCTCAGAACACATTTGCCTTCCCCCCCCATGGAAACTCCTTTCAACCCCTTTTCAGAAAGATTCCCTAGGATGAGAGCCCCCCCCCCCCCCCCCCTGAAGAATAAAAGTCTCCCTTTCCCCCTTCTAGAACTTTTACCCCCCCCCCCCCCCTCCCCCTCCCTCCTAGATCCACAACTTCCCCCTTTTCTCCTCAAAAATACCCCGGTAACAAATCCCTCCTTCAACCTCCTCCCCCTGCCACATTCCCATACACCCGAAAGAAGAAACAATCCCCTCCCCCCCCCCTGTAAAGTTCCTTTGTGCTTTCCCCTTCTACTTAGCCTTTTTCCTTCAGTGCCTCCATTAATTAAGCCCCTTCCCCCCAAACAACGTCTTTTCCCATCTTCCTACCATCTCCGAAAAAAGGAGTTTTCTTCCCTTCTTTATAAACACTCATGCTCTGCCCTTCCCAAACGACCAATCCTCCCTCTCCTGACACATCCCTCCCCCCCGCCTTCAAACAATTTCCCCCCCGATCAACACATCACGCTAAAAAACCTTTCCTCCCCCCCCTCGCCTTTCCTCCTCGTCCCTTCCCCCACAGAGTCCTCAACACAGACCCCAATAATGACACTCCCCCAACGTTGAATCCTTCCCAAATAACAGTTCATACCCTCCCACAACCCACGCAGGACAGATAAATCTTTCCCGCGTCCTAAAACGACCTCACCCCCTCC
>Ga0179593_1647839_pt1 | contig 10630 bp, 12 predicted proteins | sample CZODoug2_1_08_16_FD_185931 | JGI IMG/M metagenome (GOLD analysis project Ga0179593, IMG submission 185931) | Vadose zone soil fungal communities from Angelo Coast Range Reserve, California, USA - CZODoug2_1_08_16fungal (PacBio error correction) | ecosystem: Environmental > Terrestrial > Soil >... | reverse complement strand
CTCCCGCGCCGAAGCACGATGGTCATGCTTTCTCCATCGCGCCAGCCACGGATCTCTCTCTCCTTTGTGCTGAGGAGCGGTTGATGTGTTGACCCCCCTCCTTTTGTCTCCGGGCTACCCCGACGTCCCCCCGGCACAAGGTCTGGGTCACTAATTCTTCGCCCGGAGTTCGCATTCCTGCCTTTTTTCTTCCCCTCAGAAAACTCGGCGACACCTCGCCTTCGATCTTTCATGGCTCTTCTCGTGCTGCTTGAGTCTCCCTTTTGGACGTTTTACTTCACCCCCTGGAATTCGTTCTGGCGGTCTGTTTTCTGGATGGTTTGCAGGGTGTTTTGCTTTTTTTGTGCGCGCGGACATTGACTGTTGGCATAGTCTTTTTTGCAGGTATCCGCTTTCTCCTTTAAGAAGCGGTGCGAACTCTTTTTTTCCTTTTCCTCGATCCTGCCAGGGAGTGCGGTTTGTTGTCCCTTGCGCGTGATCGGCTTTTCCTTTGCCGGTCGATCATTCTTCCGTCTGCTTTCCGGCTAATGCTTTTGAGAGATAGTTTGCGATTCTCCCTGGTGGAAGGCCCTTTCCTTTCCTCTTACTTTTCAGATTCCTTATATACTGCTTTCTTCCCGAACAAGTATCCGCCTCGCATCTTTCTTTTCCGACGATTCTCTGTGCCCTCTTCCTTCCAGCGGCTGCGTTTTCGCATTTACGTGTTCCCTTCCTGCGGGTACCATGTCTACCTTTCCCCAAGATTAACTCTCCCTCGCCGTTCCTTCTCGAAGGAAGCATCCATCCTTCCTTTCTCGTTTAAGCTAGGTGCCTCTTTCGCCCAGATTCCCTCTTGGGTAAGTCATCGTTTCGCTATGCTGTACGTTTTTTCGAGTATGTCCCCATCGCAAGGATTCTCTCTTTGCAATGGTAAGACTTTCATACCTTTTCTCCCTTTGAGGACGATACCCCCGCCCGTTCCCTTTCGTCTTTCAAGATTCCCCCGGAAACCCCTATTTTTTTTTGTGAAGGGCCCCCCCCCTTCCCCGAGAATGGAGTGGCTCAGTTTCCTCCCCCTGCTTTTCAAGATGAAAGTTGGTTCTGATTCGTTCCCCCTTCCTCCCACTGCGTTTTTGGTTCGGAGTGCACCTTTTAGTGCCGCACGATGGGTTTTCCTCTTGGGCGAGTGCACCCTCTCATACCATCGCATTTTTTTTCCTGGACTCCTCACTTTCTCGGGTCAATGAATCGCCTTCTTATTGTTCGGCGACAGACTCGACACTCCTTCTTCTCCCGCGATGGGGAGCGTTCTTTAATTGGTGGATACGGATGGCGGGTACCTTCCCCCCCTTTCGGCCCAGTGTGACGACCCGATACTCTCCCCGTCGATTGCTATGACGAAAAGGCACATTCGACCCCCTCTTTCCTGCATGGCAACAATGCCCAACAGCCCCCTCTCCCCGGCGAAGAGCACGCCCTCCCCCCCTTTTTTCCCCCAACTGCGCACATCATCCCTTTAGACCGTGCTGCGCCTTCCTCACCTCAGCGCTCCGGAGATAGTCTGAGTAATGAGATACCCCTTCCCCCTTTCAGGCGATTTGACAGCGCCCCCCTCTTTTTCTTTCTTAGAGGAAAACGCTCCGATGAGGCAGTCGAACGCCGTCTCTCCCAACGCGGCGGCCCTGCTTTTTCCTTTACTACCTCCTCCTTTGTGTGTTGATCTTCTTCTTTTGCCTTTGCGAGCCGAGATAGGGTAGGCGTGTCCTTATATTCCCCGTCCCCCCTTCCGAGGAAACACTCTGTGCCCTCCTTTCTCCTGAACTTGGTGGCGCTGTAGCGCCTTTTCTTCGTTGAGGCCGCCTTTCCTCAAGGTCGGCATTAGAGATGTCTGTTCTCTGTTGCTGCGTGCGCGGCGGCTGCTTTAAGTCGTTATAGCAAAGTGAATTGTTGCCATGGCTTCCATTTGTGCCCCTCTCTTCGGTTCACCGGCGTCTTCCTGATAGTGCGTACAATTCTTTCCCCTTCAACTGTGCAGAGGGTTTCCTTTTATTATCAACAATGAACCCTTCCCCGAGTTTTTCTTTCCAGCCTACCAGACGCTTTTTCCCATTAGTCTGGATTTCGAGAGTCGTTTCCTCGATGCCTTGACCGATTCCCTAGACGTGAACGAGGAGTCGCCTCCCCCTTCTCCTCTTAATGTAGATCTTGTCAGCCGGTTCTCCCTCCCCCCCCCCTTTAACGCCCTTGCCAAATACGACCCTTTCCCTTTCTGCGGATTACGTTTCTCCCCCCTTTAATCTTTACTGGCGTCCTGCCAACTGCATTCGCGGGTCTCATATTCCCGGTCCCGTTAGATGAAACCCTCACCCCCGTTGAAGTTCCTCTCTTCTTCATCAGCGGTCGTTGTCCCGGATGAGAAAGTTTTCCATAGCTCCTCCGCGATGCCGGGTTTTGACCCTCTTCCCCCTTGGCACGCCCGTAATCCCCCGATTACCACCCAACACATAGAGCAGCGGTCCTTGCATCGGTGCGTTTTTAAGGGGGTCTCCATCCTGATGGATGCTTACTTCCTTTTTCCCTTCCCCCCGCGAGTGAAGCGAAAGCCCGGGGTTCTCCTTCCATCGGTACCGGCCGAACGTGGACATTCCCCCCAGCCAGCTGGCCGCTCCCCTTTGGAAAAGCGCCCCTTTTTAGAGCGTCATTTTAGGACCATTTCTGTGTTACCTTTGTTCTTGCCGGAAGCTTTTCCGAGTATCTTCCCCACGAGGATAGAAACCTTCCCTCCCCCCGGAAGAGCGCTTGTCGCGTACAACCTCTAGCGGCGGCGCTGTGCGCGAATAATCCGCGCAGCCAGATTTCTCCATAAGCAGATCAACCCTCCCCCCACCAGCACTTCGAGGACGCGCAACCCTAGATGAACTCCCCTCCAAAACCCAATTTTGTTCGACAACCTTTCTTGTGGAGCAAGAGGACTCTTTTCCCAGATCGATGCCACCCATCTTAGGAGAAAAGCACTCCCCACCAATTGAACCCTCTCTGCCTACCTCTTCCCTCCTCCCTTTCCTCCGAGTAGTTGAAGTTACCCCTTTCCTTTTAAAGGGTTATCTCCTCAGCCCTCGCGTGACCAGGTTTTCCCATGTCGCCGAGTTTTATGACGGTTATTCCTTGTAAGGCGAAAGAGGGCTCTAATTGAATTCGCCGCCGTGGGGCGAGCCGGATTCTCCCCTTTTTCCCCCCCTGCGAACAGTGATTTCCTCGCACCACGCTAGCGCTAGCTCGTGAGCAGGACGAGGAACTTCCCTTTTCCTGAATGCAGCCATATCTAACCCTGCCTTTGGGCGCCTCCTTTTCTCTCTTTTACTCTACATCCGTGTTTTCGTTCTCGATACTTGCCCGCGCCTTATGGCACATGATAGCCAGCAAAGCTTTTTCTCTCACTGATGCGCATAAAGGACTTCCGGTTTCCTCCCCCCCTTTCGGTGATGGGTTGATGGCCATCGCCACCTTCAGTGTACTCCGGGCTAACCCGACTTTCCTTTCTATTCTTTACGAGCTTTTCATTTCTGCGCGCCCCGAGTTCGCCTTTCTTTTTTCTTCTCCCTCCACGGCAGAAAACTCCTCGAACTTTGGGCCTTTTTTTTCTTTTCCCGAGGATGATGATGTGCTGCTTTCCCTCCTTACTGTGGAAGTTTACCCCTTGGACGGGCGTCTTTTGATGCTCGGAGGTTTGCATGTTTTCTTTGTCGCATTAGCACTTTTTGTCGGACTCCCATCATCTTTTTCTTCCCTTTCTTCCGTGCTGCCACAACAGATTCTCCCCCAGACACGGTGCGAAGATAGATGTTTCTAGTTCATCTATCCTGCCTTTTTTTGTCTGTGGTTTTTGATGGCCATTTCTCTCGTGATTTTTTATAATGGATGACGTCTTCTTCTTCGACAGATTATCCTTCTTTCCTCGAAGGATATCACTCTTTTTGTCAATTCTCCGCAGCTCATTTCTTTTTTGCTGAATTCTTTTTTCTTGAGATACGCGGCCCAGCTTCCGGTCGCTCTACCCTTTGCATCGCAGCTTTTCCCTTTTGAGAAGCTCGGACAGACTTTTTTTTTTCCCCTCTCGCCGAGCGGCGACTGCTTTCCTTTTTTCCACGTTCGGCCGTTTTCCTCCCTGCTGCACATCCCTCCTTGAGGAAATGAGCTTTCTCTTCGCGAAGGAAACCCTCCCTTCTTTTCGAGACCGTACGCCCCCTTCCCGCCTGCAACGATTTTTTTTTTTTTTTTTCCCCTTCATGTTTGGTCGCGAGCTCTTGGGTTCTTTTGTCAACCTTTTTATCGCAAGGGTCTTTTCCTCTTCTAATTGAAATTTGCTTTTCTATCCGGGAACGCGCCCTTTTCTTCCTTCCCCTCCCGATCGTATTCACGTGTTTTCATCGAACCATTTTTTCCCTCAATATGAGACACTGCCGAATGGCTTTTCGCGGTTTCTTCCAAGTTGGTTAGCTTCGTCCGCCAGAACGGCGGACCTGGTCCTTTCTGTTCGCACTCTGGGGGTCCCTGAACACTACCCCTTGCGGTAAACTTTTTCGACTCTCTTTTCTTTCGATTTCTCGGTTCAAGGCATTTCTTTTTTGCGACGCGCGAAATCCTCCCTAATTCTTCGCCTTTCTCCTCCTCTCGCCAGACGGTCCTTTCTGCTACTTGGCTGGTCTTTTCAACTCGCGGCCCCCGTTTAAATGAGCCTGATCGCACGTCTTCCCCTTCCTCCGCCACTCTCGATCTTCACCCCTTCCTCGCCCAACCCCCGACCCCTCCTTACCTTCAGGAACTCCCTCTGCAAAAGGCGCCTCACCTTCCTGGCCGACTTGAGACCGGGGATGCGCGTCTCTCCACGGAGATAGTATGTAAGGCTACCAGCCCCCCTTCTGGCGAAGGATCAGGGCGACCCGTATTTTTCCGCCCGAGTTCTCAGGAAAAACCCTTCAGTCGCACGCCGACACCATTCCTCGCATCACCCAAATCGGCCTCTTTTTTTTTTTTTTCCTCCTCCTCCTTTTGTTGGCTTTTTCTTGCTCTCGATCTGGTCGGCGTTGCGACTGCTCTTCCCTTTCTTTTCCTAACTCGTACGGACCTTCCCTTCGCCAGAACTTTTGCGCTTGTTAGCGCATCCTTTGCTAGCGTCCCCGTGGCGAGCAGCAACCTGGTTCATTAAGCTGTCGTTTCTTTTTTCAATTTCTTCGGCGAGATTTCCGGAGTCCTGAATGTCGGAGATCCATGGTCGGGGTTGGGATGCCTCTTCTTTACATCTGGTTCATCTTCGTCGGATTTGCGTCATAGCACGTCTTGGAGAGGATCGTGCCCCATAGGACACTGTGCCCTCCCTCAAGAAGTATACCCCTGAATTTTCTTGGCGATCCTCCCCCGCTCACAGCGTTCGTACCTGTAGGGTTTCTGCGTAGAAGAACCATTTTTGTCCTGAGATTGAATTGACCATAGACTTGCTGACTTCTGTAGACGCCAGGACCCGAAGGAGTGTCCTCCCCTCAGGCTCGCCCGAGTATACTGGACACTCTTCTTCCTCACATTTGAAAATTCTGACCATTGGCCTCTTTCCTGAGATTCCTCCCCCCTCATACCCAAAATTTACTTCTCTTAGCGCCACTCCATGCGGGTCCGGTTACAAACAGTTTTCTATGACCGTCCACAAAGTGACCCTCTCTCTTGCGGGGATTTGTACCCGCCTCCAAGGGTCCATGCCAATTTCTTAGTAGCCTCAGCCCCCTCCTCTCCTTGCTTCCCATCCGAGAACCCCCCTGGCACAGGTTTTTTTTTTCCGTACTCGCGACCACGATTCCCCCCCCCTAGAGCAGTTTGACCCTTTTTGTCGGAGGCCTCTTTTCCGGGGTCTACCATTTCTTCTTTCTTACTTAGCGCCTGAACGTCCGCTGTTCCCTCTCCTTTCGTCGGATGTGAAAGCTTTCCTTCTGAACCCCTCGGCTGTGCCAACACGCAGCCTCCGGCTGGCAACCGTTGAGCGTTTTAGGGCAACAGCGCTATCCCTTTTCCTCAACCTTTGAACCCTTTATACTTGTTATGGTCGTCCTTCCTTCGAGCGCCGTTTGAGAATCGGAACTTTTTTTTTTACCATTTAGCCGCCCGGAAGAGCGTGTCCCGCGGACAACCCTCTCGGAAGACTTGTGGGAGTGTGGCCTTTCTCTCCCTGAACCTCCCTCGCATTAAGAAGATCAAGCAACAAGCAAGTAGGATTCTTTTTTCCCTCCCGACACTCCCCCAAGCCTTCTAGACCTCCCTCCAACCCATTCTTCAGAACCGTCTTGACCCTCTTCCTCCTGCTGGAAAAAGATTCTCTTTTCCGTACGCACAGTTCCTTCCTCGCAGGCGCAACAGCCCCCATGACCCCCTGATCCCTTTCTCCAGAAGAAGTCGAGTAGGTGACCTTTTTTTCCCCGGTTAGCTCCTACGAGCATCCCGTGAACAGGTAGCGAGACTTTTCCTCCCCTTCTAACGTACTTAGGATCGGTCCCGCGCCAGAATCCGGGCGCGCAGAAATAGTCTTTAAAAGAAGATGCCCTCCCGGTTTTCCTCCTTCTTTTCTCGTTAAACGAAGCACTTTCGGTCATCACCCCCCCCTTCAGCGCACCACGTCGAGTCGACCTTATGCGCTCCGTGAGCGCGCTTCCCCCTCCCTCCTGCATTGCATATGGTACATTTCTTCTTCCAATGTATCTATCTCTTTTTCATCTTTGAGAGATGAGCCGCCGAAACGAGGCCTCCTATGGAAATGCCCCTCCCCCTTTCTTTCCGCTGACTCCTCTTTTCCTTCGCTAACTTCCTGTCTCCCTGCGGTTGATTCTGGCCATAGATCACTCTTTTTCCTTCCCGGGCCCTCCTTCCCCCAAGGCCAGGAATTCCCGATCTTCTTAGAGCCCAGACGCTTTCAGGGCCGGTCCCTGGTTCACGGCAGCCCCTCGGCGTTTCCCCTGGCGTTACCTGTCCTCTTTTCTGCTTGATAAACCTTCTTTTTTTTCCTTTTCTTTCACTAAACTAATCGGACTTCTTTTGTCTGGCGTCTTGCTGCATGGTGTTGCTGGCCCTTTTGGTCTCCTTTGCGCGCCAGTTTTTTAAGCGCCATCCTTGTACCTCTTTTTTGTGCTGCCAAAGATTTCTTTCCCCCCCTCTTTTGCAAAGCTTTTTTTTTTTTAGGTCACTATCTGCCTGTTTCCCTTTGCGCGGATGGCCATCTCTCCTGATCTTTTATGGCGGGTTTTTTCTTTTTTTTGCTTCTTTTATAATGATTGTCGCGACCTTTCCCGCCCAGCGCCGCCGGATATGCCTTTTTTTCCCGCTACTTCCTGTTTTCACCGCTTTTCCCTTCCTTTCTGAAAGTACGCGGACAGCTCTCTTTCCCCGAACACTTTCTACTTTCCTGTTGATTCTCGGACCTCTCCCCCTCTTTTGAAGCTGCCCTAGCTTTTTGAAAGAGGTTCTGGTTAGTCAGGAGGTCCCCCCTTTCTGGTCGTTAACGATGTTCTAGTAACCCCGAAGTTGTCAGCCCTCACTCGCGTTGTCTCCTCAGCAGCTCAGAATGGTGATTCCTAAGAAACGTAAGCTCAGGTTCCCTCCGCACCTGAGGACCCTTCTCTATGTGGTGTATTTCAGCATTGTTACGTTTTGTTCGCCTGATGTCAAAACCCTTTCATCGCCAAGGTGCTGATCCTTTTTAGTGCCTTAGCCCCTTTCTCATATCTTTCCCTTCCTGACGTACCTCCTCGTCGTTCCCCCTTTTTTTTCAGTCGAAAACCATGGTGGAACTGACTAAATGGACCGTTGACGCCCCAGGAAAGATTAAAGTTTTTCTTTTGAATACATCTCCCTTACCGGAGTATGGTAGGCCCTTTTTCCCAAGGGAGTGTCCCCCTCACGATTTGTCGTTTCCTTAAGGATACGATAGCCTTTTCCTTACATAAGTAGGGGAATCCCTTCTTGGGGCCTTGTTCTTTCCGCCCTTCCCTCTTTTTCTCGGTCAAGGAATCCTTCTTTCTCCCCCCATATAATGGATTTTTTCCTCGCCTTTTTTAGCGTCTCTTGCAGCGAAAAGAAGGTCGACAGTCGGACGGAGTACTTATTTTTTCGGGGTCTAGGTGAACTCTAGACAAAAGAGGAACTTTTTTTTGGGTCCTCCTTGAGAAGGGGTATAGCACATCTTCCGCGCCCAGGCCCATTTGCCTCTGAAAAGGTACCCAGACATTGCAATACCAAAATAGCCCGCTCTGCAAAAACCTCATTTCAATGAGACCCCCCGACAAGAGTTTACTCCTTCCCCCCATTCATTCCCAGAAGAAGCCCTCCCGCCAGCAAATCTCAACTCACCTTCCAGCTTACCTTACCTTATCCTTGAGGCCGTGTAGATCAAAGAAGCGCTTCTGGATCGTCTGCCCAGCCCCAAGACGCCAACCATTTTTTTTTAAGGGACTTTCTAGTTTTTTCCCTACTATGTCGGAACACTCATTTTAATCCTTTTAGAAAGAAGAAAATGTCTCTCGGCGCGCAATTAAGGCGGAGTACCTTTACTAAGTTGGGTTGTGTTTTCTGAGAGTTTGCTCCCTCAGCAGATTTCTTCCTACGATCTTTGGTCTTTGGGGATTTTCTTGGTTCCCGAGAACTCGTCGGCCCCCTTCTTCTCGAGTCCTTTGTCCTTTTGGTTGGGCTTTTTAGCGAGTAAGCATTCCCTTCCTGTGGACTCTTCCGTTGAAGGCCTCCCTTCCCCCCCATCAAATTTTCCCAAGTCTTCCTATCGCGGTGAGGGAGAAGTTTCCTTTTTCTTCTGAGCTGTTCGTTAATTTCTTAGTGATCTCCCGGCTGGTCTTTTTGGGCTGTTTTCCATTGCCCTTTTTTCGAGGAGTCGAGGGGCCGTCTCCCTTTCTTTTCGCGGATCGTTCTTTGATACCATGTTCCCTCCTTATCTGAGGTCCCGCATCCTCATGAAATTCGCCAGTCCTGCCGTCTTTCCCCCCCCCTTCTTCCCCCATAAAGGAGATGGTCTTCCCCCCCTCCTCAAATTGTTTGACTCCTCTGGCCGAGAATTTGAGAGACCGAGGACTTCTTCTAGAAGACCCCTTTCCTTTCCACCGTCTTTCCTTGTTGTACTACCGGTTATTTCTCCCCCCCCCCCTCGGAGGCACCGCCCCTTCCGGTCCCGCAGTTTTCCCTTTTTTCAGACAACACCCTTTTGAGAGGGAATGGTACGGCCCCCCCCGCCGACCCCTCATTTTTCCCTGACCTGACCTTCCCCGTCCTCTCCTTCGCCCCCTCTCCCACACCCACATCCTCCCCCCTTCCCCCCACCACCCACCACCATCTCCCCTCCCCCCTCCCCCACCTTCCTTCCTGTCCCTTCTTATCCTCCCGTCTCCATTCCTCTCCCTACCCTTCCCCCCCCCTACTCGGCACCCCTTCCCCTTTCCCTACCCCCCTTCCCGTGCTCCCTTTCCCTCCCACCCTAAGATTAAGACATTTTCTCCCCCCCCTTCCCCCCCCTTCTAGGGTTCCCGGTCCACCATGGGTTTACAAAACGTGAAGAAGAGCTCTTTTCCTCCTCCCTTCCCTTTTTGAGACATTTCCCATCGATATATCCTTCCCCCCCTCGAAGGCGGTTTTTACATCGATTTTCCAGGCACGCCACTTCCTTTTACCTGAAGTCCCCAATAGAGCTTCGTGCAGGGTCAATTTGAGGAAACCTGAGCTTGGCTCGCGCATATCCTCTTAGAGTCCGCAGACACCCCTTTCATCATGAATCGTCGGATGTGCCTCCTTTACCCCGGTACCCGGCCTGCTTCTCCCAAACACGCCTGCGTGTCCCCCCCCTCTGCACAGGCTTCGTACGGTCCAGCGTCATTCCCGTCGCAGGCCTTCGCTTCTGGTCGGCCGTCTAAGCGATCGGGACAGCGTAGTTAACCTCTTCCTGCGGTCCACCAGGAATCTCCTCCCCTCTCTAAGTCCCCTACCCTTTTTTTTGGGATCGCGAACCCTTTTGCGCCGAGCCAATAGACGGCCCTCCGATCACGGCCTTCTCCCAATTCCACGCCTCTCCCCAAGCGGCCCACATGTATTCCCCTCCCTCTCCACCAATCTCTTTAAGAACTGTTTTGCCGCCCTCCTTTTCTTTTCCCCCCGCTTTGGACGTTTCTCCGCTGCAAACAGTCCTCTCTTTCCAGTCCCCGCAAGAAACCAAGGCCCCCGAGATAAAGCTTTTAACGACACTCCGAGTAGTGAAGCCCTCGTGACCTCCTCCGTCTCACAAGAAGCACGCCTCTCCCCCCTCGCGTGCCTTAGGCGCGCCAGGGCGCCTTTACTCCCTTTCGTTCCGGCTACCCGGTCCCTTCGAACGTGTTCTGCAGAAATGCTTTCTTAACTTTTCTGTGGGCCTCTTTTGAACCTTCTTTTTTCCACGCGACCCGTTTTTCTTCAACCCCCTGCACGCAGAGAACACATTCGTCTCGAAGTTCTTTACTTCGGCGGGACACGATTTTTTGCCGCATGTCCATCTTACGAATTCGCGGCCCATATCTATCTGTCCATGTGGTGTTTCCTAAACGCCCCCCCCGGACCCGCGCTAGCCGAAAGAGGCTTTCCTGCA